>ERZ1740067.96-NODE-96-length-67504-cov-6.782117_pt1 | contig 67504 bp, 70 predicted proteins | sample MGYA00581736_ERZ1740067 | MGnify/ENA primary metagenome ERZ1740067 (study PRJEB43018, sample SAMN04849236) | marine metagenome | isolation source: floating plastic debris | place: Pacific Ocean | collected 2008-08-27 | study: EMG produced TPA metagenomics assembly... | reverse complement strand
AAACTCTATAGGTCTGGCCCATGCGCTTTCAAACCCCTCTTATCCCCGGTCGCCTGATCCGCCGCTACAATCGCTTCCTGTCTGATATCCGTCTGGACAGTGGCGACGTCGTCAAAGCCCACTGCCCCAACCCGGGTGCGATGTTGGGGCTGAAGGACGAAGGGCTGAAAGTCTGGCTTGAACCGAATGACGATCCGAAAAAGAAGCTGAAATATGGCTGGCGTCTGGTCGAGTTTGAGAATGGTCATTGGGCGGGCATTGACACATCCGTGCCGAACCGCGTGGTGAAAGAGGCTTTGGAGGCCGGACAGGTGACCGAGGTTGCAGCGTACCAGTCGGTGCGGCCAGAGGTGAAATATGGCATCAACAGTCGTGTTGATTTTCTGCTGACCCAGGACGGTTTGCCCGATGCCTATGTCGAGGTGAAGAACGTCCACCTCCTCCGCGAAGATAACTGGGCGGAGTTTCCCGACAGCGTGACGACCCGTGGCGCCAAACATCTGGCGGAACTGTCCGAGATGGTCGCCCAAGGGCACCGCGCGATCATGCTTTACCTGGTGCAACGCACGGACTGCGGGCGTTTGAAGATGGCGGCTGATTTGGATGCAAAATATGCCGAAGCCTTCGCCAATGCCTACGCTGCGGGGGTCGAGATGATCTGCTATGATACCACGATCTCAACCGATGGGGTTCAATTCGCCCGTCCGCTGCCCGTTGTCACACCATCGTGACACCCCACTGGCAAGTTTTTGCTGTCTGACCTATGTAACGATCAAGAGACAGCTTTTCGGTCAAAGATCATGGACGAACACAAAGGCCGCCTGACAAAGGACGGCATCAGAATCTATCAAGACGCGGATTTCGCGGGGATGCACGCAGCGGGCAAGCTGGCGGCAACCATCCTTGATGAGATCGCTCCGCATGTGTTCGTTGGTCAGACAACGGGCGAGATTGATCGTTTGATTACGCAGATGGTTGCGGATGCTGGCGCGCGTTCGGCCACGATCGGGTACAAGGGTTACAAGCATGCATCTTGCATCAGCGTCAATCACGTCGTTTGCCACGGCATCCCCGGTGACAAAAAGCTGAAAGACGGCGATATCCTGAATATCGACGTCACAGTGATCGTCGATGGCTGGTTTGGTGACACAAGCCGGATGTATGTCGCTGGTAAGCTGTCGCGGAAATCCGAGCGGCTTATCCAGGTGACCCATGACGCGCTGTTCAAAGGCATCGAGGCGGTCAAACCCGGCAACACCTTTGGTGACATCGGCCACGCGATCCAAACCTATGTCGAGGCGCACCGCATGTCGGTCGTCCGTGATTTCTGCGGACACGGCTTGGGCCGCGTGTTCCACGCGCCGCCAAACGTTCTGCATTACGGGCGGGCAGGGACTGGCCCGGTTTTGGAGGAAGGTATGTTCTTTACCATCGAGCCGATGGTGAATCTGGGCCGTCCCGAGACGAAGGTTCTGGGGGATGACTGGACGGCGGTGACGCGCGATAAGTCGTTGTCTGCGCAGTTTGAGCATTCGGTTGGTGTTACTTCAAACGGGGTTGAGATATTTACCCTTTCGCCCACTGGTAAATTTCACCCGACCTACGGGGAATAAATGCGACGTTTTCCCCCGCATGTTCAAAAGAGCTTGCGAAAGAAGGGGGTTGGACGTTTCTTGCCTGTCAGAACTAACCTTTTCCAATTGAGAATGGTTTGCAACTAGACTCTCGAACCGCTACCTACATCCCGTCGCAGCTTTGCGACATCGCTTTGACCTTATGAAAAGGAGGCTCGCGCGATGAACACACGATTTATCCTTGGCCTGAAATCCGCAGCCCTGATCGCCACCCTTGGCCTGACTGCAACCTCCGTGATGGCGCAGGAAGTTACCTTGCGCTTCCAGCATTTCGTATCGCCGAAATCGGCGAACCCGACGTATTTCATGCAGCCTTGGGCCGACAAAATCGAAGCGGACTCGGGTGGTCGCATCAAGGTCGAACTGTATCCGTTCATGCAGCTGGGCGGCAAAGCCCCCGCGCAATACGACCTGATCCGTGACGGCGCCGTCGATGGCGGCTGGGTGATCCCTGGCTACCAGCCCGGGCGCTTCCCCGAGGCCGAGGCAATGGAGATGCCGTTCATGGTCACCAAATCCGGTGAGGAAGCGTCAAAAGCGGCGTGGATTTTCACGCAAAAGCACCTGATGGATGATTTCCGCGATGTCCATGTGATCGCCGCGCATATGCATGGCCCCGGCATCGTGCACAAGAAAGGCGCGCCGGTTGCGTCGGTTGCGGATTTCAAAGGCCTGAAACTGCGCGGTCCCTCGCGCCCTGCGACGCTGCTTTTGAAAAAGCTGGGTGCGACACCGATCGGGATGGCTGTACCTGCCTTCCCGGAAGCGCTGTCGAAAGGTGTGCTGGATGGTGGCGTGATCACTTGGGAGATGTCACCGTCTTTGAAGCTGAACGAATTGACCGACAGCCACACGGACGTCGCCGGTGAGAAATCGCTTTATAACCTCTATTTCATCTGGGCGATGAACAAGGCCAAGTATGAGAGCATGCCCGATGATCTGAAAGCGGTGATCGACGCCAATTCCGGCTTTGCAGCCGCTGCAATGGCCGGGCGTGCGCATGACACGGGTGACAAGGAAGGTCGGCAGTTGATGGCCGATGATGGTAACGAGATTGCCGAGCTGAGCGCAGATGTCACTGCTGAGATTGCGGCAATGGGCGAAGACGTCATTGCCGACTGGATTGACGAAGTCACCAAGAAAGGTCTGGATGGGGCAGCGTTGATCGCAGATGCGCGGGCTGCTGTTCAGGTGACGCGCGGGACGGCTGAGTAGGGATGTCGCCCCGCTTGCGCGGGTGGACCGGCTGGGGGCTTCACCCCCAGACCTCCATGACATTGTTACCGAATGGAAGGGGCGGTCAGGATTGGCCGCCTCTTTTCTTGTCGTCCTGAGCGGCCCACCAGTGGAGCAACAGTGTGGGCAGGCCGTTGTGATGCGTGAGGATATCGCCGATGAAGACAGGCGGCGCTTTGCGTTTCGGAGCCGGTGCCTGGCGCGCTGTGTCTTTGGGGATGTAGGTGTCGGTGGTGGTCATGGGACCTCCAGAAAGGTGATGTATGTGTCACCATAGCGCCTTTCATCGAGTCGCTCAAAATCCGGGAGTGGTGGGGCCGGGGCGTTGTCCTCAAACACGACAAGCGCGCCTTGGGCGAGCCAGTTGTTTTCATGGGCTGCGCCAAGGGCTTTGACGCCGAGGCCTGTGCCGTAGGGTGGATCAAGAAAGACAAGTGTTGCCTGGGGTCCGGTATTTGCAGGCAGGCGCGTTGCATCGCGCCGGATGATCGTCGTGTCTTGTTTGGTTCCAGTAAAGCGGATGTTCTCGGCGATCAGGCTTTGGGCTTTGCGGCCATCATCGACAAAAGTGGCGTGGGCGGCACCGCGAGAGAGGGCTTCGAGACCAAGCGCGCCAGTGCCTGCAAACAGCTCGAGGACCGTGGCATCGGTAATGGGATCGCCGAACGTGCCGCCTTGCAGAACGTTGAACAGGCTTTCGCGAATGCGGTCGGTTGTGGGGCGCAAATGCGCGCCAGCATCGCCTTTGCCGACTGAGGCCAAAGCGCGACCCTTGAAGCTGCCGCCGATAATCCTCATCCGCGCAAGAGGGCTTTCATGTCGGTCTCCGGGTCAACGATGACGTTTGGGTCGGGGGATTTGCCTGCCTCGATCAGCCGCTTGCCGATCATGTAATTGCGCGGATCGTTCATGGCATCCACGGCAAGAAGCGTCGCGCCTTTGTAATACCAATGGGACACGGCGTCGTCTGTTTGACGCACGACCACGCGGTTATATCCCAGATTGAGGCCCGCGATTTGCAGTTTGACGTCGTATTGATCGGACCAAAACCAGGGGTTTGGGACATATCTGGCGTTTGCGCCAAGCATATTGCAAGCGACGGCCTCGGCTTGATCAATTGCGTTTTGCACGCTTTCAAGGCGCAGGATCTGGTCGCGAAAAGGGAACGCGGCGCAGTCTCCCGCGGCCCAGATCGCTGGATCGGATGTGCGGCCGTGGGCATCAACGCGGATGCCATTTTCCAGCGTTACGCCAGCCATATCAGCGACGGTCGTCGCAGGGGCGATGCCCACACCGACGATGACGAAATCCACGTCAATAACGCGTCCGTCCGACAAGCGCGCAGCGGTGACTTGGGTATCGCCAATCAACCGCTCAAGCCCGGTGCCTTCGATGATATCAACGCCATGTCTGCGGTGCAGGGCACGAAAATAGTCCGATGTTTCGGGGCAGGCGACACGTTGTAAAACGCGCTCGGCCATCTCGACCACTGTGACTTTGAGCCCCTTTTTGGCGGCGACAGCAGCGGCCTCCAGCCCGATATAGCCGCCACCCACAATGAGGACATGGCCGCCCTTTTCGACGGCAGGCACCATCCCGTCGACATCGGCCAGATCGCGAACGACATGAACCCCGGTCAGATCGCCACCGATCCCAGCAGGCAGACGGCGGGGGTCAGAGCCTGTGGTCAATGCGAGCTGATCGTAGGACAGGGTTTCTTCACCAACTGTCACGGTCTTTGCAACAGCGTCGATTGCAGTGACCGGATTTCCCAGCTTCAGCGTTATGTTCTTGTCTGCATAGAATTGTTCGGGACGCAGAAAGAGCCGCTCCAGCTCCATTTCGCCCAGCAGATATTTCTTGGAGAGTGGCGGGCGTTGGTAGGGCAAGACCGGTTCTGCACCGACAAGCGTCACATCGCCGTCACACCCTTCGCTGCGCAGCTTTGCCACCAGTGACACACCCGCCTGTCCAGCTCCGATCACAACGATATGGCTCATGGCAAAACGCTCCTTGCAACTGGTCAGCCGGTCAGGCGGACCCTATATGTCGCAACATAGACAACGCAATTCCCGAAGGGACACGATATGACACTTTCCGTAGGCGACACACTGCCCGATGCAACTCTGGTTCAATTGGGTGCCGACGGGCCTGAGGGCGTTTCGATGGCCGAAAAGGTGAAAGGCCGCAAGGTTGTGATCTTCGCTGTGCCCGGCGCGTATACGCCGACCTGTCATTCCGCCCATGTGCCGAGCTTTATCCGCACCAAAGACAGCTTTGATGCCAAGGGTGTTGACGAGATTATCTGTGTGTCCGTCAACGATCCTTTCGTGATGAAAGCCTGGGGTGCCGATACCGGTGCTGCGGATGCGGGGATTACGATGTTGGGGGATGCGGAAAGCGCGTTTACCAAGGCAATCGGCATGGATTTCGATGCACCGCCTGCGGGTCTTGTGGCGCGATCCAAGCGCTATGCGATGCTGGTGGAAGATGGCGTTGTGAAAGTGCTGAACGAGGAAGCGAGCCCGGGTGAGTGCGAGATTTCAGCGGGTGAGGCTTTGCTGGAAGCGGTTTAAGGGTTTGCGCTGCGCTGTCGCGCGTCGCTCCTCGGGGGCTCTGCCCCCACACCCATGCGATGTCTTGAGACAAAAGAAGATCGGCGACGCGCGTTAGGTGCCAGCCAGCGCGTCCATTTTCTTGGCGAGTTTTACGTCGAGCATCGACAGGCCACCCGCATCATGGGTGGTCAGGCGGACCTCGACAGTCTTGTAGACGTTGAACCATTCGGGGTGATGGTCCATTTTTTCGGCCCAAAGGGCTGCGCGGGACATGAACCCGAACGCTTCGACGAAATTCTTGAACTGGTAAGTCTTTTTGATTGCATCGCCGCTCTCGTCTCGGGACCAGCCTGCTGTTTCAAGAATGGGCAATTCTGTCGAAGCCTGGTCGGCGGTTAGCTTGTCGGTCATTCCTGTTCCTCCACATCGGCTTTTTTGAACGGACCATAGTCGGTCATAATCTCGATCTCTTCATCGACGGCTTCTTTCTCGGCCTCAAGAAACCGGGCAATGGCCTCGGCAAAGCCGGGATCTCCGATCCAGTGCAGCGAATGAGTTGTCACCGGCATGTAGCCGCGTGCGAGTTTGTGTGAGCCTTGTGCGCCGGCCTCGACTCTGCCCAACCCATTGGCGATCGCAAAGTCGATGGCCTGATAATAACACAGTTCAAAATGCAGGCAGGGATGGTCTTCGGTGCAGCCCCAATAGCGTCCGTAAAGAACGTCACGACCAATAAAGTTTAGCGCGCCTGCGACGTAGCGCCCGTCCCTTTCGGCCAGCACCAGTAGCATGTCGTCGCGCAAGGTCTCCTGCGCACGATCAAAGAAGGCGCGCGTCAGGTAAGGCGTGCCCCACTTGCGCGCACCGGTGTCCTGATAAAACACCCAGAAGGCGTCCCAATGGTGTGTTTGAATCTGATCGCCGGTCAGCGCCACGATCTGCCCGCCGAAATCCTGCGCGCGGGCGCGTTCCTTGCGGATGTTCTTGCGTTTTCGCGCGCTGAGCGCGGCCAGAAAGCTATCGAAATCGGCATAATCGTCGTTGAACCAGTGAAACTGCTGGCTGGATCGGCGCATAAGGCCCATCTGGGTGCCGGCCTCTGCTTCGGCTTCGGTGCAAAAGGTGATGTGGAGTGATGACACCTCGTTATTCGCCGCCAGTTGCACGGCGCCTTGGGCAAGTGCGGATTGCCCCGCCGCCTCAAAGCCCGGTCGTGTCAGAAACCGCCGCCCCGTCGCAGGGGTATGCGGGACGGCCAGTTGCAGCTTTGGGTAATAGCGACCGCCTGCCCGTTCATATGCATGGGCCCAGTTGTGATCGAAGATGTATTCGCCTTGGCTGTGGTTCTTGGCATAAAGCGGTGCGACGCCGATGGTTTGCCCGTCCAACACCGCTTGCAGGTAATTCCCGTCCCAACCGGTGCCGACACCAACCGAGCCGCTGTCTTCCAGCGCTTTGAGAAAACGGTAGGTGGTGAAGGGATCCTCGGGGCGGCCATCGTCATGCACAGCACATGCATCCCAATTGGCCTGCCCAATCTGATCCAGACTGGAGAGCACTTTGATTTCAACTTGTTGCATGTGCTCGGCGGGATCTGTTGCGGCCATGCCTGTCTCCTTGGGATACAGCGCAAATTGGAGCCGTGCGGCGCGTGGTCAAGCGACGTAGGCCTCGAAAGTGACATTGTCGGCGATGCGGCGAGCCTTGGTCTCCTCCTCGGGAGAGCGGATCGTCCAGCACAGCACCTTGGCACCGTCTGCTTTCAGCTCAGCGATGCGTGGCGCATCAAGATCACGGGCGTCGTGGCTGATAAAGCTGGCGCCCACGCGGTCATAGTCAGAGATATTCTTGAGCATAGCACGCGTATCAGCCGGAAGGGTCGGCCAGTCGTCGGCGTTAAAGGCGCTGGTGACAAGCCCGCGCGGGATGTCGGGCAAAAGCGATGCGAGCGTGCGCACTGAGTGCGGGTTGAACGACATCACAGCGGCTGGGCCGTCATAGCCTGCGAGTGCATCCGTGACTGCTGTCTCCAATGTACCGATATCCGGCCCCATCGCGCCGTCCTGATCCTTCAATTCGATCAGAAGTGGGACGCGCCCTGCGACTTGCACCAGCACCTCGGGCAATGAGCTGATGACGTCATCCGACCCGCTTAGCTTGATCGTGCGGAGGTTCTCCATCGGGCGCTGTCGGATCGGCCCGCGCAGGTCGGTGAGACGAGATATCTCGTAGTCGTGGAAAACGACCGCCTCGCCATCTGCGCTGAGTTGCAGATCAATCTCGATCCCGTAGCCATGCGCGATCGCTGCCCCGATGGCGGCGCGGCTGTTCTCGACCCGGCCACGGGCCAGATCGTGATAGCCGCGATGCGCAATCGGGCGTGCAAAGAACCGGGGATCCAGCATCAGCCCTTGATCTGAAAGATGCCCTCGATCTCGACCGCGACGCCGAAGGGCAGGGAGGCGGCAGAGACGGCCGACCGCGCATGGCGGCCCGCGTCGCTCAAAGCCTCTGCCATGAAGTCAGACGCGCCGTTGATGACTGCGGGCTGATCGGTGAAATCTGCGGTCGAGTTCACAAACCCGACCAGCTTTACGACCCGCACAAGACGATCCAGATCACCGCCACATGCGGCCTTCACCTGTGCCAAAAGGCTGATTGCGCAGGTCTTGGCGGCGGCGGCGCCTTCTTCGACCGACATGTCCGAGCCCAGCTTGCCGGTGATAAAGCCGTCCGGCCCGTTTGCGATCTGGCCCGAGACATGCACCAGATCGCCAACCTGAACGAATGGGACGTAATTTGCCGCGGGTGCAGGCGCTTCCGGCAGGGTTACGCCGAGTTCTGCTAACTTGGCTTCAAATCCGCTCATTTATCGGGCTCCTTGTCTATGATTTCACGGAACGCTAGCGCTATGAGAACACTTGGGAAAGTCCGAAAGCATGGGAATTGTCGTGAATGGGTCACAATCCGCTGTCACGCACGACACCGTGAAAAAAACCATGTGGGCATTGCGGCAAGATTCACTATGTGAAACCGTATACAGGTATTTGAAAGAGACTATTCGTGTTTAACGCTGTCACATCCTCGATTGTTCGGGTCGCTTTGCTTGGTGCGGTGATCCTTTTATCTGCCTGCGGAACGCCGAGTCAGCCCGACGGGATCAACGATCCGTACGAGGTGACAAACCGGAAAACGCATGAGTTTAATCGTGGCATTGATCGGATTGTGCTGCGCCCGACGTCCAATGTTTACGGCACGGTGGTCCCTGAGCCCGCTCGCAACGGCGTTGCAAACTTTGCAAACAACCTGAATCAGCCGGGCAATGTGGTGAACGCGTTGCTGCAAGGCCGCATCGAAAATGCAGGCCATAATACATTCCGTTTTGTCGTGAATACGATCTTTGGCCTCGGCGGTCTGCTGGACCCGGCCACGGATATGGGACTTGGGGACCGCACGACGGATTTCGGTGAGACGCTGTATGTCTGGGGTGTTCCTGAAGGTGTCTACGGGGAACTGCCCGTTGTCGGCCCTATCACCGAACGTCATGCCGCAGGCAAAGTCGTTGATCTGTTCACCAACCCGCTACGCACTGTGCTGGAAGGTCCGGAAGCCGCCGCGCAGGGTGCGGCCAACGTCGCGTCCGGCTTTGGCACGCGCTACCGCTTGTCGGACACAATCGACAGCATTCTGTACGAAAGCGCCGACAGTTATGCGCAGTCGCGTCTGATCTATCTGCAGAACCGCCGCTTCAAATTGGGTGTTGATTCCAGCGGCACTGATCTTGACCCGTTCGAGGATCCTTATGACTCACTCCCCCTTCAGTAAACCGTCCCGCCGGATTGTTCTGGCCGGACTGGGCGCAGGCCTTCTGGCAACCCCGGCTTTGGCACTTAGCGAAGCCGCAGCCAAAACACTGGTCGAGCAGGCTGTGGCCGATATCAATCAGGTGATCAGCTCGGGTAAATCCGAAGGCGCGATGATCAACGATTTCGAACGTATCTTTGCCCGCTATGGCGATGTTCCCACGATCGCGATCTCGGCGCTTGGACCGCCCGCACGCGCCGCAAGCGCCGCACAGCGCAGCGCATTCACGCAAGCCTTCACGGGCTACATGGCACGCAAGTATGGTAAGCGCTTTCGGGAATTCGCAGGTGGTCGTATTGAAGTGAAAGACACCCGTCAGCGCTCGCGGCTCATCGAAGTGCGCTCAACCGCGTATCTACCGGGTCGGTCGCCGTTCAATGTGACGTTTCTTGTGTCCGACCGCTCGGGCAGCGACCGGTTTGTGAACCTGCTGATTGAAGGCGTGAACCTGTTTCAGACCGAAAAGGTCGAAATCGGAGCCATGCTGGACCGTCGCGGCGGCAATGTCGATGCGTTGATCCAGGACCTGCGCAGCGCTGGCTAGCGGTTTCCGCCGAACAGGCCGTTCAAGACATCAAGGATGACGTCTTCAACAGACGCAGGCCGTTGCTGTCTGCGCTGGCCAGAGCGCGTGTTCTGGACGGTTGGTTGCTGAACCTGACGGGGCGCTGGTTGGATCATAGGCAGGGGTTTTGGTTCCACACCCTGATGCACACGCTCCATCGTCTGACGCCAAATCTCGGCAGGCAAACCACCGCCGGTGACGCCGGTCAGAGGCGTGTTGTCGTCGTAACCCATCCAAACACCCGCCACATAATCAGCCGTAAACCCGATGAACCACGCATCGCGCGCGGCTTGTGTGGTGCCAGACTTGCCCGCAGCCTCACGGCCCGGAAGCGCCGCGCGCCGGCCGGTGCCTTCGGTCATCACTTTGCTCATCATATAGGTCAACTGACGCGCTGCATCCTCACGGATCACGCGCTCTCCGATGCCGCCGGGATTGTCCATCAGATCACTGCTGTCGCCTTGCAGCCTCAGCGAGATCAACCCGTAAGGTGTCACGCTTGAGCCGCCGTTCAGGATGCCTGCATAGGCACCCGTCATCTCGACCAGCGTGGATTCAGAGGTTCCCAACGCGATCGCCGGGCCGACAGCCAGATCGCTTTTGATTCCGAAATCCTCGGCAACCTTCTTCACAAGGTCGCGCCCGACACCTTCCGAGACGCGCACGGCAGGGATATTGAGCGATTCTGCCAAGGCGCGTGTCAGCGTCACGGTGCCTTTGAAGTCATTGGTATAATTCTTTGGCGTCCATGGACCCGAGCCGGGGATGTTCATCGTCAAAGGCGTATCCTCGACCAGATCGTCGAAGTTGTAGCCAAGCTCAAGCGCGGTGGCATAAACGAACGGCTTGAACGCCGATCCGGTTTGCCGATTCGCTTGCGTTGCGCGGTTGAACGCGCCTGATACCTTGCTGTTGCGCCCACCGACCATTGCGCGCACGGCGCCATCTGCGGACATCACAACAATCGCGGCTTCAGCTTTTGATCCTGCGCTCACTTGAGTCTCGAACACCTCTTTCAACGCTTCTTCGGCAGCGGTCTGCATCCTTTGGTCCAGCGTGGTGCGAATGATCACATCTTCGGTTGTGTTGCGCGTGAAGAACTCTGGCCCGCTTTGCATGACCCAATCGGCGAAGTAGCCACCGGCACGGGCTGACGCGGCTTCAGACAGTTGCGCGGGGTTTTGGCGGGCAAAGCCTGCGGCAGAAGCGGACAGGTAGCCCTGATCCTCCATCAAACCGACGATGACATTGGCGCGGTTTTGCGCGCGCTCAAGGTTGTTGGTTGGCGCAAACCGCGACGGCGCGATCAGAAGACCGGCCAGCATCGCGGCCTCGGACGGGGCGACTTCGGCGGCGGATTTGCCAAAATAGCGTTGGCTGGCGGCCTCGAACCCGCGTGAGCCTGCGCCAAGAAAGGCGCGGTTCAGATAGATGGTCAGAATTTCGTCCTTGGAGTATTTCGCCTCCATCGCCAATGCAAAGGTGGCCTCCTTGATCTTGCGCCACAGCGTCCCGCGACGGCAGTCGGCTTCATAGGCGGCTTCGCTTTCCCATTCGGTGGGGACATAAGGCTCACCAAGGCATAACAGCTTGGCCGTTTGTTGCGTGATGGTTGATCCGCCATGCCCGGACAACGGTCCACGCCCCTCGCGCAAGTTAATGCGCACTGCGGAGGCGACACCGCGCGGAGAGACGCCCAGATGCCGGTAAAAGCGCTTGTCCTCGGTCGCAACAACAGCGTTCTTGAGGTGCTTGGAGACCGAATCTGCGGTCACCATCCCGCCAAATTGATCACCGCGCCACGCGTAGACGTCGCCATTACGGTCCAGCATCGTGACCGATCCGCGGGCACGGCCATCAACCAGATCCGCTGCACCGGGAAGCGTTGCATAGAAATACAGCACGCCGCTGCCTACGAGAAGTGCGACCACAAACGTCAGCCGCCAGCCAAGTCCGAACAGAATACGCCAAACCCACCGCAAAAAGCGCGTCACAAGGCCAAGCCCCCGAATTCGCGAGGCTTTCTTACGCTTTGCAGCGGTTGGTTTACGACGCCTTTTCGGCGTCGGAGCCTTTGGTTTATAGCGTTTATCCGCCACCAAAGGGGGTCTTCCAGGTCTTTTGGTGCTCATGCTGCGGCCTGCCCGTCTCAGCTCGTGCTTTGTTCTCTTTTTCAGGGATGATAACCCCTAAGAGCAGCTTTGTAGAGCGGGAAGGCGCGTCGCTACAGAGTTTTTATTCAGATTAAAAATTAAGCATCGTGCATAAATTGTATAATTTTTGTGCAGTTCGCACACGTTCTACGCGAGCAACCCCGGCCAGAAGTCTTGAGGACTCATGCCGCGCCTGCACGGTATCGGCCAGCGAGGCCTCAAAGCAGGCCTGCTTTGCGCAACGTGGAAGGGGAATATCGTGAAACTGATCATTGCAGCAATCAAACCGTTCAAGCTGGAGGAGGTCCGCGAAGCTCTGACCGCCATCGGCGTGCGCGGGATGATGGTGACCGAGATCAAGGGCTTCGGCTCTCAGTCCGGGCACACAGAGATTTACCGCGGCGCCGAATACGCCGTCAATTTCGTGCCGAAAGTGAAACTTGAGATCGTCGTGAATGCGTCGATGGCCGACCAGGTCGTCGAGACCATTCAATCGACTGCCAAGACCGACAAAATCGGCGACGGCAAGATTTTCGTTCTCGATGTCCAGAGCGCTGTGCGCGTTCGGACCGGCGAAACCAACGAAGAAGCGCTGTAAAGCGCGAGATTTATAGGACACGTGATTATGAAATTCACCAAAGCTCTTCCGCTCGCCGCCGCGTTGATCGCGCTGCCGAGCCTTGGGTTTGCGCAGGACGCTGAAGTGCCTGCTGCGACCCCCACCGAAACCATCTGGATCCTGAATTCTTTGTTGTTCTTGATCGGCGGTTTCCTTGTGTTCTGGATGGCCGCTGGCTTTGCCATGCTCGAGGCTGGCCTCGTGCGGTCCAAGAACGTCACCATGCAACTTATCAAGAACATTTCGCTTTTTGCGATTGCATCCGTGTTCTACTACCTCATCGGCTATAACCTGATGTACCCCCTGGGCGATTGGGCGATCGAAGGCTACTTCTCGGCGCTTTTCCCCGCTGTTGGCGTGCTTGAGCCTGTCGGTGTGGCCATCGACGGTGTCGATGATGCCGCTTATGCGTCCACCGCATCGGACTTCTTCTTCCAGTTGATGTTCTGTGCAACGACCGCATCCATCGTGTCTGGCACTTTGGCTGAGCGCATCAAACTGTGGCCCTTCCTGATCTTCGTGGTCCTTCTGACCTCGATCATCTATCCTCTCCAGGCCTCCTGGAAGTGGGGCGGTGGCTTCCTTGACGAGATGGGTTTCCTGGACTTTGCAGGGTCGACCGTCGTTCACTCAGTAGGTGGCTGGGCCGCTCTGGTTGGTGCGATCATCCTTGGACCGCGGATCGGCAAATACAAAGATGGCAAGACCATTCCGATGCCGGGTTCGAACCTTGCCCTTGCAACACTGGGTACGTTCATCCTGTGGCTTGGTTGGTTCGGCTTCAATGGCGGCTCGCAGCTTGCCATGGGTTCGATCGGTGACGTCGCTGACGTGAGTCGCATCTTCGCCAACACCAACACGGCAGCCGCCGGTGGCGCACTGGCCGCTCTGATCCTGACGCAGGTGCTTTACAAGAAGCCTGATCTGACGATGGTTCTGAACGGCTGTCTTGCCGGTCTGGTGTCGATCACGGCTGAGCCGCTGACCCCGTCGCTGGGTGCAGCAACCCTGATCGGTGCCGTTGGTGGTGTGATTGTGGTCTTCGCTGTGCCGATGCTTGATAAGTTCAAGATTGACGACGTTGTAGGCGCGATCCCGGTGCACCTGATTGCAGGTATCTGGGGCACCATCGCTGTGGTCCTGACGAACTCCGACGCGAACCTTGGCGTACAGCTGATGTCTATCGTGATCGTTGGTGCCTTTGTGGTCGTGGTCTCGGGCATTGTCTGGTTCATTTTGAACGCTGTCATGGGTCTTCGCGTCAGCGAAGAATCCGAGATCACAGGTCTTGATATGGCTGAGCTGGGCATGGAAGCCTACCCAGAGTTTTCCAAAGGCTAACGTTCCTTCCTGTTAGCTGATGGCAACCTTGCCCGGGCGTTCGCGCCCGGGCTTTTTTGTTATCCAGCGGGGCGGCTGCGCCGCATTCTTTCTTATTGATAGAAAAAGAGCGCCCCGTTGGGACGCTCTTTCATGCCTCCGGCGGGAGGTATTTATGCACAAAAGAAGTCAGCCACCGACAGCAGCAATCGCCTTGGCAAGTATGGGCACAGTGTCCTTGTTCAGGCCTGCGATATTGATACGGCTGTCGCCCACCATATAGATCGCGTGATCCTCGCGCAGCTTTTCAACCATCTCGGGCGAGACACCGAGGCGTGAGAACATGCCGCGATGTTCGGCGATGAAACCGTAGCGGTCCGAATTCGTGGCTTTCTGAAGCTCTTCCGCCAGTTGCTTGCGCAAAACCAGAAGCCCTTCGCGGACCTCTTCCAACTCGGCCACCCATTCTGCGCGCAAGTCCGGATTGTTCAGGATCATCGTCACAAGCCGTGCGCCGTGGTCAGGCGGGAAAGAGAAGTTCTGACGATTCAGGAAGGCGAGCGTGCCTTGCGCCGTCTTTTGTGAGCTTGCTTCGGCGGAAACGGTCATCAGGATGCCCGTCCGCTCGCGGTAGATGCCAAAGTTCTTTGAGCAGCTCGCCGCGATAATCGTTTCGGGCAATTCTGAGGCGACCAAGCGCGTTGCGGCAGCGTCATCCTCAAGGCCATCGCCAAAGCCCTGATAGGCGATGTCGATCATTGGGATCAGGCCGTTCGCTTTCATCAGCGAGACCAGTTCTTTCCATTGTGCCATGTTCAGGTTGGCGCCGGTCGGGTTGTGGCAGCAGCCATGCAGCAAAACCACATCGCCCTCTTTTGCGCCTTTCAGATCAGCCATCATGCCATCGAAATCGACGGCGCATGTCTCGCTGTCAAAGTAGCGGTAAAGTGTCGTTTTGATGCCGAGGTGCTTGAGAATCGTCAGATGGTTCGGCCACGTAGGGTCCGACACCCACACGGTGGCTTGCGGGTTTGCCAGTTGCACCAGCTCAAACCCTTGGCGTACCGCACCCGTGCCGCCGGGCGTCGCCGCTTTGGAGACACGTTCCATGTCAACAGCGTCGCCAAGCACCATCTGCGCCATCGCCGTGCCGTAAGCCGGATCGCCGGTCAATGCGACGTAAGACTTTGTCTGCTCTTGCTCCCACAGCTGCTTTTCGGCCTTCTTGACGGCCCGCATAATCGGCGTTTTGCCGTCCGCATCTTTGTAAACACCGACCCCAAGGTCGATCTTGCCATCACGCGGGTCGTCCTTGAACGCTTGCACAAGGGCGAGGATTTTATCAGCGGGTTGGTCTTTCAGTTGCGTCAGCATCAGGCGTCTCCGGTTGCGACGTTAAGATCGGGGAACATCCCCCATTCGGCCCATGAGCCATCGTATAAGGCATGATCGGTCTTGCCGATCCGCTCCAATGCCAGCGACAGGACAGCGGCCGTTACGCCAGAGCCGCAGGTCGTGATCGCAGGCTTGCTAAGATCGACGCCGGCCTCTTCAAAGAGCGCTTTAAGCGCGGCAGGTTCTTTCATCGTGCCATCAGCTTTTAGCAGCGTCTTGAAGGGCACGTTCTGCGAGTTTGGGATATGCCCGGCCCGCAGTCCTTCCCGCGGCTCGGGCGCTTCACCGCGAAACCGCTCGGCGGCGCGTGCGTCAATGATGCTGTGGTCGCCCAACTTGCTGGCCGAGGCGACCTGCGTGACGTCCTTCACAAGATGGTTTTGACGGCTCACCGTCATATGCCGGTCACGCACGACAGGCGGCAAATCCTCCACCTCGCGGTCTTCGGCGTGCCATTTTGGAAAGCCACCGTTCAGTACCGCAACATCCTGCTTGCCCATCAGCTTGAACAGCCACCAGACGCGTGCCGCCGAAAACAGCCCCGCGCCATCGTAGACGACCACCTGATGGCCATCGCCGACACCCATCGTCCGCATCCGCGAAATGAACTTTTCGGTTGGCGGCGCCATATGAGGCATATCTGAGCGATGATCGCTGATGTCGTCTATGTCAAAGAAGCGTGCGCCGGGAATATGGGCCGCGTCATACTCGGCACGCCCGTCACGACCGTCCGCTGGCAAGTACCAAGATGCGTCCAGAATCCGCAGATCAGGATCGCGTAAATGCGCCGCAAGCCAATCTGTTGTGACAAGTGTTTTCGGATCGGCGGCGGACATGACAAAGCCCCTTCAGGTCAGGATCAAATCTTGATTACGCTTGCATATAAGGTGACGCAAGGGCCGCTACTCGCCATGGCGCAGCAAACGCGCCTTCTGGCGGCCCCAATCGCGCTTGGCTTCGGTCTGCCGCTTATCAACGGTCTTCTTACCCTTCGCGACACCGATCTTCATCTTCACCAGACCACGATGATTGAAATACATCACAAGGGGCACCAGCGTCATGCCTTGCCGTTGCGTGGCATTCCAAAGCCGCGACAGCTCTTTTTTCGAGGCGAGTAGCTTACGCTTGCGCTTTTCCTCGTGCCCGAACGTCTTGGCCTGCAAGTAAGGCGCGATGTAGCTGTTGACCAACCACAGCTCGCCATCCTCAACATTCGCATAGCTCTCGGCAATATTGGCTTGGCCTTCACGCAAGGACTTCACTTCAGAGCCTTCCAGGATGATGCCAACCTCCAGATCATCCTCGATTGCATAATCATATCGCGCGCGCCGGTTCTCGGCGATGACCTTGTAATTCGGGTCTGATTTCGGTTTCGCAGCCATGGTGCCTATCTAGGTCGCGCCTGACGGCGTCCAACCACTCTTGGTTTCATTCTGGTCAAAGTATCCTGGGGGTCTGGGGGCAAAGCCCCCAGCCGAGCTACGCGCGTAAGCGCGGCGCAATCCCTTTAATTGATCAACCCGGCATGCCGCATCGCGTCTTTCATCAGCAACCGTGTGCTGTCATCCAGCACGGTCAACGGCGACCGGACCTCATCGCGGCACATCCCCAACAACGACAGGCCGTATTTTGCCCCCGCAACGCCTGGTTCTGTGAAAATCGCGTCATGCAGCGGCATCAAGCGGTCCTGATACTCCAGTGCTTTGGCATAATCGCCGCGCAATGTCGCCTCTTGAAACGCCGCACAAAGCTTTGGCGCCACATTGGCGGTCACCGAAATACACCCGTGCCCGCCTTGCGCATTGAACCCGATGGCCGAGGCATCCTCGCCCGACAGCTGCATGAAATCGGTGCCACAGGTCATCCGCTGCTTGGAGACACGGGTCACGTCACCGGTGGCATCCTTCACGCCGATGATCATCTCGTGCTTGGCCAACTCCCCCATGGTCGCAGGTGTCATATCAACGACCGACCGTCCGGGAATGTTGTAGATGATGATCGGCAGGCCACAATCTGCCGCAGCCAGGAAATGTGCTATCAACCCGCGCTGGATCGGCTTGTTATAATACGGTGTGACGACCAGTGCCGCATCTGCGCCGACCTCTTTGGCGTGTTTGACCAGACGCACGGTCTCAACCGTGTTGTTTGATCCGGCTCCGGCGATCACAGGAATGCGGCCGGCAGCTTCGTTCACAACGATTTCAACGACTTGATCGTGTTCTGCATGGCTCAACGTGGGGCTTTCGCCCGTCGTGCCAACCGGCACCAACCCGTTGCTGCCCTGATCCACATGCCACGCGACAAGTTTCTTGAGCGTGTCAGTATCCAGCTGGCCGTTCTCGAACGGCGTGACGAGGGCGGGTAGAGATCCCTTAAACATGACGCGCTTCCTTCTGATTTTTGCCTGAATCGGCAATTAAGTTCGGCGGAACCTAGCGGCAGGTTCACACCTTGCCAAGTTTGTGATTTGCGCGGCGAAGCATGTTGGGTAGCATCCGACTCTCATTTGCCACGCCGATGGAGGCGCGACACGATGCGATTTGCCCTAACTGTACTGTTATCACTTTGGCTTGCCGCCCCAGCCGCCGCGCTGGACCGCGAAGATCGCGTTGCACTTCAGGCGGCCTTGACCGCGATGCGGGCCGGTGATTGGGCTGAGGCGAAAGCCAGCGCCGCATCGCATGACCCCGTTATCGCGCAGATTTTGACATGGCACAGGCTTCGGTCAGGCGGCCGCTTTTCCGAGGTTGAGGCATTTCTGACCGACAACTCGGACTGGCCCGGCCTCGCCTTGATGCGCCGCCGTGCCGAGGATGATGTGCCTCTTGATAGCGCTGCCGCTTTCTTTGCACAAAAACCGCCGCAAACCGGTGCGGGCGTGCTGACCTATGCCAAAACACTCAGCGATGAGGATGCAGACGCCGCGTTGATCAACGCCTGGACGACACTTCGGATGCCGCTGGAGACGGAGCGTCTTTTCCTGCGCAGTCACGGCGCCTTGCTCAAGCCGCATCACGCTGCCCGCCTTGATATGCTGTTGTGGCAAAACCAACGCACAGAAGCGCGTCGCATGTTGCCCTTTGTCAGCGACGATCAGGTTGCCTTGGCTGAAGCCCGTATCGCGCTGCAAGCCAGCGCGGGTGATGTTGATGCCAAGCTAAAGGCCGTTCCAAAGACGCTCAATCGTCATGGTGGCCTGGCACATGATCGCTTCCAGTGGCGCATGCGAAAAGGCTTTAGCGATGGCGCGGTCGAGCTTCTTTTAGGCCATTCCCTGTCTGCTCATGCTTTGGGAAATCCCCAAGGCTGGTCCAACCGACGCCGCTCTATCGCGCGGGATATGATGCGTGAGGATCGCGATGAAATGGCCTATCGCGTCGCCTCAACCCATTTTTTGAAAAGCGGACCGAATTATGCCGATCTTGAATGGTTGTCGGGCTTTATCGCTTTGCGCAAGCTGGACCAACCAGACCGCGCGCTTGATCACTTCACTGCGTTCGAGGCGGCGGTGTTAACGCCCATTTCGAAGGGCCGTGCGTTTTACTGGCTTGGTCGTACACATGATGCGCTGGGCGACACGGCTGCAGCGCAAAACGCGTATGCCGAAGGGGCGCAGTATCAGACCAGTTTTTACGGTCTTCTTGCCGCCGAAAAGGCGGGCCTTCCGCTTGACGCTTCGCTCACAGGGGCCACGACGCCTTGGGACGACGCGCCTTTCACCGAACGCTCCGTCTTCAAAGCTGCGGCCCTTTTCATCGCGGTCGGTGAAGAGGCTCTAGCAGAACGCTTCCTCACCCATCTCGCTGATATCCTACCGGCCGAAGAGCTCCCCGCTCTTGGTAGCTATGCAGTTGCGCAGAACCGCCCGCATATCGCGGTGATGATCGGCAAACGTGCGGCTCGTCGGGGCATCGTGATCCCCCAAGCCTACTTCCCGGTTCATCCCCTGGCCAAGATGGATTTGCCTGTCTCGACAGAACTGGCCCTCGCCATCGCCCGCCGCGAGTCCGAGTTTGACCCTGTTGTCACCTCAAGCGCTGGCGCACGCGGCTTGATGCAACTGATGCCCCGCACCGCCCGCGCCGTCGCCCGTGACCAAGGCATGACGTTCAGCAACGCGCGCTTGTTGAGCGATTGGCAGTACAATGCCAAACTTGGCAGCGCCTATCTTTCAGAACTTATTGATGATTTCGGCGAAAGCCCCGTCATGGTCGCAGCCGGTTATAACGCCGGTCCCGGGCGCCCGAAATCCTGGATGGACCGCTTTGGCGATCCCCGCAAGGACGAGATCGACATTATCGACTGGATCGAACACATCCCGTTCCGCGAGACGCGCAATTACGTCATGCGTGTCACGGAAAGCCTGCCTGTGTACCGTGCGCGCCTGACCGGCCTGACCGGCCCTCTTCGCTTCACCGATGAGCTGATCGGACAGGTCCCGCTCCGTCGCCCCGAAGCCCGTCCGACCAGTTTGGTCCGCAACGCGCTTAGCTCGTCTGACGCTCCCGCCACAAGGTAAACAGGCCCGCCGCTACAACAATCGACGCCCCGATGACGACGTTCATCTCAAGCGTTTCATTGAACACAGCCAGCCCCAAGGCGCTTGCAAAGACCAGCTGCAAATACGCAAAGGGCTGCAAACTGGATGCCTCTGCCAATTCATAGCATCGGATCAGCAGGTAATGCCCACCCGCTCCGGTGATGCAAAGCAAGACCATCCATACCCAATCAGGGCCAGTCATCGGCTCCCAGAACCACACGCCAATCACAGTCATCACAACCGCGCCGGTTACCCCCGTCCAGAAAAAGGAGGTGGCCGAGCTGTCCTTGCGCGCCGCAAAACGCGTCAGCAATCCGTAAAGTGCGAACATCAAAGCCGCGATTAGTGGCACGACTGCCGCTGGTGAGAACACCTTAACTCCGGGCTGTAAAATGATCAGCACGCCAATAAACCCTAAGCCAATCGCGGCCCATCTTTTCCAACCGACCCGTTCACCCAGGATCGGGCCCGACAAGGCCGCGATGATTAGCGGATAAGCTGCAAAGATCGCGTGACTCTCAATCAGGCCCAGCAACACAAAAGCGGCCACCATCACGCAAATCTCGATCGCCAGCAGCGCGCCGCGAAAAACCTGCAATGGCAACTGCTCTGTCGCGGCGGCCCGTTGCAACCCGCCCGCCTTGCGCTGGGCCACTGCGATGACAAACGCCGCAAAGAACCAGTACCGGATCATCACGATCATCATCACGTTGTATTCGCCCGCCAAATGGCGCGAGATACCGTCTTGCACGGCAAAGACAAACGTTGTGGCGACCATCAGCAAGATGCCAAGCCGGGTGTTTGCTTCGGTCACGCCGGCATCCTCGCCTGTGTCATATGCCGCTTGCGTCCAAAGCCTTGTGCGCGTGTTACATCGAATCCGGCATCTTCCAATCCCCGCCGAACAAAACCCGCTGCGGTATAGGTCGCCGCCGTGCCGCCGGGCATCGTGTGCCGTCCAACCTCTTGCATCAGACCAGCTTCCCACATCTGCGGGTTTCGTGCCGGACTGAACCCGTCAAGGAACCACGCATCGGCCTGACCATCCCACTCAGCAAGCCTTGTCCGTGCGTCACCTATTTGGATCGTCGCATGAAGATCCTCTGTGATGATCTCTCGTGCGCCGGTGGCCCACGCCTTAAGAAAAGGCGATGCCACCGACAGCGCCTCTGGGAACACCTCTAAAGCGCGCGCGATGTCAGATGCCTCCATCGGAAAGGCTTCGAAACTTATAAACCGCAAACGGCCAGGCGCCCCGCTTTGACGCCATGCGATCAATGCGGCGAGCATATTGAGGCCGGTTCCAAAGCCAAGCTCCGCGATGTGGAAGCCTTCAGCAAACCGGCGAGGCAAATCATTTCCTGCAAGAAAGACATGCCGTGTCTCTGCCAGCCCGTCCTCAAGCGAGAAATACGGATCCTGAAACTGCACAGACACCGGCACATCGCCATCGCGCCACTCCAAATCTGCCCGCTGGTGGCCCATCCATTGATGTCCTAAAGGTTAAACATTCAACCGAGGACAATGGGGAAGGGTCGGGACCTTGGCAATGGTCGATATCACGGTCAAAGGGGCGGGGATTTTTGGCCTGTCTGTCGCCTTCGCCTGCGCGTCCCGCGGCGCGCGCGTGCGGGTGATTGACCGCGAGGGCGTCGCAGCTGGTGCGAGCGGGGGCGTCGTCGGTGCGCTTGCACCCCACACGCCTGAAAACTGGAACGCGAAGAAGGCGTTCCAGTTCGATAGCCTGATCATGGCTGAAGACTTCTGGGCACGGGTCGCCCAGCTTTCTGGTCAGTCGCCCGGTTATCTGCGGTCAGGGCGGCTGCAACCTGTCTTGGACGATCGCACTCTTGCACTGGCCCATGCCCGCGCCGAAAGCGCAAAAACGCTTTGGCAGGGTAAGGCCGGCTGGTCCGTCGTTTCAAGCGTGGATCACCTGGATTGGGCACCGCAAAGCCCCACGGGATATCTGATCCATGACACACTGACAGCGCGCATCCATCCGCGCCGCGCGACCCGCGCATTGGCAGATGCTGTCATCGCACTTGGTGGTGAAATCGCTGTTGGCGAGGCTGATGTTGAAGGTAAGCCTGTCGAGGCGACAGGCTATCTTGGGCTTCTTGCGCTTTCCAGAAAGATAGGTAAATCAGCTGGAAATGGTGTAAAAGGTCAGGCTGTACTATTGCAATTTGATGCAAATGATAGACCACAGCTTTTTGCAGACGCACTTCATATCGTCCCGCATGAGGATGGCACCGTGGCAATTGGCTCGACCTCAGAGCGGGAATTTGAAGCGCCAGACAGCACGGACAATCAGCTTGATGATGTGATCATCCGTGCCCTTGCTGCCTTCCCGATCCTCGAAGATGCCCCGATTCTCGAGCGTTGGGCCGGTGTCCGCCCCCGTGCCAAGTCCCGTGCGCCCATGCTGGGTGTTCACCCCCTCGACCCAAATGCGTTCATTGCCAACGGTGGGTTCAAGATTGGCTTCGGCATGGCGCCCAAGATCGGAGAAGTTATGGCCGATCTCATTCTTGAGAACCGCGATACAATTCCGGATGATTTCAAGCCAGAGGCGAGCCTTTAACTTGCGTCAGCCACCATGCAAAGCCGCTGCTCCGGCCCGCGAATAAACCCCGATCCGTTGTCCCAAAACAGTTCAGCGGTCTCAAAATCCATCAGTGCGGCGGTCGCCCGAAACGAAAATCGCGTCATATTTGGGATGGCCTCCTTTGCCGCCAAAACCAAGCGCTGTGCCAGCAAAGGACCATGCACCACCAGACCGGTATAACCTTCCGCTCCCATTGCGTAGTCCCGGTCATAATGGATGCGGTGACCGTTAAACGTTAAGGCCGAATAGCGAAAAAGCAGGTTTGGCGAAAAGCGCAGAATTGCTCCAACCGGACCGATATCAGCCTTCGGAGGCTCCGGTTGCGCCGCCTCGGGATCATGCGCGCCGCGATAGACAAGATCCTGCTCATCGGCGACGCACAGCTTGTCATCCTGCGAAATCTCATGCCGCAGAGTAATCAGCGCCAGCGACCCGCTGCGCCCATCTTTCAGCTGGGCTGAAAGACACTGACTGCGCCGCATAGCGGTCCGCCCGCAAATCAACGGCGCATGAAATACAAGCCGGCCGCCTGCCCACATGCGCCGTGGCAGCCCCAGATCTGGGATCAATCCGCCAGTGCGGGGATGCCCGTCCGACCCCAAAGCCTCTGCCGGTTGCGCATCCCAAAAATAGGCCTGATGAAAGAACGGTGGCAAAGCATCACCGTCTGCGATCGCATCGGGTAAACCCAATGTGATCCGCAATGCCTCTGCCCGCGCGGGGTCCATCCGGTCAGCACAGAGCTGCATGGATCACCGTTCGATTTCGGTTTTCAGCGCATCCATCAACTCTTGCAGAGTTTTGACGTAAAGCGCGCCGGTCAACTGACCCGTTTCATCAAATTCCTTGTGACTTGCGGCGACCATTACCTCAGGCCCCTGCAAAAGCCGTGGACGAAACGGCTGCATGCAAAGCCGCAAAGCATATTGCGCACGTGCCCCGCCTGCACGGCCCGCCGCCGCCGACATAATCGCGACGGGTTTGTCAGCCCAAGGATTGCCGTCCAAGCGGCTCACCCAGTCCAAAGCATTCTTCAAAACGCCCGAGACTGATTGGTTGTACTCCGGAGTCGAGATCACGACCGCATCTGCGACCTCGATCTTATCAGCCAATCCCTTCACTGCCGCTGGAACGCCCTCAGCCGCTTCCAGATCGCCGTCATAAAGAGGCAGATCCAAGTTCCCTTCGACATAGACGGTGGGATCAAAGAGCCGCCGCGCCTCTGCCAAAAGTTTCCGGTTCGTCGCCTCTTTCCGAAGCGATCCCGAGATGCCAAGCAAGTTCATATCAGTTCCTCTTACATACATTCTCGACCAACCTAGCGTCTGCACGCGGGTCGCATAGGGGCCTTTCACAATTCGATAAGATAACGGGGACCTTAGTTATGGCACGACGTCTGGAACGCAGGTGCAAATGCCTTAGGACGCGCTTTTGGGTCAGGTTAGGGACAAAGCACAAATGTCGCGTTAAGGTTAATGCGCTGTGGCTGTCATAAGCGATCTTTTCGGCGGACACCTCTAGTTCGACCGAAGTATAAAAAACCTTCGGAACGTCGCGGATGCTTGACGCTATGCAACGGTTTTTCTGCATCCTATCCGTGAGCCGCGTCACGCGATACTGAGCCAAACATCAAGCAATTTTGACTCAGAGCAGACTTTCTGTACGCCGCTGTCAACCAACAAAACGCAGACAGAGCGGACCCAGGACCTGAGCGACCGCATCTCAATCATTAGAGGAAGACTGTTCCATCGTGTGTCAGTCCGAACGAACGACCTTCTCTGTGCACTGCCAGGCGGTAATGCTGAGGTAGTTCTTATGGCCGTAGGGCGACTTGCCTATTTGTTCAGCTTTCAGCATATCAAAATGATACCCCATAACAGCAACGAGGCAGATCAGCATGGTAACCCGACAAAAGACAGCAATTGTAACAGGGGGGCTGTCAGGGATGGGGCTTGCGATTGCGCGTAGGTTGGCAAAGGACGGGGCCACCGTTGTTGTTGGTGCCCGGAGTGCGGGCGATAAGGATCATGTGTGCAGGACCTTAGATGCGGATGCCGGTCATATTCATGCAGCTGCCCTCGACGTTCAATCGCGCGACAGCGTTGATCTCTTTGTTGCCAATGTCCTCGAAAGGCATGGTGGTGTTGATATCCTCGTGAATGCGGCTGGTGTCTATGACGAGGCCGCGGTCATCGATCATCCCGAACAGATCTGGGAAGAGCACATCAATACGAACCTCAGCGGAACGTTCCGTATGATACGAGCCGTGATGCCACACATGGAACGCAATAAATGGGGCCGTATTGTCAATATCGCCTCGGTTGCCGCGCATCATGGCATGCCCAACAACGCGGCCTATTGCGCGTCCAAGGCGGGGCTTTTGGGGCTGGGGCGCTGCGTCAGTCTTGAGGGTGCTGCCCATGGTATCACATGCGTCTCCATCAGCCCCACCTGGGTCGAGACCGAGATGCTGCGTCGGTTTATCGACGCGGACATGAAGACGACAGGCCAGAGTCTGGACGACGTTCGTGCCGAGTACGCAAAGTCAAATCCGCAAAACCAGCTTGTTCAGCCGACCGAGGTCGCCGAGTTGGCAGCGTTTCTGGTCAGCGACGCGGCCCGTGCGTTGACGATGGAGGACTTTCAGGTCAACGCAGGTTCGCTTTGGTAATCACCAGCGCGGTGGGCCAACAACGTCTCGCCATTACAAATCGTGTCAAATTGCCGATCACTGATGCTACCCCAAATGGCCCGCGTAGCGGCGTTCTCAAAGCGCGCGTCGGCGCATAAGGTGTCTGGGAAATCGACGATCACCTTGGCAATGCCGGGGGCCAGTGTGACCTGCGCTAACCAGTCCGTCGGGGGCAGCGCGTTTGCATCCTTGGGGACGATCCGTGCGTCAGCCATCAGGTTGTAAATAGGGGCGTCCGGTCCTGTTACAGGACCCAGCAGGAATGCGGCCGCCGCCGTCACATCGGTCATCGGAAATACGAGCGATTGTGGCATGTGGCCCGCCTCAAAAGACGCCTTGAGAATAATCTCATAGATATCGCGCGGGTTGGGTGCCTCAAGATCATAGAGCGACGGCAGACGCACGATGGCCGCGTCAACGCCTGACGCGAGGATCGCTGTTTCTGCCGCGATCTTGGCCGCGCCGTAGCCTGTGCAACCCTCCCACGTGGTGGCCGGGGCTTCGGGCCATGGACCACCCCGATCAGGGAACACCGCACTGGAGGACGTGAACCGCAGGTCTGCACCTGCATCCGCACAAAACGTCAAAACGGTTTGCATGCCACGGGCGGACCAATCCAACATCTCTTGGCGGCCAATGGCAAGGTTCACCATAGCGGCACAATGGACCACCTTGGACGTGGACGCCGCCAAGGCGGTATATGCCGCCTGTTCAAGCGCAAATTGCGGCGCATCCAAGGTGCCGTGAACGATGACATAGCGGTCCGCGCTGACGCCATGGCGCTTTGCCACTTCATCCAGCCGGTCCCGCGCACCACGGTTTTTGTCCCGGACAAGGCAATAGATGATGTCGCCGGCTGGCAAATCGCGGGCAGCTTTCGCAAGCACATGGCCCCCCAAAAAACCGGTTGCACCAGTCAATAGAATTCCGGGGCGGTCGTAGTTTTCCGCTGGTGCGGGTGCGTCCGCCTCTTTGGTCATCAGTTGATCGAGACGGTGCAACGGCACGTTCATGGCAAGGTCAAAATCAATGGGCATGCTATAGGTCTTTTCCAACTCCAGCATCAGGGTCACGCACATCAGTGAATCCCCCCCTTGGGCGTGAAAGCTCAACGCCGGATCAATCTCAGAGGGGGCGCAGGACATGGCCAAAGCAGCGGCGGCGATGACAGCGTCTTCGGAATAGTCGGCGTCGTAGGCGTCATCGGTCACTGGCGGGAGCGCGCGCATATCGGCCTTACCGGAAACTGGATGCAGCGGCAGCGCATCCATCTGCACAAGGAACGACGGCACGCAATAAGCGGGCAGAACGGCACGCAGCTCGGCAGCGAGGGCGGCGGGGGTTTTGTTTGTGCCCCTGACCAACCCCCATGTCTCCGCATTGCGCCGCGCCTGAGCGATGTCGGCTGCATAGTAAAAAATCAGGCTTTGGCCGCGTCCGCCAACCTCGGCCACCCAAGGTGCAGCACTTGAGAACGCAAGTCTGTCGCGCAGTGTATCCGTCAGCTCTTTGGTCTGGATCGAGAACCCGCGCAGCTTGAGCATATGGGCAATGCGCCCTTCGATATGCAGCGCGCCCGTGTTATCAAGCCAAGCCTGATCGCCTGTGTCATAGAGCCGAGTCCTCTTGCCCTCGACGTTCAGTTCGCGAAACCGCAGGCGGGTTTCCTCGGGGCGGTTTACATAGCCGGGGCCTAGCATGCGCGGACCTTCGAAATGAAGCTGACCGGATGTGCCGGTTGGGCAGATCGCATCGTTTTCATCCAGAAGGACGGCGCGCAAATATGGCATAGGCACACCAACTGACACCGGGGCATCGCCAGCCGGTTCGGTCAAAAGTGACATGCAGACGTCATGGGTTTCGCAAATGCTGTAGAGGTTCCAAAGGGCCGCATTGGGCAACTTGCCGAGCGAGGCGACGATCAGGTCATCGCTGACCACTTCACCATTCAAAACCACACGTGACAGTGGTAGCGCTGCCGCCTTCTCTGCGCTCAATGCGTTGAGGAAGGTGTCATAGAATGACGGTGTGAACAGCATTTCGTCGATCTTGTTTGCGACGAGAAAATCAGCAAGCTTGCCTGGTGCGAACAATGTGCTGGCTTCCGGGAACCACAGCTCCGCCCCTTTGCGCAATGGGCGGAACATTTCCCATATCGCAAAGACATAGATACCCACGCGCATATCGGGGCCGTAGGGCGTGAAGGCGTCACGCCATTCATATGACAGAGACGCCGCTTCCTGCGACACCGGAATGCACTTGGGACGGCCCGTGGTGCCTGAGGTCGCAACCAGATAGATCGGGTCAGAGGGTTCCACGGTTGCAGCCTGTAGCGCCGCGTAAGGAGCAGGCGCTGCATCTAGAAGCTCATTGGCATCCACCGTCAAACAATCGCCCGGTAGCTGACCGGGTGCTGCGGCCTCACAAGTGATAATCAGGCTCACTTGAAGTTCAGATACGATGTTGTGCAACACCATTTGGGGCATGGCCGGATCAAGATGGACGAAAGGGCGACCACGTATGACACACGCGACAGCACTGGCCGCCATGGCAATGCCGGGAGAGCCAAAAATGCCAACAACCTGCGGCGCTTCAAGCCGTTCGCCCAGTGTCGCGACGAACTGGCCCAGCTTGCCATAAGTGAGCGTGTTCGCATTATCCGACATTGCATGGAGGTCCGTGAAGGCCGAAATGGCACTGAAGAGATCCGCCGCGACTGTTTGAGTTGATGTCATGGAGCATGCCTTTTGTTCTTGGGCTCGGATGTACCCGCAAAAGACTTGAAGAAAAACCTGCCTCTTACTTCGGCGGTGAGCGTGCGCTCATTTTGGTTTTGGTAGGCGCACAGACAGGCAAGGACATAACAAGGCAAAAAGACGCCTCAGGAAAAGATAGCAGCTAAACGAAACCGAAACCGACATTCATGCGACACGCAGCATCGGGTGTTGTGGACTCGTAAGACATCTTAGCTGCTTTCTGTCCCAACATCCGTCTTCCAATTTGGGTCAGTCGATGACGTGAAGGTCAAAGTCGTATGGCGTTCAATAAAACCAAAAAGTTTCGCTTTAGTCGGTCATCAATTTCCCGGCCTGTACTGCAAGCCGTTGGTATCCCGATACCCGTTTCATTCTGGTCAAAGTGTTGACTGCAACGCATCCGGCAGGCGCTGTCTTTTGGATACCTGGACCAGAGTGAAACCTAAAACTCGACGCCAATCTGCGCTTTGATCCCGGACCGGAATGGATGCTTGACCAATTCCATCTCTGTAACCAAATCTGCAACCTCGATCAGATCGTCCTTCGCATTCCGTCCGGTCAGCACCACGTGTGTCATATGCGGCTTTTCGGTAGCCAGAAACTCAACAACGTCCTTGATGTCGATATAGTCATACCGCAGGGCGATGTTGATCTCGTCCAAAAGCACCATCTTGTGGCTTTCATCGCGGATCAGTTCTTTGGCCTTTTCCCAGGCGGCTTGTGCCATCTCGGTATCGCGGGCCTTGTCCTGCGTCTCCCAGGTGAAGCCTTCGCCCATCGTGTGAAACGAACAGGTGTCGCTGAACTTACCCAAAATCAGATCACGCTCTCCGGTGCTCATTCCGCCTTTGATAAACTGCACCACGGCACATTTCATATCATGGGCGATGCAGCGGAAAATCATGCCGAACGCGGCAGAGCTTTTGCCTTTCCCTTTGCCCGTATGCACGACGATCAGGCCTTTTTCATCAGTCTTGGTCGCCATGATCTTGTCACGTGCGGCCTTCTTCTTGGCCATCTTCATCGCATGGCGATCCAAGTCTGCATCTTCGGTCATGTTTGGGCCTCCTCGGCGCTATGATCCTCAGGTTTCGCACCCTTTGCAAGCGCTGCAATCCGCGCGTGGGCTGAGTTTGACTTCGGTGTCCAGAGCCCACGTTCAATCGCTTCGGCCAGCCGCTCGGCGATCTCTTTCAAAGCAGGTGCGTTTACGTCGCCGATGAAGTCGCGCGTGTCCTCGTCGGCCAGAAACGCCTCTTCTACCAAGTCGAAGTGATGGCCTTTCACGGCCCCGGTCGTGGCCGCAAATGCAAAGAGGTAATCAACCGTTGCGGCCATCTCGAACGCGCCTTTGTAGCCGTGGCGCTTCACCGCTTCGATCCATTTCGGGTTTACAACACGAGAGCGGACAACGCGGCCTATTTCATCATCCAGCGTTCGGATCAGCGGCCGTTCGGGCCGTGAATGGTCGTTATGATAAACGGGCCGATCTTGGCCTTGCAATGTCGCCACAGCCGCAGCGGCCCCGCCTTCGAACTGATAGTAGTCGTCGCTGTCGAGCAAATCATGCTCGCGATTGTCCTGGTTTTGCACAATTGCCTCGACCTGGCCCAACCGCGCCTCAAACGCATCGCGCGCGCGATTGCCTGCACTGTCCTTGCCATAAGCATAGCTGCCCCATTCAAGATAGGCTTCAGCCAGATCGGCTTTGTCCGTCCAAAGGCGCTCATCAATCATTGCTTGCAAGCCTGCGCCATACGCTCCGGGCTTTGATCCAAACACCCTGTACGGCGCGCCCTTTGCTGCCCGTGCCGGGTTTATATCCGCAGGCTCATCCATTTCCATCACCGCGCGCGCGGCGCTGTCCACCAGTGCCATCTGCTGCGGAAACGCATCGCGGAAAAAGCCTGAAACGCGCGACGTCACATCAACCCGCGGCCGCCCGAGAGCGCTGTGCGGAAGCACCACAAACCCGGTCACGCGACGGTTTGCGCTGTCCCATTTCGGCTTTACGCCCATCAACGCAAGACACTGCGCGATGTCATCGCCACCCGTGCGCATATTTGCCGTACCCCACGCCGTCAGCAGCATCGCGCGCGGCCAGTCGCCATGGGTTTGCAAGTGTTTCTCGATCAGTAAATTCGCGGATTTCCACCCAAGCGCCCAAGCTGTAGGTGTCGGGACGGCGCGGCTATCGATCGAATAAAAGTTTCGTCCGGTGGGCAAGACATCAAGGCGACCGCGTGTGGGCGCACCCGACGGGGCCGGGGCCACGAACCGGCCGCTCAGCGCTGTCAGGATGCCATTGCCTTCCTCAGGTCCGCAGGCTGCGACCGTCGGCGCGACGGTTATGTGAACGTGATCCAGCACTGCTTGAGATGCCGGGCCGGGGGCTGGGCCGTTGTCCAGCAACGTCGCACAGAGCAGTTCAAGCCGTTCGACCGTATCCCCGCAAGACCGCCACGGATCGTCCGAAACCTCGGCCAGAACAGCAGGCCGCAGGCCGTTCCATGGCGTCGCCATATCACAGTCGAGAGGGTCAAAAACCAACGCCAAATCGACCGCCAATGCTCGGATCATTGAGGCGTTTGCGCCGGTCCCATCCCCACGCGGAACGCGCACCAACGCCTGCACCAGATCGCGCTGCAAGCGTCCTTCGGGCGATTGTCCGAAGACGTGCAGCCCGTCCCTGATCTGCGCCTCTTTCAACTCGCAAAGATAAGCATCCAGCTTAGCTAGATCGGCGTCTTCATCCGCGCCGCCCATGCCCACATCAGCGGCCAAACCTGTAACCTCGGACAAGGACAGGATTTCGCGCCGGAGGTGCGTGATCCGGCGTGGATCAACGCCCGCGGCTTCGTAATACTCATCCACGAGCGCTTCGAGGTCGCGCAGCGGCCCGTAGCTTTCCGCCCGCGTCAGCGGAGGCGTCAGATGATCAATGATCACAGCTTGAGCCCGCCGCTTGGCTTGGGTCCCTTCGCCGGGGTCGTTGACGATAAACGGATAGATATGCGGCATCGGGCCAAGCACCGCTTCGGGCAAGCAAGTTTCTGATAATGCGACAGCTTTTCCCGGGAGCCATTCGAGATTGCCGTGCTTGCCCATATGCACAATCGCATCTGCGCCATAGGCTTCGCGCAGCCAGATGTAGAAGGCCAGATAGTTGTGCGGCGGCACCAGGTCGGGCGAGTGGTAGGTTTCGGTCGGGTCGATGTTATAGCCGCGTGCGGGTTGAATTCCGATGACTGCATTGCCGAATTCGAGCATGCTTAGTTTGAAGCCGGTCCCGTCGAAAAACGGGTCATCTTCGGGCGGGCCCCAGCCGTCCGTGATCCTTGATTTGACGTCCCAAGGCAGTGCGTCGAACGCAGTTCGGTATGCGTCCAGTGGCAATGTCACACCGCCCTCTCTTGCGGCTCGATTTGTCAGCCAGTTGGTTGGTCCGGCCATCACCTGATCCATCAATGCAGTGCTGTCGGGTGGAACGTTCGTCACCGTATATCCGGCGTGCTGCAACAGTCCCAACACATGCACCGTCGCCGCCGGGGTGTCCAAGCCCACACCGTTCGCGAGTCGTCCGTCTTTGTTCGGATAGTTCGCCAGCACCAAGGCGACTTTGCGGTCCGCCGCGGGTTTCCCTTGCAGCACGGCCCAGCGTTTCGCCAAGGCCACGACAAATGCAATCCGGTCGCCACGGGCGCGGTAGGTCGCGATCGGACACTCGGTTGCTTCGTCGAAAAACGCCTCTCCCTTGAAGCTGACGGCGCGGGTCAGGACGCGTCCGTCGACCTCGGGCAGCGCCACGTTCCTCGCGATGTCGCGCGCAGAGAGCCCGGTGCGACCTTCGTCCCAAGCCGCTTCCGATGAACCGGCGAAGACCACCTGAAACACGGGCGCACCTTGTGCTGTGTCCATGACCAGCGGGTTCGCGGGGCCGTCTTCGCCATGGGCCGATCCAACCGCAAAGCTGGTGCAGTTCAGGATTACACAAGGCGGTGCTGCCTCGAACAACCGCTCGAGTGTCGCGACACTCACAGGATCTTTGAGGGAGGCCACAAAGATCGGCAAGGGGTTCAACCCTTCGCGTAGCAGTGCCTTCACCATCCTGTTCACAGGGTTCAATCCTGCGCCTTGCACCAACGCGCGGTAGAACACCAAAGGCACGATCGGAGCGCCCTCTGTCCAAGCCTCTTGTGCTGCCGCCAAATCCGAAACGCCCGCTCCAGGCCAATAGACGCCTGCACGCAACAACGGCGATGCGGCCACCGGTGCCTCGCCACCATCCAGCATAAACTTGGCATAGCGCAGAAAATTCGCTGCGTTTTCAGGGCCACCTTCGACCAGATAGGCCCAAAGCGCATCATAATCGACCCCTGAAACGGTCGAGAGTTCGCGCAATTCAGGGTCCGGTTTGTCATCGCCGGGCAGCAGCGCCAGTGATACGCCTGCCTCGTGTAAATGTGCTGCGTATTGTTCGACCCCATAGCGCCAGTATCCGGCCCCCCCCAAAGCGCGCACGACGACCAAACGGGATTTCGATGCACACGCTTCGATATGCAAATCGACCGACATCGGGTGCTGCAAATGCATCATCGAAGCCAATCGCAAAGATGGTGCCGCGTCCATCTCAGACCGCGCCTCTGAGAGTGCCGCTAATTCTGTATCCGCGGCAGAAATCACGACCACATCCGCAGGTGTCTGCGCCAGATCAACCGGCTCTGATCCATCATCAATCGCACCGGGGGTGGCCGCCAGAAGATGCATCTAGAGCGCCTTTTGCATATAGATGCTCAGTGGTTCCACCTTGTAATCGCCAAACGGCCCGCAATCGCTGAACCCATGCCGCCGATATAGCTTGTGCGCTGCGTAAAGCGTATTTCCGGTTTCCAGCTTGAGCGCGGTTAACCCACGCTCACGCGCCGCATCTTCCAATCCGCGCATCAGCGCATCGGCGACACCGGATCCACGCGCCGTTTCATCGACAAAGATTGATTTCAACTCGCCATAGCTATCGAAATCCTTAACGGCCCCGCACCCAATGGTCTGATCGCCTTTCATTGCGACCAGAAACGTCACTTCAGGCACACAAAGCGCATCCACCGACAAATAGTGATTGGCTTCCGACGGAAAGAGCCGTTCCATGAGCGCGTGGCTCTCTTCCAGTAGCCGTTTTGCAGGGCCTTTCGGATCGCCGGGCAGGATCTTGATCATGCTGTCAACGCAGCCTCAATCGCAGCCCGGTTCAGTCCAGCCTGACCGATCACAACCAGACGCGTCTCACGTGGAGTGGTACCAAATGGCTGGTCGAAATAGCTATCTACCCGAGGGCCAACAGCCTGCAAGGTCAACCGCATAGGCTTGCCTTCCACTGCGACAAACCCTTTCAAACGCAGGATATCATGGGCCTGGATAACATCTGCGATCTGTTCGGCAAACGCCTTGGGATCCGACACCTCAGCGCGGGTGACAACAAAGCTCTCGAATTCGTCGTGGCCATGTTCATGTTCGTGGTGGTGATCATTGTGGTGATCGTCGTCATCGTGATGATGATGGTGGTGATGCACCTCGTGGCGGCTCTCAAGATCGCCCTCGGCGCCAACACCCTGACCCAAAAGTACATCGACAGGCATACGCCCCATCGCAGTTTTCACGACTTGCACGCCGTCACGCGCATCGCCCTTGAGACGCCCGACCAAAGCACCAGCCTCGTCTTCACCCAAAAGGTCAGACTTGTTTACCACGATCATGTCTGCACAGGCGACCTGATCCTCAAATAGCTCTGACAGCGGCGTCTCGTGATCAAGGTTTTCGTCCATCGCCCGCTGGGCATCCACAGCGGCCACGTTATGAGCAAACCGCCCTTCGCTCACAGCCTTGCCATCGACCACAGTCACGACGCCATCAACGGTGACTTTCGTGGAAATTCCGGGCCAGTTGAAGGCCCGCACCAAGGGTTGCGGTAACGCTAGACCAGAGGTTTCAATCACGATGTGATCTGGCGGCGTTTCTCGATCCAGCAACTTCTCCATCGTCGGAATGAAGTCATCGGCAACGGTGCAGCAAATGCACCCGTTGGACAGCTCCATCACGTCTTCTTCGCTACAGGTCTCATCCCCGCAGCCTTTCAGAATGTCGCCATCGACACCAAGATCGCCAAATTCGTTGATGATAAGGGCAATGCGCTTGCCCTCGGCATTCTCCAGCATGTGCCGGATCAGTGTCGTCTTGCCCGCGCCCAGAAAGCCGGTCACGACCGTTGCAGGGATTTTGCCCGCCATCATATCTACTCCATCGCCCGTCACACCCGACAGACCCAAGGGTTTCGGTTCTGCAAGGCTGGTCTCCTGGCTCGCGGGTCGAGGCGTCTGGGCCGTCTTCCCGGATCGCTCCAGTGACATATTGGCCCGACACTCTCCGCTTACAGTCGCGGGGGCGGCTCCGGCATTGCGTCCCGGGGAGGGTCACGCGCACCGTATTCCCATTTGATCCCCGACGCTGTGCGCCTTGGGGAACCATGCCCGATCTTTGTGCGCCGCTGTCTACCGGGCGGTCAAGGCGGATTCCGTCGCACCTTCCGCATTTCGCGACGGCAGCTTTGCGCAAAGTTCAATATTTTGTGGATAAGTCGGCTCATTTCCCCACATGCTGCGTGTGACCTGTTGACTCAAACGGACACTCTGCCGTCAACTTGCACTTTGAACGGAATCAATCAGGACGCCCACTTTGCGTTTCAATCGTCTCCGCCTGAATGGCTTCAAGAGCTTTGTCGACCCGACCGATCTTGTGATCGCAGACGGGCTGACCGGCGTTGTCGGTCCCAATGGCTGCGGGAAGTCCAACCTGCTTGAAGCGCTGCGTTGGGTGATGGGGGAAAATCGCCCCACGGCTATGCGCGGCGGCGGGATGGAGGACGTGATCTTCGCCGGTGCCGCGACCCGCCCCGCCCGCAACTTCGCTGAAGTGTCGATCCATATTGATAATTCCGACCGGCTGGCGCCCTCGGGGTTTAACGACAGCGACGTGCTTGAGGTTGTCCGCCGCATTACGCGCGACATCGGTTCAGCTTATAAAGCGAACACCAAGGACATCCGCGCCCGTGATGTCCAGATGCTGTTCGCGGATGCCTCTACCGGCGCACATTCGCCCGCACTTGTGCGGCAGGGCCAGATTTCCGAACTTATCAACGCCAAGCCCAAGGCTCGACGCCGTATTCTCGAAGAAGCCGCCGGTATATCCGGCCTTTACCAACGGCGCCACGAGGCCGAACTGAAACTCAAAGGGGCAGAGACAAACCTTGCTCGTGTCGATGATGTAGTCGAGCAATTGGCAAACCAGCTTGCCGCCCTTGCCCGTCAAGCGCGCCAAGCGGCTCGTTACCGAGAGATCGGCAGTGATCTGCGCCGTGCCGAAGGCTTGCTGTTGTACCGTCGCTGGCGCGAAGCCGATGAAGCCCGTGCAACCGCCCAAGCCACCCTGACCGAGCGCACAAAGGAAGCCGCTCAAGCCGAAACCGCAGCCCGCGACGCCGCGAAACTACGCCAACGCGCCGAAGACGTCCTGCCGCCGCTGCGCGAGGAAGAGGCCATCACCGCTGCCGTCCTGCAACGCCTGCAAGTTCAACGCGACACGCTTAACGATCAGGAAAGCCGCGCGCTGCAAACCATCGAGACGCTGCAAAATCGCATCGCCCAACTGACGCAAGATATGGACCGCGAAAGTAGCCTGAACAAGGACGCGGGCGAGACGATTGACCGCCTCGAATGGGAAGCGTCCGAAATTGCGAAAGCCTCTGAAGGGCATGAGGATCGTCTTACCGCAGCCAATGCCGAGGCCAGTGAAGGCGCGCAGGTTCTCCAGCAGCGTGAAGCTGATCTAAGCCAGCTGACCGAAGACGTCGCACGCCTTGCCGCGCGTCACCAATCTGCACAGCGGTTGCTTGAAGATAGCAAGAAAACACTCGATAAGAATGAATTTGAAGCCCAAAAAGCCAAAGACGCACTTGCGCAGTCTCAATCCGCTTTGACCAAAGCCGAACAGGATTTCACGGCTGCTCAAGCGTCCGAGAAAGCCGCGACCGACGCGTCCACTGCCGCCGAACAAGCCCTAGCTGATGCGGAAGCCGCCCGAGCAGATACCCAGTCGCGCGAAGCAGATGCCCGCGCGCTGCGTTCTGAGGCCGAAGGTGAAGCCAACGCACTACGCGCCGAGGTTGCCGCCCTTGCCAAGCTCGTGGATCGAGACACAGCCGAAGGTGGCCAAGTCCTCGACAGCATCCGCGTCGAGCCCGGTTTCGAGAAGGCGCTGGGTGCCGCGCTCGCCGACGATCTGCGCGCCCCCGAAGTGGGCAGCGACGCCGCGTCCGGTTGGACCACGCTCCCCGGCTACGGCACATCGCAACCGCTTCCGGGTGGCGTCACCTCGCTGAACAATCACGTCACCGCGCCCATCGTTCTGGGGCGGCGCATAAGCCAGATCGGTTTGGTTGATCCAAGTGATGCACCCCGATTGCAGGCGGACTTGAAGCCCGGCCAACGCCTTGTCTCCCTTAATGGGGATCTGTGGCGCTGGGACGGTTTCCGCGCGGGGGCGGAAGACGCGCCATCGGCTGCTGCGCTTCGCCTGCAACAGCTTAACCGCCTTGTGGAACTGAAACGTGACCTCGAAGATGCCGCCGCAAAAGCGGATGGGGCTCAACGTGCCCACGACATGCTGTCGGCACAGCTGGCCGATCAGACCCGTGCCGACCAAGAGGCCCGACAAGCCCGCCGCACTGCTGACGCCGCCGTCACCGATGCCTCCCGCGCGCTCTCGCGGGCGGAGGCCGACAAGTCCCTTGCGGCAGGCAAATTGGAGTCGTTAACCCTCGCTCTGGTTCGTTTCGAAGAAGAGGCCATGGCCGCACGCACCCGGTTGGCTGAAGCCGAAGCGGCGTCCGGCGATCTGGAAGATCTCGATGCCGCCCGCGCGCGCGTCGAAGACATCAAGATGACCGTCGCGGCTGCGCGGATGACCATGATGGCGCGCCGCTCCGCCCATGATGAACTTCGCCGCGAGGGCGAGGCACGCCTTAAGCGTAGCCAAGAGATCACCAAGGAAATCAGTGGTTGGAAGCACCGCCTAGAAACCGCTGAAAAACGCATCGGCGAGTTGAAAGAGCGCAAGGAAACCTCAGAGACCGACCTGACGTCCGCCCAAGCGGCCCCTACCGAAATCGCGGCCAAACGCGAAGAACTTGCCGACGCGATTGATGAGGCAGAGACCCGCCGCGCCAAAGCCGCGGACACGTTAGCGGAGGCCGAAACGGCGCTGCGCGAAGCCGTGGCGCGCGAACGCGACGCAGAGCGCATTGCTTCTGAGGCGCGCGAAGCCCGCGCCCGATCCGAGGCCCGCGCGGACGCGGCAAAAGAGACCGTGGCCTATGCCGCTGAACGCATCGCCGAAGATCAGGAGACGACACCGGAAGACCTGCTCGAAAGTCTCGATGCGGACCCCGAAAAGATGCCCCCAGCCGAAGCGATCGAAAACGATGTGAACCGCCTCAAACGTCAACGCGACGCGCTGGGCGCCGTGAACTTGCGCGCCGAAGAAGACGCGAAAGAAGTGCAGGAAGAACACGACGCACTTGTGACCGAAAAGGCCGACCTTGAGGAAGCGATCCGCACACTCCGCTCAGGTATCGCGTCGCTGAACAAGGAAGGCCGCGAGCGCCTGTTAACTGCGTTTGAGCAGGTCAATTCCAACTTCTCCTTGCTCTTTACTCACCTCTTCGGCGGTGGCGAAGCCAAGTTGGTTCTGGTCGAATCCGATGACCCGCTGGAGGCTGGTCTGGAAATCATGTGCCAACCGCCTGGCAAGAAGCTGTCGACCCTGTCGCTGCTGTCTGGGGGGGAACAAACCCTCACTGCGCTGGCCTTGATCTTTGCCGTGTTCCTTGCGAACCCAGCCCCGATCTGCGTGCTCGACGAGGTCGACGCGCCGCTCGATGATGCCAACGTCACCCGCTTCTGCGACCTGCTGGACGAGATGACCCGCCGCACTGACACGCGTTTTTTGATCATCACGCACCACGCCGTGACAATGTCACGGATGGACCGTTTGTTCGGGGTGACGATGGCCGAGCAGGGTGTGTCGCAGCTTGTGTCGGTTGATCTTAAAAAAGCCGAACAGATGGTGGCCTAGAGCTTGTTCAACAGGGCCGGCGTTGGCCACGCATCGGCGGGCATCCCTAAACGTGCCTGCTCTTTTTGCACAGCACGGCGGGTCTTCGCACCCAGAATTCCGTCGATTTTGCCAACATCATGGCCCCGCGCGGCGAGCTTTTTCTGAAGCGACACCATCTGGTTACCGCCCAGCCCTTTGTCGGGATTACCGGCTGTGTAGATCGGTGCACCTTCAAGCCGGGTCGCGAAATAGGCGGCTGTTGTGACGTAAACGAAGCTCTTGTTCCATTCGAAATAGACGCGGTAATTCGGGTATGCGAGGAAGGCAGGCCCCTTGCGCCCCATCGGCAGCAAAACAGACGCCGGCATCCCACCCGAAGGCAGCGCCCCAGCGCGTGGTTTGACGCCCATCGCGGCCCATTGACTGACGCTCAGCTGGTGATCCAGCCCGGTTTTGCTCCAATCGAGATTGGTCGGCACAGCGACCTCTTGCAGCCATGGCTCGTTTGGACGCCAGCCTAACCCGCTTAGCATCCGCGCGCCCGACATCAGCGCATCCGGGGGCGAGGTTTTCAGCGACACCTTTCCGTCACCATCCGCATCCACCCCGTTGCGCAGGATATCTTCGGGCAGCATCTGAACCATACCAATCTCGCCCGCCCAAGCGCCTTTGGTGCGCGCGGGATCAAATGCGCCTCGTTCGAATAGCTCAATTGCTGCAAAGACTTGTGGGCGGAATAGCTGGGGTCGCCTGCAATCATGGCTGAGTGTAACCAACGCGTTCAATGTGTTGAAATTGCCCTGCACCGCGCCGTAATCTGTCTCGAGCGCCCAGAAAGCCAAAAGCACCCCCGGCGGCACGCCGTATTGCGACTGCGCGGCTTGAAACACGCTGCGATATTTTCTGGCATTCGCGACACCATTGTTCATGCGGTTCGCCGAAATCAGCGAGCGGGAAAAATCGATGAAGGTCTTGCGAAATACACCTTGCGACCGGTCCGCGTTGATCACTTTCGGGTCCTGCCGGACGTTCGCGAAGAATTGGTTCACCGTTGATGCTGCGTGGCCCTTCGCAACGGCCTCTTGCTTTAATTGGTTTACGAAGCCTGAGAAAGACCCGCCACACGCGGCGTTGGCTGAGGTTGTGCCAGCCATCAGGCAGGCTGCAAGTAGTAAGGTTAATCGCATCATCAAATGCTCCCTTTGAATGATGTTAGAGTAGCAGGCGCGGCCCCGCGCGCAACATCACAAGAGTGCGCTTAGAACAGCCAAGCCCAAGAGTGCTGCCCAAACCCTCCAAAGTGCCGATATGGACGCGTCAATGTCGGATGACCCGATCTCTTTACGTCCGCTGGCGTTAACGAATGGAAATGATTGCAGTACGCCGTCATAAGATCGTGGTCCCGACAGCGCGACGCCCAATACGCGGGCCATCGCAGCTTCGGGCCACCCCGCGTTTGGAGAGCGATGTAAGCACGCATCTTTGCGGATGTCTGAAGCCGCGCCAAGGTCCAAATGGGTCAGCGCGATCAACAGCGCCGTCAGCCGCGCCGGTACCCAGTTCAGCAGGTCGTCAAAGCGTGCCGCAGCCCAACCGAACGCCTCGTGTCGAGGGGTGCGATAGCCGACCATACTGTCAGCTGTGTTCGTAATTTTATACAGTAGAAGACCTGGTAAACCCCCGACAGCAAACCAGAAAACCGGCGCGACCACACCGTCACTCAGATTTTCGGCCGCCGATTCGATGGCTGCGCGCGAGACCGCAGCCGTGTCCATCTTTGTCGTGTCACGCCCAACGATCCGGGCGACCATGCGACGACCTTCGGGAAGGGAAAGGCGCAGCGCATCGCCAACATCGCGGACATGCTGCACCAGCGATTTTTGCGCAAAAAGCATCGCAGCCACGATGACGTCCAAGACCTCTCCGGGCACCGCCTTTAACGCAGCTCCGATGCCCAGTGCCACAAGGCACAATGACCCAAAGGCAAGCGCTCCGCGCAGTTTACGCCAACCGCCTTTGTTAACCGTCTCGTCTATCCAGCCAACCGCGCGCCCCATTAGCACAGCGGGGTGCGGAATGCGTTCCCAAAGCCATTTCGGTTCCCCGAACAACGCATCAAGACAAAGCGCCAGAACAAGGCTCACAACGCGGCCTCAAGTCGATCCCACATGTCGGGCGCGGGCAGCCCAATGCGGACCCAGCGCTGGGAATACGGAAAAACACGTGTCCAGATATGGGCTGTTGCCAGTCGCTCCTGAAAAGCGGCTGCGTTGCTCACATCATAGAGCCGAAACAAGGACGTTCCCCCGATTAAGGTGCCATGCGGGGCCATCAAACGATCCAGTCGATCCGCGTCATCCGCTAATCTGCCGCGCGTCTCGGCTGCCCAGTTCATGTCGTTCAGCGCCCTTACGCCAAGCTCCAAGGCGGGACCTGATACCGGCCACGGCCCCAAAGCGTCCGCGAGTTTCTCGAGAAGCACCCGGTCACCGATTGCAAAGCCAAGCCTAAGCCCGGCCAGCCCCCAGAATTTTCCGAAACTTTTAAGCACAATTGTTCCGGGGCGGGCAGCCAGCGCGACAAGCGACCGATCCGGGGCAATATCGCAAAAGCTCTCGTCAATAATCGTAAACGGCGCGGTAAGGTTGGCCGTGTTCCAGAACTGGCCATCCGGGTTGTTCGGATGCACAGCGACCATCGCGTCCCCGGCACCTTCGTCCCAACCATCGGCACGAAACGCGGCGGCATGTTCATTGTATGTTGGCCCGTCAATTCGAACGCGCCCTTTCGGCCAGAGCGTGGGTATCTTCGCGATCAATGCAGAGGCGCCGGGCGCCGCAAGGCATCCCGCTCCTTCCGGCACCTGCCAAAAACGTCGGGCGGCCTTTATCAAACGATCCTGAGCATTCTGATCCGGCAGCGCGGTCCACGCATCAATGGAAAGATCACCGACGGGATAAGATACTGGATTGATTCCGGTCGACAGATCAATCCAGCTGCCGCGCGTTCCGCCCCACCGGGCGATCGCAGCGTCTAGCCCGCCGCCATGATCCCTTTGATCTTGCGTCATTTTTCCGAAGGAAGCGGGGGGTGTCGCGTTACGAAATGCCCCTTTATCACTTGCGGCCACTCGCGGTATGGCACCTGTCCGGTTGCGCTTTCCGAATGTAGTTTTGCATAAGCGACGATCCCGTCTGCGGCTTCGGGGTCCGGTGTGAAGTCCCCCAGCGTATAAGCCAGTTTTCCTTCCGCCTGAATCGCCACATTGCATCCCTTCGCGCAACCCATCAGGCAGGATACGCGGCGTGTTTTGACGTCACCATTGACCGCCGTTTCAACCATCTCCGCAAGACGCTCCCCATCGGTCAAAGACATATCGCCTTCCTCCCAACCGTCACGTTTGCAGGTGTCGCAGATTGTGATCCAAGTGGTCATTTTGCCCTCTCAAATGGCTTGTCGGCGGATTAGTGCCTAACACCTGCCAGAAGGGCAAGATGTAGCGAAGTGTTAACGCAGATTAAGGGTTTGTTAACTTTTGGCGAGTTACCTTCACGTCAGGGAAGAATGGGTCGGTTGGTCGTAAACTCGACTACCGGAGGATAAATGCGAGTACTTATAATCGAAAGCCGAAAGCGGCTCGCTCATTTGTGGATGCGCCATATCGAACGTCAGGGCGCTGAGGTCTTTTTGGCCACCAGCACGACAGATGCGATTCGTACCGTGCGTGAGTACAAGATTGATGTCATCATTCTGGATCTCGTTTTGGACGAGGGCAGCGCGATGGCAGTGGCGGATTATGCCTGCTACCGACGCCCCGAAGCGCGGGTGATTTATGTCACCAGCACAACGTTCTTTTCCGACGGATCGGTCTTTGCGCATATGCCGAATGCCTGTGGATATGTGCAAACCTCGACACCGCCGGACGACTTGGCCGCCATGGTCGAGCATCTTGGAACCAGTTAGGTCAACGCGTCGCGTCCATGAGGGGCGTCAAAATCCAAAACGGGGTTAATCGGCAAAATCCGATGCGGATTTATCGTCTCGTGGCTGTAGTGATAGTGCCGCACGATATGCGCCATTCCCACGGTTTTGGCGACGCCGGGTGTTTGGTATAGATCCCGCGTGTAAGCCCAAAGTGCTGGATAATCGACAATGCGCTTTCGGTTGCACTTGAAATGCAGATGATAGACAGAGTCAAATCGCACCAGCGTCGTGAACAGCCGCCAATCGGCTTCTGTTAACTCTGATCCCATAAGATAGCGCTGATGCGTTAACCTTTCTTCCAGCCAATCGAGGCTGTCAAACAACGGCCCTACAGCGGTGTCATAAGCAGCCTGGCTCGTCGCGAAACCCGACTTGTAAACGCCATTGTTAACCGTGCCATAAATTCGCTGGTTCACCTCTTCGATGGCGTCACGTTGCGCTTCGGGCCAATAGTCATCCGTGTTGCCCGTCAGACCATCAAAGGCCGAGTTGAACATACGAATGATCTCTGAGCTTTCGTTCGATACGATGGTTTCGCGCTCTTTGTCCCAAAGAATTGGAACGGTAACGCGCCCCGATACCCCAGGATCGGCCTTCAGGTAAATATCTCTGGCGAAAGGTAAATTATAAAGCGTGTCGCCCATTGCACCGTCTTGATCCGTCTCAAACGTCCAGCCGTCGGACAGCATGTCAGGATGCACAACCGAGGTTGAGATGTGCCCCTCCAACTCTTTTAGGGTCCGAAAAATCAAGGTCCGATGCGCCCATGGACAAGCCAATGAGACGTAAAGATGATAACGCCCGCTTTGCGCGGCGAACCCATCCTTGCCACTTGGTCCGGGGGTGCCGTCAGGTGTGATCCAATTCCTGAAAGCGGCTGTCGTGCGTTTGAAAGCCCCGCCAGAACTTTTCGTGTCGTACCAGACTTCGTGCCAGACGCCGTTAATCAATTGTCCCATCGAACTCTCCTTTTGTGTTTACTTTTATTGGCTCAAATCAGACGCACCGAATACCGCCAACGCTGCACATACCCTTCGCGTTTGCGCACAAGTCGGTTCTGGTGCACCCAGCGCCGTCTTTGCGTTTGCACGGCCTTGGCGCGGCCCGTATACCCCCATGAAACGACGCCAGTTGGCCAGAAAGGTTGGCAGCAGCGAATTGACCCAGATCGTGAATTCAAAGCTGCAGCGTGATCACCGCCCTCAAGCGGCCCACTCCTTTTTCGTGCCGTAGCAGATAGGAGGCCGCGATGCCCAAAACCGGAGTGATGATCTGTGGCCATGGCTCGCGCAGCCAGGCCGCCGTCGACGAATTTTCAGTTCTCGCCGAAAAACTGCCTGCTTATTTGCCTGACGATTGGCTCACAGAATATGGCTACCTTGAGTTTGCCAACCCGGTGATCCGCGATGGCTTGGACAAGTTGCGCGAGGCCGGATGCGATCGCATTCTTGCCGTGCCGGGTATGGTGTTCGCCGCCATGCACGCCAAAAATGACATTCCCACCGTGCTTAACGCGTATGCGGCCAAGCATGGCGTTGACGTGCATTACGGTCGTGAGTTGGGTGTCGACCCAAAGATGATTTCCGCCGCTGCGGGCCGCGTTCAAGAAGCCGTTGATCGCGCCAATGCCGAGCACGGGGAGCTGCCGCTTCACGACACTTGCCTTGTTGTTATCGGCCGCGGCGCGTCGGATCCTGATGCCAACGGAAATGTCTCTAAAATTGCGCGTATGTTGCAGGAAGGCATGGGCTTTGGCTGGTGTGAGGTTGGGTATTCCGGTGTCACGTTCCCGCTGGTTGAGCCTTGCCTGCAACACGTCACCCGCCTTGGATATAAGCGTGTCATCGTCTTCCCGTATTTTCTGTTCACAGGTATCCTGATCGACCGCATCTATGGCTTCACCGATCAGGTTGCAGCACAGTTCCCCGACATTCAGTTTGTCAAAGCCGGTTATCTAAGTGATCATCCTGATGTGTTGCGGACCTTCGCTGAACGCATCACCGAACAGGTCGGAGAGGTCCCGCCACCCAATTGCGCCATGTGCAAGTACCGCACCCAAGTCCTTGGTTTTGAAGCGGAAGTCGGTGCAGTTCAAGAAAGCCACCATCACCATGTCGAAGGTCAGGGCGCAAGCGCACCCGGCTCTAACGTCGAAGACTGCGCGCTTTGTGATACGTTCTGCACGGGTCTTTGCCGCCTCGAATCTGGCGATCACCATCATCACCACCATGATCATGACCACGCCCATGATCACGACCACCACCACCATGCGCCTTATCCCCATGCCGACCACCCGCATGGCCCCGAAAGCGCCCGGAAACCCAAGTAGCAAGGGCCGCCATGCGGCCGGATCAGCGCCATGCGCCCATATGAAAAAAACCCGCAAGCAATTTACGCAAAAAGTTTCGCGACGGTGCGGGAAGAGGCGCGTCTTGATCGCTTTTCCCCCGGAATGGAGGCGTTGGCGATCCGAATCATCCATGCATGCGGCATGATCGAGATTGCCGACAGGCTTGCTTTTTCGGACGCCGCTTACGACGCCGGGCAGACGGCGTTAAACAACGGCGCACCAATTCTGTGCGACTGCGAAATGGTAGGCGCGGGCATCATTCGCAGGTATCTGCCTTCCCAAAACGAAGTCATCGTGACCCTCAACAACGATGCGACGCCGCCCATTGCAAAAGACATTGCCAATACCCGTTCCGCCGCTGCGGTCGAGTTGTGGCGCGACCATATCGAAGGCGCGGTCGTCGCCATTGGCAACGCACCGACAGCGCTTTTTCACCTGCTCGAACTCATCGACCAAGGTTGGCCAAAACCTGCTGTCATCCTTGGCTTCCCGGTCGGATTTGTCGGTGCCGCAGAATCCAAAGCCGAACTTGTGGCCAACCCGCGTGGCACCGATTTCATTGCCTTGCGTGGGCGTCGTGGCGGCTCTGCCATCGCGTCTGCGGCGGTGAATGCGCTGGCCGCCGGGCTGCCGGAAGAGCGGCGATGACCGCGCCTTGGCTTCATATCGTCGGGATTGGCGAAGACGGCATGGAGGGCCTCGCCCCTGCTACGCGCGCCATCGTGGAAGCCGCCGAAATCATCGTTGGTGGCGACCGTCATCACAAACTGTCTTCCAACGTCAAAGCGGACCGCGTTGCTTGGCCATCTCCGTTCAACGCGCTGATCGACATGCTCCGCAGTCATCATGGTAAACGTGTCGTCGTCCTCGCGACCGGCGATCCGCTTTGGTACTCAGTCGGAGCCCGCATCGGCCGCGCCATTAACCCTGATGAGATCACGTATCACCCGCAGCTATCGGCCTTCCAACTGGCCGCCGCGCGCATGGGCTGGTCATTGCCCGATGTCGAAACACTAACAGTTCACGGCCGCGCGATTGAGCAGATAATTCCAACTATTCAGCCCGGAAATAAATTGCTTATTTTGACAACTGGTGCAGAAACACCTTATCAAATAAGTGCTATTTTGACTGCGCGTGGTTTTGACAAGAGCCGGTTGACCGTTCTGGCAGCGATGGCTGGCCCCTCTGAACAGCGCTTTGATGGGGTCGCTGAAAGCTGGTCACACAACGTTCCGGCGTTCAACACGATGGCGGTCCACTGCATCGCTGAGCCGAATGCAATCGTTCTCCCAAGGACGCCCGGTTTGCCGGATGACGCCTTCGATCACGATGGTACTATGACCAAGCAAGAGGTTCGCGCTGCGACCCTCGCCAAGCTCATGCCAATGCGCGATGCCTTGCTTTGGGACATCGGTTGCGGTTGCGGATCGGTTGCGATCGAGTGGATGCGCGCCGCGACCGAAGCACGAGCGATTGGTGTCGAACACCGCGCTGATCGCCGCGCGCTGGCGGCATCGAATGCATTAAAGCTCGGCACGCCAAAACTTGATCTGGTCGACGGTAAAGCGCCTGATTTTCTTGCGGATCTGTCTGCGCCCGACGCTGTCTTCATCGGCGGGGGTTTAAGCATCGAAAGCGTCACACTGGCTTTGACCGCGCTAAAGCCATTCGGGCGGCTCGTGGCAAACGCTGTGACCCTCGAATCCGAAGCGCTTTTGATCGAATTGCACGGAAAGTATGGCGGTGAACTGGTGAAAATCATGGTTAATCGCGCAGAGCCAGTCGGCCCCAAAACTGGCTGGCGTCCTTTGATGCCCGTCACCCAGTGGAGCTTGATCAAGCGATGAGCGGAACACTCTATGGTGTCGGTCTTGGTCCCGGCGATCCCGAATTGTTAACCATGAAAGCCCATCGGTTAATCTCTTCCGCAAAGGTTATTGCCTACCCAACGCTTGCCGGTGGCAACAGCTTTGCCCGTGCCATTGCGGCGGATGTGATCCCGGAAACTGCGCGCGAGATCATCATGGATATCCCTATGACGACGGCACGCGAGCCCGCGCAAGCGGCTTATGACAAAGGCGCAGAGAAAATCACAAGAGAGCTTGAAAAAGGAAATGATGTCATAGCGCTATGCGAAGGTGATCCGTTTTTTTACGGCTCTTTCATGTATCTTTTCGCGCGCCTCTCCGACCAGTTCAAAACCGAGATTGTCCCAGGCGTGACGTCCATGACGGCCTGTGCTGCGGCGCAAGGACTGCCCTTGGCTGCCCGCAACGAAGTGCTCACGGTGATCCCTGGCCCGTTGGAAGAAAAGACCATGGCGGCCCGCGTCGATCAGGCTGATTCGTTAATCATTATGAAGGTTGGCCGGCATCTTCCCAAGATTCGCAAGATCCTGGACGCTGCTGGTCTGTCAAATCGCGCCGCTTATATCGAGCGGGCAACGCTGCCAAACGAAGTGCGTTTACCGTTAACGAGTGCACCGGAAACCGCACCGTATTTCTCAATGATCCTCGTCACCAAGGGAGCCGATGCATGGCTTTGAAACCCATCGTTCTAGCTCTGTCCAAGTCCGGGGAGCCGGTCGCCCAAAAGATCGCAACCGCATTGCGATGTCCCCTCCACGGGCGCGAAGGTCGCGTCGAAAAAGCAGATGCGTTCTTTTCAAACGCATTGGATCACACACGCACACTTTTTGCAGCGAAACAAGCCATCATTGGGGTCTGTGCGTCGGGTATTTTGATCCGTGGCGTTGCGCCGCTTTTGGCAGACAAAACGTCTGAGCCACCGGTTGTTTCGGTCTCTGACGATGGCGCGGTTGTGATCCCGCTTTTGGGCGGGCATCGGGGTGCGAACGGTCTGGCGAAAACCATTGCAAATGCGCTTCACGCGACCGCCGCTGTTACGACTGCTGGCGATGTCGCACTTGGCGTCGCTCTTGATGCACCGCCCGCGGGTTACCGTTCGGCTAACCCGGAAAATGCGAAATCAGTGATGGCGGCTTTGTTGAATGGCACCGCGGCGCGCGTCGAAGGCGAGGCGATTTTCGATCTACCGAATGACCCCGAAGGTGCGGTCCGTTTGGTTGTCTCAGAAAGCCCTGTTGAGGCCGGCGCGAACACGCTTGTCTACCACCCGCAACGCTACGCTTTGGGGGTCGGTTGCGCCCGCGACGCGGACCCTTCCGAGCTCTTGAGCTTGGTTAAGACGACACTCGCCGACGCTGGCATCGCGGAAGGGGCGGTCGCGTCGGTAAACTCGCTTGATCTGAAAGGTGACGAGCCCGCAATGAACGCACTGGCCGCTGAATTGGGCGTGCCGTTTCGCGTGTTCACAGCCGCAGAGTTAGAAGCGCAGACGCCCAATCTTGCCAATCCATCAGACGTTGTTTTTGCCGAGGTGGGATGCCACGGCGTGTCCGAAGCAGCAGCCTTGGCGGCGTCAGGCGGAGCGCTGGTAGTGCCGAAACAGAAGACGAAGAATGTGACTTGTGCTGTGGCAAAGGCCGCCACGCCGATTACCGAAATGAACGGGCGCGCCCGTGGTCGATTGTCGATCATCGGGATTGGTCCGGGGCAGCATTCTTGGCGCACACCAGAGGCGAGCCAGCTTGTTGCTGAGGCCGAAGAACTGGTGGGCTACGGTCTTTACATCGACCTGTTGGGCCCGCTTGCCCACGGCAAAACCCGTAGCGATTTTCCCTTGGGTGGAGAGGAAGATCGTTGCCGTTTCGCGTTGGAACAGGCAGGTCAGGGAAAGAACGTCGCGCTGATTTGTTCAGGCGATGCCGGTATTTACGCGATGGGCGCGCTTGTATTTGAGCTTTTGGATCGTGGTCCCGATCAGCACGGGGTGACCGACGCTGCGCGACGTGTCGAAGTGGTGTGCACCCCCGGCGTTTCAGCGCTTCAGGGGGCTGCCGCACGTGCCGGTGCCCCGCTAGGCCATGACTTTTGTGCCATCTCGCTCAGCGATTTGCTGACCCCGCGTGAGGATATCATCAAGCGTCTTCATGCCGCCGCCGAGGGCGATTTTGTGATCGCCTTCTACAACCCCGTCTCCATGCGCCGGCGCACGCTTTTGGCTGAGGCGCGTGACATCCTGCTCAAGCATCGTCCGGCAGATACCCCGGTGATGCTGGCCTCCTCGCTTGGTCGCCCGGAAGAGCATATCCGCTATCGTAACCTGTCGGATCTAGAGGTGGATGAGGTCGATATGCTGACGGTCGTTCTGGTCGGCTCAAGCCATTCAAAACTGGCGCAGTTGGGCGAAGGTCCACGCATGTACACACCCCGGGGATATGCCCGAAAAATCGACGGCGATCTGTCGGAAACTGGTTAAGGAGCGGGCAATGACCGTTTATTTCATAGGCGCAGGTCCGGGTGATCCAGAGCTGCTGACGCTCAAGGCGCAACGCCTGATCGCGGCGTGCCGGGTCTGCCTGTATGCAGGGTCTTTGGTGCCCGAACAGGTGGTTGCGGAGGCGCCCAAAGACGCGCTTGTTTTGGATACTGCGCCAATGACGCTAGACGATACGCACGCGGAAATTCTGAAAGCGCATCAAGCCGGTCAGGACGTGGCGCGCGTCCATTCCGGGGACCCGTCGCTTTATGGCGCGATCGCTGAACAAATCCGTCGCCTCAAAGCAGACGGGATCGACTATCAGATCGTTCCCGGTGTCCCAGCCTACGCCGCAGCCGCTGCCGCCTTGGGGCAAGAATTAACCATCCCAGAGGTCGCGCAGTCGATTATTCTGACCCGGATGTCCATGAAATCGACGGGTATGCCCGAGGGCGAGACGCTTGAGAATTTCGCGCGCTCCAAAGCCACCCTTGCGATCCATTTGGGCATCCGGGCACTGCGCGAGATTGAGCGACAACTCATCCCTTTCTATGGAGCAGACTGCCCTGTCGTGGTTGCCTACCGTGTGGGCTGGCCGGACCAGATGTTCCTGCGCGGCACGCTCAGTGATATCCGCGCAAAAGTGCGCGATGAGAAGATCACGCGCACGGCGTTGATTCTGGTTGGTCCGGCGTTGGCAGAGGTGCAGGACTTCAAGGATAGCGCCCTTTATGATCCTGCGATGCCGCATGTTCTGAGACCAGTGGCAAAGGGCTGACAAAAATCCGCCTAAACAAACTGTTGCGGTCGAAAGGGCTTGTTATCCAGCCGCTGCATGGCATCCTCGATCTTGCATCCAGATGGAGGGCGCGATGTCCACGTTTCTGTCAGACGAAGTGAAAGCGGGCCTTGAGGCTGCGCGTAAATCTGCGCAGCGCAAAGCGTCCCGGTTGCGGGTCCATGTCGGGGAGGACATCTACCCCGTTTTGCGCCTGTGGGAGACAGGGTTCGCCATGGATCTTGAGACGGCGCCAAAGCTGCGTGGGCTTGTCGATTTGTACCACGGCGGTGTGCATCTTTATCAGTGTCTGATCGTTGCGTCCTCGCAAGAGGGTAACGAGATGCAGTACGACTTTAAGCGCAATACGGCGGCTGTCGATAAAGTCCCGCTGGACTTTTATCAGGATCCCGACACACCCATCGCATTGCTGCCGCGTTAAACACGTTTCGCGCGCGAAACTTATTGCAGATCGCTGAAAGCGGACTTCATTCGGGCGACGGCGTCTTCGATAATCACGCGCGGGGCTGCAATGTTGAATCGCAGGAAATCCGCGCCGCCCGTGCCAAAGGTGGGGCCATGGTTCACGGCGATCTTCGCCTGATCCTGAACGCGCGATGTAAATTCTGCGCGCGGCATGCCTGTGCCTGAAAAATCAACCCATGACAGATAGGTCGCCTCAAGCGGCATCGCTTTCAGCCCCGGGATGGCATTGATCCCGTCATTAAAGATGCGCTGGTTCTCGATGAGATAGCCCATCAACTCGTCCACCCATTTGGCGCCTTCAGGGGTGTAGGCAGCTGTCACCATGAACAGCCCGAACGAGTTCGGCGATAGGCCCAGCCCTGCCATCCGCTTGGCAAAACGTGACCGCAGATCGGGATCTTCGATGATGACATTGCCGATATGGCTGCCCGCGATATTGAAGGTCTTGGTCGCCGCCGTCATCGTAATCAACCGGTCAGTGATCGACGGATCAACCAGCGACATGGCGGTGTGTTTGGCACCATAGGTCAGATCATGGTGAATCTCGTCGCTCACAAGGATCAGATCGTGGCGCTTGCAGAAATCGGCGACCTGCTGAAGCTCGGGCGGGGTCCAGACGCGGCCCCCTGGATTATGGGGCGAACATAGGATGACCATCTTCTCATTGCCGGTCATTGCCTTGTCATAGGCATCGAAATCCATCTCGTAACGGCCGTTCTTGTTCGCCAATTCCATCTCGACCACTTGGCGGTCGGCGGCTTTGATGACCCGCGCAAACGCGTGGTAGACGGGCGTAAACAGGATCACACCGTCGCCTGGTTTGGTATAGGTATCCACGCACATGGCCGTTCCGTTGACGAGGCCGTGCAAGCTGAAAATCCAGTCGAGATCAATCGCCCAGCCATGCCGTTCTTTCATCCACCACTGGATCGCAGCGCGGTATTTGCTTTCATCCCCGAAGTAACCGTAGCCACCATGATCGCCCATCCTTTGCACGGCGTCCTGCACGCATTGCGGTGGCCGGAAATCCATGTCGGCGACCCACATCGCAAGCCCGTCATCGGGCGAAACGCCGTAAAGCGTCTCCATCGTGTCCCACTTTGAGCAATGGGTGCCGCGGCGGTCGATCTTGGTGTCGAATGACATGGACGTCTCCTTGTTTGGGGTCAAGCTAGCGGACGGGCACGCAGGCGCAAGGGGCGTTGCGCGCGCAGCTGGTCTGTCCTAAATGAAGACTATGACAATACGCCAGATCCTGATCCATCCCGACCCGCGTCTCAAGAAAAAGGCCGAGCCCGTTGCGGCTGTCACAGACGCGCTACGCGTGCTGGCCGACGACATGCTTGAGACGATGTATGATGCGCCGGGTATTGGTTTGGCCGCCACGCAAGTCGGCGTGATGGAACGGATGATCGTGATGGATTGCATCAAGGAAGAAGGTGCTGATCCGCGCCCTATGGTCTTGATGAATCCCGAGGTGATCTGGGCGTCGGATGAACTGGCGTCTTATGAAGAAGGGTGCCTGTCGATCCCCGAGCAATACGCCGATGTGGAGCGTCCCGCCGAGGTCAAAGTGCGATGGCTTGGCCTTGATCGCGACATGCATGAAGAGCAGTTTGACGGGCTTTGGGCGACCTGCGTGCAGCATGAGATCGACCATCTGGATGGCAAGCTGTTCATTGACTATCTGCGCCCTTTGAAGCGCCAGATGATCACGCGCAAGATGCAGAAACTCAAGCGCGAGCGGGCGCGCGTTTAAGGCATTGCTGCGTCCCTTGATCCCATGGCCTGATGCGCGATTGCGCAAGGTTGCGGCCCCGGTGGATGTTGTGACGGACGAGATGCGCGCGCTGTGGGACGAGATGATCGAGGTGATGGAAGCGATGCCGGGTGTGGGTCTTGCTGCTCCTCAGCTTGGCGTTTCGCTGCGAATGGCTGTCGTTGATGCGTCCGAGAAACGGGGGCAAGCGGTGCGGATGGCGAATCCTGAGATCTTGCATTCATCTATCGAACTGCGGCCCCATGAGGAAGCCTCTCCGAACCTGCCTGGTGTGTCTGCGGTTGTGAAACGGCCCCGCGCGGTTACAGTCCGATTTCTGAACGCCGAAGGGATCATGGATTGGAAGGATTTTGTGGGTCTTTGGGCGACCAGCGTGCAGCACCAGATCGACCATCTGAACGGCAAGATGTATTTTGACCGGCTGTCGAAAGTGAAGCGGGATATGCTGCTGTGCAAAGCGCGCAAGGGGGCAGCATGAAAGTTGTTTTCATGGGGACGCCAGCATTCTCAGTCCCGGTGCTGGAGGCTTTGGTCGAAGCGGGGCACGAGGTTTGCGCCGTCTACACCCAACCCCCGCGCCCCGCCGGGCGCGGCAAGAAAGAGCGGCCTTCGCCGGTCCATGCGCGGGCGCTGGAACTGGATCTTGAGGTGCGCCATCCCGCACGTCTGAAAGCGGCCGAAGATCAGGCGGCCTTTGCCGATCTGAACGCGGATGTCGGGATTGTCGTGGCGTATGGTCTGATCCTGCCGCAAGCGATTTTGGATGCACCTGTCGCGGGATGTTTGAACATTCATGCCAGCCTGTTGCCGCGGTGGCGTGGTGCGGCCCCGATCCATCGGGCGATCATGGCGGGCGATCAAGAAACCGGTGTTTGCATTATGCAAATGGAAGCGGGGCTTGACACGGGCCCGGTTCTGTTGCGCGCAGCGACCTCGATTACAAGCGCCGATACCACGGCGCGACTGCATGATCGTTTGAGCGCGATGGGCGCGCAGCTTATTGTAGACGCTCTGACGCGCTTGCCTGACTTGACGCCAACTCCGCAACCGGAAACGGGCGTGACCTATGCCGAGAAGATCGACAAGACCGAGGCTCGCGTGGATTGGACCCGTCCGGCCGTTGAGGTGGATCGTCTGATACGCGGCCTGTCGCCATTCCCCGGCGCATGGTGCGAGATTGCGGGTGAGCGGATCAAGCTGCTGGACGCTGAAGTGGCGGACGGCACGGGACCGCCGGGTGCCTATCTGGGCGATTTCGTCGTCGCGTGTGGTCACGGGGCGGTGCGGATCACGCAAGCACAACGCCAAGGCAAGCGCGCGGTGCCCGCTGCCGATTTTCTTCGTGGAACCCAGATGCCGGACTATCTGTCCTGATAGGTTTCGCATGCGAAACCGTGTTTTCAAACGCCTACCACTGATCTTGTTGGATTTTCTTTTTCAGTATTTAACATAATACTAAATCAGTATCTAACGCGCTGTTTATAAAGCAAATATTAAGGTTAATACGCTGGACAAAAACTCTCAACCGAACGCTCCGTTAACTGGAAAATCAGCGTGCCCGCTCGCGATATCCACCCCTCATAAGAAGTTAACCTTAATACCAAAACATACCGTCAAAAGTGGTTCATAAATCATGTGCTTTGGCCCCTTCCACTTGGCAGAGATATCCTGGGGTTCGGCGGCAAAGCCCCGGCGAAGCGCGGCGCAACTGGTCACAGACTATACGTCACGGGCATCGGTTACATGCCTTTTCCACGCACACATCACCCAGAGTTCAGGCGATTGGACATAGCCCAACGGCAATGCCTCACTTGGGTTTGAACGGCGCCATCCCGGCTCGGGCCAATTCATCTGCACGCTCGTTTTCGGGATGCCCGGCATGCCCTTTGACCCATTCCCATGTCACTGAATGACGCGCGGCCACGTCATCAAGCCGCTTCCACAGGTCTTCATTCTTGACGGGCTTCTTGGTCGAGGTTTTCCAGCCGTTGCGTTTCCAACCGTACATCCACTGCGTGATCCCGCCTTTTACATAGGCGCTATCGGTCACAACGGTCAGTGTTGAGGGGCGCTCCAACGCCTCAAGCGCGTTGATCGCGGCCAGCAGTTCCATCCGATTGGTCGTCGTCTCCGCCTCACCGCCTTTCAGCGCGCGTTCTTTTACAACATCCTCCCCTTCGCGCGCGATCAGCAGCGCGCCCCAGCCGCCTGGGCCGGGATTGCCGGAACAAGCGCCGTCGGTATAGGCAAAAAGCTCAGGCATAGGCTTCGATCGCAATCCATTCGGCCATGTCGCCGGAAAGCCCGCGTTCGGCACCGGTGAGCCGTCCTTGAACACGAAACCCGGCTGCCTTTATCAGGCCTTCCAGTTCCGGTTGCGTGTAATAGGCATAAAAGCGCCCGATTGTGTCGGTTTCCTCGCCCTCGCCCAGTTTCACAGAAAGGTGCAGTCGTGCGCCGGGCTTGGCCGCGTTGTGCAAGGCGGCAAGATAACGTGGCATGTCGGCCTTGGGGGCGTGGAGCAGCGAGAATGACGCCCAGATCCCATCGTAAAGATCGACGCCCTCGATGTCATCGAAGGAGGCTTGGCGGGCGCTGACGCCGGAGTGTTTGTTCGCCAAAGCGACCATTTCGGCGGAAGCATCAAGGGCCGTCACATGATGTCCCGCAGCTGCCATGTGAACTGCGCCATTGCCGGGGCCGCAGCCCAGATCAAGGATTTTTGCGCTGTCCGGCATCGCAGCGATGAACGCGTCCAGACCGTCCATTTTCACATCATCCACCAGCGCGGCATAGTCTTGCGCGCGGGCGTCATAGGTGTCGATTGTGGTTCTATCAGTCATATGAAGGCCGTTACAGCAAGGCTTGCGATAACCAGTGCGGTGAGCAGGACGCGCAGTTGCATCCACCATACAGGCGCCAGGCCCCAACGCCAGAACATGTAGTCGAGCGCCAAAAGGCCGGCGAAACCCGCGATAAGGTTGATCGAGGCAGAGGTGGGCCCGCCCCCAGTCATAAAGAATGCCCAAAGTGCGGGGATGACCGACAGGGCGTAGCACGTGGTCGCCTGTGCTCCCTCCGCTTTTGTCGCAAATCCCCAAAGCACGCCGGACATGAACGACAAGATGATCGCACCATAGAACAGCTGCACATAGGGGCCGATGAACCGCGCACCAAGCGTGCTGGCCCCCCATTGCGCCATCGCAGGGCTTACGACGGTCAACGCGCCCCAGAAAAACGGGATCAGCCCCGCGAGGCCAAGAAGCAAGGCCGAACGAGGGACAGTCATGCGCGTTCAAATGCCAATCGGGTTGCGAGGGCCGCGAAAACGGCCGCGAAGCTGCGGTTGAGCCATGTCATAACGCGCGTACTTTGCAAAAGGCGCGCGCGGGCAGCGGCGGCGAAGACACCGTAAAGGACAAAGACTGCGAAGGTCAGCACCATAAAGATACCGCCCATCAGCAGCATTTCCGTCGTCGCTGTGGCCGGATTGCCGGACAGAAACGGCGGCAGCAGCGCCAAAAAGAAGATCGACAGTTTGGGGTTCAGGATGTTGATGAGCGCGCCGCGTCGGGCGATGCGCCAGCTTGGGTCAGCGGTGCGTTCGGCGCTGATCGCCAGCGCGCCACCACTCCGCAAAGACTGCCATGCGAGGTAAAGCAGATATGCGACGCCCGCAAATTTCACGATGTTAAAGAGCAGCGCACTTGTATGCAGGATCGCGGCAACCCCGAGGATCGCGGCGGCCAGATGCGGCACGATCCCGAAGGTACACCCGAAAGCGGCGGCAATGGCGGCGCGGCGCCCTTGGCCAAGGCCGAGCGCGAGCGTGTAAAGGACGCCTGTCCCCGGCGCAATGACAACGACGAGGGCAGTGACAAGGAACTGTAGGGAAATCATGCGGGCTCTCTTAACACACGAGGGACTTTGAATTCGACGTTTTCTTCTGCGGTCGTGACTTGTTCGACGGTGGTCTCGAAACGGTCGCGAAAAGCGTCGATTACTTCGTTGATGAGGACTTCGGGGGCAGACGCGCCCGCAGTGATCCCGAGGGTTGTGATCCCGTCGAGGGCGCGCCAGTCGATATCGGTGGCCCGTTGCACAAGCTGGGCATATTGGCAGCCTTCGCGCGAGGCGACCTCGACCAGACGTTTGGAGTTGGACGAGTTTGGCGCGCCAACGACAAGCAGCGCGTCGCATTTCGACGCGATGGCTTTGACGGCTTCCTGCCGGTTGGTCGTGGCGTAGCAGATGTCTTCCTTATGGGGCCCGACAATTGCTGGGAAGCGGGCCTTGAGGGCGGCGACGATGTCGATTGTGTCGTCCACCGAAAGCGTAGTTTGCGTGACGAAGGCCAGCTTGGTCGGGTCGCGCACCTGCACGGTGGCGACGTCTTCGACCTTCTCGACCAGAAGGACCTCGCCGTCGGGCAGTTGCCCCATGGTGCCGACGGTTTCAGGGTGGCCTTCGTGACCGATCATGATCATTTGCAGGCCATTGCGGTGGTGGCGTTCGGCCTCAATATGCACCTTGCTGACGAGCGGGCAGGTGGCGTCGACATAGATCATCTCGCGCTTGGCGGCCTCAGCGGGCACGGCTTTGGGAACGCCGTGGGCCGAGAAGATGACAGGGCGGTCGTTGGGGCATTCGTCCAGCTCTTCGACAAACACCGCACCTTGGTCGCGCAAGTTATCCACGACGAATTTGTTGTGAACGATTTCGTGGCGCACATAGACCGGCGCGCCCCATTTTTGCAGCGCCATTTCGACGATCTTGATGGCGCGGTCGACGCCTGCGCAAAAGCCGCGTGGTGCCGCTAGGTAAAGGGTCAGAGGGGGCTTGGTCATGGGGCAATCTCCGCTTGGCATAGAGGTAAGGCAGCGATGGGCGAAGGTCTAGGGGGCGCATTGCCCTAGAGGGTGTTCCCGCTAGATGTCTCACCATGAAAATTGCCCAAACTGAGCTGGTTACGCGGTATTTGACACTCAACCGCGACGTGATGCCCGATATGGCGCGTGATAAAGCACTGGGCTGGCCGGTGGTGAATGACCACTGTTTTCAGCGGATCGTGTTGGATCATGTGTGCGGTGGCGTTTGGTATGATCATCTTGAGCGGCCCGCTTACAAGCATCTCAGTGTGGATCAGGCGCATGCCGCTGTGCGGCTGTGCGAGGGCATCATCGCGGGCGAGGCTGACCTGCATGCGATGAACCGGCAGTCGCTGATATGGCGGGGGAAGCTGCGGTGAAATGGACTTCTCCTAAACTGGCGCGAGATGTTGAGACGGCTGACGATATTGACGATCTGGTTGCCGACAAGCGCGAAGGGTGGCGGGCGACACCTGCCAAGGCGCGGCGCCGTCAGCGGCGTTACAAGAAGCGGTTGACGCAGGAACTGGTGCGTTGGACCGAGGATGGGTTTGAGGAGTAGGGGTAGAATGCACAGTATGGTGGAGTTGCGCGATCTGGTGATTGCTTGCGATATCGGAACTTACGGGCCCGGCGATGTGGTGCCGGATGCGCATGTGCTGGATCTGACGCTGAAGATTGACCCGCAGCTGGTCTTTATCGACGCGGACGGCATGGACCTGGTCTTTGACTATGACCCGTTGGTGCTCGAGATCGACCGGCTGGCGCGGGACGGGCATTACCACACGCAAGAGCGGTTGATGACGCGGATTGTCGAGGCCTGCGCAGGCTATGCCGAGATCGAGGCGGTGGGGATTACACTGCGCAAAAGCCCCGTGCTGGGACAAAACGGATCGCTGGGCGTGCGGCTGGAGGTTGGATCAGAGGATCTTCAGCGCATTCGGTCGCGACGGGCCTGAAGCAGGTCCTGCACATCCATCAGGTCTTGCCAAATGTAGCTGGGATCGGCTTGAACGGGCGCCCAGAACAGCCGCCCTCCATCGCGCCAGGCATCAAGGATAATGCCATCTTGAACGCTGTAGCCTTTGGCGCTGATGGCGGGTGCGTGATGCACGGCGCGCATCAGGGTTGTGGGGGATGTCGCCCAGTGTAGCGAGAGGGTTTTGAACTGCTCTTGCCGCAAGCGGGCGAGAATGTCTTCGGTGAAATGATTGCAGATGCCGCGTGGGCGTTCGCCGCGATGGACCTTGTAGTTATGCACGTAAGGCGGATCGGTGATTTGGTATTCTTGTGCCAGTTGTAGGGAATAGCCTTGGGCGATGGCGGCAGCGCGACGGGCCTCTTCAGGGTCTACTCCGGGGCCAAGGGATGCAATTGCGGGGGCAAGGCCCGCGGCATCGTTGTGCGGGGTTTCCGGCACAGCGCTGCACCCGGCGATCAAGCCAAGCAGCAAAACTGCGATTGCGAGGCGCCAGAACCTGAGGATGCGCATGAGGCCGTCTCCAACAGCGTTGGACCAGTAGGTCAAGCCGCCGCCCTTGCGTCAAGGTCAAGCGTTCCGAATGAAAAAGGGCGGGTCCCAACACCCGCCCTTTTTCTTAGTCTGTTTCCGCGTAGGCGCGGGTCTCTTCTTCACGCGGCTCCCGTGGGGGGCGACCGATTACATCTTTCAGCTCTTGAAGTTCGATGAAGTTGTCAGCCTGACGGCGCAGCTCATCCGCGATCATGGGTGGTTGGCTGCGAATCGTGGACACCACCGAGACGCGGACGCCCTGGCGTTGCAGGCTTTCGACCAAAGGCCGGAAATCACCGTCGCCGGAAAAGATCACGATGTGATCCACATGGGGGGCAAGCTCCATCGCGTTGACGCAAAGCTCGATATCCATGTTGCCTTTGACCTTACGGCGACCCTGACTGTCGGTGTATTCCTTCGCCGGTTTTGTCACCATCGAAAAGCCGTTGTAGTGAAGCCAGTCGACGAGAGGACGGATGGGCGAGTATTCATCGTTCTCAAGCAGCGCTGTGTAATAAAACGCCCGCAAAAGTTTGCCGCGCCGCATAAACTCCTGTCGCAGAAGTTTATAGTCGATGTCGAACCCCAGTGACTTCGCAGCTGCATAAAGATTCGATCCATCGATGAACAGCGCGAGCCGTTCGCCTTGATAGAACATCAAATTTCCTTTCGGTATGCAGTTTCGTCTTTGAGTGGTCTTCGTGAGTGGTAATAAGACGAAACTAAACGGTTTATTTACGGGAAAATCCCAATGCTTCAACCCCCTAAGCAGGGTTCCGCCGCTGAAACTGCGCTAATTGCGCTGGGCAGTAACCTGACTTCTTCTTACGGGACACCTTCTAATACACTACGCCTTGGACTCAAAAAGCTGTCCGACGCAGGGGTTATCATACTGCAAACCAGTCGTTTTTTCCAAACACCTTGTTTTCCGGCCGGTGCGGGCCCCGATTATGTGAACGCTTGCGCTCGGATCGGCAGTGATTTGCCACCTGCCGATCTGCTGGCTGTTCTGCATGAAATCGAGGCTGAGTTTGGTCGTGATCGCGTGCAGCGTTGGGCGTCGCGCACGCTTGATATTGATCTGATTGCGATCGGCGATCAGGTCTTCCCGAACGTCGATACGCAAGGGGCGTGGCAGGCGCTGGATGTCGAAAACCAGAAGCTGCGCGCCCCAAACGAGCTGATCCTGCCGCATCCGCGCATGCAGGACCGTGCCTTTGTGCTGGTGCCGCTGGCCGACATTGCGCCGGACTGGACGCATCCGGTTCTGGGCGTTACCGTAACGCAAATGCTTGACAAAGTGCCCGAGGTGGATCGGGCAGAGGTCGTTCCTGTTGAGAGCGACTTATAGTGCTTGTATTTTACGGCCTGAGCCTTTATTCCAGCGGCTTCCAATGAATTGTCCCAACGGAGTGCTCCATGGCCCGCGTCACCGTAGAAGATTGCGTCGATAAGGTTCCCAACCGGTTTGAACTTGTCATGCTTGCCGCCCACCGTGCGCGCGAAATCTCAAGTGGTGCCGCGATTACCGTGGATCGCGACAATGATAAGAACCCCGTCGTGTCCCTGCGCGAGATCGCGGATGAGACCCAGTCGGCAAACGAACTGCGTGAGCGTTTGATTGAATCGAATCAGACTCAGATTGAGGTGGACGAACCTGACGAAGACGCAATGGCGCTTTTGATGGGGGCCGAGGCTGACAAGCCAGCTGACGACGATATGTCGGAAGAGAAACTCCTTCGTGCGCTGATGGAAGCGCAAGGACAAAAGTAAGGCCCCGCCCGGCCTTCGGAAAGGCGCGGACCAGATGATCACCGACGACGATCTGATTGAGCTGGTCCGCAGCTACAACCCCCGCACCAACGAACCGCTGATCCGCGATGCCTTTGCTTATGGCGAAGAAATGCATCATGGGCAGTACCGCCATTCCGGTGAGCCCTATTTCACGCATCCCGTTGCCGTTGCCGCCATTCTGGCCGAGCAGCGGTTGGATGACGCCACGATCATCACTGCGCTGCTGCACGACACGATTGAGGACACACGTTCGACCTATGGCGACGTGGCGGATCATTTCGGGCGTGAGGTCGCGGAATTGGTAGACGGTGTCACCAAGCTGACAAACCTCCAGCTGTCTTCGACCGAGACGAAGCAGGCCGAAAACTTCCGCAAGCTGTTCATGGCAATGTCCAAGGACATGCGCGTGATCCTCGTCAAGCTGGCCGATCGCTTGCACAACATGCGCACGATCAAGTCGATGCGCCCCGACAAGCAAACCCAGAAAGCGCGCGAAACGATGGATATCTTTGCGCCGCTGGCTGGCCGCATGGGTATGCAATGGATGCGCGAAGAACTTGAGGATTTGGCGTTTCGCGTGCTGAACCCCGATGGGCGTTCGTCGATCATCCGGCGCTTTATCACGCTGCAACGCGAGACCGGTGATGTGATGCACAAGATCACAGGCGACATGCGGCTGGAGCTTGAGAAAGCAGAGATTGAAGCGGATGTTTTCGGTCGCGCCAAGAAGCCCTATTCGATCTGGCGCAAAATGCAGGAGAAGGAGCAGGGGTTCTCGCGCCTGTCTGACATTTACGGATTTCGCATCGTCACGGGCAGCGAAGAGGATTGCTACCGCGTGCTGGGCGCGATCCACCAGCGGTGGCGGTCGGTGCCGGGGCGCTTCAAAGACTACATCAGCCAGCCGAAATCCAATGGCTACCGGTCCTTGCATACGACGGTTTCGGGCCGCGATGGCAAACGGGTAGAAGTGCAGATCCGGACGCGCCAGATGCATGAGGTCGCCGAAGCCGGTGTCGCCGCCCATTGGTCCTACCGCGATGGCGTGCGGGTCGAAAACCCCTTTGCCGTGGACCCTGCCAAGTGGATTGCCGGGCTGACCGAGCGGTTCGAGATGGCCGAGGATCACGACGAATTCCTCGAAGCGGTGAAGCTCGAGATGTATTCGGACCAGGTCTTTTGCTTCACGCCGAAGGGGGACGTGTTCAAGCTGCCGCGTGGCGGCACGCCGTTGGACTTTGCCTATGCCATTCACACGCGGATCGGCAGTGCGTGCGTCGGCGCAAAGGTTGATGGCATCCGCGTGCCGCTTTGGACGCGGCTCAAGAACGGCCAATCAGTTGAGATTATCACGGCGGAGGGTCAGCGCCCGCAAGCCACATGGATCGACATCGCGGTCACCGGCAAGGCAAAAGCGGCGATCCGTAAATCCCTGCGCGAGGAAGATCGGGAGAGGTTTGTGAAACTGGGCGCCGAGTTGGCTCGCGTCGCGTTTGAACACATCGGCAAGAAGGCAACGGACAAGGCGCTCAAGACTGCTGCCAAGACCTTGGGCATCCCGGACAGGACCGAATTGCTGGCGCGTCTGGGCAGCGCCGAGATTACTGCCCGTGATGTGGTTGGCGCTCTTTATCCGGAGCTGGCCGATACCAAGGGGGATATGGTTGATGAGCGCCGCGCGGTTGTGGGTCTGTCACCGGATCAGTCGTTCAACCGGTCGCCCTGTTGTCAGCCTGTACCTGGTGAGCGGATCGTTGGTATCGCCAAGCGCGGCGAGGGCGTTCTGGTGCATACGATTGACTGCCATCAGCTTGTCCAGTTCGAAGACCAGCTTGATAAATGGATCGACCTGCACTGGCATTCGGGAAAGCACCAGGCGATTTACACGGTCACGCTGGACGTCACGATCAGCAATGATGCAGGCGTGCTGGGACGGATTTGCACATTGATCGGTGAGCAAAAGGCCAATATCAGCGATTTGAAATTTGTGGATCGTAAACCAGATTATTACCGACTGACGATAGATGCGGACCTACGCGATGTAGAGCATCTGCACACCGTCATGACGGCGCTCGAAGCGGAAAGCGATGTGGCGTCGATCTCGCGGCACAGGGATCCTGAGACGTCTTTGACCGCTGCGGCGGCGGAATAGGAATGTGACTGTTGGTTTTCAAACGTCGGGACAGACGATCGGTCGGTAAGACCATGTTGGATCTGGCCTACCCGCGCGGGGGCTGGGCGCGGGCGTTCGAATATATCAAACATCGCGTTCGTCGGCTGCCCGACACCCCCGAAAAAATCGCGCGTGGCATTTGGGCTGGGGTTTTTACGACGTTCACACCGTTCTACGGGCTGCACTTCTTTGTTGCGGCGTTCATCGCGACGGTGATGCGCGGCAATATTCTGGCGTCCTTGCTTGCGACGTTCTTCGGCAACCCGCTGACCTATGTGCCGATTGGCATCGTGTCGCTGACCTTTGGTGACTGGATCCTTGGCACCAACGCCGCAGAGCGCGCGTCGGAGCGGTCTTTGGGCGGCAAGTTCGTGGATGCGGGCTGGGATCTTTGGCATAACTTTACTGCGATTTTCACCCATGAGAAGATGGATTGGACAGGTCTGAGCATTTTTTACGATCAGGTTTTCTTTCCTTATCTGGTCGGTGGTTTGATCCCGGGTGTCGTTACAGCGACGGTTGCCTATTACCTGTCGGTCCCTGTGATCCGGGCTTATCAGAAGCGCCGTAAGGGTCGGCTGACAGCCAAGCTGGCCGAGTTGAAGAAAAAAGCGATCAAAAAGGCTGACGCGGGCAAGTCCGCAGACTAGGTTCTGCCCAAAGAGGAAGGATCTGTCATGGCCGAGAAGCTCCGTTTGGGTGTGAACATTGATCATGTTGCAACGCTGCGCAACGCGCGCGGTGGTGCGGTGCCGGACCCGTTGCGCGCGGCAGCCATTGCCGAGGCTGCGGGCGCGGACGGTATTACTGCGCATCTGCGCGAGGATCGTCGCCATATGCGCGACGAAGATATCGACGCGCTGATGGAGGCGCTGAACGTCCCCTTGAATTTCGAGATGGCCGCGACCGACGAGATGCAGGCGATTGCGCTGCGTCATAAGCCCCATGCGGTGTGCGTCGTTCCCGAAAAGCGCGAGGAGCGGACGACCGAGGGTGGCCTTGAGGTTGCGCGGGATGAGAACAAGTTGGCGCATTTCATCGCACCTTTGCGCGAAGCTGGTAGCCGCGTATCCATCTTCATCGCAGCGGATGCGCGCCAGATTGAGGCGGCCAACCGGATCGGTGCAGAAGTGATCGAACTGCACACAGGCGCTTATTGCGACGCTCATGCAGAGGGACGGTTTGAAGAGCGTGATGAGGAACTCAAGAAATTGACCGAGATGGCCGCATTTGCCAACGATCTTGGGCTTGAAGTCCATGCAGGCCACGGTCTGACCTATGCCTGCGTCGCCCCGATTGCCGCGCTGCCACAGGTGATCGAGCTGAATATCGGGCATTTCCTAATGGGTGAGGCGCTTTTCGTCGGGCTTGGCCCCGCGATTGAAAAGATGCGCGGCGTCATGGATGCCGCCCGCGCCGGGGTTGCAGCCTAAACGATGCGCGCCAGCGACGCAGCGTTCAACGCTTTGCGCAAAACGGTGTTTCGCGCCTTGGTCTTTGTGGTTGCTTTGGCGTGTATCCTGCTGTCGCTGGTGCGGCTTGAAAGCGTGCGCTCTGGGATTGAGATCACTGAGATGCAAGCCGGATCGACACCCGTGCGGGCTTATGCGGCACCTGCTGCGGATGGACCGGTCGTCGTCGTGGCCCACGGGTTTGCCGGATCACTTCAGTTGATGGAGGCCTATGCCCTAACGCTTGCGCGCTCAGGCTACCGCGTCTTTTCTTTTGACTTTGAAGGGCATGGCCGAAACCCGGTGCCGATGTCGGGGGATGTGAACGCGATTGAAGGGACGACGCAGCGGCTAATCGATGAAACCCAGCGGGTGGTGGATTTCGCCTTGGATGGCACTGGGTGGGCAGGATCTGTCGCGCTTTTGGGGCATTCCATGGCAACCGATGTCATAGCGCGTGCCGCAGTTGCGGATGATCGGGTCGGGCCGGTTGTCGGCATCTCTATGTTCAGCCAAGCGGTAACGGCGATGGCTCCGGCGGACTTGCTGATGATCACCGGCGAATGGGAGCCGGGCTTGCGCGAGGCAGCGATAAACGCGATGGGATTGGTCCAGGACAGCGCCGGTGAAGGCGACACGGCCCAAGCCAACGGCATCATCCGCCGCGCTGTCATTGCCCCGAAGGTGGAACATGTGGGCGTTCTTTACAGCCCGCCCGGCTTGCGCGAGGCGGCGGCGTGGCTCGATCGCTCTTATGGGCGAAGCGGGGACATTGCGCCCGCCGCGACGGGTGGTTGGCTCGCCTTGCTTCTTGGATCGCTTGTGGCAATCGCCTGGGCTCTGGCGGCGTTTCTGCCGCAACAGGTCGGACGGCGGTCGCCATTGCAAACCAAGCAGCTTTTGATCGCGAGTGTGGTGCCTGCGATTGTCGCCCCACTGATCGCGATGTGGATTAAGATCGACGCGCTGCCCGTTCTGGTCGCGGACTATCTGATGGTGCATCTGCTGATCTACGGCGTCGTACAGCTGGCGCTTCTCAATCGCTTCAAGGTGCCGTTCGGGTCGATGGGCTGGATCGGTCTGGCGGCGCTTTTGGTCTGGGGGATCGGCGTATTCGGCATGGGGCTGGACCGATATGCTGCGAACTTTATCCCCAACGGAACGCGCTGGGCCATCGTTGCCTTGCTCGCCTTTGGTACGGTGCCTTTCATGGTGGCCGACGCTTTGACGACCGCAGGCGGACGCGCGCCGTTCTGGCATCGTCTTACTGCGCGAACAGCGTTCTTCTTGTCACTGGCCGCGGCAGTTACGCTTGATTTCGAAGGGCTTTTCTTCCTGATCATCATCCTGCCGGTCATTTTGCTGTTCTTCATCGTCTACGGCCTGATGGGCCGTTGGGTTGCGCAACATCAAGGTGCGTTGGCCGCGGGGCTCGGACTTGGGTTGATCCTTGCATGGTCGCTTGGCGTCACATTTCCATTGTTCAGCGCAGTCAGCTAGGAAGACTTATGATCCTTGGTATCGGTACAGATCTAGCGAATATTGAGCGTATTCAAGGCACGTTGGATCGCTTTGGCGACCGGTTCAAGAACCGCGTTTTCACGGATACCGAGCAACGCACGGCAGAGAGTAGCAACGACGTCAACAGCACCTATGACAAGCGGAGGGCCGCCAATGAGGCGTGCTCAAAAGCGCGCGGCACCGGGCTTGCGATGGGCATTGCGTGGAAAGACATGTCGGTCAGCAATCTGCGCACAGGTCAGCCCATTATGCATGTCACCGGCTGGGCCAAGGAACGACTGGAAAAGATGACGCCGGACGGCCATGAGGCGGTCATTCACGTGACATTGACGGATGATCACCCCTGGGCGAGTGCCTTTGTCGTGATTGAGGCGCGGCCTGCTTGACTCCCACCCCCCAGCGACCCATGAAGCCAGCACATTTCGAGCGGAGTGACCAATATGGCTGAGGCGGCCGAGAAGAAGCAGAACCCGATTATCGAAACGATCAAAACGGTCGTTTACGCGTTGCTGATCGCGGGAATCTTTCGCACGCTGTTCTTTCAGCCATTCTGGATTCCCTCCGGGTCGATGAAAGATACGCTGCTGATTGGCGATTTCGTCTTCGTCAACTAGATGGCTTATGGCTATTCCTATGCGTCTTGCCCAAGCCTGCGCTTGCCGCAATTTGGCGTCGATATCGACGCCAAAGATGTTTGCGGGATGTTTGACGGCGACAACACGCGGTTTTGGGGTGGCGAGCCGGAACGCGGCGACGTGATCGTTTTCCGTCACCCCGGCACGGGCGCGGAGTTCATCAAGCGCTTGATCGGGATGCCCGGTGATACGATCCAGATGAAGCAGGGGCGTTTGCATATCGACGGGGAACCCGTCCCGGTCGAGGATGCGGGCAATTTTGAGGAAATCTATCAGCGGCAAGGGCCGCAGGGCCGCTATCCGGCGTGTGAGAATGGCCCTGTTGGCGAAGGGGCCGTGTGCCTGAAGTCGCGCCAACGCGAGACGTTGCCGAACGGGCGCACGCACAACATCATCAATGTGGGCGACCGTGTATTGGATAATACGCCCGTCTATACGGTGCCCGAGGGTGAATACATGTTCATTGGCGACAACCGTGATAACTCGACCGATAGCCGTGTGCCGCTGGCCGCGCGGGGGGTTGGTTTTGTACCTTATGAGAACCTCATCGGGCGCGCGGATCGTGTGATGTTCTCGTCTGCCGGGCGCTCCATGTTCTTCTTCTGGACATGGCGGAGTGACCGCTTCTTCAAGGCGATCGAGTGAAACTTTCCAGTGATCTGAAGGAGTTTGAAAGCCGTTTGGGGCACCAGTTTGCGCGCCCAGAATTGCTGGTCCGAGCGGTCACTCACGCGTCGATGTCCTCGCCCAATCGCAGCGACAATCAACGGTTGGAATTTCTTGGTGACCGGGTGCTGGGCCTGGTGATGGCCGAAGCGGTTTTGCTGGCCGATAAAGGTGCAGCCGAGGGGCAATTGGCCCCGCGTTTCAATGCACTGGTGCGCAAGGAAACCTGCGCGGACGTCGCCCGTGAGATCGGCTTGGGCGACGTGTTGAAGCTAGGCCGGTCCGAAATGTTATCGGGTGGGCGGCGCAAGGAAGCGCTGCTGGGCGATGCGATGGAAGCGGTGATTGCCGCCGTTTATCGTGACGGCGGTTTTGAGGCGGCGCGCACCGTTGTGACCCGGCTTTGGGGAGCGCGCGTTCAGACCGTCGAGGCGGATGCCCGCGACCCAAAGACCGCCCTTCAGGAATGGGTGCAGGCACGGGGGCAGCAGCCTCCGAGCTATGTGATTGCCAAGCGGACGGGGCCGGACCATGCGCCTCAATTCGTGATAGAAGTGACATTGCAAAGCGGCGAGGCGGAGCGTGCAGAGGCAGGGTCAAAGCGCCATGCCGAGCAAGCCGCCGCGCGGGCGCTTCTTGCCCGATTGGAGAGCGTAAAATGACCGACACACGTGCAGGCTTCGTAGCGCTCATCGGAGAGCCGAACGCAGGCAAATCGACGCTTTTGAACCGCATGGTCGGCGCGAAGGTTTCGATTGTGACCCACAAGGTGCAGACAACGCGTGCGCGTATTCGCGGGGTCGCGATGGAGGGCGCATCGCAGCTTGTGTTCGTCGATACGCCAGGGCTTTTTCGTCCGCGCCGTCGTCTGGACCGCGCGATGGTCGCCGCCGCATGGGGTGGTGCTGCGGATGCCGATGTCGTCGTGCTGATGATCGAAGCGCATCGCGGGATCACTGATGGCGTGCGCGCTATTATCGCTTCGCTTGAGGAACGTGCGACGGGGCAACGGGTCGCTTTGGCGATCAACAAGATTGATCGCGTGAAGTCCGGCGTG
>ERZ1740067.95-NODE-95-length-68357-cov-6.825906_pt1 | contig 68357 bp, 61 predicted proteins | sample MGYA00581736_ERZ1740067 | MGnify/ENA primary metagenome ERZ1740067 (study PRJEB43018, sample SAMN04849236) | marine metagenome | isolation source: floating plastic debris | place: Pacific Ocean | collected 2008-08-27 | study: EMG produced TPA metagenomics assembly... | reverse complement strand
CGGGGTGAGTCTTAGGGCGGGGGGCGCGGCTACCATGTACGGCGGCGTGCCCCGAGCGGGTGCGTGCGGCCGCGAGGCTGACGGCCGGGCCCGGTGCACGGGTGTCCCGTGAATCTGGTCAGGGCTTGACCGCAGCAGCCATAAGCGGCCGATATCCGGTGCCGCCGGTGTCCTGGCCGTCAACCACGCGGACGCAGACAAGCGGTTCATCCCGCCGGGCCCGCCCCTAGACTGCGGGCATGTCATACACCGTGCTGGCGCGACGTTATCGGTCGCGCGACTTTGACGAGGTCGTCGGGCAAGAGCCCATCGCCCAGACGCTGGCCCGCGCGATCGACGCGGACCGCGTCGCCCATGCCTATCTCTTCTGCGGCACCCGCGGCGTGGGCAAGACGTCCATGGCGCGCATCTTCGCCAAGGCCCTCGCGGGCGGCGGCGACGACGTGGACAAGGCGATCATGGAAGGGCGCGACCAGGACGTTATCGAAATCGACGGCGCGAGCAACAACCGCGTCGAGGAGGCACGCGAGCTGATCGCCAACTCGGTGTACCGGCCGTTGCGCGGCAAGCGCAAGGTCTACATCATCGACGAGGTCCACATGCTCACGACAGCCGCGTTCAACGCGCTGCTCAAGACCATGGAGGAGCCGCCCGAGCACGTCGTGTTCATCCTCTGCACGACCGAGGCGCACAAGGTTCCGGCGACGATCCAGAGCCGATGCCAACGGTTCGACTTTCGGAACATCTCCAGCGATCGCATCGGCGAGCATCTCCGCGGCGTGATCGAGCAAGAGGGCGTGACGGCCGAGCCCGAGCTAATCGCGCGCATCGCACGGCTCGGCAACGGCTCGATGCGCGATGCACTGAGCCTGCTCGACCGCGTGATGGCGGCTGGCGAGAAATCGCTCTCGGTCGAACTCCTCGAGCGGCTGCTGGGCTTGCCCGCGCGAGAAATCGTCACGGGGCTTTTGCAGGCCGTCGCCAGCGGTGACGCAAAGGGTGCGCTCGAGGCGGGCCAGCAGCGCATCGAGGCGGGAACTTCCATCGACCAGGTGCTCGAATCACTGCTTGAGCGGCTTCGCGATGTGATGGTTCTGTGCGCGTGCGGGCCCGAGACCGAGATGGTCGAGCTCTCGGGCGATGCCCGGCGGGTCGAGGCCGAGCTTGCGCAGCACTTTGATGCGCCCGGCGTGGTGCACATGGTCGCGCTGACCGAGAGTGTGCAGCGATCGGCGAAGAACTCGCCGGTGCCTCGCGCGCTGCTCGATGCGCTGCTGGTGCGGCTCGCGATGACCGAGAAGCTCGCGGACGTGACGGCCCTGGCGCGAGAACTGGCGGGGTCTGGTGCCGGCTCGGGAAAAGGCTGACGGCAGCGCGAGCGCCCGCTGTCGCCGAAGCCTCGGCGCGGCCCGCCGCGTTGCCGATGACGCCCGCTCCGAAGCCGCAACCCACACCTGAGGCAACGCCGAAACCGGCGGCTGAGCCTCGCCCGATCAAGGTCGAGAAGCTGCGCACAGCTCACGGCGATCCCACGGACGCGGCTGCGACGGCTACGCCAAAACCCAGCGATGAGCCGCTGGACACGGACGATCTGGTCGCGGTGTGGAAGCGCGTCACGGCGTCGGCGCCCTCGATGATGATCCGCACGCTGCTTGAGCACGCGCGGCTTGCGAGCGTGGCGGCGGGCGTGGCACGCGTGGTCGTCGCCCCCGGCATGCGATCGCTGGCGGAGGGGCGAAAGGGCGAGCTTGAACAGTTGCTCAGCCGACACGGGGGCGTGCAGGCACGCATCGAGCTGGAGGTCGCTGATGCGCCGCGCGACAGCTCCGTTGCGGATGACGACCGCTCGCGTCACAGCGACGAGCCGCGCCTGCCGCCGGGAGCGGATGACCGCGTGCGCGAGCATCCGCTCGTGAAAGAAACCGCTCGGGTCTTCGGCGCTGGCATCGCGAAGGTGAAACCCCGACCGATCGCGGCTCGACCGCCAGCCGATCCCCAAGACGACGACCAACCCGCGACACACGGATCGCCCAACGACGCTGGGAATGCGAACGCCGAGCCCAACGCCGGCGCGTAAGGAGACAGGATGTTTGGGAACATGAAAATGCTCGGGGCACTCTCGAGCCTGATGCAGAACCGCGAGGCGCTCGAGGCTGCGGGCAAGCGGATCCAAGAGAAGGCCGAGGCGATGCGCGTGGTTGGTGATGCGGGCGGCGGCGCGGTGCGCGCGACGGTCGACGGCAAGATGCGCGTTGTGACCGTCGAGATCGCACCGGCGCTGGCAAGCTCGCCCGATGCGGCGGGCGAGCTTGGCGTGTTCGCAGCCGACGCGGTGAACGCGGCGCAGACGGCCGCCCGCAACCAGCTTCAGGACATCGTCCGGGCCGAGGCGCAAGACCTTGGGCTCGAGGACTTGCTCGATCAGTTCGGCGGCGACATCGGGAAGCTGCTGCGATGACCACGCCGGGCGACGCGATCATTCGTGTCGATGGGGGCACGTCGACACTCTGGGGTCGCCACGACCGCGGACGGTGGGATATCCGCATCGATGTCGACCACGCCGAGCTTCGAGACGACACGCTCGACGAAGCCGAGTGGACGCGTCGATGCGAGGCAAATCCGCGGCTTTTTAACGGGCCGATGCTCTCGGTTGATCGGTTCGACCCCGAGGCCGGCACGATTGCCGCGCGCCGGGCGTGGTACAAGCAGCTCGTGCTCAACGCGCGGGGTGTCCAACTGCTCGCGGTCATCGGTGTGGTTGTGGCCCGCCGCGAGGGCGGCGGCGTGTGCACTCTTTTGGGTCGGCGTGGACGCCAGACCCGGCTCTACGGCCGGCGCTGGGAGCTCGCGCCCGCGGGCGGTGTCGATCCGGTCGAAGGCCCGCGCGTGACGCGCGACATGGTTATGGCCCAGCTCGCGGAGGAAATGCGGGAAGAGGTGGGCATCGAGGCACGCGCCCGGCATGCCGACATCGTGGCGATCGTGCACAACGAAGAATCGCGCAGCGTCGATCTCGTCGCGCTCATCGAGCCCGAGGAAACCGTCGAAGCGCTCCGCGCGCGAGCCTTCCGCGAGGCGACGTGGGAGCATGAGCGGCTGCTCTGGCTGCCGATACGGGCCGCGTCGCGATTTGTCTCGACGCACCGCGAGCAGATCACACCACAAAGCCGGGTGATCTTCGACTACTTGGGTTGGGCATAGTGGGCTGCGTGCGCGAGCTAAAACGCACGCCGATCACGCAGTGGGCGGCGCCCACTCGGTCTCCGGATCCTTGACGAGCATGAGCCCGCCGCGGAGCACGCACTCCTTGCAGATCGTCGCGTCGGCCGCGGGGCTGCGCCAGTGTGGGGCATCGTGTTTGTGCATGAGGCACATGGTGCAGGTGTCGTCATCGCCGGGCATCTCGCCGGCGTCTTGCGCGACAGTCGATGCGTGCGCGAGCGTGAGGCACTTGCCGCAGATCAGGCTGCCGCGATGGCCCTCGACCATGGGGCGGTCTTCGGACCACGTCTGCTCGCAGAAGTCGCAGATGAAATCTTCGGGCAGCATGTTGAGTGGGTCGGCGCCTTCGCGTTGCATGCGTTACTCCGTGTGCCCGAACGCCGCCGGCTCGCCGCCGGGCACGAGTTGGTTGCGAGCGATGAGTTGGTAGGTCGGACAGCGGGCGAGCAGCTCGGTGTGTGTGCCCTGGTCAACCAGCTTGCCCTCGTCCATCACGAGAATGCGATCCGCTGCAAGCACGGTGCTCAGGCGGTGCGCGACGATCAGGCACGTTCGGCCCGCGGCGAACTCGCCCATTGCCTCGGCGATCTGGTGCTCGCTGTCGGCGTCGATCATGCTGGTTGCTTCGTCGAGAATGAGAATCGCCGGATCGCGCAGGATCGCGCGGGCGATCGCGATGCGCTGGCGCTGGCCGCCCGAGAGGGTGAGGCCCTGCTCGCCGACCGACGCCTCGTAGCCGCCGGGCATCGCCTGGATGAAGCCGTCGGCACGCGCCTTGATCGCGGCGGCGCGGATGCTCTCGTCGCTCGTGTCCTGCGCCCCGTAAGCGATGTTGGAGCGAATGCTTCCACTAAAGAGCACCGTCTCTTGCGTGACCACGCCGATCTGCCGGCGGAGGGATCGCACAGCAACATCGGTGATGTCCTGCCCGTCGATGCGCACGACGCCCGCATCAGGATCGAAGAGACGGGGCACCAGCGCAAGCAGCGTGGTCTTGCCCGAGCCATTCGGACCGACGACGGCGACGGTCTCGCCGTGGGTCACGTCCAGAGACACATCACGCAGCGCGGGCTCGGTCTTGTTGGGGTAGGTGAACGTCACGCTGTCGAACGCGATTGATTTGGCGTGGCGCGGCAGCTTGGGCAGCGATGCGCCGTGACCGGTCTCGGTCGGGCGCGACATCATCTCGGCGAGGCGGTCGGCGGCGCCCGCCGAGGTCTGGATGTCCGCGATGATGCCGGTGAGCGGCTTGAGGCTCGCGCCCGCGGCACCCAGCGCGATGAGCACCGTCATGAACGCCTCGAACTCGAGGTGCTTGTCGATGATCGCCTTGGTCGCCACGAGCACGAGCGCGCCGAGCGAGAGGATCACCAGCAGGTCAACCAAGGGGCTGGCCAGTGCGCGGGCCGTGCGGACGTGCATGAGCTGGCGCATCGCCTGCTTGTTGAGCTTGTGGAATCGGCCGGCCTCGTACCGCTCGGAGGTGTGCACCTTCACGACGCGCAGGCCCTGGATCGCCTCGGTCGCGGCGTGGTAGAGGTCTTCCTGAAACTCGAGCGCGCCGCGGCTCGCCCGGCGGATCTTCTTGCCCACGCGGCGGATCACGGTGTAGAGCAGCGGCGCGATGGCGCACGCGATGAGCGTGAGTCGCCAATCGAGAATCAGCGCTGCGAGGAACGCGGCGATGCCCTTGGAGACCTGCGCGACGCCCTTGGAGAGCAACGCGTTGAAGCCCGCGCCGAGCGCGCTGGTGTCCATGACGATGCGTGCGATCGAGTTGCTCGGGCCGGTCGTGACGACGTCCTTGAGCGGGAGGCGGACGACGCGGTGGAAGGCTTGCCTGCGGAGGTTGGTTTGCGTGCGGTAGACGACGGTGAGGGCGAGGTATTGGTGGAGGAAGTTCGCGAGCCCGCCGATCGCGGTGAGCAGGCCGAGGCCGACAACGATCCAGACGACGGCGGTGAATCGGCCTGCGGGCAGTACATCGATCAGGCCGTCGGGGATGATGCCACCGGCGGGGCCCGCGTCGAGATCGCGCGCGAGCTCGGGCAGCGTTCGCCCCTCGCCCAGCATCGCCTCGAGCACGGGCTTGATCGCGATGAGCCCGGCGCCAAGGCCGCCCGCGGAAACCACGGCCATCACGAGCGCCAGCACCACGAGGTGCTTATAGCGCAGCATGCCTTTGGCGTATGTCCAGAATGGATCCACGGGCGTGCGAGTTCCTTTCACGGGGCCTGTCGCAGGGCGTGCCCACCGCATTCGGCGGGCGAGGCTGGCCGACCCGAAGGGTATTCACACCGGCGGGGCCGTGGGGTTGCGGGCGCAGGGTTGCCAGCGTGCGGTCCTGGGCAGCGTTCGGGGCGGTAGGCTTGCGTTGGTGGACCGGCCCAGCGTCACATTCGTGATTCCTTGCTTCAACCACGGCGAGTTCGTCGGGCAGGCTGTCGCGTCGGCACTCGCGCAGGAGGAAGCTGATGTGCGTGTGGTGGTGGTTGACGACGGCTCGACCGACGGGCACACGCCCGCACAGTGCGACGCGTGCGCTGGAGATCGCGTCCGCGTGATCCACCAGAGCAACACGGGCTTGCCCGGCGCTCGCAACGCCGGCGCTGAGGGCGCGACAACCGAGTTTCTGGCGTTTCTCGACGCGGACGATTGGGTCGAGCCGGGCTTCACGCGGGCGCTCGCTGAGAAGCTGGCCGACGCACCAGCAGCCTCGCACGCCTACTGCTATGAGCGGATCGCCGAGCTCGGCAACGACTGGGTCTGGAAGACGCCCGAATGGGACACGCGGCTGATGCTGCTGACCAACCTGCACCCGGTCACCGCGCTGGTGCGCCGGACCTGCTTCGAAGACATCGGCGGCTTCGACGCGACGATGCGCGATGGCTACGAGGACTGGGAGTTCTGGGTGCGCTGTGCCGCCAAGGGTTGGCGCGGCGTGCGCGTGCCCGAGGCACTCTTTGTCTGGCGGCGGCACAGCCACGAGACGATGATCGCCGACGCGGTCGCCCGGCACGATCGGCTGTTCGCGCAGATCGTTGGTCGGAACCAAGCGTTCTACGCCGAGCACGCCGAATCGCTCATCAAGCGGTCGAACAGCCTGATGCGGCGCTTCGACGTCAACTGGATCGATGAGGACTTCAACGCGATCCAGCTCGGCTTCCTTCGTGATCGGGCCGAGTATCTCGAGCAAGAGGTTTGGGCGACACGCGGCCGACTCGAGCAGGCCCAGCAGGCGACCACCGAGCAGGAAGCTCGCACGGCCGACGTGCAATCAGCGGCGGACGCACGCGAGCGGGAGCTGCTCGCGCTTCTCGAGGCGCAGTCATGCGCGCTGCGGGACCAGCGCGACGCGTACGAATCGATGACGATGGTGCGGCTGCACCACGCATCGCACCGCGTCGTGTCGGCATTGCCCGGACCGCTCGCGCGGTTTGCGCGAGGCGTGCTCGGCGCATTGGGCGGCCTGCTCAAGCGGATTGCGCCCACGCAGACAACGCCGAAGACCTGATCTGGCCGAAGCCGGCGTGATCAGCCGACGACGCGCGGGCCGTCGAGGTTGAAGCGGTCGCCCGGGGTGGTCGCGTTGCTGAGCACGTCCTGGAAGCCATTGCCAAGGCGTGAACGCTGGGCGATGATCGCCGAGGGCACGGTCGCCGCGCCGCTTCGACCCTCGGACACGATGGTGTACGAGTACCCCTCGCCCGCCCGGCCGACCTGGGCTGCGAGCGATGCGACGTTGACATCGACCCGGCCCAGTGCGCCGAGGCTCACGAGCGGCGCGGTCTCGACGGTGCCGTTGTAGAAGTGCAACTGGATCTGGAACGACACGGTGACCGCCGCGTTGGTCGAGGGGTTGAACACGGTCAACGTCTCGCCCGGCAGGGGCGGTGCGGCAAAGAGTGCCGAGGACGATGAGTAGATCGCCGCGGGCGTGGCGCCGACGCCAACGGTGCCGTTGTCGCGAACGCTGCCCACATAGGCGTGCACCGCGACGCGGCCTGTGGACTCATAAAGAACAGTAAATGACTCGCCCACGGGAATGCCCAGCGCGGCCGAATCGAGCACGACCTCGCGTGCGCGATCGCCCGGCACGGTGACCGCCCGCGTGACCGTCGCGCCGGAGCTGCGGACGTAGCGGAGCGTCACGGTCGCGTCGGCGGCCTCGCGGTTGGAAATGGTCAGTGTGGCGTTGGCGGGGCTCGCGGGGATGGCGACGCCCGCGACGCTGCCACGCGTCGAGGCGAGGTTGGGCACGCCGGGCGTCATCGCGGCGCTGGAGGCGACGATGTCGCCCGAGCCGTTGCGGATCGCGTCGTAGGTCGTGATGCCCGCGACGATGTCGACGGTCGAGATCACGTGGAAGCCGGTGAAGTTCGTGCCCACCTCGGCGGTGCGTGCGACGGGCATGCCGTCGCGGCGCAGGGCGTCGAGCTCGAAGGTGTTGACGATCGGGTCGCGATCGCTGAAGAGCAGCCGGACCTGCACGATGCCGTCGCGGGCCTCGAGGTTCTGCCACTGGAGGAAGGCGTTGCGCTCGGCGGTCCCGCCGGGGACGTACTCGTTGAAGGTCGGCAGGCCGCCAAAGAGCCAGTTGCGCTTTGCTGCTTCGGGCAGATTCGAGGGGTCGACGAGCGACTCGCCGGCGACCGAGCCGGGCGCGTTGCCGTTGGACTGGTGCGAGAGGTGGGCCGAGATTGGCTGGGGGTTGAAGCCGCCCTCGCTGGTGTTCGACCAGACCTCGACCGCGAAGGAGGTGTTGGGGAACGCGAACGCGAGGCCGGCCTGGTAGTTGAGGAACTTCGTTTCGTGCGGCGCGAGCGTGCCGAAGGCGACCGCCTGATCGCGCCGGCCGGACGCGTACCGCAGGATCACCTGGTAGTCGGCCGACACAGTGTTCGGGTTGGTCAGGGCGAGCGTCGTAGCGCTTGCGCCGCCGCGGAAGCCCTCGGGGTAGGCGAGGCGGTGCTCATATAGACCGTCGGCACCGAGGCCCTTGATGACCTCGGCGTCGACGATGTAGACAAGGTTGTCCTCGGTGGCAGCGTTGCCCGCGGTGCCGCTGCGGACGGGCGTCTCGTTGAGCGCCGACGTAAGCGGCGGGTCGACGCTCGTGAAGTCGTCGGTGACGACGTTGGATGTGATGTTCTGCACGACACCCCACGAGCGATCGTCGAGCACGCGTGCGAAGACGGTGAAGCCGCCGTTCTGATTGTCGAGGTTTGCCGAGTTGTCTTGGAGGTTGATGAAGAACTGGCTCGAGCCGGAGTCGGGGTCGCCGCCGAGCTTGGCGATCGAGAGGGTACGCTCGAGGTTGGAGCGGACGAACTCGTTGTCGACGGTGCCGAAGTCTTGGACCTCGTTGAAGCCGGTTGCGTCGAGGAAGCCGAAGCCGCCGCCCTGGAGGACGAAGCCGTCGACGAGGCGGTGGAAGAACGATTGGTCGTACCGGCCAGCCCGGGTGAGGCGCATGATGTTGTTGACGGTGTTCGGCGCGGTGTCGTTGAAGAGCTCGATGTCGATGTCGCCGAAGTTGGTCGCGAGCCGGATGATCGCGTTGCCGGGGTCCTCGAGCTGTCCGATCGCCGGGGCCGGGGCGCTGCCAGCGAGTGAGAGAACAACCCGAGGCTCGAGCTGCTCGACCGCCTGCTGGGGGACGTGCTTGGCGGATCGGCCAGCGCCCACGTTGGCAGCCGATCGGCTGGGGCGGGCGGTGGATCGGCGTGAGCCGGCGGGGCGGCGCGAGAACGTCATGGGTTGGCCTCCAGGTGTGGCCGGGCGAGCTCGTCATCCGTTGCGGGGTCTAGCCGCACGGCGGGTCGCAACCGGGCCTGAAGCCAAACGGTAGCGATCGGCCGCCGCGATCGCAACACGACCCGCAGCGTTCCGCCTCCCACAAGCCGAGCCACACCAGCGGTTTGCAAAATCGAGCGGATCGGCAGCGGTCCGGGCCGAATACGCTCTGCGTGTCGTGACACCCCATTCGCACAGCACGAGCCAGACCACCGGCGCCGCCGCGCGACCGGTGCGTGTTGATGCGAGTCCAAAGCCCGACGTCCGCCGCGTGGCTGTCGCGATCCCGTGTTTCAACGACCAAGCCAACCTCGATGCGCTCCTGGCCGACCTCGACGCCGTCCCGCGCTCAGACGCCCTGCTCGACATCACGATCGTCGACAACGCCTCGGCCGAGCCCGTTGAGCTGACTGGCTCAGCGGGCGCGCGAGCCGCCCGCGTCGTCCGACTGGATCAGAACCTCGGCGGCAGCGGCGGCTTCAACGCTGCGATCGCTCTCGCACTCGACGCCCGCCCCCGGCCCGACCTCGTCTGGCTGATCGACAGCGACGCCCGCGTCGAGCCCGACACGCTCGCCGCACTCATCGCGGCACTCAATGACGACGCGAGCACGGTGGCTGTCGGGCCGACGCTTGTTGATCCCGAAACCGGCGAGCCCCACGAGCACGGCGGGCGCGTCGACCGTCGCACAGGCTCGCTGGGCAACGCGGGAGCTGCTCCGATCGCGCCCGAGACCACTGAACCCATCGACTACATCGCCGCCTGCTGCATGCTGGTGCGCACCGACGCGATCGACCGCGCGGGGCTCATGCCCGAGCTGTTTCTCAATGGCGACGACGCCGCGTGGGGTGTGCGCCTGGCCCGCGCGACGGGCGGCGTACTCCGCATCGTGCCAAGCGCCCGAGCGGCCCATCCACGCTTCGACCGCTTCAAGGGCATCGCGCGCTACTACTCGGCCCGCAACGGCTTCGTCGTCATCGACGACCTTCGGCTCGGCCGGCGCGTCCGATTCCGCCGGGCGATGCTTGAGGTCGCCCGCGCGGTCGGCCAGACCATGATCGGCCGCGACGACATGGCAGCCCTCCACCTGCTCGGACTGCGCGACGCTCGCACCGAGCGCGTCCGAACGCCGGGCGAGCTGCCGCCCATCCAGCCACCCCAGCCGATCGAACGGCTCGCCGACACCCTGGGCACGATCGGCATCGCGGGGCGCACCGCGCGCTTCGATCCCGCACTGCCAGCCGAGCTCGGCGCCGAAGTCGAGACGCGTCTCGCATCTGCGCGTCTCCGGGTGCTGCCCAGCTCTCGCAACATGCTCGCGCGGGTTCTACTGCCAAGCAGCACCGATATCGCATTCGTCTCGGCAAAGGGCCGGCCTAGCGCGTGGGGGCTGGGCAAGACCGTTGTGGGGCTGCACGAGGGCGGCTTCGTCGCGCGCCGAGTCGGCACGCTGGAACGCCTGCTGCGTGCCGGCGTGGTCCTGTGCCGCGGCAGCATCGCGGCAGGTCGGCTCGCAGCGATGGGCGCTGCCCAGCCGCCCTCGCCCACACCCCGCGCGATCGCAACGCGACACGACACGGCACACGCAATCGCCCGGCCGACGGTCTCGGTCGTCGTGCTGAGCTACAACCGCTGCGAAGCGCTCGACACCACACTCACCCATCTCGCCGCGGACGAAGCGCTGGCCGATGCCGAGATCATCGTCGTCGATAACGCATCGCACGACGGCAGCGCCGACATGGTCCGCGAGAAGCATCCACGCACCCGGCTCATCGAGCTCGACAAGAATGTCGCGATCGAGGGCTTCAACATCGGCGTGAACGCGGCGAGTGCCGACGCTGTGCTCATTCTTGACGACGACGCCTGGACCGCGCCCGGCGCTGTCGACCGTGCGCTCGACGTGCTCGCTCGTGACCCATCGCTCGGCGCGGTGACACTCTTACCGGTGCACCCGAAGACCGAGAAGCCCGAGTGGCCCTTCGCGGCCGCGGGACCGAGCAACACGTGGCCCGTGATGGGCTGCGGCAACCTCGTCCTCCGCGACGTCTGGCTGGCCGCGGGCGGATACGAGCGCGGCTACTTCCTCTATCGCAACGATGCGGACCTCGCCCTCACCATCGCCGCGATGAACCTCGGCGTGCACTTCGACCCGGCACTGATCGTCTGGCACGACAGCCCCGCGACCACGCGCAAAAGCCGGCGCTGGTTCGAGACCGCGACGCGGAACTGGCTCTGGCTGTGCCGGAGGCACGGCCGGGGCGGCACGCGGCTGCTGATGATGCTGCTGGGCGTTGCGTGGGCGGGCAGGGCCGCGGGGCTCCGGATGGGCGACCGTCTCGCGCTGCTGCGAGGTATCGGCGCGGGCCTCTTTCGCCCTGTCCCACCGCTGCCGAAGACCGCGCGCGCCGATGGCTCAGCCTTGCGACGCCTGCTGATGCTTCGAGTGCGCGGGCGGTCAAAGTAGCCGCCAGCTACGACGCGGGCGCATCGCCTGCCGCGATGAGGACACTCAACAACCAGCGCCACTCCGCATAGCGGTACGGCACCCCGTGCAGATCATGGATCGTGCGAAGGCGTTCGACGCCGCGTTCGGTGAGCGCGTGCTGCCAGGCTTTCGCGCTGCGATCGCAGAAGTACGTGCGGCACGCGAGCGGCTTGATGGTGTGCACGGTGCAGAGGTTCGCATCTTGAAACGGGCACCCGTCGCGCGCTGTCGCGACTTCGAGCGACGCTCGCTGCAGCGGCGACGTGAGACGCCGCACCGTGTACGCCGCCTCGAGCCCCGTGACGTATAGCCGATGCCCGCTCGCGCCGAAATTACAGCAACGCCCCGAGGCCCAGCACGCGGGGCCTCGCTCGGCGATCTCCGCAGCGGACTCGGCAAACACAGACTCGATCAGCCCCGCGACCGTCTCGTCGCCCGCAGCACCGAGCCAGGCGCGTGCTTCTGCGATGTCTGCCGCGTCGTGCTCTGACTGTGTCATTTCAAGGCCGCCATCAAAGCGGGCTCCGGTCGCGCGTCAGTCGGATGTGCTCGGGCGTGTGCTTCTGGCCCGTGTTCATGCCCGGGCAGAACGATGCCGCACGCTTCCACGCGTTGGGATGCTGGAGGTTCGATTTCCAGAAGGGCCACGTCCGGCATTGCTCGGGGCGATGCTCGTACACGCCGCACACCGCCTTGCCGGGGATCGTCTCGCGATCGAGAAACACGCAGTCGTAGCCGAACTCCGTGTGGTGCTCGGTGAGCGATCGGCCCTGCGGCAGCACGCGGGTGTACTTCGCCTCGAAGTCCGCCACCGCCATGCCGAGCCGATCCGCGAGGCCGCGGACTTCGGCGTCGCTGACGATCACGTACCCCTCGGGCCCGGTGCAGCAGTTGCCGCACTGCGTGCACGAGAAGCGCAAGCCTTCATCGCCGAACCAGTCGCGCCCGGCGGTTTTGTGCGGGCCGCTCACGCGTCACTCGCAAGCTCGCGCTGGAGCACAACGAGTGTCTGATCGTCGTCGCGCGTCATCGCCCCCACGTGTCGATACAACCCTGAAAACACCGCGTCGACGACAAGGTCGGGGTTGCCCGAGCCCTCGAGCACCGCGTCGTCGAGCCGGCTCGTGCCGAACTGCTCGCGCTGCGTGTTGAACGCCTCGGTGATGCCGTCGGTGTAGAGCACGAGCGCGTCGCCCGGATCGATCGAGAAGCGGGCCGACTCGAAGGGGATGTCATCGGTGATGCCCAGCGGCAACGCGCCGGCCTTGTCGACGCCGACGATCTTTGCCGGCGGCCCACTCCGAACCAGCCTCGGCGGGTTGTGCCCGCACCGCGCGTAGTGGAACTCGCCCGTCGCCGGCTTGTAGATCGCGAAAAACGCCGTCACGAACGAACCCTCGATGCCCGCGCGGAGCAAGCGACGGTTCGCGTAATCGAGGATCACCGCGGGGTCGGTCTTCTCGCCCTCGTAGCCGTGCAGGATGGTGTGCAAGATCGCCATGATCGTCGCGGCCGCGGCGCCGTGGCCCGACACATCGGCGATGAGCACGCCCCACGCGCCATCGGGGTACTCGAAGAAGTCGTAATAGTCGCCGCCCGCCTGATCCGACGTGAGATAGCTCGCCGCGATCTTGAGCCCCGGGATCGTCGGAAGCCGACGCGGGAGCAACGACCGCTGGATCGATGCGATCTGCTGGAACTGTCCTTCGAGCTGCGAGCGCAGCTCCTCGGCCTGGGTGTACGCAACGAGATTCCGTGTCGCGGTGCCGAGCATGTTCGTTGTCATCACGGCCTGCTCGAGTTCCTCGAGCGTGTGCCCGCCGGGCTCGCGGCGGAACTGGAAGTTCCAGTTCAGCGCCTCGCCGTGGTCGTACGCAGGCACCGCAATCATCGAGCCGAACTGCCCAATCGAGTCGCCCAGCACCGGGTCGTTGCGTACCGAAAGACCGTGGTAGAGCTTCGGCTCGTCATCGGCGATCGCCTCGCCGAGGAAGCCGCCGACGTGCGCCGGCATGGTCTTCCAATCGCGCCACGGGTTCATGTCCACCGGCGGCTCATCGGGCTCGAAAACGTCCCTTGGCACAAACGAACGCGTGATCTTGTACTCGCCGCTTCGCAGGCCTCGCCGCGAGAGCGAGATGAGATAGTCGTTCCGCCGCATCGTGTACGTGTGCTTGCCGAACGTGTACAGCAGCTTCTCGGGCACCGTCTGCTTGCTCATCTGCTGGAGCATCTCGACGGTCTGCGCGATCGTCGGCCGCTCGGCCGTATCGATGGTGTTCGCCCCGCTCTTCACAGCATCAGTTGCATCGCTCACGCGCTCCCCCACCCCTCGCGGCATGCCGCGTCCACCCGCTCCGCGATCGTCTGCGCATCCACGACAAGGCCCTCCATCTCGTGCAACAGCACGCTTCGTCGATCCGCATCCTGATGCATCGGCAGGTTGATGCGCACGTTCCAAGCAGCCGCCAGTGCCGCACCGTCCGCGATCGCCGCAGCCCCCGCGAGGTCCGAGCGCAGATGCTTGTTGCGTGCGCCCGCGAGCGACTCGCACACACGCAGCACGTCGATGCACGCGGCCAAGGATGCTCGTGGGATATCGATGCAGGCAAGCACGGCGGCGGGCTCCTCGGCCCTTCGACGCGCGTCGCCCTCCGGAAGTTTCTGGAGCGCGTTGAGATGCTCGTACGCGGCGGCGTCCTCATCGCCCAGCTTCATGAGAAGCGTCGCGGCGCGTGCGAGGTGATCGCGGGCCGACTCGAGCGACGCCTGCTGCTCGGCGAACCGCTTTTTGCCGAGTGAGTAGGCGACCACCATGCCCGCCAAGCCGGCCGCGACCGCGCCCGCGGCGCACGCGGCAGCCCCGCCTCCGGGGGCGGGGCTCTTGGCCGCGAGGGTCTCGGCGAGCGTTGCCATGGGCAGCTCGGCCAGAGACTTGGTGTCAGCATGCGCGTCGGCGGGTGTATCGGTCTCGCTCATGGGCGAATCGTATCCGACGGCCGTGATCGTCCGCGGGTGATCGCGGGCGATCTCGATCACTCGGCCGCGGACGGGTTCTCGATCGGTGCGCCCACGATCGAGCCGTACTCGGTCCACGAGCCGTCGTAGTTCCGGACGTTCTCGAACCCGAGCAGGTACTTGAGCACAAACCACGTGTGGCTCGATCGCTCGCCGATGCGGCAGTACGCGATCACCGGCTCGCCCGGCGCGATCGACTCGCCCTCGACGTAGATCTTCTTCAGCTCGGGGAAGGGCTTGAACGTGCCGTCCTCAGCGACGGCTGTCGCCCAGGGCACGCTCTTCGCGCCGGGGATGTGCCCGGCACGCTGAGCCGTCTCTTTGAGACCGGGGGGCGCGACGACCTTGCCGGTGAACTCGTCCGGGCTGCGCACGTCGACGAGCAACGCGCCCTGACCGCCCTCAGCGAGCGCGAGGATCTCGCCGAGCTTGGCGCGCAGGCCCGCGTTGGGCTCATCGGCGGCGTAGGTCGTCGGCGTGATCTGCGGCGCGTCGGTCGTCAACGGCTTGTCATCTTCGTCGAGCCATTTGTTGCGCCCGCCGTTCATCAAGCGCACGTCCTCATGGCCGTAGGTCTTGAAGAGCCAGAAGGCGTAGGCGGCGAACCAGTTCGAGTGGTCGCCGTAGAGCACGATCGTGTCGTCGCGCGAGATGCCGCGCTCGCCGAGCAGCTTCTCGAGCTGCGCCTTGCCCGCGATGTCGCGGCGCGTCTGATCTTGCAGCTCCTTCTCCCAATCCAGGCCGACCGCGCCGGGGATGTGCCCCGCGTGGTACGCCTGCGTGTCAACATCGACCTCGACGAGCTTCACGCCCGGGTCGGCGTGGTGCTCGAGCACCCAGTCGGTGCTCACGAGCACCTCGGGATGGGCGTAGTCGGTTCGGTTCTGGACGGTTTCGGTCGCGGTGGACATGTGTGTTTCTCCTGTGGATGGTCGTGGGTTCGCGGGGGCAATGACTGACTTGCATCAACCGCGCGGCGTCGTGCTTTCCAGCAGCTCGGGGATGTGCTTCGCGAAGTTGTTCGTGTATTTGAATGCGTCGTCGCAGAAAATCATCACGCCGAGACCCTCAGCGCCGTCGCGCTCGATCAGCCGGCGTGCCCCCTCGAAGATCAGCCCGCTCGACGGGCCCGCGAGCAGGCCCTCGTTGCGCGCGAGCTCGAGCGCCGTTGGGTACGACTTCTCGTGCTCGATCTCAAGGATCTCATCGATAAGCTCGGGGTCGTAGAGCGTCGTGACATCGAGCTGGCCGACGTTGCGCAGGCCGGGCACGTCGTGCCCCTCGCTCGGCTGCACCGCGATGATCTTGATCTCGGGGTTCTGCGCTTTGAGAAACGTCGCGCAGCCGCTGACCGTGCCGCAGGTGCCCAGCGACGTGAACACGTGCGTCACCTTGCCCGCGGTCTGCTTCCATATCTCGGGACCAGTGGTTCGGATGTGCGCCTCGACATTGGCGCGGTTCTCGTACTGGTTCGGCATGGTGTAACCGTCGCGGTTCGCGCGGGCGTGCGTGCGGGCGAGGTTGATCGAGCCGTCGCCGGCGCCGGGTGTCGGGCAGAGGTCGTCGCGCACGACGTCGATCTCCGCGCCGGCGATCTTGAGCAAGAGCTTTTTCTCGAGCGGCACCTTGTTGGGCATCACCGCGCGCATCGGGTAGCCCTTTGCCGCGGCGATGGCGGCCATCGAGAGGCCCGTGTTCCCGCTCGTCGGCTCGACGATGCCCCGGCCGGGACGATCGGGCCCGAGCTCGCCGCGCTCTTCGAGATCGGCGATGATCGAGGCGGCTGCGCGGTCTTTCACCGACCCGAACGGGTTGTGCCACTCGAGCTTCGCGAGCAGCGTGAACGTCTCGGGGCGCGGGCTCAGCCGATTGACGCAAACCATCGGCGTCGGATTATCGACCGAGGGCAGCAAGCCCAGCACGCTGTCGTGCACGTTCGGGCCGGCGGTGGCCTGATCGGTTGAGTCGGCGTCTGTGGCTTCGGTGTCTGTCGTCGGGGCCGTGGTCATGCCGCGTGCTCCATCGTCCGCCAGCCTGGCTTCACGCTGCCGGCGGATCAGCAAGGAAGTTGATTCGATTTGCGTGGATTCGAGGTCCTGAACCTCAGACGACGAGCAAGAACGCCTCGTCACAATGCAGACTCAACGCGTGTGATCAGCAGCAAGCCAAACGCGGACAGCCCGGGTGCAGACAACAACACGTCGCCCGCGATCGGGTCGATGATGTCTGGAGTGCTCGGGCGTCGTGGTGCATCGCAACACCGTACGCCCCCGACCGCCAGAGGGTCCACTCCCACGCTTCGCTGACGCCCGAGCCGGTCGCGCTCGCGTGACGTTTCTGCCGTTGTCTCCCGATCGCGGGCATCTGCACCGCCGACAGGCCCGAAACGCAAGCGCACTCTTTACACCACCAACCGCCCGCTTCGGGAGTCACACGCCCCATGTCCGAGAACCCCTCCACCCACGATCACAGCGGCAGCACCCCGCAACGCATCGCCATCCTCGGCGCCACCGGCGGCATCGGCTCGGCCCTCTGCCGACGCCTCGCCAGCCGAGGCTGCCACCTCGCGATCGCCGCCCGCAGGCAAGAGCCGCTCGACGCGCTCGCCAGCGAACTGGGCGACGCAGTCAAGCTCACCCGCGCCTTTGACGCGACCGACGCGACCGCGAGCGAGGGCTTCATCAAGGACGCGGCCGACACGCTCGGCGGGCTCGACGGCGCCACCAACCTCGTCGGCTCGATCATTCTCAAGCCCGCCCACCTCACCAGCGACGAAGAGCTCGAGCGGACGCTCCGCCTGAATCTCTGGACATCCTTCGGCGTGGTGCGCGGCGCAGCCAAGACCATGCGCAAGGGGGGCGGCTCGGTCGTGCTCATGGGCACCGCCGCGGCAATCGCGGGCGTTGCAAATCACGAGGCGATCGCGGCGGCGAAGGGCGCGGTCGCGGGGCTCGCACGCTCCGCCGCGGCGACCTACGCCCCGAGCAACATCCGCTTCAACGTTGTCGCGCCCGGCCTCGTTGACACACCACTCGCGACCGACATCACCAGCAACGAGATGGCGACCAAAGCCTCGGCGGCGATGCACGCCCTCGGCCGCATCGGCAACCCCGAGGACATCGCACCCATGATCGACCTGCTGCTCTCACCCCAGGCGGAATGGATCACCGGCCAAGTCATCGGCGCCGACGGCGGCCTCTCGCGCATCCAACCCCGCATGAAGGTTTAAGCCCAAACCATGACCACCTCTACGAACACCTCGACGCTCAGCAACACGGCGAAGCAAGCCGGCTGGATGGCACCCGTGCTGCGTATCGCCGGCATCTACAACCTCATTTGGGGCGCCCTCGTTGTGCTCCTGCCCGTCACCACGCTCGGCTGGCTCGGCTTGACCGTCGACCAAGCCGACCCGATCCGACCCATATGGCAATGCGTTGGCATGATCGTCGGGGTCTACGGCGTCGGCTATTGGGTCGCGGCCCCCGACGTCGCGCGGCACTGGCCGATCGTGCTCGTAGGCTTCCTCGGCAAGATCTTCGGCCCCATCGGCTTTGTGCAAGCCGTGCTCATCGAGGGCGTGCTGCCCGCATCCTTCGGCTGGACGCTGCTCACCAACGACCTCATCTGGTGGATCCCCTTCGCCCTCATGCTCGCCCACGCCTGGCGCGTGTCTGCAATCGAACGCTCCGCGATCCACACGATCGACGAAGACCTCCCCGCTGCCCAGAACATCGACACCATCAAAGACCAGCACGGCAACACCCTCGCCGACCTCTCACGCCAAGCGCCCCATGTGGTCGTCTTCCTCCGCCACGCCGGCTGCACGTTCTGCCGCGAGGCGCTGGCCGACCTCTCGAAAGACCGCGCCCGCATCGAGCAATCGGGGACCAAGCTCGCACTCGTGCACATGGGCGCCGACGCGAAGACCTCCGCCGAGTTCTTCGCGAAGTACGACTTGGGCGACGTATCACACGTCGGCGACCCCGACCGCGCGCTCTACCGCGCGTTCGATCTGCAACGCGGCAACATCGGCCAGCTCTTCGGCCTCCGCGTGTGGGTCCGCGGCTTCATCGCCGGCATCCTGCACGGCCACCTCGTCGGCACCCTCAAGGGCGACGGCTTCCAGATGCCCGGCGCGTTCCTCATCCGCGATGGCCGAGTCGTCCGCGCGTATCGCCACTACGACGCCGCCGACAGACCAAACTACGCCGCGCTCGCCGCAACATAAAGCCCGCGGCTACGCAGCCGTCGCTATTCGATCGGCAACGACGCACGCGCCACCCGCTCCGAAGGCGCGTTCTTCGCATCCTCCAGCAACGCGTCGTCTACAGGCACAGGGTCCCAATCGACACGCGCGGCACCGAGCAGCGTGCCGGATGCGAACGCGAGATCGACCTGCGCGATCTGGTAATCAGAGAGCGCCCGCACCTCGCTCGACTGCGCCGTGCCAAGCAACGACGACGCGTCGAGCACGTCGGTGCTCGTTGATCGCCCGACGTTGAACTGCCGCTGTTCGGCTTCGAGCAGGCGAGTGTTGAGAATCACCGACTGGCGGGCCGCGAGCACACGCTGCCACGCGCTGTCGAGCGTGTCGATCGCATCGAGCACTTCCTGGCTGATCGCCTGAGCCCTTGCCTCGCGTGTCCGCAGGCGCTGCAAGCGATCGAGGATGCTCGCACGCACGCGGCTCTTTGCCTCCTGGTTGCCGATGGGCACCTCGGCATTGAGCCCAAGCGACCAGCCCTCGAACTCGTTCTCGACCATGACCTCGGTCGCCCGCCCGAGGCTGCTGCCCAGGCCGTTGATGCGATAGGTGTAGTCGAGCGTCACGAGCGGCAGCGCCTGGTTCTCGTTGAACTCGATCGTCGCCGCGTCGCGCGCGAGCTGCAATTCGAGCTCAAGCATCTCCATGCGCGTGTCGAGCGCCTGCGCGATCAACTCGTCGGTATCAAAGAGGTACCGCACCGGGTCCGGCGCGCTCTCGGTCTCGATGAGCGTGTCGGTCTTGATGCCCAAACCCTCGGCGTTCATGATCCGCTTCAGCTCGCGCTGCTGCCGCAGCACCTCGTTCTCCGCGACGATGATCCCCTCGAGCGAGTCGGCCACGCCCGACTGCGAGCGGATGCGCTCGACCTCGGCCGCCCGTCCCTGCTCAAAAAGCCGATTCGCGCGCTCGAGCTGCGCAACCGCGAGCTCGTACTGCTGCTGACGCACGTCGAGCTCGCCCCGCGCCGCGTACAACCGCCAGTACGACCGGTCGGCCGCGGCGAGTTGGCGGATCGCCTCGAGCTTCGTCTGCGCCTCGCTGATCTGGCGGTCGTACGACGCGACACGAATGCCGAAAGTACTCGCACGCCGACCCGCGTTCCGCAAGAGCGGCTGCGAGATCGAGAACTCAAGATCAGACGAGTACGCCGGATTCAACGTCGTGAACTCGTTGTTGTTCTTGTTGCGGTTCATCGGCAGCTGCACGCTCGCCGTGCCGCCGGTGCGCAGCGGGATGCGCACGCCCGGCACGACGTTGATGTTCTCGGCCTGCGCGTTGCTCAGCTCGCTGGCCACCGCATTGTCGATCTCGTCGTATCGACCGCTGAGCGTGAAGACGCCCTCAAACGCCGCCTCTTCCTGCGTCAGCCGCGCCTCGGCCGCAGCCGGCGCGACGAGCTGTGCGCCCAGGTCAAGGTTGTTCGCGAGCGTCTCGACACGCACGCGCTCGAGCGGCAGCGAGACCTTCTCCATTCCATCGAACCGCGTAAACGCAACAGGCTCGCGGCCTGCCGCCTCGGCGAGCGTCTCGCCCTCGTACTCGGCGTAGTCCACCGCCTCGATCGACCGCAGCCGCTCGACCGGCAGCACCCGGCCGTAGTCTTCATCCATGTGCGCGAAAGGACTGCCCCCGCACCCGGGCAGGCTGGCAGACGCAACCAAGCCGCACACCATCACCAGACGCGTCGCCACACCACCATCGAGACCCGAACGCTTCGCCACGAAGACCTCCCGCGCGACCGCTCGCGCTCTCACTATCGCCACCGCCGAGTTCACTCGTGCCGGAGCGCCACGATCGGATCGAGGCGCGACGCCTTGATCGCCGGGAACATCCCGAAGACCACGCCGACCACCGCGCTGAACCCCATCGAGAGCACCATCGCCCACGCGGGCACACCGACCGCCGAGAGATACTCACCAAGCACCGCGCGTAGCCCAAGCACGATCGCCTGCCCCAGCGCAAGGCCAACCAAGCCGCCGACGACACACAGCACGACCGCCTCGACCAGGAACTGCAACAGCACAACCGATGGCCGCGCGCCGACCGCCTTGCGCAACCCGATCTCGCGTGTTCGCTCGCTCACGCTCACGAGCATGATGTTCATGATCCCGATGCCGCCCACGAGCAGCGACACGAGCACCACGCCCGCGCCGATCAGCGTCACGCCGCGTGCGAGGTTGTTGAACTGGTCGATGAAGTTCTGGAGGATCTCGATGCGGAACGTGTCCTCGTCCTCGGGGCTCATGTTCCGCTGCGTGCGCAGAATCAGTCGCACCGCAGCGCGGGCCTCATCGGCCGCATCGGGGCTCGAGAGCTGCGCGAGGATCGTGTTCCATCCGTACGGATTCAGCCGCTTGGCGGTGTTGAACGGAATCACGATCTCGCTCTGGCTATCCCCGCCGCCGAACATGGGCGAGACTTCCTTGGTCTCGAGCACACCCACGATCAGGAAGCGGTACTGCTTCACAAGGATGTACGAGCCGGTGGGGTCTTCGTCGAGCTCAAGCTCCTCGATCGCCTTGTCGTTGACGAGGCAGACGAGGCGCGACTCTTCGTCGTCGATCCGGCTGATCGGCCTGCCGTAGATCACGGTCCGCTGCTCGATGTCGTGCCACTCGGGCCAAACACCCGTGACCTCGACGCCCCGCTGGAGCACCCGGCCGGCCTGCACGTCGTACCGCGAGTCGGTCGTCGGGGTGAGCTGCTCGATCGCACCGCCCGAGCCTTCCAGAATCTGCTGGGCCTCGAAGACAGAGATCTTCACGTCCGACCACGACGTGGTCGTCCGCATGTCACGCGGCACCCAGCCCCACACCCACATCTTCCGTGCGCCGAACGTCTCGAACTCCTTGAGCACAAAACCCTTCAAGCCGTCGAGCGACGCGACGACCGTTACGACCGCCATCACCGCGATGATGATGCCCAGCGTCGTCAGCAGCGCACGGATCTTGTTCGCCCAGATCTGCCCGAGCGCGAGGAACACCGTTTGGATGAGCAGCCGAAGCACGATCATGACGTAACCCCCGCGCTCTCGTTCTTTGCAACGACCCCACGCGCATCGTGCCCGCCCATGATCGTCTCGAACCACTTCTGGTGGGCCGGATCGTCCTTGCGGGGCAGGTCGGTCAGCACCTCGCCGTCACGCAGGCGGATGATCCGGTCCGCGTGGCCGGCAACGTCTTCCTCGTGCGTGACGATCACGATCGTCTGACCCTCGGCATGCAATTGCTCGAAGAGATGGATGATCTCGTTGGTCGTCGTCGTATCGAGATTGCCCGTCGGCTCGTCTGCGAGCAGGATCGCCGGATCGTTCACCAGCGCCCGCGCGATCGCGACACGCTGCTTCTGCCCGCCCGAGAGCTGGCTCGGCCGGTGCCCCATGCGATCGCCCAAACCCACACGCTCGAGCGCACGCTTGGCGCGCTTGCGCGCGGCGAACACGTTCCGCCTGGAATAGACCATCGGCAGCATCACGTTCTTGAGCGACGACGCGCGATTCAAGAGCTCGAACGACTGGAACACAAAACCGATCTCTTCGTTGCGCACCCGCGCGAGCGACGAGCCTGTGATCCGCTCGACCTTTCGGCCCGCGAGCCAATACGAACCCTTCGTGGGCTTATCGAGACATCCCAGGATGTTCATCATCGTGCTCTTGCCCGAGCCCGACGCGCCCATGATCGCGACGAACTCGCCCCGGCGGATCGTGAGCGACACGCCGTTGAGCGCGCGGACCGTCTCCGTCCCCATCTTGTAGATCTTGTGCAGGTCCGTGATCTCGATCGCGATGGCACGCTCGTCGGCGGTCATTCCACATCCGCCTCGGTTTGCTCGGACGCCACATCATCGTCACTGCTGTCGCTCTCATCGGCTTCGCTCGTGTCTCCTGCCGCGTCGCCCTCTTCGTCCGCGCCCTCTTCCTTGATCTTCTGCTCGTGCTTGATGTCCACCAACACGCGGAAGGGCCCCACCACGACCACATCGTCCTTGTCGAGCCCAGCCTCGATCAGCGTCTCGGTCAGATCGCTCGGCCCAACGAGCACGGGCGTCGCGATCGCCTCGCCGTCGACCATGCGATACACCACGCGGGCAAACGTCTTCCGCTCGTCGACGTACTCGCTGCCCTCGACGACGTCCCGGGGAAGCTCGTCGACCCGGCGATCGAGCACAGCCTGGCTCGGCACCTTCAGCGCCTCCTCGAAGGTCTCCACGATCACATCGACCGAGGCGCTGAGGCCGCTGTAGATGCGATCGGTCTCAGCCAGGTTCATCACGACCTCGGTCTCGAAGAATCCGACGCCGTCGGACGTCTGGCTCATCTTCAGCGCAACGCGTCGGACCTCGCCGGTGAACTCGCGATCGGGAAACGCGTTGACGTAGACCCGCGCCTCCTGGCCCGGCTCGATCGGGGCGATGTTCGTTTGGTCGATCTGCGTGCGCACGATCATCGTCGAGAGGTCCGCGACCTCCATGATGATCGACCCCGGCGTGTTGAGCGTGCCGACGACCACGGTCTCACCGACCTCCGCGTTGAGCACCGTCACGGTGCCTGAGATCGGAGCGCGGATGATCGCGTTGTCCAGATCCTTCTGCGCTCGCTCGATGTTGGCCTTGGCGATCTCGATCGCCTGCTCGGCACGCTTGAGCTCACTCTGCGACCGCAGAAAGTCCGCCTCGGCGAGGTCGGCCTCGGACTGCGGGATGTCGCCGGTCTGCGCGAGCTCCTTCGCCCGGCCGAAGTCGGTGCGTGTGCGAATGAAATCCGCCTTCGCGCCGTCGAGCCGAGCCTCCTCGCTCCGCAGGGACGCCTCGGACGAACGCAGGGCCGCCTCGAGGTCACGCGCATCCAGCTCGACGACGACCTCGCCCTCCTCGACGAACGTCCCCTCGCGGTACGGCAGCGCCACGATCCGGGCCGAGACCTGCGCCGAGATCTCGACCTTGGTCAGCGGCTCGATCGCGCCGGGCGCACTCACAACACGCTGCAACTCGCCGACGGTCGGCGTCGCGATGCGCACCTCCGTCGCCTCGGGCCCCCCGCCGCCGAAGCGAGACAGGCCGCCCTCCTGGCTTGCGACCATCGCAACGCCCGCCGCACCAATTGCGCCCAGAACCACGATGAGCACGACCAACGCGACGACAATCCGAACGACCCACTTGAGCACGGCTCCACGCCCTCTCTAAAGGCAAGACCACCCCAGCCAACACGAATCCGTCGCGCGACACACACTCATACCACCAACCCGACCGGCCGCAACCGAGCGCCAGAAAACGCGCCGGGCCCACAACCATGCTTGGGAATTGTCACGGGCGTGTTGCACACTCCCGCAAAGTATCTACCACCACGCGCGGATCAGGTCGCACCAGTTTCTGCCAGCCACCGGGCGGCTCTACTCGGCCAGCCGATCGCCCAGATACTCGGGCACGCGGTCCATCGCGATTCGATCCTGCCCGCCCGTGTCCCGGTCGCGCACGGTCACAGTCTGGTCGGTCAGCGTGTCGCCGTCGATCGTGAAGCAGTACGGACAGCCGGCCTCGTCCATGCGGGCGTACCGCTTGCCGATCGACTGCTTCGGATCCGTCTCGATCAGCCCGGATTGCCCGAACCGCTTGCGAAGCGTCGCGGTCAGCCCATCGGCAAGCTCGGGCATGCCGTCCTTCTTCACGAGCGGGAAGACGGCCGCCTTGATCGGGGCGATCCGCGGATGCAGCTTCATGATCTCGGGGCTCGGCCGGCTCTCATCGACCGTGTATCCCTCGCACAGCAGCGCCAGCGCGCCGCGATCGAGACCAGCCGCGGGCTCGATCACGTGCGGGATGTACCGCTCGCCCTTCTTCGACCCATTCGGCAGCGTCTCGCCGCGATCCGTGTCGAAGTATTCGAGCTTCTGGCCCGAGTGCTCCTGGTGCTGCGTGAGGTCGTAGCACCCGCGGTGCGCAACACCCTCGAGCTCGCCGTAGCCGGGCGCTGTGAACGGGAACCGGTACTCCACGTCGCAGGTGCCGATGGAGTAATGGCTCAGCTCGTCGGCATCGTGCTCGCGCAGGATCAGGTTCTCGCCCGCCAAGCCGATCGACTCCCACCACGCCATGCGGAAGTCGCGCCAGAAGCGGTACCAGTCCTGGCTGTCGTCGGGGTGGCAGAAGAACTCCAGCTCGGCCTGCTCGAACTCACGCGAGCGGAACGTGAAGTTGCGAGGCGTGACCTCGATGCGGAAGCTCATGCCCGTGTTGCCGATGCCAAAGGGCACCTTGATCCGCGTGGTATCCACAACGTTCTTGAACTGCACGAAGATGCCCTGCGCCGTCTCGGGCCGGAGGTAGGCGATGTCGTCCTCGGTGGCGGTCGCGCCGAGATACGTCTTGAACATCAGGTTGAACTGTCTCGGCTCGGTCAGCGTGCCGGGGTCCTTGGTGTCCGGGCCCACGGTGATCGCGAGCTCTTCTGCCGACAGCTTGGTCAGCGGGCAGGTGTCCACGTCATCGGGCGAGAGGTCCTGCTTGACGTACTTGCTCAGCTTGTTCAGCGCCGACTTGAACGACTCGTCGTTGTTCTCGATGTACGCGTAGATCTGACCTTCTTTGTCGCCCTTCTTGCCGATGCAAAGCAGGTGGTCGGCGCGGTAGCGGTTCTTCGTTTCCCGGCAATCAACCATCGGGTCGTTGAACCCACCCACGTGCCCCGATGCTTCCCAGACTTTGGGATGCTGGACGATCCGCGTCTCGACGGGCACGCACCGCACGGGCTCGCCGCCGGGCCCTTCCTGGCCCCAGCAAGGGGCCATGATCATGTCTTGCCACCACGCGTCGCGGAGGTTCTTCTTGAGCTGGGCGCCGAGCGGGCCGTAGTCCCAGAAGCCGTTGATGCCGCCGTAGATCTCGCTGGCTTGGTAGACAAATCCGCGGCGCTTGCAGAGCGCCATGATCGCGTCCATCGACTTGGCTGACATGCTGACCTTCCGATCGGGAAGCTGGGTCTATCGAGAAGCGGGGGCGGGGGCCTGCCTCGCCCGAGGGGGCCAACTCTAGGGGCAGCCCCGCCGCAGCGGTTCCCCTCGTTTCTCGCCCGCATGCCCGCCTACTCGAGCCCGACCGCCCGGCGCAAGACCTCGCCCGCGCCGAGCTCGCGGGCCGGGTCGCTCGCCTGCTCGACGATCTGCTCGTAGCTCCGTACCGCGGGCGCCGATTCGAGCGCGACCAGCTCGCCCTCGCGGGCCCGGCGGAGCCCCAGCGACCCGCCGCCGGTCACCGTCGCGACCCATCGCCCCTCGCTCAATCGGCGGTACACCGCCTTGCCGTGGTCGGCCTCGGGGCTGTCCCAATCTACGTCCGAGAACTCGGGCTCAATGACCACCGCAGCACTCGGCGCGGTGTGCTCATCGAAGATCCGCCGGATCCAGAGCCGACCGTCAACCACGACATAATCCAGATACACCTCGCCCGACGGATCGAAGGGCGTTGCGATCTCGCGCTCGACGCCCGCGAACGAGCGCACGCGCACCGTGATCGTGCTGCCCTCGACCACCAGCTCCGTGACGGCCGTCTGCCGGACCGCGTCGTTGAACCGCGTTGCGAGCGTGTCGTACGCGCCGCCCAGCTCTTCGAGCCGCTCGCGATACGCCTCCGCCTCGACATCGGCGCGCACGAACCGGAACCCCATCAGCCCCACCGCGCCCGCGAGCACCGCCACGGATGCACCCTGCATCACCGACATGATCTTCAACTTCATGCAATACCCATCGGCCACTCACGCAAGTGCGCGTGAGCCGACTGTTGGGACTGGCTATTGGGGCCGGCGGATCACGATGCTGTTGTTCTGCCCGCCGAAGCCGAAGCCGTTGGAGATCGCGATGTCCACGCCGCCCGCCGATCGCATGTCGCGGGCCTCATTGGGCACGTAGTCCAGATCGCACTTGGGATCGGGGTTGTGCAGGTTGATCGTGGGCGGGACGAAGCCCGTCTCGATAGCCTTCACGCAGGTGATCAGCTCGACCACGCCCGCCGCCTGGATCAGGTGCCCGAGCATGCTCTTGACCGAGCTGAAGGGCACCCGCGGCGCCTGGTCGCCAAACACGGCCTTCACCGCGCGGGTCTCGATGCCGTCGTTCTCGGGGGTGCCCGTGCCGTGGGCCGAGATGTACTGCACGGGCGGCCCGCCCTGGCCGTCGGGCGCCGTCGGCTCGATACCGGCTTGGGCCAGCGCCCGGCGGATTGCCAGCTGCGCGCCGCTGCCGTCGGGCTTGATATCGGTGATGCGATAGGCATCCGCGCTCGCGCCGTACCCGATGACCTCAGCGATCGGCGTCGCGCCGCGGGCCAGCGCGTTCTCGAGCGATTCGAGGATCACCACGCCCGCGCCCTCGCCCATGACGAAGCCCTCGCGGGTGCGATCAAAGGGCCGGCTCGCGGTCTTCGGATCATCGCGCCGGGTGCTCATCGCGGTGAGGCGCACGAAGCCGGTCATGCCCAGCGGGTGGATCATGCTGTGGCTGCCGCCCGCGAGCATCGCGTCGGCATCGCCACGCCGGATGATCTCGAACGCCTCACCCACGCACTGCGTGCCCGCCGCGCACGCGGTCATGCAGTTCAACGAGGGGCCGCGCATGCCGAACTCGCCGGCGAGGTGCATGAGCGGCGCATTCGGCTCTTGCCCGACCTCGCGCTCGACGGTCATCTGGCTCAGGCCGACCTTGGCAAAGCCGGGCCCGTCGAGCGCGCGCTCGTCGGTGTTCCAGCCCGCGAGATTGGCCGCGACGAAGTTCTCGTAATCGAGCGAGCCCTCGCCCGCGCCGAGGTACATCCCGAAGCGGTGCGGCATGATGCCGCCCTCGCCGTCGGGTGCGGTACCGATCTCGCCGCGAGGCCCGCGCTCCGGACCTCCAAGCCCCGGCACGCCGCCCAGTTTCGCCTGCTTCCACGCCTGGGCCGCAGCAGCAAGGGCGAACTGCGTGCCCAACCCCGCGTGCGCGTGCCGCTTGAGCGACGCGGGATCGTCGAGGAACTGAGCAAGGGCGAATTCCTTCACCTCGGCCGCGAAGTTGGTCGCGAGCGTGCTCGCGTCGAACCGCGTGACGGGCCCTGCGCCGCTCGCGCCCGCGAGCAGCTTGGACCACACCGAGTCGACATCACACCCGAGGGGTGTCACCCAGCCGGTGCCCGTGATGACAACGCGACGCTTCGCTGATGATGACATAGAAGAGGACTGGGTCATGCTCGGTCGATCTTGATCACTCAGAGCTCGTCGTCGTCATCTTCTTCGTCGTCGTCTTCGTACTCGTCGCCGTCCTCGTCCTCATCTTCGTACTCACCGTCGTCGTCTTCGTCCTCGTGCTCGTCTTCGTTTTCGGCACGGAGGGCGTTGAGCTTGTCGGGGTTGAGCACGCGGACGAGGCCGTCCTTGAGGCGACGCTCGCCGAAGTTAATGATCAGGCCGAGCTCGACGTCGGCGGCGCGGAGCTGGGCGCGAAGCGCCGAACGTTCGTGGCTCGACACCTCGCCCGTGTGGGCCTCGACGGCAACCACGAAACGGTCATTCACGAACAAATCAGTCCGGACCGAGCCGACCTTCTCGCCGCGGTAGACGACTTCAAGCTCGTGCCCCTGGGCGTGGCTGATCTCCTCGCGCGAAAGTTCGGCGGCGAGCGCCTTGGCGTACACCTCTTTGGGATAGCCCGGGCCGAGCGCCTTGTGCGTCTCGATGGCGCAGCCGATCACACGCCGGCTCACCTCGGTGAGCGCGGGATCAAGGTCGGACAGGGGCATGCCGCCCCGGTCTCCACCCCGATCGCCTCCACGGTCACCGCCGCGATCGCCACCCCGGCCACGCCCGCGACCCCGGCCACGCCCGCCGCCACCCCGGTTGTCATTCCGGCCGTCGCCTCGATTGTCGTAGCCCGAACCGCCGTGGTAGTCGCTCATTGGTGCGTCTCCTGTAGATGCCTGTAGATCATGTGGCTGCGCTCAACACGAGCGCTGCGTTCTGCCCACCCAACGCGGGCGAGCAGACCAAAACATACCTCGGTCGGCGGGGCTCGGTGCCCGCACTGCCGCTGCCATTCGCGGTGAATGCCTCTCCCTTTGCGTTGACGCAGCGTGGGAAGGTGCCCGAGGTCAGCATTTTTGTCGCGACAACCGCCTGCACGCCGCCGTTGCCCGCCATCAGGTCGCCCGTTGCGGGTGACCAGGGCACGATCGGCGTCGAATCGAGCGTCGTACCGAATACGTCACGGAGTGCGCCGATCTCGCGGGAATCCTCTGCGGGCACGCCGGAACCACGCGGCACGATCGCATCGATCTGCTCGACCGTCACGCCCGCATCGTCCAGCGCCGCGCGCACCGCCCACGCGAGCCCGTCTTCGATTCCACCGTCTCCGGCGCCACTGTCCAGCGGGGGCATCACCGGGGGCGAGCTGTGGGCTGCGCCGAATCCGATGACCTCGGCAAGCACCGTCGCGCCGCGCGACTCCGCCGAGGCGCGATCCTCAAGGACGAGAATCCCGCCGCCCTCGCCGACGACCGTGCCCGCGCTCTTCGCCGAGAACGGCTTGAGCAGATCGCGCGCGTCGTCGTGGCCTGCTGAGTCGGCCATTCGGCCGCACAGGGCAAGCCGCGTGAAGCCCATTGGGTTGACCTTGCTCTCGGCGCTGCCCGCGACCGACGCGTCGCACTGGCCACGCTCGATGCACCGGGCGCTCTCGCCGATCGACAGGAGCCCGCTGGCCTCGGCGTTGGTGATCGTGTTCGACACGCCCTCAGCCCCATGGATGATCGTCACATGGCACGCGAGCATGTTGGGCAGGTACTTGAGCATCCAGAGGGGCGTGAGGTTGTTCATGCCGCCCTGGGCGGCCTCGCCCTCGGTGCCCCACTTATCCCAGCCGAATGTGCCTGCATCATCCGTCGCGGTGTGCAGCGCCCGGGCGAGCTCAGCGGTCTCGGCGTTGATCAGCCCGGCCCCGATGTGGCAGCCCAAGCGCTCAGCGGGGTACGTGGTTGCGCCGGGCGTGCCGTCCTCGGCAGCGGGCGCTTCGGCCCGCGTGACAAGCCCTGCCAGGCGGATCGCCTCGTCGGCAGCCGCAACCGCCAGCTCGATGTCGCGGGCCATCACCTTGACCGCTTTCCTGTAGCTTTTGGGCACGAACGATTTGGCGCTAAAGCCCTCAGCCACGCCCGCGAGATGGCAGGGGAAGCCGCTGGCATCGAAGAGCGCACACGCCTTCAGGCAGCTCTCGCCTTGGACCAGCGCCGACCAGAGCGCGTCGGCACCCACGCCGACACCCGTGACCGCTCCCATGCCCGTGATAACGACTCGTCGCTCCATCGAAGCCCAGTGTAGGTGTGCCACCAGCCCGAACAGCGCCGGTACAGTCCGGCCATGAACGCTACCAACGCCACGAACGCCGCCGCCCGGTCGCCCGCCGCTGTCTTCCGCGTGGTGCTCGCCCTCGCACTGGGCACGAGCGTCGCTCTGGCCCAGCCGGGCAAGCCCGCAGCGACTGCGCCGGACACCCCAGCCGGAGCAGCCCTCACCCGCCTGATCGAGTGGATCAACGGCGAGGACTTCGACCAGCCCGAAACGTTCTTCGATGAGGCATTCCTCACCGCCATCCCGCCCGCCCGCCTCGGCATGCTGCGTGGGCAGCTCGTCCAGCAGTACTTCGGGCCGGGCGAGGTCTCGCTCGTCCGCATCGAGCAACAACTCAGCCCCCACGAACTCGACGCGGTCATCGTCGGCAGCAAGGGCGCGCACATGCGCACCCGTCTCGGGCTCGACATGGCCTCGGGCCTGATGAACCGCCTGAATTTCGCCCCCGCCCCCGAGCTCGACGACACCTCGCCCAAGACCTGGGAAGACCTCCTCGCTGCACTCGAAGCCCTACCCGGCACGATCACGTTCGGCGCGTACGAACTCACGGCCGACAGCGACGACCAAGACAGTTTCGCCGACCTCCGCGCGGTCGCCACGCACAACCCCGACCGCGCACTGGCAATCGGCTCGGCCTTCAAGCTCTATGTGCTCGGCGCACTGGGGGAAGCGGTTGCTGCGGGCGAGCACAAATGGCTCGACACCGTCGCGGTCGACGACGACATCAAGAGCCTGCCCAGCGGCAAGATGCAGCTGCTGCCCGCCGGCACAGCCCTCACCCTAGACGCGGTCGCCACGGACATGATCCGCATCTCGGACAACACCGCGACCGACCACCTCATCCACCTGCTCGGCCGGGACGCGGTCGAGGCGTACACGCTCGAGCACGACCCCTCAGCCGACGCCTGGTTCCCCTTCCTCACGACGCTCGACATGTTCCGCCTCAAGCTCGGCGGCGACGACGCGCTGATGACCCGCTACGCCGAGGCCGACCTCGCCGAACGCCGCAGGCTGCTCGCCGAAGACGGACCGGTCGACCAGCTCACGCCCAACATGCTCGCCGCGACGATGTGGCGTGCGCCCCGCGAGATCGAGCGGCTGGAATGGTTCGCCTCGGCGCGCACGCTCGCAGCGCTGCACGCCCGGCTTAACGCACTCGCGAACGCCGACCGAAAGATCGCCGCAGCACTGCGGCAAAACCCGGGCCTGCCCTTCGATCGCAACACCTGGCCCGACATCGCCTTCAAGGGCGGCTCGGAGCCGGGCGTGATCTGCTTCGCGTGGCTTCTGGAACGCAATGACGGGCGGCAGTTCGCGCTCGTGATGGCGTGGAACGACCCGGCCGAGCCCGTCGACGAGTCGGCCGCGATGGACCTCGCGCTGATCGCCGCGACGCTGCTCGCCGAAGAGTGAGCGCGAAGGAACCGCGGGCACAATCAGTCGGCATCCACGCGAGAAAATCGCACCGCCACCGGCGTGCCCTGAGCCGGCACCGCGTCGTTGGCCGCGAGCCACTCGGGCTCGTCGAGCCCGGAGTCCGGACTCCACACCGTGCCCAACGCGACAACCTCGGACCCGAAAGTGTGCAGCCCGACAATGAGCCCCGTGCCGTCGGCGTCGTAGACCTCCGCGCCCTGCCGCTCGGCCATGCGCGAGCCCGCAAACACCCAGCCGACCGCGGGGGCATCGGCGAGCGTCCCGCCACCAACACGGCGAACCCACGCCCGCGGGTCGTGGACGACCTCGCTTCCATGGCCATCCAGCGTGACCAGCTCAACCCGGACCGCGTCGCCCACCGGCGCGACGCGATCGCCCTCGCGCGGGATCGCCCCGGGCAAGCCCGGCTCGGCCCCGATCAGCAGCAACGCCGCGTGGACATGCGATGCCAGCGCGTCGGTCATCACGAGCGCCTCGTGCTCCTTCGAGTCGCGCGCGCACAAAACGACCTCGAGATAGACATCTGGCGCCGAATCGTTCTTCGTATCGATCGGCACGGTGCCCGCAACTTCGACGATCCCAGCCTCCGCGTCGACGAACACATGCGGGAACACCTCGCGCCGCTCGGCGAACGCCGTCGTCGTGCAAAGCGCACCGACCGCAAGCACCAGTCGTCCACAGCACCTCATGCCGACACCCCCCGCGCAGCGACCAACGCGGCAAAACGCTGCCCACGCTCCTCAAAGCTCGCAAACTGGTCCCACGAGGCGCACCCGGGCGAGAGCAGCAGCACGTCGCCCGGCACAGCTCGGTCCAGCGCTCGCTCGACGGCGACATCGAGCGTCCCGCACGGCGTCGCGTGCTCGCGCGCAGCAACGTCGAGCATGGGACCCGTCGCGCCGATCGTGTAAAAACCCGCAAGCTCGGGCGCGAGCGAGGCGATCGCTGACAGGTCGATCTGCTTGTCGTAGCCGCCCGCGATGAGGTGGACGTGGCTAATGTCGTCGAACGCGCGCACGGCCGTGAGTGTGCTCGCAGGGGTGGTCGCCTTGGAATCATCGAAACAGCGCACGCCGCCAACCTCGCCCACGAGTTGCAAGCGGTGCGGCAAACCCGTGAAGCCCATGACGGCCTCGGCCGCGGACGGCGCAGAGGTATTCGAAGCGATCGACGCGGCGAGCATCGCCATCGTGCCGTTGATGCCGTTATGCACACCCGGCAGCGCGAGGCCGGGGAGCGCGTCCTCGTCTTCAACGATGATGCGATGCACGTTGGGTCGGGTGCGCCACTTGCTGACGCTGTGGCCGAGGATCGCCGCGTCATCGCCGAGCTGGTGCTCCAGCAGCACTGCCTTTGAGGCGTAGTACGCGTCCTCGGTGCCGTGCCAGTCGAGGTGGTTTGGGCTGACATTGGTGACCACCGCAACGCCCGGCGACCAGCCGGCTTCTGTGACCTTGAGCCAGTGGAGTTGTGCGCTGGAGAGCTCCAACACCACAACGGTCTCGGGCGTGATCGAGTCGAGCTCGGGCAAGAGCGAGCCGCCGATGTTGCCGCCGAGCACCGCGTGCACGCCGGCGGATGCGAGGGCGTGGTGGGTCATCGCGGCCGTGGTGCTCTTGCCGTTGGTGCCCGTGATACCGATTGTGCGCGAGCGGTTCGGGAGCGCCTCGACGAGCAGCCGCAACTCCGTGCTGACCTCGACACCCGCGGCGGATGCTGCGCGCAGAAAACGGTTGTCCCAGGGCTTCGGCACCGCGGGGTTCGCGATGACCAGATCGGCTGTTGTGAAGTCGCTGACATTGTGCTCGCCCAGCCGAAGCTCGACCGCGCCGGAATCAATCATCGGCTGGAGCGCCGCGACCGATTCGGCGAGCGCGTCGGCATCGGCGGTGTCGGTGGCGAGCACATCGGCGCCCTGCGTCGCGAGGTATCGCGTCACGCCAAGCCCGCCGCCGTGGCGGCCGAGGCCCATCACCACCACACGCCTGCCCTGAAAATCACGCATTGTCACGCACCATGCTGCAAGCGTACGCCCCCGCCGTGAATCGACCGAGCATCACAGCAGCGAAAGCGGGTCGACGTCCACCGCCGTGTGCGTGTCGGCGAGCAGCAAGCCAGCCACCCGGGCCGAGGCGAGCGCCCGCTGCATGGGCCCGGCCGCGGGCGCGGTGACGAGCACCTCCACGCGGTGGAAGTCCGCGACGCGCGCCACGACGCAGGGCGAAGGCCCCTGCACCACGATGCCGCGATCGCCAAACCCTCGCAGGTGGTCGGCCAACCGCTGCGCGCGTTGCTCGGCTCGCTCGTGCTTCTCATCGCGGCAGACGAGCCGGGCCATGCGCGTCGCGGGCGGGAGCATCGCCTCGCGTCGGTGCCGGAGTTCCTGGCTCGCAAACGCCTCGTAATCGTGCGAAGCGGCGAGCGTGATCGGCTCGGCCTGGGCGTCGTAGGTCTGCACGACCACGCGCCCCGGAAACTCACCCCGCCCGCTCCGCCCCGCGACCTGCGAGACGAGCTGGAACGTGCGCTCGCCCGCGCGAAAATCCGGCAACGCCAGCGCCGTGTCGGCTGAGACAACGCCAACCAGCCGGACGTTCGGGAAGTCCAAACCCTTGGCGATCATCTGCGTGCCGAGCACGACCTTCACGCGGCCCTCGCCCAGCTCGCGCAGCACCACGTGCAGGTGCCGGGCGTGGGTCATCGCGTCGGCATCGACGCGGCGCATGGTGTCATCGCGCACGAGCCCGTGCGACTCGCTGTATCGGCGCTCGAGCTCGTCCTCAAGCCGCTGCGTACCCACGCCGAGCTTGATGAGGGCCTTGGAGCACGCGGGGCACTGCTTGGGCTTGAGCTGCTCGGCCGAGCAGTGGTGGCAACGCACGAGCGTGCCGCGCGGCAGGTGGCTGCCGCGGTGCAGCACCATCGCGGCGTCGCAGTGGTCGCAGTGATGGATGTAGCCGCAGGAGCGGTCGCTGCACGCGAGCATCGCGGCGTACCCGCGGCGGTTGAGCAAGAGCAACGCCTGCCCGCCCGCGTCGAGCGTTTCTTTCAGGGCGCGATCGAGCGTCGGACCGATCGCGTCGTCGGCCTTCATGTGCCGACGCTCGCGCGCGAGGTCGGCGATCGTGACGATCGGCATCGATGCCCCGGTGGCACGCTTTGTCAGCCTGTGCAAGCGGTACTGCGCCCGCCCTGGGCCCAGCTGGGCGGTCGCGTTGTGCCAGCTCTCGATCGAGGGCGTCGCGCTGCCCAGCAGCACCGGGCACTGGGCGAGCTGCGCACGCTTGATCGCGACGTCGCGAGCGTTGTAGCGCGGCGCCTGGTCTTGCTTGTACGAGTGGTCGTGCTCCTCATCGACGATGAGCAGCTTGAGATTCGCTAGCGGCGCGAAGACCGCCGAGCGCGTGCCGATGACCACGCGCACCTTGCCCTCGGCAGCCAATCGCCACTGCCGATGCCGATCGGCCGCGGCGAGCCCCGAATGCAGCACAGCCACGCCGAGGTCCGCAAGCCTCGCCTCAAATCGCGCGACGGTCTGCGGCGTCAGCGCGATCTCGGGCACGAGCACCAAGGCGGTGCCGTCGTCGCCGAGAGCGCGAATGAGCGAGAGGTAGACCTCCGTCTTGCCCGAGCCCGTCACGCCCAGCAACAGGTGCACCGCGAACGAGCCGAGCGTGCCCGCGATCGCGTCGATCGCGCGACGCTGCTCGTCGGTCGGCGTGTGCTCGACGAGATCACGGCGGTCCTCGAGTGTCTCCCACGCCGCGGCACGCGATGCAACATGCGTCGTGCGGCGCTCGACGAGCAAGCCCAGAGCGATGAGCTTGTTGATCGGGCCGACGGTCTTCGCGCCGGCGTGCCGGGCGAGTTCCTTTGCGGTCAGCCCCTCTGGCATCACAGCGGGCGGGCCGAGAGCCTCCCACGCGGCCCGCGCGGTGGGCGTGAGCTTGGTCTTGGCCTTCTCCATCGCAGCCATAATCGCGGCGATCGCCTCGGCCTCGGCGCGGTCGATGACGGTCTTGGTCCGCCGGCCTGTTCCTTTCTTGACCGCGGCTGGCAGCATGGTCGCGGGGGCCGTGACGCGCGGGCAGACGTAATACGCAGCCAACCACCGCGCGAGCTCGACGAGGTCGGCCGGGAGCGCCGGGCCCGAGACCTCTTTGATCGAGCGGAGCTTGCCCGGCGGGATGCCCTCGGCAAGCTCTGGCCCGCCCAGCTCGGCGATCAGCCCCTGCGCTGTCGACCGCCCGAGCGGCACGGTCGCCCGCATGCCGAGCGTCACGCCCGGCATATCGGCGGGTACGCGGTAGGCAAGCCCCTCGCCCGGATCGCGGGCCGCGTCGAAGGCGCGCTCGACCGCGACGCGTGCGATCCGCACGTCCGCGGCGAGCGCTTTGAGCGCAGCGGCAGCATCGTCGCCGGCGAAAAGCGAATCGGTCTGCGCACGTTGCCGACGGTCTGCCACGGGAATCAGCGAGCCTCCGGCGTACACTCTACGAACCGCGCCCGCTTCGGCGGTTGTGCCACGCCCACCCACCCGCGCCGGGGACCATTGCCATGACCAAAACCGCTACCGGACGACTCGCATTGGCCGACGGCGCGGTGTTCACGGGCAAGGCATTCGGCGCGACGGGCGGAGACATCGCCCAGGCCGCCGAGGTTGTCTTCAACACGTCGATGGCCGGCTACCAGGAGTCGCTGACCGACCCCTCGTACACCGGGCAGATCCTCACCAGCACCTTCCCGCTCGTGGGCAACTACGGCATCAACGCCGAGGACGTCGAGTCGGGCAAGGTTCAAGTCGCCGGCTTCGTCGTCCGCGAGCTCGCCCGCCGACACTCGAACTACCGCGCCACCGCCTCGCTCGAGGACTATCTCGCCGATGCCGGCGTGCTGGGCCTTGCCGGCGTGGACACCCGCGCGATCACCCGAAGACTCCGCGAGGGCGGCGCGATGAACGGCATCATCACCGACCGGACCGATCTGAGCGACGCCCAGCTCGTCGAGATGGCGAGGAGCGCACCGAGCATGGCCGGGGCGAACCTCGTGCCGACCGTCGGCTGCGCAGCCGCCGAGCCCTGGAGCGAGGACTTGGGCGCGTGGTCAAATGCCCCCGGCCACGATGGCACACGACTGCGGGTCGCGGCGCTGGACTGCGGGGCGAAGCGCAACATCCTGCGCAACCTTACGAGCCGAGGCTGCGACGTCACGCTCATCCCCCACCGCTTCGACGCGGCCGAGCTTGCCCGGCAATTCGAGGCGGGCGAGATCGACGGGCTGTTTGTGAGCAACGGGCCGGGCGACCCGTCGGCGGTGGAAGACACGATCGCGGCATTGCGCACGACCATCGCGAGGGGCGGCCCGGGCATCCCGACCTTCGGCATCTGCCTCGGGCACCAGCTGCTCGCCCTCGCGCTCGGCGCGACGACTTTTAAGCTGCCCTTCGGGCACCGCGGCGCGAACCAGCCCGTGCACAACGTGCTGACTGGCCGAGTCGAGATCACGAGCCAGAACCACGGGTTCGCGGTCGACCGCGCGAGCCTTGAAGCCGTGGGCGGTACGGTGACGCATGTGCACCTCAACGACGACACGGTCGCGGGCTTCTGCCTGGCCGATCGGCCGCTGTTCAGTGTGCAGCACCACCCCGAAGCCTCGCCCGGGCCGCACGACGCGGGGTATCTGTTCGACGCGTTTGTGCGCATGATGCGATCGCGCACGCCGGTGACGGCCGACGACATGGGCGGGCTCGTGACCGCCTGAGCGCGACCCGCGACAGCACTCCGCGCGTCGTTGGCGCTGGCCGGGTCATCCGGCCGATGAACCGGGCCGTGCCCACGCGAGCCAAGGCCCATCCCGAGACGACAACGCGCCGTGCGCCGACGCCCATCGAGCGATTCGACACGGGCTGGTTGTTCCTTATCGCGGGCCTGGCGATTCTCGCGGCGACCGTGCTGTTGCCCGCCCGGCATGATCTTGCCCTCGCTGAGCATCGGCGGGACGCGGCGATGGCCGAGGTCGAGCGGCGCGAGGCCCGCATCACGCGTTACGAGGCGTACCTCGCAGCGCTCGAGCGTGGCGACCCGGACCTGATCCGATCCCTCGCGGCCGTCCAGCTCAACCAGATCCCCGAGGACGCCCGCCTCCTGCCCGGCACCCCGGCGATCACGATGCTCGACGCCGACCCGTTGCCCGCCCTTGAGCCGGTCGCGATGCGGGCACTCCCTGTGCCCGAGCCCCGCTCTCGGCTGGAGCGATGGGCGGTCGATGACCGGGCCCGCCTCTGGATGATGCTCGTCGGGGGCTTGTTGATGCTCGTGGGCGTGCTGCCCACGGCGAGCCTGGCCCGCCAAAGCATCGCCGGCCGACCTCCGCGCCCAGCGTAGGCTCATCGCGTGAGCGACTCGCGACCATCCGAAGCCAGGCCAGCAGAAACACCCGACGCCCCGGCCCGCCAGCCGGGTCAGCCCCGCCGACTGACCTACAGGGCCCGGCAACGGCTGTCGCGCGATCGCGACTACCAGGCGGTGTTCGGCGCGAAGGCGCGGAAATCGGCCGGGCCTTTGACCGTCTTCGGTCGGCCCAACGGCCTGCCCGACCATCGGCTCGGGCTCAGCATCGGGCGTCGCGTCGGGCCCGCGGTCGTGCGCAACCGCCTCCGCCGGCGACTTCGCGAGGCCTTTCGCACGCTCGGGCCGACCCTGCCGCGAGCGGCCGACGGCACCGCCTACGACCTGGTCATCATCAGCCGAAAGCACGAGCCGATGCTCGACCTCGAGACGTGCCAGCGGCACCTCAAGACCACCGCCGACCAACTGCACGCGGTCTGGGCCCGGCGGTCGCGGAAGGAAGGCGCGCGTCAAGACGGGGGGTCCCGGTGAGCGGCAGCGAGACGCCCAACCGCGTGCCCGTGCTGTCTTGGCCGTTCATCGCGGCGATCAAGGTCTACCGCGTGACGCTCTCCCCGATTGTCGGTCGGCAGTGCCGATACGAGCCGACCTGCTCGCGGTACGCCGAGGATGCGTATCGCCGATACGGCGCGATCGCGGGCACGTGGATGACCGTGAAACGGCTCGCGCGGTGCCATCCGTTTGTTCGGGGGGGCTACGACCCGGTGCCGTATCCGGATGACAAGCCGACCTCCGCGAATCGGCGCAAGTGAGCGTCCCGACCTGCCGATAGCTCACCGGCCGATAGAGACGTTCGCGATAGACTCTGCGATCACGCACGCTGCGCCGGCGGCGGAGGGGAGCCCGATGTCATCACGCCTGCCAGCCCACGAGCGCCGCGAGCAGCTCCTCGACCGGGCGCTCGAGCTGTTCGCTGCCAAGGGCTACGCCCGCGCGACGACCTCGCAGCTCGCCAAGGCGGCCGGCGTGACCGAGCCGATCATCTACAGGCACTTCAAGAGCAAGAAAGAACTCTTCGTGGCCCTGATCGAGCGGACGGGCCAGGAAACGCTCGAGCAGTGGTCCCGCGAGCTCGAGCCCGTGACCGACCCGGCCGAGCGGCTCAAGAAGCTCATCGGCGAGAACCCGATGGTGTCGCCCCGCGGTCGGGCGACCTACCGGGTGTTCCTGCAGGCGATCACCGAGGTCGACGACCCGGAGATCAAGGCCGCGATCCAGAACCACATCGGCTCGCTGCGCCTCTTCTTGCAGCGCGAGATCTCGCGGGCCCAGGAAGAGCACAAGGTCTTCACGCGCTTCAGCGCCGAGCTCATCGCCAAGCTGCTCTGCCACCTCGGCATGGGCTACGGCACGCTGACCGCGATGGAAATTCCCGAGCACGGCAACGACGCCTCGGGACGACACGTCCAGGAACTCATCGGCCTCGTGCTCGTGGGCAGGCGTGCCGAGGGCGAGGGAAAAGGCGAGGCGCCGAAGCACTAGGCACCGAGGCACCGAGGCGACTTTGTTCAACGGTGGCGTTCATCCCATCGAGGCGTCCCCGGCTCGCATGCCCCCTCCGACTCGATGCCTTGATGCCCCATGCCTCGATGCCTGACTTCTATGCTTCCGCGTGATCGAGCTCGACCACAACGCGACGACTCGGCCCCGCCCCAAAGTCATCGAGGCGATGTCTCGGTGCATGGCCGAGGCGTGGCACAACCCCTCGTCAGTGCATCGCGCCGGGCAATCGGCACGCCGGGCCGTCGAACTGGCACGGGCCGAGGTCGGTCGGCTGCTCAACGCCAACGCCCGCGAGATCATCTTCACGGGCTCGGGCACCGAGTCGATCGACCTGGCGATCCGCGGCGTGCTTGAGGCAGCCCGGCTGCGGTCGCCCACGAAGCGCACGCTGATCACCACGCGCGTCGAGCACCACGCGGTGCGCGATCTGGCAGAGCACCTCGTCGAGACGGGCGAGGCGGATGTGCGTTGGGCACCGGTCGACGCGATGGGCCGGGTTGTGCCCGGGTCGCTCGCCGAGCTGATCGACGACACGACCGCCCTCGTGAGCGTGCAATGGGCGAACAACGAGACGGGCGCGATCCAGCCGATCGAGCGCGTCGGCGAGTTGTGCCAGGCGGCCCGCGTGCCGTTCCATTGCGACGGCACGCAATGGCTGGGCAAGATGCCCACCGACCTGACCTCACCGACGGGCACGCCGACCGGCACCCCGGCCGATGGCGAAGGCGCGCCACCCGCGAGCCCGATGGCGATCGCCCGCGCCCCCTTCGCCCTGCTCACCTGCAGCCCGCACAAGTTTCACGGCCCCAAGGGCGTGGGCGTCCTCTGGGCACGCCGGGGCATCGCCCTCGCACCGACCGTCCGCGGCACCCAAGAACTCGGCAGGCGCGGCGGCACCGAGAACGTGCCCGGCATCGTGGGCGCGGGCGTCGCTGCGGCTGAGGCGCAGGCATGGCTTGCTGATGCTTCCGAGCGCGACCGACTGGCCGCGTTGCGAGACCGCTTCGAGGCGGGCGTGCTCGCGGCGTGCCCGGGCGCCGTGGTCAACAGTGCCGGCGTTGACCGCCTGTGGAACACCACCAACATCGGGTTCCCCAAGCTTGAGGCCGAGGCGCTGCTGCTCGGGCTCTCCGAGCGCGGGCTCAATGCCTCGGCGGGCGCGGCGTGCTCATCGGGCTCGCTCGCGCCCAGCCCCGTGCTGCTGGCGATGGGCGTGCCGCCCGAGATCGCCCATGGTTCCGTCCGATTCAGCCTCGGCCGCGACACAAGCGAGGGCGAGATCGACCAAGCTCTCGCGGTCGTGACAGACGCGGTCGCCCGGCTGGCCGGCTCGTCCAGCGCCCTCGGCTAAGGCGCCCGGCCCGGAACCCGAGCCAGGGCTGCCACCGGGGCGATGTGTGCTGGTAGTGGCAGGCACACCCCTCTACTCCTAGGCTGACCCCCATGCACGCAGCACAGACATACGCCGACTTCGGCAACGACTCCGAGTTCCTCGCAGGCCCCGAGCGCACCAGCATCATGGCGATCATCGCGTTGGTGCTCGGCATCATCGCGATCCCGACCGGCTGCATCGGCGTCGGCGCGGCCGTCGGTGCGATCGCGATCGTGCTGGCGATCCTTGCCTTGGTGCTCATCGGCGGCAGCGGCGGACGCACCGGCGGCAAGGGCATCGCGATCGCTGCGATTATCACGGGCCTGATCGGCGCGGTACTCGGCGCGGTTGTGGCGTTTACTGTCCTGGGCCTCTACAACACCGCGCAGGAAGCGATCCAGAAGGCCAACGAGAAGCTCGTCGAATTCGACCAGGGCGACAACGACGCACTCAAGCCCATTTTTATGAAGAGCGCCGGCATCACCGACGCGCAGTACGCCGCCTTCCGCGACGCGTACCGCGCCGAATACGGTGACTTCGTGGGACTTCCCGTTGGCTCCTTCAGCGAACTCATCGCCGGCTATGAGCAAGTTGGCCCCGCCTTTGAGAACAATCCCGACCTCCAGAACTGGGACGGCAGTCGCTTCCCGGTTGCCGCCGAGTTCTCGAACGGGTGGGCACTCGCTGTGCTCGAACTCGACCAGAACGCGCAGGGCGAGGCCCCCTTTACCAACATCGTGCTCATCGGCGCTGACGGCACGGGCGAGATCTCGCTGGCCGACATGCCCGGCGGCGGCGAAGCGGCACCCGCCGCGGTCGACAGCGACGCGCCCGCGAGCACCGAGGTTGAAGAGACCGACACCGAAGCCGAGCCGTCGGACGGCTAGCACCGGATGAGCACGCCCACGACCGGTATGCTCCCCGCGTGAGCGAGGTGGCACCCAACTTGACACCGGACTCGACCGACCCGGCCGAGGACACGCGCGACATCGTCATCGAGACGCGTAACGTCGTGAAGAAGTTCGGCACGCAGACCGTGCTCGACGGGCTCAACCTGCAGATCCGCCGGGGCGAGACGATGGTCGTCATGGGCGGCTCGGGCTCGGGCAAGAGCACGACCCTGCGCATGATGATCGGCTCCTTCCCGCCCACCGAGGGCGAGGTGTGCCTCTTTGGCGAGAGCATCAACGGGATGCGCGAGGCAGAGCTCAACGCCGTGCGCAAGCGGTTCGGCATCCTCTTCCAATCCGGCGCGCTCTTCAACAGCATGACGATCGCCCAAAATATCGCCCTGCCCTTGCAGGAGCACACCGACCTCGACCAGGACATCATCGACATCCAGGTGATGATCAAGCTCGAGCTCGTGGGCCTGCGCGAGCACGCCGACAAGTATCCGTCGCAGATCTCGGGCGGCATGAAGAAGCGGGCCGGGCTCGCCCGCGCGCTCGCGCTCGATCCCGAAATCCTGTTCTACGACGAGCCCTCGGCCGGCCTCGACCCCGTGACCAGCGCCCAGATCGACGTGCTCATCTGCGACCTCTCGAAGAAGCTCGGCGTCACCAGCGTCGTGGTCACCCACGAGATGGACTCGGCCTTTGTCGTCGCCGACCGCATGGCGATGCTCGACAAGGGCCGCATGCTCGCGGTCGAGCCGCGATCGTGGTACGAGAACCTCCGCGACATGCCCGAGGACCAGGCCCAGTCGCTCAACCAGGACCAACGGCTTATCCGGCAGTTCCTGCGGGCCGATCCCGAGGGCCCGCTGACCGAGCGGCAATCCGCCGACGCCTACGGCGAGGCGCTCTTCGGACCCATGGGCACCATGAGCCAAGAATCATCGATCGAGCCCACGCGGCGCTGACACGCTCTCCATTTGCGAACGAGCCGAACCCCGGAGACAGACCACGATGGCATCAGGCAGCTCACGCAACAACCTTCTCGCCGGCGGCTTCCTCCTCGGCTCGATCGTGCTCGCGGTCGCGAGCAGCTTCATCATCAAGGGCATCGACGTCACGCCGCGCACGAGCTACCGCGTCTACTTCCCCATGAGCGTCGGCGCGTCGGGCCTCCAGCCCGGCTCGGCGGTGAACCTCGGCGGGCGGCAGGTCGGCGAGGTCTCCAAGCTCGAGTTCTACACCACGTCCGATGCGGCAGACATCGGGCTCACCGAGCTCGCCGAGGTCGGCAGCGAGACCGAGATCGAGCCCGCGCCGACCGCCCAGCTCGAATCGGGCGGCCCCGCACGCATCGCGGGCCTCCAGGTCGACATCGAGATCAACAAAGACCTCCCGCTCTTCGACAACGCCCAGGTCTTCCTCGAAAAGCAACTCCTCGGCTCGGGCTCGGAGATCAACATCGCCTCGGTTGGCAACCCCGCCGCCCGCGGCTTCGTCCTCCGCGGCTCAACCGAACGGCTCGAAGAAAACGAAGCGATCATCGGCCGCGTCGCCGCCCCCGCCTTCCTCCGCGATGCTGGGCTTGGCCCCACCGAGCAGAAACTCATCAGCGAGACCGTCAAGCGCGTACACAACATCGCGACCAACGTCGACGAGTACGTTGAGGCGCGCGTGCCCCCGATCATGGACGGCGCGCAGCAGTTCATCGACGACGCGACCGAGCTCTCGGGCAACTTCCGCAAGACCGGCGAGCGCGTCGAGGTGTGGAATGGGCAGGTTGACGACATCCTGACCAACGCGCGAAACCTGAGCGAACGTTTCGCGCCCTTCGCCACCAAGGCCGAGTCGCGGCTCGACGACGCGCGCGAGGGCATCGCCGACGCGCGCGGAGCGATCGCCGCCGTCCGCGAGACCATCGACACGAACCGCCCCAAGGTCGACCAGACAATGGACAACGTCGTCGCCGCGACGCAGGGATTCCGCGACGATGTCGTGCCGGGCGCGACCACCACGCTCGAGGGCGCGCAGGACTTCGTTGCGCGGCTCGACGGGCTCGTCGCCGAGTCGTCGCCCGCGATGCGGCGCATCCTCGCCAACGGCCGGTTGGCTGCCGACCAGCTCAAGCTCGCCACGATCGAGGTCCGGTCCCAGCCGTGGCGGCTGCTCTACCAGCCGACGACCAAGGAGATCGAGGAGCAACTGCTCTACGACTCGGCACGGACGTACGCGACGGCCGTCAGCGATCTGCGTGCCGCGAGCGAGAGTCTCGAGGCTGTCCTCGCAGCACAGGCAGCGGGCAACGAGGGCCTGCGATCGCCCGAGGACATCGCCCGCGTGCGGGCCGAGCTTGCCGAGGCATTTGAGCGGTACACACGCTCCGAGAAGGCCCTTCTCGACCGCCTCGTCGGCCAGGAGTAACGGGTTTGCGCAGCCCTGCGGCCGATTCTGCAACACGGTTCGGCCCGTCCCCAAGAATCTGGCGATGACCAACCCCGTCGATACACCCAGCGACAGACCGACCGACAAGCCCGCCCCGCCGAGCACCATCGCTCGCCCGTGGTCGGCCTTGCTTGCCTCGGCCATCCTCGCAACGCCGGCGTCGCTCGCCGCCAGGAGCCACCAGGCCGAGCCGACGGACGTCGTCGAGCCCGCCCCCCACGCCGAGCCCGGCTGGCGCGAGCAACTGATCGACGCGGCCGACACGGTCCAGCAGCGCGCCCGCGCCGCGTGGGACGACGTCTCGGCCCCCGCCGATCCATTGCCGACGACCTTCGGCCTGCACGTCTACGACCCGGGCGACGGCGTCACCGCGCCCGCGTGGTGGGGGCTCGCCGATCGACCGTTGTTGCCGCGGCGCGTGGTCGTGCTTGTGCACGGGCTCGACGAGCCCGGCGGCATCTGGACCGACACAGCCGCGGCACTCGCGGGCGCGGGGCACGCGGTCGTGCGGTTCGACTATCCCAACGACCAAGCCGTGGCCGATTCGGCAAGCGACCTCACCGCGGCATTCGTCACGCTCGTTACCGCGGGGGCAGAGCAGGTCGTGCTGATCGGCCACTCCATGGGCGGGCTCGTCTCGCTCGACGCCGCGACGCGACCCGCCGAATGGCAGCATCCGGGCGAGTTTCGAATCACCCGCCTCATCACGGTCGGCACGCCCTACGCGGGCAGCCCGTGGGCCCGCGTGCGGGGGCTGGGCGAGGCCCGCGACCGCGTGCTCCGCTGGCTCGACACGCCCTCGTGGGACCCGCGCCCGATATTCGACATCGACGCCGACGGCGACGGCTCGGCCGGCCGCGACCTCATGCCGGGCTCGACCTACCTCACCCAGCTCGCCGAGCGCGACCTGCCCGAAGACCTTCCTATCACCGCGATCGCGGGCTTGGCGGCCCGCACGCCCACCGGCGCCCTCGAAGCCTTGGCCAGCGAGCCCCGGCTCGCGTCGCTCATCGGCCCCGAGCGAGCCGAGACGCTCGGCAACGCGATCCGCGACGCGGGCGATGACCTCGGCGATGGGCTGGTCTCGCTCGAATCGGCGCTGCCCGAGTTCGCGAGCGACAAGGTGATCGTCGAGGCGAACCACCGCTCACTGCTCGCGTGCTTGCTGCCAGGGTGCGAGATGCCGCCCGCGATCCCGATCATTCTGGATCGCCTCGCGGTCGACGCGCCCATCGCAGACCCAGCTGCGACGAAGCCGGCTTCCCAGCCCTCAAACCCATAGCCCTTTCAGAACCCAACCGCCGTCGATACCATGCCCGCTATGGGCCAACGGCGACACCATTACGAAGCCGCATTCGAGGCGTTCCTGCGTGCGCGTAGGGTGCCTTATGTCTCGGTCAACGAGGCCCGCGCAGCCCTGCTGCCAGAGGGCGCGGCGCTCAAACTCGAGCCGACCGCCCCGGGCGATCCCGACCATCCGGCCCGGCCCCAAACGCTCAAGAACTTCGATTTCACGATCTACGGCGAATCCGAGAACCTGCTCGTCGAGGTCAAGGGCCGAAAGCTCGCCCGGCCGCGTGGCAAGAGCAAGACCTCAGCGACCGCCGGCCGACCCAGCATTGGCCCACTCATCGAGCCCAAGGCCCGCCCCCGCGGCCGGCTCGAGTCGTGGGTCAGCCGCGACGACGTCGAATCGCTCGGTATCTGGCACGACCTCTTCGGCCCCGCGTTCGACGCGGTCTTCGTCTTCATGTATTGGTGCGACGAGCAGCCTCCCGACGCCCTCTTTGAGGAGATCTTCGAGCACCACGGCCGGTGGTACGCCCTCCGCTGCATCCGCCTGAGCGACTACCGCTCGGCCATGCGCACCCGCAGCGAGCGCTGGCGGACGGTCCACCTCCGAGGCCAGGACTTCGACGCGCTGAGCCGACCCTTCGCGCCCCCGACAACGGGGCTCGCCGAGATGCCCGGCGGTGCGGCCCCGGCCCTCGTTCCGATCCCCTGACGTCTTGGTCCCGCCGAGGCGCGTTTGGGCCCGTCCTTTACTGAGTCGACCGCGATCCGTACCGTGGTGCCATGAACCGCACCTGCTTCATCACGTTCTCGCGCGTCGCGACCGCGGGCCTGGCCGCCGTAGTCTGCCTGATGATGTTCGCCGAGCCCACGCTCGCGCAGGACACCGACCTCCGCCCGCCCACGCCCACCGCGACCGAGGACCCCCCGCTGCTGCGGACGTACTTCGTGCTCGCGCTGCTCGGCGCGTTGGTCGTCGGGGCCAACGCGATCCCGTCGCGCCGCGGTCACCAGGACTGATCGCGTGCCGCGCGCCTCGTCACGGACGAATGCAAGCCGGCGCTGGCTGATCGGGCTCAACGCGGGGCTGATCGCCCTGCTGGGGCTGGTCACGCTCGGGCCTCAGACGCTCGCACAGGCACGGCCCTCGGATCGGCTCCCCGGTCGGTACCTCTTCGTGGCATCGCCCGTGATGGGGTCGGGCAACGCCGGGCCGATCTATGTGCTCGATACGTCCAACGCCGAGCTGATCACGCTGCGCTGGGTCGGCTTGTCCGACGATCTTGAGCCCGCCGGCTACCGATCGATCGACCGCGACGCGGCGCTGGACCCGGGACGATGAGCGACGCGACCCCAACCAGGTCGAAACCGATGCGCTCCGGCGACGCAACCTCGCGCGTGCTGGTGTGCGGTGCGATCGCTCTAATCGCGGCTGTGCTCTGGCAGGCGTCGACGCTGCCGCATGCCCGCGCGCAGGGGGGCGTCGGGCAGTCCGGCATGGTGACAGCCGCCGGTGCGCACGCGATGCTCTCGACCGCGACGGCGAACCGCCGCCACGCGACGCTCGTGCTCGATCAGCGGGCCGAGTCGCTGCTGGTCTACACAGCCGGCTCGGGCGACCGCATCGAGCTGCTGGGCCGATACAACCTCCCCGAGCTCTTCCGGGCAGCCCGGGCCGCGGTGGATAACCCGTGAGCCGATGACCTGCCGGAGTAAGGCCGCGGCAACGCCCCAGATCGTTGAATTTCGGTGAACCCGATTCCGGATGGCGCGGTAGGCTCTTTCCGTTCTGGCAGTTCTCTTTGATCACGCATCGCCCAGCCGGGGCCGATGCGCGAAACCGACCGACCCGGCACGCCAATCCACTTCACTGCCACTGAGCCCCGCTTCGGGGCTTTCCGAGGTTGCCATGCGCGGCGGCTACGCCGCGACATCGCGGGCGTCTGCGCCAACCTCGACCGATCGCCGGAGACCACGATGCCGATTCTGCCACTGCCCCAGTTCGAGGCCGACCTCGCCGAACAGCAAGCCAAAGACAAAGCGGTCTACGACCGCCTCGAGGTGCCCAAGACCCTCGTCGTCCGCTTCGGGTTCATGAAGCTCATCGGCGAGTTCCCCTTCGATTCCCAAGCCAAGCCCGGCTGCGGCTCGAAGATCGTCGTCAAGACCCATCGCGGCACCGAGATGGGCGAGATGCTCACCAGCACCTGCCCCAACTCGGGCTGCTCGAAGAGCGTCAGCCGAAACGAGATGCTCACCTACATCGAGCGCTCGGGCGGCAAGGACTACCCGTTCTTCACGTCCGGCCGGGCCCTCCGCGTCGCGACCGGCGAGGACATGGACGCCCAGGCCAAGATCGAACAGTCCAAGCACAAGATGAAGCTCCGCGCACGCACGATCGCAGCGCGTCACCTGCCCGACGCACGCATCGTCGAGATCGAGCCGTTGCTCGGCGGCGAGCGCTTCATCGTGCACTACACCAGCGAAGACCGGCTCGACACCCGCGCGATGGGCGACGAGCTGGCCGAGGCGTTCGGCAACCGCGTGGACGTGCACCACGTCGGCGCCCGCGACGAGGCACGCCTGACCGCCGACTACGAAAAGTGCGGGCAGTACTGCTGCTGTAAGAACTTCCTCAAGGTGCTCAAGCCCGTGTCGATGCGGTCGGCGAAGGTGCAGAAGGCAACGCTTGATCCCATGAAGATCTCTGGGCGCTGCGGCCGGCTCATGTGCTGCCTCCGCTATGAGGACGCGACGTACACCGAGCTCAAGAAGAACCTCCCCCACCGCAAGACCCGCGTGGGCACGCCGCACGGCGACGGCATGGTCGTGGACACACAAATTCTCACGCAGCTCGCGCTCGTGCTGCTCGACGACGGCGAACGCGTGGCGGTGCCCATCGAAGAACTCGCCGAGCCGGTGCTCGCAAAGGCCCCGCCGCTCGAGGAGCGGATGAAGGCCGGCTCGCGCGATAAGCCGCGCGAGCGCAATGATCGAGGGGGCGACCGGGGGGGCGACCGGGGCGGCGATCGGCGCCGCGACGCACGCACGCGGGACGAGGCGAAAGACCGGCCGGATCGCGCCGGCCGACCGAAGCGAAGCGAGAACCAAGACGCGGGCGACGGCATCGAGACCGATACGGGCGAGGCCCTCGCCAGCGACGGCACGACGCAGACACCGGGCAAGAAAAAGAAGCGCCGCCGCAAGCGCCGCAAGCCGACCGGCGACGGCTCGGCACCCAACGCAGGCGGCGGCACCGACGCGAGCGAGCGTCCGTCGGGCACCGATGGCAACACGCGACCGCCCCGACCCGAAGGCGAAGCCCCAAGCGAGGGCGGGCCAACCAAGAAGAAGCGCCGCAGGCGTCGCAAGCGCAAGCCGGGTGGCGGCGAGGGCGGAGCCGACGCGAGCGGCAGCACACCGCCACCATCTGACTAACGACCGATGAACGATCGGGCGGCGTTTTCCCGTGCCACGGGTTGACCCGAAGGGCAACCCGAGCGATTTCGCGGCACTCGGACGGGCCAGGCACGGCTTGCAAAGCACAAGCCGTGGCACAGGCCACGCGACACCTTGAAACATCGGTCGCGCCACCGATCCGCTATCGTCCCCAGACACCATTGGGAGCCCGCCACGCCGATGCCAGCCTCAACGACCACAGCCCAGCCCACCCAACCAACGCAGGCCAAGCCCAAGCCGCACGCGAAAGAAACAGTCGTCAGCCTGGCGATCGCGTTCGTGCTCGCGTTCGTCTTCCGCGGCTTCGTGCTCGAGGGATTCATGATCCCCACCGGCTCCATGGCGCCCACCCTCATGGGTGCCCACGAGCGCGTCACAGGGCCGACCAGCGGCTACACCTGGCAGGTCGGCCCGTGGGACTTCCTCGACTCCGGCGGCAGCGTCCCCGCACCCACGCAAACCGACCTCCGACTGACCGACCCCATGACCGGCGCACCCCTCGCGGTGCCCAGCACCCCCCGCCTCAGCGGCGACCGCATCTTCGTGCTCAAGTACCTCCCCGGGCTCTACGACCCCGCCCGTTGGGACAGCGTCGTCTTCCGATACCCCGGCGACCCACGCAACAACTACATCAAGCGCCTCGTCGCGCTCCCGGGCGAGCACGTCGCGCTCGTCGACGGCGACGTCTTCACAACCAAGCAGGCAACGTCCGGCTGGACCGACGCCTCGTGGGCGATCGCCCGCAAGCCCGAGCGCGTGCAGCGCGAGCTCTGGCAAGATGTCTTCGACACGCGCTTCGCGCCAGAAGACCCCGTGCGCGACGGCCGACGCTGGTTTGCCCGGCCTTTCACCGCCGAAACGCCGGGCCTCTCGCTCGACGCCGAGCGCACGTATCGAGTCGAAACGGCCGAGCCGACCACCCTGGCGTGGGACGAGGGCGCCCGACCGATCACCGACTACTACGCGTACAACCAGACGCCGCCCACGCGCGGTGCCGCGATCTTCCCCGTCTCGGACATCGCCTCGCTCATGGCGATCGAGCCCGACAGCGACGGCATGTCCGCCGTCGTGCGCCTCACCGCGCGCAACCACGTCTTCCGCGCGCAGATCTCGCCCGATTCGCTACGCATACAGATGCGCCCGCTCGGCGAGACCGACTGGCAAGACCTCGCATCCGAGCCGCTGTCCTCGCCCGTGCTGCGGGCGGGACGGACGACAGCCATCGAGTTCTGGCACGCCGACCAGGCGATCTGGCTGTTTGCCAATGGCGACCAGATCGCGCGCGTCGAGTACGAGATGTCGCCCGCCGAGCGTCTTCGGGCCGCGACGGGCATCGACCTTGCCGACGACGCGCAACACGAGTCGGTCGAGCAGAACACGGGCCGGGGCGTGAACCGCATCGCGAATCCCGCGTCGTACTCGCTCGCGCAGCTCGCGTGGTCGTTCATGGGCTCGACGGCGACGATCCATCGGGCACGCGTGCAGCGTGACGTGCACTACCAGCCGGGGCATTTCGGCGCGACCGATGCCGACACGGGCAAGCCGCACCCGCGCGCGGGCAAGCCCTCGCTCGCGACGCACCCGACCACGACGCTCAAGCTCACCGGCGAGCAGTACTTCATGTGCGGCGACAACTCGCCCGCCTCGGCCGACGGACGGCTCTGGGCGGCACCCCACCCGTGGATCGCCGATCAGGTCGACCCGACACCGGGCGTGGTCAACAAGGAACTGCTCGTCGGCAAGGCGTTCGTCGTCTACTTCCCCGCGCCGCACCCGACTCGCTTCATCCCGATCCCCGACGCGGGACGCGTGCGGTTTATCTGGTAGACGGGTGACTTCGCGTGCTCACGCACGCGGCTCTGACGACAACTACCGCGACGCGATCGTGTGCGCGAGGTTCGCGACGAGTGTGCGCGCGGGGTCCTGCTCGCCGGTCGACATGTCCTTGATCGTCGCCTCGGTCGCCGACTCGAGAATGACCGCGAAGCGTGCGTGGCTCGACGCAGCATCCTTGAGCAGCTTGCCGATGTTGCGGGTGGCTTTGGTCGTGGTCCGCGCGTGCAATCCAGCCGAGCGGAGCATCGCGACGGTTCGGCGCACGTCGGTGTCTGTCGACTCGCCGCCGGGAATCACGAACACGTCGGGCCGGCCGCCGGTGCGCTCGAGCAGCGCCGCCTCGGCGGGCATGAGCCCCTTGTCCTCGAGCAGCAGGCTCAGCACCACGTCGCCCATCGCGAAGCCGACGGCCGGCGTCGAAGGGCCGCCGAAGAGCTCGACCAGGCCGTCGTAGCGCCCGCCGCCCGCCACGGCACGCTCGCCGTCGGCGATCGCCTCGAAGACGGTGCCCGTGTAGTACGCGAGGCCGCGGATGACCATGTTGTCGAACTCGCACCACTCGCGCAGCCCGAGCACATCGAGCTCGCGAAAGAGTGTGCCCTCGGTCGTGAACTGCTGCTCGTACGACGCGGCATCGCCGCCCATCTTCGCGATCTGATCGGGCGAGAGATCGAGTCGAACGACCTCGCGGCGTTCGGGGTCGAAATGCGCGATCATCGCGTCGGGCAAGCCAAGCTCGCGCGCACGCTCGCGGTACTTCTCCGCGCCGATCTTGGGCCGCGCGTCGAGCAGCGCGATGACCTGGTCGGTCGACTCGGCGGGGTAGTTGATGTCGGCCAGGCGCCGCGTGACCATCTGCCGGGCGCCGAGCTTGATGCGGATGTCCTTGGACGTCAGCCCGAGCTCGCGGAGCAGATCGACGCACACCGCGATCGCCTCGGCCTCTTGCTTGGCCGCGTGGTCTTCCTCGTTGGGCGTGCCCAGGATGTCGACGTTCCACTGCAAGAACTCGCGCAGCCTGCCGCGTTGCGGTCGCTCGGCCCGAAAGAACGGCCCGGCCATGAACCACTTGCAGGGCTTGGGCAGTGACCGCGCTTGGGCCGCGTACATGCGCGCAAGGCTCGGCGTGAACTCGGGGCGGATCGCGAAGGGCGCAGGCTCGCCTCGCTGGAGGGCCGCCTTCTGCTCGGGGTCCTTTCCGCTGAACGCCTGGAAGAGCTCGCCGATGATGCCGTCGCCGCTTTTGACGGTGTAGAGCTCGGTGGTCTCGAAGGTCGGGCCGTCGACCTCGTCGAAACCGTGGCGGGTGCTGACGCGTCGCCAGGCGTCCATGACGTAGCGCCTGCGGCGCATGTCGTCGGGGTAGAGATCGCGCGTGCCGCTGGGCGGGCGGATGCGGGATGCGGCTTGGGCTGCCTGCCCGGCTGCCTGTTGGGAGGGTTTGGTTGGGTCGGCCATCGCCGCTAGCGTAGGGGCCGATGCGTCGTCTTCCTGCCGAGCTTGTGGTGTTGGTGTGGATCGCAGCCTTCGCCGGGCTGGCGGCGTTCATCGCGATGGTGCTCACCACGCCCCTGCCGATGCAGCGGCAGCCGGGCCCTGGGCGCGTGGGCTTCCCGATCAATATCGCCAACCTGCCGGACGATGAGGCGACACTGACCCGCATGGCCCATGACACCAATGGAGATCAGACCGCGCGTTTCGCCGAGTGGCACAAGCTCGGGCTGGTGCTTGCCCGCACGGGCCAGCCCGCCGCGGCCCGCACGGCCCAGGAAACCGCCCGCGAGCGCCTCTGGGTCCGGCTCGAGGCGGCCAGCCCCGCGAATACCAATCGCCTCTGGGGCTACCACATGCTCGGGCACATCGAGCTGGCGCTGGGCGACATCGCGGGTGCCCACCAGGCGTTCTCCGAGGCCCTTCGCATCCACTCGGGCCCCCGAGCCAAGGACGATTCGGCCGAGGGGGCCGGCGATGGTTGGTCGGGCTGGTACAACCACGCGTGCATTCTGAGCATGGCCGGGCACACCGATCGGGCGCTGGCGGTGCTGACGCGCATGGCCGAGCGGGGCGAGATCGCGCCCGACCGCAGCATCGACCGCCGGTTCATCATCGCCGACCGCGATCTGGATCCGCTGCGCACCGCCCCCGCCTACGCGGAACTGCTCGCGATGCTCGAGGACGCCGAGGAACAGCAGCGGCGCGAGCGGGAGGCTGAACGGGTCACAACCGACCCGTAAGCCCTCGCCCGAGCGGGATTTGCCGAGGACTGACGCGTGGTCTTTCCCCGACTGGGACGGCGGGACCGGACCGGGCCGACCGACGTTTTCGCCTATGATCGCGGGCGCGACGTCGGCGGGCTGCCGATGTTGCACATTCAGTTCCGCGCGACCGGTCGGTTCCGAGCGATCGACTCCGACCAGCCACGCCCCGCCACTTTCAGCGAGCCGACATGCCGACCATCACGATCAATGGCACCGCCTGCGACTTCGAGCCCGGGCAGACGATCCTCCAGGTTGCCAACGCCTACGAGATCGAGATCCCGCAGTACTGCTACCACGACGGGCTCAGCGTGCCCGCCCAGTGCCGCATCTGCCTCGTCGAGGCGTGGGCGCCTAATCCGCGTAACGACAACAAGGTCGAGCCCTTCATGGGCGGCAAGCTGTTGCCCTCCTGCTCGACGCAGGCGTCCGACGGCATGGTCATCCGCGCCGACAGCCCCAAGGCGGTCGCCAACCAAAAAGCCGTCATGGAGTACCTGCTGATCAACCACCCGCTGGACTGCCCGGTCTGCGACCAGGCGGGCGAGTGCTTCCTGCAGGACTACTCGTACAAGTACGGCCGGGGCGTCTCGCGATTCGAAGAGCAGAAGGTCAAGCAGGCCAAGAAGGACCTCGGCCCGCACGTCTACATCTACGCCGACCGCTGCATCATGTGCACCCGCTGCGTGCGCTTCACCCGCGAGGTCACCGGCTCGGCCGAGCTGATGATCGGCGGCCGGGGCAACAAGAGCGAGATCGACGTCTTCCCGGGACGCGCTCTGGACAACGAGCTCGCCAGCAACGTCATCGACCTCTGCCCCGTCGGCGCGCTGCTCGACAAGGACTTCCTCTTTGCCCAGCGCGTGTGGTTCCTCAAGACCACGCCCTCGATCGACCCGCTCACCGCGTCGGGCGACAACATCCTCATCGAGCACAACGAGGGCAAGATCTACCGCGTCAAGCCCCGCACGAACATGGAGGTCAACCGCTGGTGGATCACCGACGAGGTCCGCTACGGCTGGAAGTTCGTGCACGCCGACGACCGCCTGACCACGCCCCGCGCCCGCCGATTCGGCGCCCTTGACGACGTCGAGTGGGCTCGCGCGTACGACAGCACGCTCGAAGGCATCAAGAGCGCAACCGACGCGGGCAAACGCTTGGCAGTGTCGGTCAGCCCGATGCTCTCCTGCGAGGATGCCTACCACCTCGCCACGCTCGCCAAGCGCCTCGATCCCGACGCGGTGCTCGCGGTCGGCCCCGTGCCCGTCCGCGGCGAGGACAAGCACTTCCCCAAGGGCATCGACGCCAGCGATCCGAAGGCCTTCACGGTGTATGCCGAGAAGGCGCCCAACGCCCGCGGCGTCCGGCGCGTGCTCGAGGCGATCGGCGGCAGCGCCCCGCTCGAGCACGACGAGCTGCTGGCCAAGCTCGGCCACGGCACCGGCTCGAGCGACATCGGCGCGGTGCTGCTCACCGGCAACTATCCGAATGACTGGACCGACGACCGCCTCTCAATGGCGATCGACGGCAAGTTCACCGCGCTCATCGACACGCTGCCCACCGGCTACGAGAACCGCCTCGACGTGGTCATGCCCGGCGCGACCTTCGCCGAGAAGGCCGGCTGCTTCGAGAACGCCAAGGGCATGATCCAGGCGTTCGAGCAGGCGATCCCCGTCCGCGAGGGCTGCCGAACCGATTCGCAGATCGCCCTCGACCTGCTCGCGCTCGCCGAGGGCGAGGACCCGATCACGGCCGACGCGAGCGTCGTCATCGTCGACGAGCAGCCGGGCCAGGTTCCGGGTGCCGCGACCATCGCCCGCCATTCGGCAGCGGTCTTCAACGCGGCCGACACCCGCCGTGCGATGTCCGAGGCGAGCAGCGACCTCGGCGTGTTCACGACCGAGGTCCGCATGCCGAGCGTCGAGGCGAAGCAGGAGGCGGACGTGGCGGTGGTGGAGCTCTAAGCACCCGCGTGGGCGAAAGGGGCGAACTCCCATGGACCCCCTCATCATCCTCGGCATCGTCATCATCATCGGGGCGGTGCCCGCGACGTTGTGGTGGTGGCGGATCGCCGACCGCTGGGCGGACTCTGAGCACAAGCGGTTCAAGCCCAAGGAAAAACCCAGCAACCCGAACCCCGGGGCGCGGGTGATCCATGAGGATGGCACGGTCGATTGATTCGGCCGAAGGCGCCGGCGGGGGGCTGGGGCGTAACCGGTCGGTCGCCGATCGGGCGGGCCGGGTGGCGGCGGGCGGCGGTTGCCGCGATCATCACCGCATGAGCAATTCGACCCACCGAGCGGTGTCCCGCGTTCTCCGTCCTTTCGGCCTCGCCATGGCGACGCTGGCTGCCTCGGCCGGGCTCGCGCGGGGGCAGGCGACGACCAACGAATCCGCCCGCGCGACCGACGGCCGGCCCGCGCCCGCGGCCGAGCGCTTCACCGGCACCGAACACCTCGACCACTGGTGGCAGGACGCGACCTTCTATCACATCTTCGTCCGCTCCTTCGCCGACTCGACCGACGGCCCGCTCGCGAATGACGGCGTCGGTGACATCCGCGGCATGATCGAACGCCTCGACTATCTCAACGACGGCGACCCCTCCACCACCACCGACCTGGGCGTCACGGGCATCTGGCTCATGCCGATCATGCAGAGCCCCTCGTACCACGGGTACGACACCGTCGACTACCGGCTCATCGACGATGAGTACGGCACCAACGCCGACTTCCAGGCCTTCATCGCCGAGTGCGAGAAGCGCGGCATCCGCGTGATCCTCGACCTCGTGCTGAACCATTCATCTTCCGACCATGAATGGTTCCAGGCATCGCTCGACCCCGAGAGCGAGTACCGCGACTTCTACGTCTGGCTCGATGAGGACCCCGGCTGGGGCGGGCCTTGGGGGCAGGACGTCTGGCACGAAGCAGACATGAAAGGCGGGGCGAGCGACGGCAGCGTGTTCTACGGCCTCTTCTGGCACGGCATGCCCGACCTGAACTACCGCACACAAGCCGTCACCGACGCGGTCTTCGACCTCTCGCGGTTCTGGCTCGAAGACATGGGCGCGCACGGCTTCCGCCTGGACGCAATCCGCCACCTCGTCGAGGACGGGCCCGTGCAAGAGAACACGCCCGAGACGCACGCGTGGCTCCGCGACTACCAGTCGTTCTTGCGATCCGTCGACCCGGAGGTGCTGACGGTCGGCGAGGTGTGGGCCGACTCCGACGCGGTCAGCCGGTATGTGGGCGACCAGATGGACATCGCCTTCGAGTTTGACCTTGGCTATCGACTCGTTGATGCGGTGCGCGAGGGCCGGGCCGAGCCGATGGTGACGCAGCTCAAGCGCATCGACGAGCTGTACCCGCTTGGCATGTACGCGACGTTCCTCCGCAACCACGACCAGACGCGGGTGCTGACCGAGTTCAACGGCGACCGCGACTCGGCGGCACTGGCCGCGACGATCCAGTTCGCGCTGCCGGGCGTGCCGTTCATCTACTACGGCGAAGAGATCGGGATGGCTGCCAACAAGCCCGACCCCGAGCTGCGCACGCCGATGCAGTGGACCAGCGACGTGCGCACGGCCGGCTTCACCACGGCCGAGCCCTGGAAAGCCCCCAAGCCCGACACCGCGACCATCAACGTCGAAGCGCAGCAGGGCGACTCGGACTCGATGCTCGACCTCTACCAGCGGCTCATCCGCGTCCGCAACGAAACACCCGCGCTGCGCTCAGGCACGCTCGAGCTTGTCGAGACCGGGCACGACGGCGTGCTCGCCTTCACGCGCGAGCTCGATGGCAGCCGATACCTGTGCCTGTTCAACCTGACGCCCTTCGCCGTTGATGGCCGAATGCTGCGGACGAACCGAGGATTCACACCCGCGCGCGAGCTGCTGCACGACGCGCCGCTGACACGCCGAAGCGACGGGCCCATCCGCACGCTTGAGCCCAAGACCGGCTACGTGATCGAGCTTACCAACTGAGCGGCACGCTCCCAATCATCGCTTTCATCAGGTACCCTCAGTATGCCGATCACCGCACAGCGCGTCATCGAACTGCTCGAGCTCGAGCCGCACCCAGAGGAGGGCGGCTACTTCCGCGAGACCTATCGGTCCGACGAGCGCATTCCATCCGGTGCGCTCCCGACCCGCTACGTCGCGCCAACACAAACCGGCGCGGGACGATCGCACGCGACGCATATCTACTACCTCCTCACGCCCGAGACCTACTCGCAGCTGCACCTGGTTGAGTCCGACGAGGCGTTTCATTTCTACTTGGGCGATCCGATCGAGCAGCTCCGGCTGCACCCGGACGGGTCGCACGAGACCGTGCTGATCGGGAGCGATCTGGAGGCGGGGCATCGGCCGCAGTCGATCGTGCCGCGCGGGGTGTGGCAGGGCGCGAGGCTCGCACCGCTGATGGGCGAGCCCGCTGGAAAAGCAGCGGGTGCGTTCGGCTTTGCACTCGTCGGCTGCTCGGTCGCTCCGGGGTTCGACTTTGCCGATTACCGCGGGCCGGATCGGACGATGCTCATCGAGCGATATCCCGAGGCCCGCGCGATGATCGAGCGGCTCTGCCCGTGACACGCGGCCGTGGCCGCTAGCATCGCTACGTGCCCCGCTACAAGCTCGACATCGCCTACGACGGCACCGACTTCCTCGGCTGGCAGAAGCAGCACCCACCCGACGAGACCGCGGCGCGAGACGCCAAGGGCAATCGGCCACGCGTTGTGCTTCGCACCGTGCAAGAGGAGGTCGAGCGCGCGGTGCGCGAGGTCGTGCGCGAGCCGGTGCAGTTGCAGGGTGCGAGCCGGACCGACTCGGGCGTGCACGCCGCAGCCCAGTGCGCCGCGTTCACATGCTCCGAAGACGGCGCCGAGGGCCGCGGCTGGCCCGCCGAGCGCGGCACGCTGCCGCTGCTGCGAGCGGTCAACAGCCGCCTGCCGGGCGACGTGGTTGTGACGGGCGCAAGCATCGTGCACGACGAGTTTGATCCGACGCGCGACTGCATCGCGAAGGGGTACCGGTACACGCTGCACGTGATGCCGCAGGACGGACAATCGGCGACGCTTCGCCCGCTGTGGGATCGCTCGCGCGTGTTCTTCACGTATTACGCGCTCGACGTCGCGGCGATGCAAGCCGCCGCGGCCCACCTGGTCGGCGAGCACAACTTCGCGGCTGTCGCGTCGATCCATCATGGACGCACGAGCACCGTGCGCACGATCCACGACTGCACCGTGACCGCCGAGCCCGCGCCGGCCGACCCGATCGCAACGGGTGCGACGCGCGTGCTCATCGACGTGTCGGGGAATGGTTTTCTTTACAACATGGTGCGGATCATCGCGGGCACGCTCATGGAAATCGGGCGCGGGCGGATCAGCGCCGATGCGATGCCGGAGATCCTCGCGAGTGCCGATCGTCATCGGGCCGGGCCGACGCTGCCGCCGCAGGGGTTGAGGCTTGAGTGGATCCGGTATCCATGAGCACGGTCACGATCCAGACCGATCGCCTGCTCATGCGTGAGCCCCGGCTCGACGATGCTGAAGCGTTGCACGCGGCCGTCTTCGCGAACGCGGATGCGATGCGATTCATCGGCGACGGTTCCACACGCTCGCTCGAAAAGGTCCGTGAGTCGAGCCACAAGAAGCAAGCATCACTCGCCGAGCACGGCGTCACGCTCTTCACGCTCATCGAGCGTGAGACCGACACGGTCATCGGCGACTGCGGCGTGTTGCCCATCGACTGGGAAGGGCCCGGCTTCGAGCTCGCGTATCGGCTTGCACCAGCCGTATGGGGGCGCGGCTACGCGACCGAGGCCGGTGCCGCCGCGCTTGCGCACGCGTGGCGCACCACCTCACTGGATGAGATCGAGGCTGTCACCGACATGGGAAACGACGCGTCGCAACGCGTGCTCGCGAAGCTCAACTTCGAAGACCTCGGCACCACCACCGAGTACTACAACGGCGAGCAACTGCGATCATTCATCATCCGGAGGCCCCGCTGATGCGCATCCTCCACATCTCGACCCGCCTGATCTTGGGCGGCAGCCAAGAGAACACCGTGCTCTCGTGCGAGGGCCAGGCGCACCTCGGGCATGATGTCCACATCGCGTTCGGCCCGATCTACGGGCCCGAGGGCTCGATGCTCGACCGCGTTCGCGCGTTCGCAACCGAAAACGGGCGAACGATCGCGACGCACGAGGTTCCCGATCTCGTGCGCGAGGTCAGCCCGCTTCGCGATCGCCGATGCCTCGCGCAGCTCGACGCGCTGATCCGCGATATCCAGCCCGACATCGTCCACACGCACTCCTCGAAAGCGGGCGTGCTCGGACGCCTCGCAGCATGGCGCGTCTGGAACTCAAACCCCGCGCGCGCACCCGCGGTCATCCACACGATCCACGGCCCGCCCTTCATGCCCGTCGAGGGCTCACTGATCGGCCGGACGAAGGTGCGCACCAAGAACCTGATCTACACACTCGCCGAGCGACGAGCTGCCCGCGCGTGCCACCGCATCGTGAGCGTTGCCGACGCGATGACCGTGCAATTTCTCGCGCGCGGCATCGGCACGCCCGACCTCTACACGACCGTCCGCTCGGGGATGGACACCTCGCCGTATCTCGCACCCGAGCCGACGCGCGAAGCTGTGCGCGCGGAGCTTGGCATCGATGAGAGCGACTTCGTCATTGGAACCGTTGCACGCCTCGCGCAGCACAAGGGGCACGACGACCTGCTCGATGCGCTCGGCGGGGACATGCGTGCCGACCCGCGCTTGAAGCTGCTGTGGGTCGGCGATGGATGGTGGCGGGAACGGCTGATGGAACGCGTGCGCACGCTGGGAGTCGAAGACCAGGTCATCGGGACGGGGTTAGTGCCGCCCGAGCGTGTGCCGGTGCTGCTCAGGGCGATGGACGTGCTGGCGCATCCGTCGTATCGGGAAGGATTGCCGCGGACGGTGCCGCAGGCGCTGCTGAGCGGCGTGCTGCCGATCGCGACGGATACCGACGGTACGGGCGAGGTCTGCCGCGACATGCAGACGGGCCGGCTCGTGCCCGTCGGAGATGCGGCTGCGCTGCGCGCTGCGGTACGCTGGGCGCGGGAGCAGCCAAACGAGGCCCGCGCGCTCGCCGAGCGCGGGCGAGAGGAGTGCCGCGTTGCGTTCAGTATGGAGACAATGGTTGCCGACCTCCAGCGTGTCTACGCCGAAGCGCTTCGCCGGGCTGGTGCTCGTGTCGCTGGCCGTTCTGTCGATGACGACCACGGCGCGCGCACAACGTCTTGACCTCACGCCGCCGCCAACGCTTGGGCCGGGCTCATCGCCTGCGCTCTCAAAGCTCGCGACCACGCTGCGTGTCGAGGCAGATGCGTTGCGAGGAGAGACCGCAACGCCACAAGACGAAGTGTCGTCGTCGATCCGCGTGCTCGCGGCGGCGCTACTCGAGCGTGCCGACGCGCTCGGCCCGCCCGGCTCGTTGCACGGCATCGTCGGCATGGGGCTTGAGTCGCAGCGAAGCGAACTCGACGCGGAGCTGTCGGCGCATCCGAGGCTCGACGACCTCCATCGCCTCGTGCTCGCCCAACGGCTGCGCGCGCTCGCGACAACCCTTCCCGACGATCCCGAAGTGCTCGCGCGCACGCTGCGCGACACGCTCGCGCCATCGCTCGAGCTCATGGGAGTCGAGCCGATCGGCGAGCGTGAGCCGGCCATCGCCGAGAGACTTGAAGTGTGGCGTGAGGCTGGGCTTGTGGACGATGCGCTCGCCGAGTCGCTGCGCGAGTTCGATGAGACGGTCGGCGAGGCTACGCGGTGGGCGGCGTATGCGCCGTGGACCGATCGCACGCGGCGGGTCGTGCGGGAGCGCGTCGGTGTCATTCTCGACGCCCAGAATCGTGTGCCCGACGCGGCCGAGCTCCTCGGCACTGCTGTCTCCGAAACGCTCACAAAGCTCGGAACACCGAGCAGCGGCAACGCAATCGCGGGGCTCGACGGCCTCGCAGAGATTGAAAGTTGGGCACGTGTGCTCGTCGCGGTTGAGGGCGACGTCGATGCGGTCGCGGGTGTGATCGCGATGCTGGATGGCGACCAGGCCGACTCGGAAGAAGTCGCGCGGCGTGTCGCCACCATGCTCCGGCTCGCCGAGAGCCGCGATGCGCCACTACCCGGCGCGGCGAGCGTGCCTCGGCTCTTGCGGCCCGCCCACATCGAGTTCGTCGCGGAGTTTCGGAGACTTGCCAGCCTGCTCGACCGCGAGATCGGGCTCGTCCCGCGGCCGGACTACCAGGGTGAGGCGAGCGCCAACGGCATCGCCGCGGCGATGGATCGCGAGCGAGAGACACTCGAACGCCTCACGCGGGCCGGCCGGAGCATGACCAAGCCGAGCGACCGCGAGACCGCGACGGGCGCACTCGAGCCCATCGCCCGGCAGATTTTGCAAGCCACGCGGCCCGTGCAACGCGCGAAGACGCGAGGGGAGCGCGTGGTGGCGCTCGAAGCACTGCGGCTGCTCATCAACACTGCGTTGCCACATGCTGAAGATCCCGCGATCGACGTGTTCGCTGGGGTGATGTCTCGGCGTCATGAATCGCCCGTGCTTACGCAATCGCAAGCCAGCGCGATCACGTCGATTCTCACGGGCGAGACGACCACCGACGGTCGCCTTCACATGGTTGTCTTCAATGGCCTGATCAGACTGATCGACGACGCGCACCACGTCATCGAATACCTCCCAGAGGCTGCTGACGCCCGCGTGCGGCTGGCTGGCGGACGTTTCGACTGCGCGATCGCGTGGTCCACGACCACCATCGACACGACAATCGCGACACCCACCGAGGCGGCGCTGCGCGCCGTGCTCGAGCCGGCGGGCAACGCGCAGGCGCACCGCCTGACGCTGACTGGTCTCATCGCGTTGGCAGCCCGTCCAGACAGCGACGGTACCCAACACCAAGCGGCAGGCATCGGCACACTGCTGGACATGGCCACGCTCGTCGTTCCCGCGCGTCCGAGTGATCGCACGGCATGGCTCGGTGAGATCGAGTTCTTGCGCTACGCGGCGGAGGCGTGCGTCACCGACTCGGTGTCGCCCGCGATGTTGCGGCATCTCGAAGATGTCGTGCCGACCGACTGAAACTCAGTCCATCCCCAGCGATCGCGCGCCGAACCCAAGCCCCATCGCGTCCTTGGCCATCGCGAGCGTTTCCTCGGCGACGGCGTTTGCGCGGCGGGTGCCGTCGCGCAGCACGGCGAGCGCACGCTCATCGCCATCGGGGCCTTCGAGCCCGGCGCGACGCTCGCGGATCGGCTCGAGCATCGCGTTGACCGCCTCGATCACCGCGGCCTTGACGTGCCCGTCGCCGAGGTTGTCGCCCCGTCGATAGCGGTCGCGAAGCTCTTCGACTTGGGCCTTGTCCTCGATGAAGACGTCGGCGTAGTCGAACACGGGGTTGATCTCGGGGTCGCCCGGCTCGGTCGGCTCGCGGCTCTGGCCCGGGTACATCGCGCCGAGCTTCTTCTTGACCTGCTTGGGCGAATCGCTCAGGAAGATCGCGTTGCCCAGGCTCTTGGACATCTTCTGCGTGCCGTCGGTGCCGACGAGGCGGCCGACCTCGCCGACCAATGCCTTGGGCACGGGGAAGACGCCGCCGGCGGTCGCGTAGTCGTCGTCCTCGGTCTTGGGGTCGACGGTGCAGTAGTACTGGTCGAACCGCCGCGCCGCCTCGCGGCACATCTCGATGTGCGCGACTTGGTCCTCGCCAACCGGCACGAGCTCGGGGCGAAAGGCGAGGATGTCGGCGCACTGGCCCACGGCGTACATCGGGAAGCCGAAGCTGTATTGGTCGCCCAGGCCCTTGGAATCAATCTCGGTCTTCAGCGTCGGGTTGCGCATGACGCGGTTGAAGGGCAGCAGCATCGCGAAGTACCAGGTCAGCTCCGCGATCGCGGGGATCTCGGTTTGCAGCACGAACGTGCTCCGCTCCGGATCGAGGCCCACCGCGAGCCAGTCCTTGACGATCTCAATAGTGTCTTGGCGGATCTCGGTGGGCTTGGCGGCCCGGGTGGTGAAGGCGTGCATGTTCGCGACGAGGAAGTAGCAGTCGTACTCGTCTTGCAGGCGGAGGCGGTTCTGGAGCGAGCCGACGTAGTGCCCGAGGTGCAGGCGGCCGGTCGGCGTGTCGCCGGTGAGGATGCGCTTCTTGTTCGAATCGGTCGTGGACTTGGCCATAGGGCACAAGCGTAGGGCACGGCCGGCGGGGGCTCAGGCCGACATCTCGATCAGGCCCAGACCACGACCAGCACGTTCACGGCGTTGAACGCCATGTGCATCACGATCGGCACGCCCAGCCGGCGCGTCCGCTCGTAGGCGATGCCCATTGCCACACCCAGCACGCAGAGGGGCACCAGCGCGTGGGCGTCGGCGATACCCGCGTGTATCACGGCGAAGATCGCACTCGCGAGCAGGATCGCGAGCCAGCCCCGCCCGAGCAGGCTGAGCAGGGCACCTTGGAGGCAGACGCGGAAGACGATTTCTTCGACGATCGGGGCGCCGATGATCGGGGCGACGAGCAGGGCCCAGCGCCACATGCCGCCCTCGCCCGTGCGGATGGTCGCGAGGGTCTCGTGGGCGATGGGGTCGATGGGCTGGGCGGTCCAGATCTCGACGGCCGCAGCTGCCGCGAAGCCCGCCAGCGCCACGAACGGCCAGGACATGACCATCAGACCGATGCCACGAGGTGCGTCGCCCCACCGCATGCGGAGCCCCTGCGAGGCGTCGGCACCGGATTTACTCGCGCCGCGCCGGTTGCCGAGCAGGCGGCACATCGCCAGGGCCATGGGCACGGCCGCGATCGTGCCACCGAGGCCCGCGACAGCCTGGAAACGGACGGTCGGCGGGCTCGCGTCGAGGCGGGTCATGCCGGTCAGCCAGGGCTGGCTGGCAGCGAGACCCATGCCGAGGATCCAGGCGCCGTAGATCGCGAGGCCCGCGGCGACCCAGAGCGCCGCGCCGTTGTGGTCGACCTCGCGCCAGCCCGACCGCCGGAAGGAGCCGGGCCGGAGCACGTCGCGCCACCAACCCCAGATCAGCACGCCCGCGGCCATCACGCCCAGTGCTGGCAGGTACCACGTGGCGATCAACGCACCCGCCTGGCCCGCGGCCTCGGCAGCGGCCGCCTCGGCCCGGCGATGGGCACGCCAGAGGCGAATCTTCTGGCCCAGACTCAGCTGATCGAGGGCGGCGTCCTTGACGGCTTCGGCGGGGCTCAGGGCGAGTGTCGCAATGACGGGCTGGGCCGGGCGGGCCGGCTCGCTCGTTGCCAGAGTTTCCCAGCCGTGTGTTTGGGCGTTTGCCCGCGCCGGTGCGAGCGCGAGGATGGAGACCATCAGCCCTATGGTCAGGCCTATGGCAGTGACTCTTGAACAGATCGTCGCCGACACGCGCGTGGAGGTTGCCCGCCGAAAGGCCGAGGTGCCGCTCGATGAGATGCGCGTGCGGGCCGAGCAGACGCCCGAACCGCGGAACTTCTTTGCGCGGCTGATGAACCACGCCGAGGACTTCGGGTTCGCGATCATCGCGGAGGTCAAGCGGCGCAGCCCCTCGGCGGGGCTGATTCGGCCCGAGTATGCCCCTGACAATAAAGGGGCTGATGGTTTCGATCCGGCGCACATTGCCACACGGTACTTCCACTCCGGGGCTGCGGCGATCTCGTGCCTGACCGATGGGCCACACTTCGGGGGCGAGCTTGGGTTTATCGAGCGGATCAAGTCGGTCGTGCCGTTGCCCGTGATCCGCAAGGACTTCATCGTCGACCCGTGGCAGCTCTATGAGAGCCGTGCGGCCGGGGCCGACGCGGTGCTGCTGATCGCCGAGTGCCTCAACGAGCGCGAGATCGTGGACATGATGATCCTCGCCCAGCAGTTGCAGCTCACGGTGCTGCTCGAGGTCCACTCGATGGAAAACCTGCTGCGCGTCCGCCCGCACATCGGGTTCCCGCACCCCGCGTACTGCTTCCTGGGCATCAACAACCGGGATCTCACCACGATGACCACTGACATCGCCCACACGCTCAGGCTGGTCGATCTGGTGGACAACCCGGGCGTGCTGGTGAGCGAGTCGGGCATCCGCACGCACGAGGACCTCGAGAAGCTCAAGCAGGCGGGCGTGCAACTGGCACTCGTGGGCGAGCACCTGATGCGGCAGGACGATCCGGGCGACGCCCTGGCCGAGCTGATCGGGCGATTCGGCTGAAATGGCGTTGGCTCGGGCCCCGGCCCTCGTTTGCGGGGCGCAACTTCGCCGTAACCCGACGATTCGATGCCGCTTCGGCGGCTCGTGAGCCGATTCGTATGCTTCGCATGGCCGGTCGGACTTCGGCGCGGGGGAACCTCGCGGCGTGTCGCGGCTTACAGCTTTCACCCGTTCGCTTCTTTCGTCGACACGACACCGTTCGACGCGCGACCCACCAACCCCCGCTCCGGAGTGAGCCCATGTCGATTTCGTCGATCTCTTCGTTCTGCCGAACCGTTGCCCTCGTCGCGCCGTTGGCCGTGGCCACCGTCGCGTCGGCCCAGGTCGATCCCGAGGCCCGGGCGATCATCGAGGAGGCTCGCGACGCGTGGCGTGCTCTCGATTCGATGGCGGCCGAGGTTTCTGTCGCGGGCACCGGCGCGATCGGGGCGATGGCGTCGCCCAAGGTCGACGCGTCGCTGATCATGCTGCGCGATCCGAACAACCGCGGTTTCTGGCTGCACCGCGTCACCGGCTCGGGGGCCATGCCCGGGCAGAAAGAGCCCACGTCCTTCGACGCTGCCTGGGACCCCGAGCAGCGCCGCGTGACCTGGATCGACCACTCCGAGATGATTGTCAACGCGGCGCCCAAGGGCAGCGGCAGCGCGTTCACCATCGCGACAGCCGCGGTGCCCGCCGAGCTGGTCACCGCCAAGGCCTTCGAAGAGGACCTCCGCGGCTCGAAGATGGTCCTCGAAGACCCCGTCGAGGTTGGCGGCGTCATGTGCGACGTCGTGAAGGTCACGCACGCCAACGGCATGAGCACCGTCCGCTGGTTCATCAGCCGTGAGGACAACCTGCCCCGCAAGCACGCCAACGTCTTCGAGACCGGCCCCGTGCAGGGCACCATCGAGCGCACGTTCACGGGCGTCGAGGCAAACCCCCGCCTGCGAGCCGTTGCCTTCGAGGTCGATCAACCCGAGGGCTACGCGCTCAACGAGGTCGCCAGTCCCACGCCCATCGAGATCAAGCCCCTTGAGGACACCAGGCTGCTCGAGACCGAGCGGCAGCTCGTCACCGGTCGATCGGGCCGAAAGCAGGTCTCGGACTTCACGCTGCTCGACCCCGACGGCATCTCCGTCGCCTTGAGTGAGTACCGCGGCCAGATTGTGCTGCTCGACTTCTGGGGCACGTGGTGCCTGCCCTGCAAGAAAGCAACGCCCTACCTCCAGCAGCTCCACGAGGACTACGTCGACAAGGACGTGCGGATCTTTGGCCTCGCGTGCCGCGAGCGCACGCGCCAAGCGCCCATCGATTACTTCGCCGAGAACGAGCTGGGCTACACGCTGTTGCTCGACGCCGACGACGTTGCCAAGCAGATGGAGGTCAAGGGCTACCCGACGTACATCCTGATCGACGCCAACGGCGGCATGATCGAGACGTGGGTCGGCGGCAATCCGGAAAAGGTTTTCGAGGAGATCCGTCAGAAGATCGACATCGAGCGCGAGATGGGCGCCGACAACGGCGCACCGCCCATGATGGACCCAATGGACCCCCGCGACTGATCGCCCGAGCGAGACCAACCCAGCCATAAACAACGCCGCCCCGTGCAGACGCATGGGGCGGCGTTTCGTTTTTGCCGTGAGAATCTTCGGGTGATCAGCCGCGGCGGCGACGCGTTGCGATGAGCGAGCCCAGGCCGAGCAGGGCGGCGCTGGGTCCCGCGGGAATCACGATCAGCGAGTAGTCGTGGTTCGACTCGGCGAGCACCGCCACGCCGTCGGGTACTTCAAGATAGAACTGCCAGATCGCGGTGGCCGCGACGCTTGTCGAGGGCACGCTGCCCGCGGGGTTGCTTGCGAGCACCGACGTCGCGAGGTCGGCCGTGACGGTGAACGCGCCGGTAATGCTCATCTCGCCGCCGTTGTTGAGCACCCAGTCGGAGGTCTCGGTCAGCCCGTCGACGGCGATGTTGGTCAGGCTCTGCGAGAAGGACATGTCGGGCCCCTCGGTGACGACGCCGCTGCGAGGCGAGAGGCCGAATCGGCCGTCGAAGCGGAAGCCCGTGCTGGGGTTGATGGTGATCGCATCGCCCGCGGGGATCACGGCCCTGCCGAAGAAGCGCACGTTGATCGGCTGCGTGTCGTCGAAGCCCTCTTCCCACTCGAACGAGACGCGGTCGCCGAAGCCCGAGCTGCCGGTCGACATACCGCCGAGGATGATGTCCCGGTTGGGGTTGCCGGGGGGCGGCGAGAGCGCGGCGTTCATCGAGGCGTCGATGCGGCCGAAGCCGTAGCGCGAGAACGCGGTCACGCTGCTGTTGGCGACGAAGTCGCCGTCGAAGCTGTTCGACTGAATGACCTGACCGCCGGACTGGGCGAAGGCGGTGATCTGCGGCAGGCCGAACGTGCCGCCGTCAAAGTCCTGGCCGAACGCGCGGGCCCCGGTATTGAGACGCACGGCTTGTGCTGCCGACGTGCCCGCTGCTGCCATGAGGAGGGCTGTCGCGACCAGGGCTCGGGCCGAGCGGGCGCGGGACGGCTGGGACTGACTCCAAAATTGCATGCTGGATCCCTCTCTCGTGCAACTGCGGGGCGGTATTTGGCCGGCTCCCTGCCGGCGGGCCCCGCGAGGGAGGAGCATGCCACGGATTTCTATCGGAACCAGCCAGTTTCACCATCGCAGGGCGGTTTCGGGTGCGGTCCCGACGTCGTGAGGGCGCAAAGAAACCGCCCGACCAAGGGGCCGGGCGGCGCGGGGTGTCGCGGAGATGTCGCCGGGGTTTAGGCGTTGCGGAGTGCTGCCTGGGCCGCGGCGAGGCGTGCGATGGGCACACGGAAGGGTGAGCAGGAGACGTAGTCCATGCCCGCGCGGTGGCAGAAGTCGACCGAGGCGGGGTCGCCGCCGTGCTCGCCGCAGATGCCGATTTTCAGATCGGGATCGGTCTGTCGGCCGCGCTCGATGCCCATGTCCACAAGCTGGCCCACGCCGGTCTGGTCGAGGCTCTGGAAGGGGTCTTGGGGCAGGATGTCGCGCTCGATGTAGTCGGGCAGGAAGCTGTTGATGTCGTCACGCGAGTAGCCGAACGTGAGCTGCGT
>ERZ1740067.94-NODE-94-length-68857-cov-6.855324_pt1 | contig 68857 bp, 57 predicted proteins | sample MGYA00581736_ERZ1740067 | MGnify/ENA primary metagenome ERZ1740067 (study PRJEB43018, sample SAMN04849236) | marine metagenome | isolation source: floating plastic debris | place: Pacific Ocean | collected 2008-08-27 | study: EMG produced TPA metagenomics assembly... | reverse complement strand
TTGGACATGCACCTTCCTGATATGAATGGATTTGAAATCGTCAAGCATATCCGAAAAAATGAAAAATTACGTCATCTACCCATCATAGTACTTTCAGGTGATGCTTATACTAAACAACAAAATCAATTCATTGAGCTGGGCATAAATGACTTTATGCTAAAGCCATATGACGCTTTGGATTTACTGGAAAAAATTCAAATAAACCTTAAAAGCGTTTGTAATACTTCAAATATGCAATTGAAAGAATCCGTAGCACAAGTAGATGATTCAAAGCCCAAATTGGTTGATTTAAAACCGATTTTGAATGAATGTTTAGGCAAAACTGAGCTACTGGATGAGTTAGTACTTCTCTTTGAACAGAATATTTTAGAATTTATTGGTAAGACCAAAATGCACCTACAGAGCAGAAATATCCAAGGAGTGGGCTTTGCGGCACACAAAATAAAATCATCGCTAAAAATGCTCCATGCCGATGTTCTTATCAAAATAGCGGAAGAAATGATTTTGGAGTGTCGAACGAGTAATAATCTGGCGTTTTTGAAAATATTATTTGAGGAATTTGTAACGGAATATCCTAAAGTTGAAATGGCAATTAAAGCAGAGTTGAATCGCATAAAGAAGGTAGATTAAATGATGAAAAGAACGTTACTGCTTGCTGAAGATGATGAGATGTTGGCTTCATTACTCCAATACCGATTGGAAAAAGATGGTTATCATGTCATCGTGGAATACGACGGTAAGGCAGTAAAAAATAAGCTTGAAACGATAATGCCCGATGTGGTCATTACCGATATTATGATGCCATATTTCTCTGGTATTGAATTAGTAGATTATGTTCGAAATAGTCTAAAATCAGACGTGCCGATTATTTTGATTTCCGCTGCATCCAATGATGAAAATATCGTGAGTGCTTTTGAAATGGGTGCCAATGATTTTATTTCTAAACCAGTGAGTCCATCAGAACTTCTAGTGCGGGTAAGTCGGGAAATCAATCGACATTATAGTACATAAATAAATTATATACCAAATCTTGATTCTTTTTAGCTCCCCCAAAATTCACACAAATCTCTTATGGGATTTGACCTTTCTCTTTGTTACCCTTGGAGGGCTTTACTTTATAGCAATATTCTTTTTTAGGAACAAGCTATCAAAACTTTCAGTCAAAACCAGGGGAAAACGGCGTGAGCTTGCTCCCGTTATTAGTAATTTTTTGTTCCATAGTCCCGAAAATCCTAAACAGGAACAAAAGGAATATATAGAATTAAAAATCAAAATACGAGCCTACTTGGACAAGAAGCCGCTTCGCAGGATTATTTCTCAGATTTTACACGATTTACAGAAAGATGTGTCCGGTGCCACAAGAGAACGTCTATTTAGGCTCTACAAAGAGCTTGGGTTGCACCAAGATGCCTTTCAGAAACTTGAAAGTTGGCGTTGGGAAACCATAGCCCAAGGAATATATGAACTCGCACAAATGGAAGTTGATGAGTCTTATCAAATCATTCGAAAGTTCATCAACGACCGAAGGGGGGTGGTCAGGAAACAGGCTGAACTTGCCACTGTGAGTTTAAGGGACAATGGTATAGACTACCTATTGGATACCACACGACATTCCATTAGTGAATGGCAACAATTGAAATTGATAGAAACCTTAAGTCAACGAATAGATTATCGTCCGCCAGAATTTAAACGTTGGCTATTATCTCAAAATAAAGATGTTGTCCTATTCGCCCTACGATTGATAAAACATTATAATCAAAAAGGAGCAGAGCTTTCTATTGGCCAATTGGTAAAACATAAAAATAATGAGGTTCGAATAGCGGCAATTAAATGTATTGTTGATTTCAATTTTACCAGTGCCCTTCCCGTTTTAAAAAAGGTCTTTTCGAAAAGCTCAAATCGGGTCAAAATCAATATTTTAAATGCTATTGCAACATTAGGGACGGAAAAAGACATTCCCTTTTTAAAGCAAGTTTCAACAAGTGAACGAAGTTTTGTTATCGTTGGCAAGGCCCAAAGTAGCATCAATACCATTGCGCCAGAATCCATACTTCCGTCCAAAGATATTATTCATTTCAATGAAGGCGATAATGAAAATAGTATTGATACTCCACAAAAGAATGAGCAAGTTGACTTTGACAAAGAATCAGTTCTACAAGAGGAATCAAATGTAAATAGTACTTACATAGAGGTTGACGATATTGAGCTGTATGACGAAGTGGATTTTAATAAACAACCCCAGGTAGATAGCAGTGCTGAAAAAGAGTCAAATGCTTTTGAACTTAAGCCCGTTGAGGAAGAGTTGGGTAATTCCATCGATTATCTTTTGGGTGTGGTCAAAGCGGATGGGGAACCAACGGACGATATAAGCTTTTTGGAATTATATGATACCAATTCCCATATCGAAAGATTAAAGTTTATTGAAATGCTGGCGGAATCGGCAGGTGAAGAAGAGCTTCCTCTCTTAGAACATATTACGGAGAATGAAAGCGATTCAGAATTACGTTTTCACGCTTTTAAAAAAGTACAGTCGCTCAAAGGGCAGGAGCGACCGCTCGATAAACAAAATTTAGTCAATTCTGATGGTCAAGATGAGTTTGGGCTGGTAGAACAAAGTATTTTTTACCCTCTTTACCATTATACCGATGATCATGATGCCAAAAGAATTCTTTTAAAGGAAATGATGACCGTTGGTGACCAGAAAGACCTTCCGTTTGCGAATAGTTTATTATCCGAAAATAACGAGCGGACGTTAAAATTGGTCAAGAACGTTATTGCTAAAATCACATCGCTTTCAGATGGTGCTATCAAAACTGAAATACCAAAGGACATCTTTGAAAATAAGGCAACATCCTTGTCAGAGCATCAGGAACACTCGAAATTAGAAGATGCAACTGATGCCATTGAAGAAATCGATGAGCGCATGCCCATGGAGCTATTTATGCTCTATGAAGAATTGGGTATTCGTGCTCCCGAAAATGATAATGGGGATGAGCAACTCTTTGATTTTGAACTTTCAACAGAATACTTTCTTGAATTATCTAACAACTCCAACGTAAAAAGTGTCCATGAATAGTGGGGTATTTGAAATATTCGTAGAATACATGAACATTGTTTTTCTAGTGTTCTCTACGGTGCTTTTTACCATGTTTAGTGTGATGGGGTATTTATCGGCAAGAAATTCCATTCATTATCGTAATAAAAATAGTTTTGGTGACCTTTCTAAGGTCATGGCATCGCCATTGGCACCTTCCATTACGATTATTGCCCCGGCTTATAATGAAGGGATGACCATTGTTGAAAACGTTAGATCATTGCTATCCCTTAGATATGTGAATTACGAGGTAATGGTCGTTAATGATGGCAGTAAAGATGACACCCTTGCAAAACTTATAAATGCTTATGATTTGGAAGTGATAGATTTCAAATTGGACCCTAATTGGAAATCGAAGCCTGTTCGCGGCATTTACAAATCAAATCAAAAAAGTTTCTCTAAGTTGACCGTAATCGATAAAGAGAATGGCGGTAAGTCCGATGCCTTGAACACTGGGGTATACCTATCTGAAAACCGTTATGTTGGCTGCATTGATGTTGACTGTCTTTTGCAACCAGATGCCTTATTGCATGTGGTTAAGTCATTTTCACAACGTACAAAGAAAAGGGTTATAGCGGTTGGCGGTGTGATACGTGTAGCAAATTCATGCATTATTTCAGGGGGGAATCTGGAACAAATCAACCTGCCCCGTAACTGGCTGGCCAAGTTTCAATTACTGGAATATACGCGTTCATTTTTACTGGGTCGAATGGCCTGGGGGCGTATCGATAGTTTATTGATTATTTCCGGTGCTTTTGGTTTCTTCGATAGGGAAATTGCCATGGCAGTTGGGGGCTATGATACCCATACCGTCGGGGAAGATATGGAGATTGTTTTCCGAATGCGACGTCATATGCACGATGAAAAAATTCCCTATACCATTGAGTATATACCAGACCCTTTATGCTGGACGGAAGTTCCCGAAAGTTTAGATGTGCTTATAAAGCAACGTGATCGATGGTCAAGGGGCAATCTCGAAACGTTAAAGAAACACAAAGACATGTTTTTTAATCCCAAATATGGGCGTTTGGGTATGCTGAGTTATCCGTACTGGTTTTTCTATGAATGGATGTCACCCATTTTAGAATTCCTAGGTTTTTTCTCCATCATATTATTTTATTTTCTGGGGATTTTAAATTGGGAGTTTTTTCTGGCCATTACCCTGGCGATTTACACTTTTAGTGTAATGTTCTCTTTCTATGCCATCTTATGGGATGTCTATTCATACAATCAATACCATAAGACCAAAGATATACTGACCTTGATGTTTTGCGCAGTGGTCGAGCCCTTCTTTTTTCACCCCATAGTGGTATGGTCAGCCATCAAGGGCAACTATAAGAAATTGTTCAACATTAAATCAGGTTGGGGTGCCATGACCAGAAAAGGATTTAGTAAAGCCGCTTAATGGAAATTAAGACCAACATAAAAAAAGTCCGAACCTTAAAGGATTTTACACGAATCTGCATCAGCTTTGTTTGTTGCCTATTTGTGCTATCAATATATCAACAATTCATTCTTTATCAAGACGGTGTCATTGAAAAAATGATGAACCAGACGATATGGATACTGCTTTTTAACCATTTAGGTTTTGCTGCGGTAGTTTCGTTTGTACTATTGTTTCTCTTTCGTTTTCTAGAGTATATGAAGCCGGGCATGGGCTTTAGAATGATATCGGCGTTTTATGCTGTTTTTCTTCTTTCTGAAATTCTTTTGGTTGAAGGTTTTATACATAATTATTCCCTTATATACCTAGCCGATTTTGAATCTGGGTTTTCAATGGCCCTCAGTGGTTCTACCCTTGTTCGCTTTACACTGGTCGTTTTAGGTATTGCCATATTCTTTTATTTGTTCTACAGATGGTCTTCATTTTTAAGTCCATTTATCGGCAAGATGTTTCCATTTACCATTGTTCTTTTTCTACTCATCATGGGAGCCTCAGTTACTGATAAAAAGCCCATCAACCAAAATAAAGCCCAGGAATTCATGGCTAACGCAATGGATGACTTATTTGACTTCAATAATTATGAGGGTAAGGAATATCCGCTAGTCAAGACGCTACCATCTTCTAATGGCCTATCTGATTATTTTATGAAATCGAAGGGAATGCCAAACATCGCCATTATTGTCATTGATGGTCTTTCGAGCGACTATTTGGCCGACGGAAAGTTTTCAGGGTTTATGCCCTTTTTGGATTCATTGACGACGCAATCGTTGTATTGGAGCAGATTTTTATCCAACTCCACTTCTAAGACCGATGCCATAACAAACATCTTGGGTTCATTGCCACATGGTAAGAATGGATTTACAAAACTTGAAAATACCGTAAACCGTAACACCCTATTTGGAATAGCTAAGGAAAAGGGTTATCAAACCAGTTTTTATTATGGTGGAAATACTGCCTTAGATGGGTTAAATCGTTTTCTAAAGGAAGAACAGGTAGATATTGTGGTGGATAAATCCCGTTTTAATGACACCTATAAACTTCAAGACACCGATAGGGCTGGAGTGACCTTGGGATATTCTGATTTCGAACTTTATAAAAAGTGGGGGGCTTCCTATTTGCCACTAGACCAACCCAAATTGGAATGTTTTTTGAATCTGAGCACAAGCAAGCCCTTTTCATTTCCAGAGCTTTCTGAATACAGTGCCAAAGCCCAAAATATAAAAGAAAACCTACATTTTAAACCTCAGGAAGAGCGGTTCATTAAAAAAAATATTGAGCTATTTGCCGCGTTGAATTATACCGATACCGCCTTACGCTCTTTATTTGAAATGTACCAAACGACAAAAGGATATGGAAACACCATTTTTTTAATTACGGGTAGCAGTAGACCATATCTGCACAAAGATCATATTGTGCAAGAACGGCATGTCCCCTTCTTACTATTGAGCCCCTTGATGAAGCAACCCAAGGTATTTGAAAATTTGGTTTCGCACCATGATATTGCCCCTAGTATACTTCAATTGTTATCAAAAAACATGACATCAAAATATCCCAAGAAGGTGGCATGGATTGGCGATGGTTTATTAAGTCAAAATACGAATATCCTACTTCCAAAGTCAGGTGGAGGACTTAGTGCCCTTGTAAAGCACAATCATGTAATTGTTGGACGGACAGTATCAAAGATAGATGGTAATTTAACGTTACACGTTCCAGAAAAATCATTCAATGCTTTACTCAAGTCAAATCTGAAGCATTTTAAAGCTTTAAATAAGTACGTCACTACAAATGATAAAATTCTTCCTATTACAGATATCATTTTTCAAAGTGGAGGTAAGGTGATTTCTAAAGAGGAATTGGTTTGGATTTCAAGTGTCTTCAACGGAAAGAACTACGATAATGCCTATAAAATTGCAAGAGAGTTGGCCCATGACGGTAATTATGAAAAAGCATTGGTATTGGCCGAATATATTTTAGAGAAAACACCTGGTCATATCGATGCCATGATATTACAGGGTCGTATATACGCATGGAAGAAACACTTCAGCAAAGCCATCGCCATTCTGGAGGCTGCGGTTGACGAACACCCTTTTTATCATGATGCATACGCTGCTTTATTGGACGTGTACTACTGGTCGGGCAATAATGCCAGAGCGTTGCATATCTACCAAAAAATTAAGGAAAACCATATCGAGACTGTTGAACTGGTTGAGAAAGTAGAGCGTTGTATGAACCAAATCAAAGGTGCAGAAGAAACTACAAATGGCGGACGCCTTTTGGCCTTGGAAGAAAAAGATATCAAATGAAGTTTTTTATAAAATATATAATTATAGTTGTGATAACATTCAAGGGATGGTCACAAGATATCACCGATGCTGATGCTTTTTTCTTGAAAACAAGGGATATGGCCTTTGCTGGTCATTGGAAGGCGGCTCAAGATTCACTCGAACATTTGTTACAATCGTATCCTACATATTCAGATGCCAAAATACTATTGGGCAAGACCTATAGCTGGAGCGGAGACTATGAAAAGGCTAGAAGACATCTCAATCGTGTGACCTCTGTCGAAAAAGAAAGACGTGATGCCTGGTTGGCTGCAATAAAGAACGAACTTTACGCAAAGAATCTTAACATCGCCATAGGCTTGGCGAACAAAGCACTGGTTTACCTCGATAGAGACGATGAAATTGAACAACTCAAACTAAACTTGATTGCTGAGCTATTAACGGAAAAACCCATACAGCAAAAATTAAAAGAAGAGAATAGGGAAGAAGAAGACCTGAATCGAATTGGCGTCTCGACTGGCATAGAAATTTTTGATATGGTATTTGACCCCACCTATCAAACCTCCATAACGTATCAGAAACAAACAACATTTGGTAAGGTCTTGCCTCGAATCACGTATGCCAATCGTTTCAATACTACAGGGGCCCAATTTGAAGTTGACGTATATCCTACAATTTCAAAGACCTTTCACGGATACTTCAATTATGGATATTCCCCTTCTTTGATTTTTCCAAAACATCGATTGGGAATTGAAATGTACGCAGAATTGCCTAAAGCAATTGAAGTATCATTAGGTTCTAGACATATGCGCTTTGATAATGTGAATGTCTCCATTGTTACGAGCTCTTTTGGAATGTATCGTGGAAATTACTATTTATCAGCACGACCTTTTGTCGCTTTCCGCAGTGATAAACAAATAGGATTGGCCGGCACGATTTTAGCCAGAAAATATGGTAGGGATGGAAACAACTATTTTGGGGTTCGAGGCAATTATGGTTTTGATTCTGAATTGAACCAATTTATTGTTGATGGTGTACTGCTGTCAGAGACGCAACTTTTTGTAGAATCACAACAACTACAACTTGAATATCAATTCTCCAATCAAATGAATACCCATATTTACACGGTGAACGCTGGAGTGCGACGACAAGAGTTATTTTTTGCCCCCAACACCTTTTTTTGGGCCGTTTCAGCAGGTTTAAGGTATCAGTTCAATTTTTGAAAGAATTTTCTTAATTCAATTTTCACAACAAGAATCCACCAGTACACCACAAATAATTGTCCTAACATAATGTTTGCGATATGTTAGCGTTAGTGATTCAGTACCCGAATAAAACCTAATCTACGACTTATGTTATACGATACCTACGGTGAAGAATATCTTGCTTTTTTACAAGAGCTTAACGAAATCTTAAGCATGAATGAACTAGCAGAATTAGATTATCTATAATCTGTATTAAAACCTATTAGCTATGGAGAACCAAAATCAAGAAAACAGTAACTACGCTAATTTCATCAACAGTTTGAATGAAATCTTAACGAATTATGACATTAGTCAATTGAATTGTTCTTAAGTTTAAGTGTTTATCAAAAAAAAGGGCTTCATTATTCTGAAGCCCTTTTTTTATTAGCCTAAATAGCCTTTTAAAATTCTACATTTTGAACTGTGTCGGAGCTTTCGAATCGCCTTTTCCCTAATCTGTCGTACCCGTTCACGGGTCAAATCAAAGGTACTTCCTATTTCCTCAAGTGTCATCGACGGCTGTTCGCCAATGCCATAGTACAAACGTACCACATCTGCCTCTCTCGGAGACAAGGTATCCAGAGCCCTATTGATTTCGGTATTCAATGATTCATGCATCAAATCCTTGTCGGGGCGTGGTGATTCACCGGCCTTCATGACATCATAAAGGTTGGAGTCTTCCCCTTCTTTCAAAGGCGCATCCATAGAAACATGTCGACCCGTATTCTTGATGCTTTGTTTGACCTCCGTTACGGTCATATCCAACTCTTTGGCAATCTCTTCTGGTGAAGGTGGTCTTTCGTGAGCTTGCTCTAAATAAGAGAAGGTTTTCTTTATTTTATTGATGGAACCGATTTTATTCAATGGTAGACGAACTACCCTTGACTGTTCTGCCAGGGCTTGAAGAATGGATTGACGAATCCACCAGACCGCATATGATATAAATTTAAAACCCCTGGTCTCATCAAATCTTTTTGCTGCCTTGACCAACCCTACGTTTCCTTCATTGATTAAGTCAGGTAATGTGAGTCCCTGATTTTGATACTGTTTGGCAACGGATACGACGAACCTTAAGTTTGCATTGGTTAATTTTTCCAAAGCCAATTGGTCTCCTTTTTTTATACGTTGAGCCAACTCAACTTCCTCATCTGCAGTAATTAATTCAATTTTGCTGATGTCCTGTAAATATTTGTCTAGGGATTTTGATTCGCGGTTAGTGACCTGTTTAATGATTTTAAGTTGCCTCATGCGTGTTCTCGGATTTTATGTAATAATAAGTTCTCATAATACATTTTTAAGGGCGCATTTCCAAATGGAAATATGGTTTCTTTTCAAAAAATTATCAGCCATCTCATTTTCTTCGATTTAACATGATTTGTTGATAGTCTCTTAATAGTTTAGTTGATGTGTGCTTATATCCCAATTCAAAATTGCCCTAATTTTGAAGGGTTTTTTAACAATTGAATCAATTTCATCTTGAATTGGAGGAACAAAGAAAGTTTGTAAAAAAAAGTCTGTATGACTATCAACAAGAAGATTTAAAAAAAATCTTTAATGAGCTGAATACGCTACCTGATGGCAGCAATTTGCTATATCAATTACCCACGGGCGGAGGTAAAACTGTTGTTTTTTCTGAAATAACACGACGATATATTGAGATCACGAAAAAAAAGGTCGTCGTCTTGACGCATAGAATTGAGCTCAGCCAGCAGACCTCAAGAATGCTTCGTGGTTTTGGAGTGAGCAACAAAATCATCAATAGTGAGGTCAAAGAGTTGACCGATCAAGACGATTATATGTGCTTTGTTGCAATGGTTGAAACATTGAACAACCGATTGCAGGAAGACAAGGTAAAAATTAACAATATCGGATTGGTGATTATTGATGAAGCACATTACAACTCTTTTCGTAAACTATTCAAATACTTTGAAGAAGCTAATATTTTAGGCGTAACGGCGACACCATTGAGTTCAAATATCAAGTTGCCCATGAAGGACCACTATAAAAAGCTTATTGTTGGTAAATCCATTAAATCACTTATTCAAGAGGGGTATTTGGCGAAGGCCAACCTATATAATTATGATGTAAGCTTAAAAAGCCTCAAACTCGGTATTCATGGTGATTACACGGTAAAGTCCTCAGATGAGTTCTATGGTAATCACAGCATGTTAGGCAAGCTTTTGACTGCCTATGAAGAAATTGCGAAGGGCACCAAAACCCTCATCTTTAATAATGGAATCAACACTTCATATTACGTTTATGAAACCTTTAAAAAAGCAGGGTACAACGTTAGGCATTTAGATAATCGAAATTCGGCTGGAGAGCGTAAAGAAATTCTTGAATGGTTTTCAACAACCCCCGATGCCATTCTTAGTTCTGTAAGTATTTTAACTACCGGTTTTGATGAACCCACTGTGGAATCGATTATTCTTAATAGGGCAACTCGATCTTTAACCTTGTATTTTCAAATGATTGGAAGGGGTTCACGCGTATTACCTGAGAAAGATAAGTTCAATGTAGTGGATTTGGGAAACAATATTGCCCGCTTTGGCCCATGGGACGAGCCGTTGGACTGGCAAGAAATCTTCCATTTCCCAGATTTTTATTTAGAGAACATCAAGAATGATGAAGAAATAGAAAAGGAATTTATTTATGAAATGCCCGAGGAACTAAAGTCGAAGTTTTCAAAATCAGAGAACATTTATTTTGATATAAAGGCAGAATATAAAAGGGTTTTTGCCGAGGGCAAAAAGTCTAAATTGGTTCTAGAACGAAGCATAGAGCAGCATGCCCAAATTTGTGTAGAAAACAGTGAAGATGTCTTTGATGCGCGTATACTGGCCAAAGAACTTAAAGAAGAAATCCAGTTTCGGGTCAGGCAATATTCTTATTGTATCATGAATAATACCAAAAATTATAAAGAATGGCTCGAAGAGGACTATGAACGAAAACTGCGATCAAACATCTCTAAAAAGTTTGCACAGTTAATGTAAAGAATGGTCTTTACACGCTTTTTGGGTTATTGTATTAAAAGGGAGTGGGCCTTTTGAATAGATTGCTTTTAGTGATGATATGTTGAATCATAAAAGTCCGATTATTTAAACATGTCAAGAATTCTTATCATCGGCTACGTTTGGCCAGAACCGAATACTACTGCGGCAGGAAACCGTATGTTACAACTGTTGGCGGCTTTTCTTGATAAAGAACACCAGGTCATTTTCGCTTCAACCGCTTCGAAAACAAAATATTCCCATGATTTAAAGGCTATGGGAATTACTGAAAAACAGATTCGTCTAAACCATTCCGATTTTGACCATTTTATGAAAGATTTAAAACCGGTTATGGTTGTTTTTGATCGCTTTATGATTGAAGAACAATTTGGATGGCGTGTAGCCGAAGCCTGCCCAACAGCCCTTCGAATTTTAAATACCGAAGATTTGCATAGTCTAAGGGAATATCGAGAAACTTGTTTTAAAGGGCACAAGGAATGGTCAATTGACGGATGGCTGCAACAGGACAAAACCAAGCGGGAAATCGCAAGTATTTATCGGTCAGACCTTACCCTGTTGATTTCTTCATTCGAAGCAGAACTATTGAGCGAACATCTTAAAATTAACACAGAACTTTTATTGCACTTACCTTTTATGCTTCCTACATTAAGTGACAGGCAACAAAAAGACTGGCCTAGCTTTACTGAACGTTCAGGCTTTATCTCTTTTGGTAGTGGACATCATGCACCAAATCTAGACTCGTATCGTTATTTGAAAGACACGATTTGGCCTTTAATTCGCAAAAAACTCCCTAATGCCCTACTTAACGTTTATGGGGCTTACTTTCCCCAATATATTCATGAAATGCACAATCCCAAGGAGGGATTCATGGTTCATGGTTGGGTTGACCATCTTGAAGAAAAGGTTAAGCAGGCCAGGTTCTTATTGGCTCCATTACGTTTTGGAGCGGGAATTAAAGGTAAGCTTACCATGGCCATGCAAAATGGGACCCCAAGCATTACAACCCCTATAGGAGCAGAGGGAATGGGCGCACTAGATTGGCCGGGGCATATCGCAAATCATCATGACGACTTTGTAGAACAGGCCGTACAGTTATATGAGGATGAAAAACGTTGGAACGGAATGCAAGCTAGGGGTATTCAACTCATCAATTCATTTTACTCAAAAGAAGTATTGTCCAAAAAACTCTTTGGGCGTCTGGAAGTACTACGGTCTGCGTTGAAAAAACACCGTGCAACCAACTTTGTAGGGGGAATATTACAACACCAAACTATAGCTGCAACAAAGTATATGAGCAAGTGGATTGAAGAAAAAAACAAATCTAAGATGTAATGCCTTTCGTTTTTTTAAGTTTTTTTAAGCTATGCACCCCCAATTGCACCATATTGTTCTTTAAATCGTCGATGAGAATATTGGCTATATGGTCGCCACCCAGTTTCCCTAAGGCTGCGACCCCATAAATAAATGGTCTCCCGGCCAAAACAAAGTCAGCACCTAAATGCAGCGCGCGCATCACGTCAAGCCCAGAGCGTATACCACTATCAAATAGAATCGGAACCTTTCCATTAACAGTTTTCACAATTTCCGGTAGAGCATCAATTGCAGTGACCGCCCCATTAAATTGTCGCGCTCCGTGGTTGGAAACGTAAATCCCATCCAAACCAATTTCTATAGCTTTTTGGGCATCTTTAGGGTGAAGGATACCTTTTAATACCACTGGCCCTCGCCACGAATCCTTAAGTTCTTTACAATAGTCCCAATTTAATGTTCCGCCTAATCGATTACCTACAAAACCACTGACAAACTTCATATCGGTATTGTTGGTGTAATGCGCTACGGTACGTAAGTTGGGCAATCCACGTTTTAGGGTGTGATACGTCCAAACAGGATGGGTAATGCCCTGCCAAATTAGTTTTGGTGTCATTTTAGGGGGAACGGAGAGGCCGGCTTTTCGACTGCGTTCCCGTCGACTGGCCATAGGTACATCGGCAGTAACGACCAAGACAGTAAAACCCGCATCTTTCGCGCGTTGCAGCAGTGAATCCCTTACTTCTCTGTCTTTAGGAGGATATAACTGAAACCAACCCATTCCATTCACGATGGGGCCAATAGTCTCCGGCGTCTCTGTAGCCACGGTACTTAGACAATAAGGAATTTGGACTCTTTGTGCCGTCTGGGCAAGATACTCTTCGATTCTTGGCCACATCAGTCCCGTTAAACCCACAGGAGCTATACCAATGGGTGCACTGTAGCTTTGCCCAAAGAGGGTAGTGGACGTTTCGGCCTTTAAATTACCTTTACAGAAGCGAGGTAAAAATCGAATGGCATCAAATGCTTTTTCATTTTCCCTCAATAGACTTTCGTCTCCTGTCCCGGAAGCCAAATATTCCCAAGCTATGGGTGGGATACGCTTCTTTGCCTTTTGAGCTAAGTCACTAATTCTTGGATAACTATTGGCATAGCCAGCGAGTTTCTGCTCCTTTCCCATAGCTTCGTCTAAATAGCGTTTATTTTCAATTACCTATTTCTCCAAGACCGCTTCAACCAACCTTTTAACCCCCACGAGTATGACATCAGTTGTAGGCAGTCCAGTGGTATGTTCCACTTCTTGAATTCTTTTTAGTGCTACTTCTTTCTCCAATCCAACTGTATTGAGGGCCACGCCAATACATTTTGCCTCATTTAGCGAGCCACATACATTGGCTACGACCTCGTTAAGTTTGATAAATTCATCCAATGGGGGAATGGGCACATGAGAAACGGGATATCGCAAATGGGTATAGGTCGCCTTATGACATAAGATAAGATGTGTTGGTTGCGAGCCCCTCATGAGGGGCAGGGTAGCGGTACTTCCTGGATGGGCCAAGGAACCCTGACCTTCAATAATCACAATATCCTTATCCGATTGCTCCAAAATCGCCTCTTCGACGGCACCTGCAGCCTGATCTACTTTGATGGCATCCAAAGGTATGCCATGCCCCATTAGGGTAATACCGATTTGACCAGTGGGTATAAACCCCACGTTAACCCCTTTTTTCTTCAGGGCTGAATAGAGTTCTAATCCTGCGGTCATTTTACCTGCGGCCATATCCGTACCAACCATAAGAATACGTTTATTGTTGAGTTGGGCGGCTTTTGCCTTGGCAATAGGGTAGGAGTTTGCTGGTTTTCGAACATCCCAAATACGATTTTGTTTCAGTAAATGTCCAAAGCGAGCCGTTAAGTCATCGTGAAGACCGTTTATCAAAGACAGTCCATTTTTTAAAGCATGTGAAATCGGGGCATCCCATTCTGTAGGAAATCGACCCCCACTGGGTGCAATGCCTAAGACCAAAATCTCCGCATAGAGTGCAATCGCCTCATCTATAGTGGCGACAACAGGAATGGAATAGGGCAGCCCAACAGCTTCTTGAACCGTTTTATGGGCATACTTGGAATCAATGACACATACGATGGGATGATTGGAAAAACGCATAAGGCCAAAACCCATTTTCCCCGAATCATTATCGAGGGCGCCCTCCATATAAATGGCCAGTTTTTGGTTAGATGTAAACATAGTCGCTATTCTTTAAATTTACCACCATGGCCGGGTTTGTCAAGGGGCGTGGTCGTCTCATTCACTAATGGCGCACCTTCACAAGGATCAGGATTCAAGTTTAAATGGGAATCAAGATCAACATGGTCCAATGCACCGGAAACGGCTGCCCCTGCTGCAATGGAAATCGAGGTCTCTCCCATACAACCGATCATTGTTTTCAATCCAAATGCTTTTGCTGTGGCGAGTATGCGCAGTGCACCGGTGATTCCGCCACATTTCATCAGTTTCATATTCACACCATCTACGGCATGGGCCCATTTGGGAATATCTGAGGCAAAACGACAACTTTCGTCCACAAATATGGGCAACGGGCGGTTTTCATATAATTCTGGCAAATATGCTTCCTCTCCCTCTTTTAAGGGCTGTTCTACATATTCACAGTTTCTTTCGGCCAGCCATGTCATCATATGTTTGGCATCCATGAAGTTCCACCCTCCATTGGCATCGACGCGTATGGAGATGGGATACTTTTGATAGTACTCCAATACCTCGTGGTACATGGCTTTATCGGCTTGAATACCTTCAGGATTGCCCAACTTTACTTTGAGGGTTCGAATACCATCTTGTTCCAAAATAAGGGGTAGGCGTTCTTTTGCTTCTTCAGGCGTCATTATTCCCAACGTAATGGAAGTGGGCTTCAAAGGCTTTTGAAACCCTAATAATCGATACAACGGCATCTGGGCTTTCTTGGCCATTAAATCCCATAGTGCAATATCCAATGCGGCCAGGGCACAAGGGGCTATCCCGTTAGCGAGCGCTTCATCATAGGTCTCATGTACGGAATTTAAGATTGCATGGTTGTTGCTCAGAAATCGTTCCAAATGATTTTGGGCTTCCTCTGCGGTAGCAGCACCTTCCGATACCCCTGGAGACGTCTCCCCCCAGCCGGTATGATTGTCATCCGAAACAGAGACAAACAGGTTGTGCTGGCCATCACGAACCCCTCTGCTGATACGCAAGGGGAAGCGTTTCTTCAAGTACAAAATCTTGTAGTCGACTTGCATTGGCCTCGTTTTTGTTTAAATGTATTCGATTTTGGAACGCTATTCAAAGAAAATCCCCATCAAGATGTATTTTTATGCCAAAGCATAAAAAATGGATGTTCAAATTGAACCCTCTTGGAAAAAACAGCTACAACATGAATTCGATAAACCGTATTTCAATACCTTGATTGAGTTTGTAAAAATGGAGTACCGGTCAACGAAATGCTACCCTAAAGGAAAGGATATTTTTGCTGCATTTGACCATTGCCCCTTTCATGAAACCAAGGTTGTTATTATTGGACAAGACCCCTATCACGGACCAAACCAAGCCAATGGATTATGTTTTTCGGTAAAAGATGGGATTCCACATCCGCCCTCATTGGTCAATATCTTCAAGGAAATTAAGGTGGACATGGGCAGCCCTTATCCTACAAGCGGAAATTTAGAACGATGGGCAGAACAAGGACTATTGCTTTTGAATGCGACCTTGACCGTTCGCGCACATCAAGCGGGAAGCCATCAAAACAAAGGTTGGGAACAATTTACTGATGCGGTTATTCGAATGGTGTCAACGGAATTGGAAGGTGTAATTTTCTTGTTATGGGGTGGGTTTGCAAAGAAAAAGGCCAGTCTTATTAACGCTTCAAAACATCATATTTTAACATCAGGTCACCCTTCTCCATTAAGTGCCAACAGGGGCTTATGGTTCGGAAACCGGCATTTCAGTAAAACCAATGGTTTATTGAAGGAAATGGGGAAACCGTTGATAACCTGGTGAAATACTACTAACCATTTCTTATTTATATTTAAAGAAAAAGACTACGTTTGTAAGACAGAATCCATACGGAACAAGGTCAGGGTGGGGAAATTAAAGTCGATTTTGTTGGTAGATGACGATGATACCACAAATTTTCTAAACAAGTTTTTTATACGTCAAATTGATTCATCTATTGAAATCAACGTTCTTTTAAATGGTAAGGAAGCAATAGACTTCATGATTTTAAATGGTAACGATGATATGTTACCCTGTATGGTGATTTTGGATACCAATATGCCCGTTATGAACGGATGGGAATTTTTAGAGGCGTTTGATGAGAAGTTCAATGATGATTTTAAAAAAAATGTCGCCATAGTCATGATGACTTCTTTAGATATTGACAAGACTACAAAAAAGGCCATTGACCACCCTAATGTATCCGATACGGCCCAAAAACCATTATCTGATTTAAAATTTAGGGCATTGATTAAAAAGCACTTCTAGGTTTTTTTCCAAGTAAACTGGTCCACAGTTCGAAAATCACCCAAAAGTTGAAGAGATTTTAATTGTTTGATAACCTCTGTCAGGGTGTTTTCGGGAATTTGTTGTTGAGACCATTGGGTGAGCGACAACCATTTTTGAATATCCGCTAACCGTTGCCCATATCGAATGGCAAAGGTACGGTCAATACTCGGAATTCTTTTGAACTCTCTTGTATAAGTATTGATGACCTCTAAAATATGGTTAACGATGGAGGCATGCTCTTTTAAGAAATCATCGTTACCAGCGATAACAAAACAGGGCCAAGGTGTTGGGCAGTCCGCTAAGAAACGGAACGTTCCGTCATCAACAAAGGGTTTTGTGGTGAAATGCTCCCACATAAAATAGTCTGCTTTGCCCGCTTTTAAAGCAGTAACAGCCCCTTCAAGCGTGTTTACTACTTCAAATTGTAATCTTTGGGTATTCCATCCTTGATTTTGCGCATTTACAAATGCCATAAGATGGCTACCACTGCCAAATCGACTAATGGCAACCTTTTTATCGTACAATTCAGAAAGTGAGGAAATCGTACTTTTTCCATCGACATGTATGCCCCAGAGTAGGGGAGATTGTATGTAGGTTTGAATAATGCTACTCGGATTACCATCCGAAATGCTTTTAATGATACCCTCGGTCAGAATAATGGCCAAATCGGTTTCACCAGAGTGCAAGAGCTGTGCCATTTTGCCCGTACCTTCAGAAATATCGGTCCATACCAAATCGATTCCACGTGCTTCAAAGGCACCTTCATCTATAGCAAAGTGCCAAGGCATATTAAAATGTTCTGGGACACCGCAAATATTGACTTTTACCATAATGGATGTTTATTGAAGTCTACTCCAAAAATAGGGTATCCGTATAAATGAACCCCTTATGAAGTCAAGGCTTTTAAAGTCAATTGAATCAATCGATCAATGGTTTCTTGCGGATTTTTTGAAAAAGTACCTAAAGCACGGTTGGCCAGTATAGCGTTCAAGGATACCGCTTTATGCCCTAATACACCTGCTAAGCCATATAGAGCGGCCGTCTCCATTTCGAGATTGGTGATAGTTTGCCCCTTAAAACGAAAGGAAGATAATTTTGCTTGAAAATCGTTAAGTTTCGGCGGCACCCGCAATTGGCGGCCCTGTGGTCCGTAAAATCCACCGTTGGTTACCGTAATTCCAGGTTGAATAGGGTACAACCTAAACCTATCGTGCAAATTTTCATCGCATTTGACAGTATAGGGCACAATGTTATATTTTTTCCAATCAAAATGTTCTAAAAGCTTTGCGGTCATTTCAACAATCTCAGTTTTATTTTTATTGTAGAAGTGGAGAATACCATCCAACCCAATAGCATATTCAGAGAGAATAAAACTATCTACGGGAATATGGCTTTGAATAGCCCCAGAAGTTCCAACTCGAACCAGTTCTAATGACTGCTTTGCCAATTTTATTTCCCTTGAGGAAAAATCGATGTTGACCAGTGCATCAAGCTCATTCAAAACGATATCTATATTACCGATACCAATACCTGTCGATAAGACCGTTAGACGTTTGTTATTGAGGTATCCCGTATGGGTTCTAAATTCCCGTTTCTCCTTTTTAACTTCAATAGAATCAAAATACCTTGAGACGTGATTCACCCTATCAGGGTCACCGACAAATATGATGGTAGAAGCAATATCTTCAGGAAGTAAATTGAGATGGTAAATACTGCCGTCGGCATTCAAAATCAATTCTGATTCGCCAATGGGCATCATCGAATCAGAGCTTTAAAATCCGTTGGTTGTCAGTATTAAAAAGAAAACCGTATTTCAGTGCCCCGCCCAGATAGTATTCGTCGTTTTGTAGTTGGGAATAAAAATTATGCTTCCCATTCAAGGCCTCTTTCCCTTTAGCCGATAGGCGAACAGGATTTAGTGAGGTAAACAACGGCTTTAAATTTGTAATAAAGCGGTCATATTGCGTATTTCCAAATCCGTAGTACCCTTGCTTTCGAAGAATATGTTCGGTAAATTCCTTTTTTGATTTGGGCTTATCTTCCACAGCGATTTTAAGCATATTCTCTTCGACAGCGTTCAAACCATTTTTGATACTGGGGAAACGACGTAGATGTGACTTTAAGGCTTCAGAAAGGTATTCAAATTGATAATTATCATAATCCATTAAGTTTTCCAGTCGCATAGGATTGTCACTGCAATACAACTGCCAAACGTAGTCTGCGTACTCAATGTCGTCTTGGGTAAGTATGGTTCTTTTATCGTATAGTGATAAGAGCTGTTCATCGGTCAGCTCATTCAAGGCATAGAGCTTATCCGTATCATCTTCTTTACCGCTGCAGACCAAAGAAATTTCTGCATGTCTGCGATATGTTTTCAACCAGCTCAAAACCGCTAACATATTCACCTGGCAGAACAAATCATATTCAAACCAAAGTACAATCTGATCTTGTTGTTTATGATTACAAAGGGAACGATACTCTTTTAAGGTCTTTTCTACAAACCATGACTTGCTGATTTTGTAGTTTTTGTTAAGGAACTCAAATCGTGTTTTCCAAAAAGACTCACTACCAACGCTGCTAAGGGTTTTGCCTTCGCATAACATTTCGCGCCAAGTAATGATATCACCTTTAAGGGGGAGTGTTTGTAATCGATTAGTGAAATTATCTCCGTTGGTAATATGCAACAGTGATTTCATTTTCAAATAAGTTTCGTCGGTTAGAATTTTTAAATGTAATATTTCGCGTCAGAAAACAAAAATTAATTTAGCCAAAGCATGTTTTTAAACCGATTTTTTTAACAGTTGTTCGATTAAAGTTGTAAATATTAAGGTATTCGTAATTATCCGCCGACGCGTTTGACAGAAAACCCATTTTCTTTCAGAAATACCATAATCTTATCTCGAAAATCACCTTGTATGATAATGGTATCGTTTTTATGGCTCCCTCCTACACCCAATAAGGTCTGTAGTGCCTTTGTCAACTTTTTAAAATCAGATGGTGCCCCGTTATACCCTTCCAAAATGGTTATGGGTTTCCCCTTTCGCTTTTCATATTTACAGATAATCGGCTCTTTTTGAAGCCAAAATTCAGGTTTATTATTATCCTGTTTTGTAGTTTCTTCTGGCGTATGGTCAGGAAACAAATTCCTAAGCTGGTCTTGAAGGTCCATGTTGTTTTTTTACGAGTCCTAGTTCAATCAATCGCTCATGAAGATATTCTCCTGCCGTGATATCTTCAAACTGTTTCGGATCGTCTTCACTTACACAGTTATCTAGACAATTTAAGGGCATTTCACTAATAGGGTGCATAAAGAATGGGATGGAGTAACGCGATGTACTCCAAAGTTCCCGCGGTGGATTAACTACCTGGTGAATGGTAGATTTTAATCTATTATTGGTCAAACGGGATAGCATGTCACCAACATTGATCATTAACTGATCGGACTCGGCGATGGCATCGACCCAATTACCTTCATGATTTTGAACTTGTAGGCCCTTGCCGTGTGCCCCCATCAACAGGGTGATAAGGTTGATGTCGCCATGTGCCGCAGCTCGTATGGCATTTTTAGGTTCTTGGGTAATGGGAGGATAATGTATAGGTCGCAAGATGGAATTTCCATTTTTGATAAAGTCATCAAAGTAGGTTTCCTCTAAATTCAAGTGTAAAGCCAGAGCTCTTAAAACATACTGCGCGGTTTTTTCCAACATTTTATAAGTCTCCCTGCCTACCACATTGAAGTCGACAAGTTCATCGACCATGACATTATTGGGGTAAGAGGCCTTGAGTTCAGGATTATCTTCAACATACTGTCCAAAGTGCCAAAATTCCTTCAAATCACCTTCTTTTCGGCCTTTTGCATGCTCTTTTCCAAAAGAAGTATATCCACGTTGCCCCCCGAGCCCCTCTATTTCGTAGGTGTTTTTTACCTCTTGTGGTAGGGCAAAAAACTTTTTGATTTCTTCATAAAGCTGGGTGACCAGTTCATCTGATAAAAAATGACCTCTTAACGCAACAAATCCGATTTGCTCAAAAGCATCCCCGATATCAGTAACAAATTTTTGTTTCCGTTCGGCGTTGTCTGAAAGAAAGTCTCGTAAATCAACACTTGGAATAGCACTCATCGGATATCGTTTTAGTGGAACCCAAAAGTAATGAATCTTAGGCTTTTTACTACTTTTGAGTCCAACACGCAACAACTTAACTATGCGATACCATAGCGAAGGTATTGAACCGGAAATACTACTAAAACTGTATCAGCGCATGCTGAAACCTCGCATGGTAGAGGAAAAGATGCTGATTTTATTACGTCAGGGTAAAATATCGAAATGGTTCAGTGGAATTGGCCAAGAAGCAATCAGTGTTGGCGTGACTACAGCACTAAAAGAATCAGAATATATTCTACCGATGCACCGAAATTTAGGTGTATTTACCTCGCGAAACATACCCTTACATCGCCTTTTTGCCCAATGGCAGGGAAAAGCGAACGGTTTTACCCAAGGGCGTGACAGAAGTTTCCACTTTGGCAGCCAAGAACACAAGATCATTGGTATGATTTCACATCTCGGGCCCCAGTTGGGCGTGGCAGACGGTATAGCTTTGGCCGATGTTATTCGCCGAAAGAAAAGGGTGACCGCAGTATTTACAGGTGAGGGCGCCACCAGTGAAGGGGATTTTCACGAGGCCCTCAATGTGGCTTCTGTCTGGAACCTGCCCGTATTGTTTTGTATCGAGAATAATGGTTATGGACTTTCAACACCAACCAAAGAGCAATACAAATGTGAAAATTTAGTCGATCGCGCCAAAGGGTATGGTATTGAAGGCCGCAGAATAGAAGGAAACAATATTCTGGAGGTCTACTCAAAAATCAATGAACTTTGCAAAGCCCTTCGAAAACGACCTAGACCCGTACTACTCGAATTTAAGACTTTTCGAATGCGTGGTCATGAAGAGGCCAGTGGTACAAAATACGTTCCTGACAAATTGATGAAAGAATGGGCTGCAAAAGACCCCATATCAAATTACGAGGCATACCTGCTGGAAAAAGGTATTTTAACTATTGAAAAAATTAACGCATTAAAAGAGGAAATCAGCCGTGAAATCAATGATGGTCTTGAAAAGGCATATGTTGAAGAAGCTGTATTATTTAATGAAAGTAAAGAATTAGATGACGTATTTCACTTAGCTTCAAATGAGGGTTTTGATAAAGGAAAAGAACGAGAAAATATTCGATTCGTGGATGCTGTTTCACAAGGACTCCGACAATCAATGGAGCGGCATCAAGAACTTATCATCATGGGGCAGGATATTGCCGAATATGGGGGCGTTTTTAAAATTACCGACGGTTTTATGAAAGACTTCGGTCGAAGCCGTGTTCGCAATACCCCAATTTGTGAGTCCATTATTGTTTCTGCAGCCATGGGGCTTTCCATTAATCGCATGAAATCTGTGGTTGAAATGCAGTTTGCCGATTTCGTCAGTTCTGGTTTTAATCCTATAGTCAACTATTTGGCAAAGGTACACTATCGGTGGGGGCAACCTGCGGACATTGTTATACGAATGCCTTGTGGTGGTGGTGTCGGTGCAGGGCCATTTCACTCTCAAACCAACGAAGCCTGGTTTACCAAAACGCCCGGATTAAAAGTGGTGTATCCCTCAAGTCCTGAAGAGGCAAAGGGATTATTGATTTCAAGCATCAACGACCCAAATCCAGTATTATTTTTTGAGCATAAAGGATTGTATCGCAGTGTTTATGGTGATGTTCCAACTGCTTACTACACATTGCCATTGGGGATGGCAAATCGTCTTCGGCAAGGAAATGATATCACTGTTGTTACCTATGGTGCTGGGGTGCACTGGGCATTGGAAACCTTGGAAAAACATTCAGAAATCTCAGCCGAACTCATAGATTTGCGCACACTGGCACCGCTCGACACCAAAACAATATACCAATCGGTTCGGAAGACGGGAAGACTTATTCTTCTTCAAGAAGATACACTGTTCGGAGGTATTTCAAGTGATATCTCCGCAATGGTTACCGAGCATTGTTTTGAATATTTGGACGCGCCTATCAAACGGGTCGCTAGCTTGGATACCCCTGTGCCCTTTGCAAAAAATTTGGAAGAAGGCTTTCTTCCTAAGCAACGTTTTGAAAAAGTGCTTTTGGAATTGTTGGCGTATTAAAGGATTTTATTTCAAAAATTTCGATAAAATACCGGTCATGAAAAGACCATAAAGGCTTTTCATCCGTATTTCCATATAAATATTAACGTAAAACAACTATGGGAAAAACAGCAAGATTACTTTTAATCATAGCAGTCATTGTCGCAGGGGCCTGCACAACCACAAAGTCAGTTCGCTCCCAACGCAATTTGTTCAGCGGAACCTGGTCTTTGGATAATATTCGTTACGAAAACACGGGTAATTTTCAGGCTGTATTGTTTGATGATGCGAAAGACATATGTTTTGAGGGCAGTGAATGGTTCTTTCGCGATAATAACAGCACAGGGCGTTATACGATTCAACAAGGTTCGCTATGTCAAGGCGGAGACCGCTACATTCGCTGGTCGGTCATAGAGCCCCGAGAGAACTACAGTAGTCAACTTCAATTTAAATTTATTGACGAGAAGTACAAAGATATTTCAGGTGGTATCGGTTATCGCTTGAATATTTCCAGTTTGAACGAAACACAAATGGTATTGCGCTCCAATGCCAATGTTGATGGAGAAATGGTAACCATTGTTTATGAATTTTCAAAAAAATAAATATGTATACGAGACTTAAAAAAATAATGATTTATGGGACGTCGATAATGGTTTTGTTCAGTTGCAATGCCATTAAGAACGCAAACAATGCCCAAAAAGGCGGTGCGATTGGTGCCACTGGTGGAGCAGTTATAGGAGGTGTCATCGGTAATAATGTGGGCAAGGGCAATACCGTTTTAGGGGCTATTATTGGTGCTGCAGTAGGTGGTGCTGCCGGTGGATATATTGGTAGTCGAATGGACCGTCAGGCCGAACGCATCGAACAAGAACTGCCCGGAGCTGAAGTCCAACGGGTTGGAGAGGGTATCAATGTCACCTTTACCCAAGACGCAGGGGTGTTCTTCGACACCAATAAATCAGACGTCAAGGGATCCTCGGCCGAAACCCTTGATAAACTAGCAGGTATTTTCAAGGAATATCCCAAATCAAATATTTTAGTTGAAGGCCATACTGACAGTGCTGGCCCTGAAGAGTATAATCTTTCACTATCACAACGTAGGGCAGAATCGGTGACGACTTATCTGATTTCAAAAGGAATCGATTCTTATCGTTTCTCAACCAAATGGTATGGGGAGACCCAACCAAGGGCAACCAATGAAACCTCAGAAGGCAAGGCAAAAAACAGAAGGGTTGAACTTGCCATTGTAGCGAGTGATGCATTGAAAAAGGAGGCTACGAACAATACCAAAGGCTGAATATTTATAAAAACAAATGGAAAATCCCGATGCACATCGGGATTTTTCTTTTTAGGTGTATCTTAAACCCATGAAGTATGATGTCATTGTTATTGGGGGTGGACTGGCAGGATTAACGGCTTCGATATGTTTGGCAAAGGAGGGACGGTCTGTGTTGGTTTTGGAAAAGAAAAAGTACCCATACCATAAGGTTTGTGGAGAGTATGTATCGAATGAGGTTAGGCCCTTTTTGGAGTACTTAGGCCTTGATCTGAACGCCTTGGGGGCCGTAAACATCAACACCTTCTCCATCAGCAATGTAAAAGGGAAACAACTGCATACCAAACTTCCTTTGGGTGGATTTGGCATAAGCCGATATACCTTAGATTATGCACTCTATCAATTGGCCTTGAGGTCTGGTGTAACATTTCAATTTGAGACGGTGCTGTCATGCTCATTTGAGGAAAATGGGTTTACCTTGAATTCAAAGAACAATGAGTATAGAAGCAAATTAGCAATAGGAGCCTTTGGCAAACGTTCGTTATTGGATAAAAAATTAAATCGCCACTTTATTCATAAAAAGTCCCCATGGGTTGGTATCAAAGCCCATTATAGGGTGGAGGACTTCCTAAAAGACGAGGTGTCGCTACATTGCTTCCCAGGAGGCTATGGAGGACTCTCCATGGTCGAAAATGGCATCGTGAATTTCTGCTATTTAGCGCATTATAAACACTTTCAACACTACAAGAGTATCGAGGCCTTTCATGAAAACGTAATCAAAGGTAATTCTCACTTGAAGCGCTTTTTTGATAGGGCAAGTCCGATATTTGACCATCCATTAAGTATTGCACAGATTTCATTCTCCAAAAAAGAAAAGGTGGAAAATCATCTATTGGTTTGTGGAGACAGTGCGGGCTTGATTCATCCCCTTTGCGGTAATGGTATGGCCATGGCTATTCATGGGGCACAAATCGCCTCTAAATCACTTTTAAAATTCCTAGCAGATGACAGTTATGACCGAAGTCAAATGGAAGAGGAATATTCAAAAGCGTGGAAAAGGTATTTTGGCAAAAGAATGTTCTTCGGAAGAAAAATACAGTCCGTTATCACCAATCCACTATTAATCAATGGTCTTTTTTCCCTCATTCCCAATTCTGAAACAATTCTATCCAAAATCATTCGCCAGACTCATGGAAAACCTATCTTAGTGTAATGGATTTTTCAAAGCGAAGCACGGTAGAAGAACATATGGACAATCCTATTTTGGATAAAGAATCCTACAAAAAAGCATACAAAGACATCAACCGTTGCAATACCTTATTAGGTGGCAGTGACATTACCATCAAAGCGATTCGAAAACTTATTGATGAAAACCCTCAAAAATCGTATACGATTATGGACATGGGTTGTGGAGATGGCCATATGCTAAGACTCATAGCAAAACGTTTTCGTGGTCGTGATATAAAATTGCATCTGGTGGGAATTGATTTAAGGGATGATGTAATTACCGTTGCAAGAGAGGCCTCTCAAGACTTTCCAGAAATCTTATTCCAAGAAGCAGATATTTTGGATTTAACGCAAGTTCAAGACTGTGATATTTTGCTTTGCACCTTGACCATGCACCATTTTGAGGAAGCTGATATTAAAACGTTTGGTCGAAGGTTTGGGGAATTGGCTAAACTAGGGGTAGTCATCAACGATTTGCAACGGAGCAAAGTGGCCTACCATCTTTTTAAGTTGTTCAGTTTTTTCTTTGTCAAAACGAAAATTGCCAAAGAAGATGGACTGATTTCAATCAGTAAGAGCTTTCGAAGACATGAATTACAGCAAATCGCCGACACCATTGAAGGGTTGCGTCACACCATTACCTGGAAATGGGCTTTTAGATATTTATGGACCATGCAACCCCTACAAGCACAATGAGCATGGTTGAAACCAAAATCATTGAAGTCGCTAAGGCATTACCGCCCTATTGCCGGTCCACAGCTGAGATACTTCCGTTTGTAGACCTTTGGTTGACTGACCAAGAGAATCGTTTTCGGCGGAAAGTAGTTAAGATATTCGAAGGTTCTGGCGTCGACAGACGCTATGGTATCATGCCCATTGAAGAGGTGTTTCAAGCCACCTCTTTTGAGGCCAAGAACACCATTTATGTTCGCGAGGTTAAGAAGCTAGGGGAGCAGGCCCTAAGAAATGCCTTGGAAAATACCGATTGGAATCCTTCCGATCTCGATTTTATCATTACGGTAAGTTGCACTGGGATTATGATACCCTCCCTTGATGCCTATTTGGTGAATGCGTTACAACTACGCCAAGATATTGTTCGACTTCCTGTTACGGAAATGGGCTGCGCTGCAGGCGTTTCGGGAATGATATATGCCAATCAGTTCCTTAGGGCAAATCCTGGTAAAAGAGCTGCGGTCATTGCCGTAGAGAGCCCAACAGCGACTTTTCAACTGAATGATTTTAGTATGGCCAACATGGTGAGTGCCGCTATATTCGGTGACGGGGCCTCTTGTGCGCTTTTAACCTCGAATAATGAAGATAAAGGCCCTAAAATAGTTGGCGAAGGGATGTATCATTTTTATGACGCCATCAAAATGATGGGCTTTGACCTTACCAATACCGGGCTTAAAATGATTTTGGACCCGAAAGTCCCTGAGACCATTGCACAACATTTCCCCCAACTGACCTACCCATTTTTGGGGGCTTGTGGTTCAAGTATTGAAAAATTAAATCACTTGATATTCCATCCCGGGGGACGAAAAATAGTCCAGACGGTTGAAGAGCTTTTTGGGGCATTGGGCAAAAACATTGATGAAACCCGAAGGGTTTTAAAGGCATATGGCAATATGAGCAGTGCAACGGTGCTTTATGTGCTTGAGGAATTCCTTAAAAAGGAAATTGAAGAAGAGGAACAAGGGATGATTTTAAGTTTTGGACCAGGTTTTTCAGCGCAACGCATCCTAATTGAGTGGTAATGGAAATGGTGGAAAGGCCAATAGCATTAATCTTAGGGGGAAGTTCCGGACTTGGGGCGGCCACGGCATCAAAACTCGCCAAAGAAGGCCATGATTTAGTCATAGTGCATCGAGATAGAAAAGCGGACATTCCCCATATTGAGATGCTCTTTGATGAAATGAAATCCAATGGTGCTCGAGTATGGCCGTACAATGCAGATGCCGTACATCCACAAAAACAATTAGCCCTCTGGAATAAAATTAAAAATACGCTGGGCGAAAGAAAAATTAATGTGTTGATTCACAGCATTTCCAAAGGAAATCTTAAATCAATGGTTGAAGATTTTGCCCTGAATAATCAAGATGTTCAACTTACCCTGCAAGCCATGGCAACGAGTCTGTATGATTGGGTTCAATTGATATTCAAAGAACACCGCTTCGATGATGATGCCAGGATAATTGCTTTTACCAGTGAAGGCAATACAAGGGCCATACGGGGTTACGCCGCTGTTTCAGCGGCCAAAGCGAGTCTAGAGGCACTGGTTCGAAATATGGCATTGGAATTTGCTCCTTTTGGCCTGAAAGCCAATTGCGTTCAAGCCGGGGTCACCAATACAAAATCCTTAAGAATGATTCCTAACCATAGCACTTTGTTGGAAAATGCAAAGCAACGCAATCCTAATAAACGGTTGACGACTCCCGCTGACGTCGCAGATGCAGCTTATTTGCTCACGCTACCTGAAGCAAAATGGATAACAGGAACAGTAATTAAAGTCGATGGAGGAGAAAGTTTACAGTGATGAATATAAGTGAAGTACTTGACAAGCTACCTTATCAATCTCCCTTTCTATTTGTAGACGACTTGACCGACATCAATGAAAATGGGGTTCAAGGAAATTATACCTTTCGTTCTGATTCTTATTTTTATCAAGGGCATTTTAAAGGCTTTCCGGTTACCCCAGGTGTCATTCTAACAGAATGTTGTGCCCAAATTGGCCTGGTGTGCCTTGGAATCTTTCTTTTGAAAGACGAATCGTTTCAAGAGACGCTGGGCGTTGCATTTACAAGTTCTGAGATGGAATATTTATTACCTGTTTATCCTGAGGAAAAAGTAACCGTAACGGCGAAAAAGGTATACTTCAGGTTCAATAAATTAAAGTGTAAAGTAGAAATGCGTAATGTCTCAGGGAAGTTGGTCTGCAAGGGAACCTTGGCAGGAATGTTAAATTCATTTAACAATGCATAGGGTTGTTGTCACTGGCCTTGGCGTTTGTGCGCCCAATGGCGTAACTGTTGATGATTTTGAGGAATCCTTGTCCAAAGGGATTTCTGGGATTACGTTTTTTCAAGAACTAGAAGACTTGAATTTTTCATGTCAAATAGGTGGTATACCAAATATTGAGCATATAAACCTTAATAAATACTTTAATAAGGCTCAGTTGAAATCCCTTAAGGCTTCCGGATTAAAATATGGTGCTATTGCTGGTGTTGATGCTTGGAACGATGCTGGGTTGGAAGCAAACATGGATAAACCCGATTGGGAGTCTGGAATTATTTTTGGAACCGGAATTTTAGGTGTAGATAAATTCCGTGAAGCGATTTATCAATTGGATGAAGGTCAAGTGCGCCGATTAGGGAGTACCGTTGTTCCACAGACCATGGCCAGCGGTATAAGTGCACATCTTGGGGGGTTCTTGGGTTTGGGGAATCAGGTTACCACCAATTCTTCAGCCTGTACCACGGGAACAGAAGCAGTATTGATGGGGTATGAACGTATTGTTTCAGGTCGCGCTACCCGTATGTTGGTGGGTAGTTGTAGTGATAGCGGCCCCTACGTTTGGGGCGGTTTTGATACGATGCGCATCCTTTCTACAAAGTTCAATGCATTGCCTGAGCAGGGGAGTCGCCCAATGAATGGTACCGCAGCGGGTTTTGTTCCTGGTAGTGGAGCAGGCGCCCTAGTTTTGGAAACCTTGGAAAGCGCACAGCAACGCAATGCTCCGATTTATGCAGAAATTTTAGGGGGTGCCGTTAATAGTGGTGGCCATCGACAGGGGGGGAGTATGACCGCTGCCAATCCGTTAGGGGTACAACGTTGTATTCAAGACGCTTTGCGATATGCTAATATCGCTCCTGAAACTATTGATGCGATAAACGGACATTTGACCGCAACGACAAAAGATGCCAATGAAATTGAAAATTGGAGCCTTGCTTTAAAAAGATCGGGTAAAGACTTTCCCTATATCAATAGTTTTAAAGGCCATACCGGGCATTGCCTAGCGGCTTCAGGGAGCCTAGAATGTGTAGGTACAGTACTTCAGATAAAACACCAAAAATTGTACGGTACATTGAATTGTGAAGAGATACACCCTAAAATTCTCAAAGTTGTACCAGCTTCACAAGTCATCAATACCACGGTTGATTACCGTACAAACATAGTGGCAAAGGCAAGCTTTGGTTTTGGGGATGTGAATTGCTGTATTATTTTTAGGGCGTTTAACAAATAGTTGGTTATGTCTCATGGAGCATTTTGAAAAATTAAAAGAAATCGTATCACAATATCTTCCTGATGATGTTGATGCCTCTCAAATAGGACCTACTAGCAATTTCATTCAAGAGCTCAATATCAATTCCGCAAATCTTGTAGATATCGTTCTTGACGTGGAAGATACTTTTGATATTATGTTGGAAAATGATGATATGGATGGAATGCTCACCGTTTCTGACGCATTAGAGATTATAGCGGCCAAAATAAAACAAAGAAACAATGACGCCTAAGAAGAAATGGCTTTTGACAGGGGGGATCGGGGCTTCACTCTTTGGGTTTGGTCTTTGTGGCGTCGTGGAAAGTGGTTTTTTGAAACATGGCGATGTAGCTTGGTGGATATGGTCTGGCCTTGGTACCATAGCGCTTTCGGTGACCATATTGGGAGTGGTTTTGCTCATCAAAGCAGGAGTCATGGAAAAAGATTTTAAATAAGATGCTAGACACATTTATCACATGGGCCAAGCCCAAACTTCAGGTCGACAAGCGTCTTATTATTACATATTGCGTTATATACTTTTTATGGGGTCTTGGCATGAATTGGGTAGGGCAACAGCTCGAAATTGCAAAATTTACCTTTTGGTGGCAAGTGATTACCTGTTACCTTTTTTATATGATACCTATTTCATTGGTATTGAGAGGCCTTCCATTTCATCAACAATATGCATATGGTTTAGTAGCTATGGCCCTTTTAGAATTTGGTGGGTACGCCTTGAAAACATCTTATGCGTATCCCAATAATGTATTGGACCAATTGTTTACCGAGAGGAACTTTAGTTTGGGCATGGCCCTTTTCTTTGCCCTTTATTTTCCATTGGGTAACGCCCTTGTCTCCCGTGTCTGCCGCATTATTTTTAAGTCTGATTTCTAGCGGGAACAGCAGTTCATGTTGAAAGAAAATCTACGGTTTGCGATAGATATTTGCGACAAAAACATGGGGTAGATAACTTGACAGTTACAGGTATTTAAGAACCTAACTCGAATTCAAAATTCACAATTACCAAATTATCTTCACGTTTTTTTTTAATGGTAACGCCAAAATCTGAAGAATACAGCTCTCCTTTTCCTTTTAGGGTATTTCCCATTTTGGTAAAATGAATTTGAAACTCCTTTTTGGTTCCCTTAATAGTAAGGTGCCCCAATACGTCCCAACCACCGCCATTTGGTTTGATTTCTTCGCTTTCAAATATTATTGTAGGATATTCCTTGGCATTAAAATAGCGTCCGCTTCGCAACGACCAATTGCGTATACCGTTGTTAGTATCCAATGTTTCTACCGAGACCGAACCTCTCAAGGTAGACTCCGACGGTTGATTCCAATCGATGGTTGAAGTGGATGTAAATCCACCAATGCTTCCCTTTACTTCTTTGTAGGGAAAATCAAAGGTGATTTTTGCTGTTTTGATTTCATTGTACTGCGCATTGAGGGTTATGGAAGCCAGGAATATCAATTGTAAGAAAAGACGGTACATAATATTTTTTTAATCATCGTCAAGATACAGCACTTTTCATAATGCATCCAAGTACTTTTCTGTTATCGATATTTTTAGGGTTACCATTGTCAATTTCAAAGATATCCCGTAGACGAAAAGGCTTCATTAACGAATACGTCTATTTTGAAAAAGGGAACGCTCAACTGTGGTGGCCTTCCACACGGCAATCACCCCTTAGATATTTGTTTTTTGGTTCATTTCCAGTCCTTCTATTATTTATCTGGATTCAAATTGCTTATTTTGTATCAATAAGTTTTTAGATACAAAGGCATGCACACTATGAAAGGACCCATATATAACTATTTATCGACTTGTATGGCAATGGTTATTATTATCATATTGGCCAGTTGTAAAGGAAATGGCAACAACACTATCCAGCAATATGAGGAACCAAAATCCGACTTACCGGTGTCCCTCTTGAATTTGCCGGATGGATTTAAAATTGAGGTGTATGCGGATGGGCTTGATGGTGCCCGATCTATGGCGATGGGTACCGATGGTACCTTATTCGTAGGCACCCGAAATGAAAAGACCGTATATGTGGTTCAAGATTTGGATAAGGATTATCGTGCAGACCATATTAGGGTATTGGACAGTACTTTAGAGGTTCCCAATGGTCTTGCCTTTCGAAACGGTTCGCTATATGTGGCCGAGGTAGGGCGCTTATTACGTTATGATTCGATTGAAACAAAGTTGGATGCGCCACCCCGCCCTGTTGTCGTATACGATGATTATCCAACGGAGTTTCATCACGGTTGGAAATATATTGCCTTTGGCCCAGATGATAAATTATATGTTCCCGTAGGCGCCCCTTGTAATATTTGTGATAGCACGGTTTCAGACCAACGGTTTGCCTCAATTACGCGTATGGACCCCGATGGGAGCAATCGAGAAATTTACGCTCACGGTGTCCGTAATTCCGTAGGCTTTACATGGCATCCAAAGACAAAAGAACTATGGTTTACCGATAATGGTCGTGATATGATGGGTGATGATATTCCGCCTTGTGAACTGAACCGTGTCGAAAAGGCCGGGCAACATTTTGGTTATCCTTTCTGTCATGGGGGTTTAGTTGCCGATCCTGAATTTGGTCAACTAAGGGCCTGTGATGAATTCGTTTCCCCTGTTCAGGCCATGGGCGCGCATACTGCACCGCTGGCCGTTAAGTTTTATACTGGAGGTATGTTTCCTGAGAAGTATAAGAATTATGCCTTCGTGGCCGAACATGGTTCTTGGAACAGATCTAAAAAAGTGGGGTATCGGATAGCGCTAGTTGAGCTAGATGGAAATACTTCTGTAGGATACACCACTTTTCTTGACGGATGGTTGAATGATGAAACACAGGACCAATTCGGTCGCCCGGTTGATCTTTTATTTTTGAAAGATGGCTCAATGCTCATATCAGACGACTATGGTGATGCCATTTATCGTGTTACCTATGCAGGCGAAGAAGTTGCTATGAATTGATTTGAAAAGAGAATCTTTTGGGGGCAGTCGATAAAAAATGCCCAGCCAACATCTTTTTTCCCTCCTTTCTCGTATAAATTGATGTACCGCGATGCGGTAAGCGTGTGAAACGAGAACAAAACATGAATCAAACCAATAAAACTCTGGCTATTGCACTTTGTGCAATGCTGGTCCTCACAACTTTTTTTGAGGTTCATGCACAACAGCGTTTATCCTATTCTGGAAAATACCGACTAAGCGAACTTAATGGTCAAGCTGAATACGGGTACCAAGTCATAGGAATTGATACCCTATACGAAGGTCCATTCGTTTTTGAACGTTCTGATTTAAATTCATTGCTACAACAACAGGATAGTTCTTTTCTGATTAAAGGTGCTTTTGAAAAGAGTGTTCCACAAGGGAAATGGTTGTTTCAATTTGGAAATTTCCAAAGTGATAGTTCCACTAAAGTAACTGGATTTAACTATAGCCTCATCGTGAACGGTACACTTCAAGAGGCCCGAGGAGATTTTTTTAATGGAAAGCTATACGGGCGTTGGGAATTTTTTGAAAAGCACGTCAAAAATTCCACAGTCGTTGATACGCTCTTCTATAGTGAAGTCAACTTTTTGAATAGCGTGCCCCAACAAACCTTTCGACTCGAAAATAAAGACGGTGCACTGGTGGGCCGTTTACTCCGTAACGGACTGGCCCATGATACTTGGTCTTTTATATCAAATGAAGGCGATGCCATTGAAAATTGGTATTTCAATGAGGGTAGGCTACTCAAAATTGAAAAAGAAGAGAACAATGCCCTGTTAGCACATCCCGTTTTTGGCACTATGACAAAAGCCTTTGAAGAAGAGAATCTCGATGCGGGATATATACTCCTAATCAACATATATAAAGGGAATGCGGCATTACCCAAGACAAGCCATGGGATTGAGACCGTTTTGTTACAAAACCATTCACGATATGAAAAAATTAAAAAGGTACTAGCTGATTTGGGTACTAATGGTTTCGCGACGGGCTTCAGGGTTAAAGTGCCTCATTTTCCGTTGGACGAGAAATCAAAAGAGCAGCTCGATTCGACCTCAAGATGGGTCAAGCAGGTTCAAAATAGCAGTGAGATATATCTTAAAAGCACACAATTGAATATTCTTCGACGCTCTGATCCAGAGGCCAATTATCTATTTCATGTAACCAAGGCCCTAGATAGTCAATTGATCAAACCGTTGGCCCTTCTCAGTGATATGAACGACTATGGGGTTATCGATAATGTAGATGAGGTGACGCTGATCAATTATCTTTTTCCAAAGGGAAAACCGATTCCTGAAATTTCATTTATAATGAGTGACGGAACGCTTCAGACCTACTTGGGGCCGGGCGGCGAAAATGCAGATTTTAGTGCAGCCGGCATAAAGGGCACGTTCCAAATCGCAGCTTATCTCAAGGAAAGTATGGAGTCAATTTCCGCTCGATTGGATAGCAAGTTTATCAATAACATACGGCAACGGGAATTTGAAGACTTAGAAAAGCAAATGGTCACCCAGGTGGACGCTTTGGGCAGTTATCCAGACTCCATTCAGCAAAATTTAAGCAAAGAACAGAATGAAGCTTTAATCAGTGTTAAGACGTTTGCTGAAGGATTGCTGAGTGCGTATTCAGAGAAGGAGGGCAAGAATAAGAATTTAGATGAGGCCAAATACTTGGTTCAGTGTTTGGGGCAACTTGACCTGTTGTCCGATGAAATTGTCCGGTTGTCTGAAAATGAAAAAATAGTTGAGGAAAAGTACACCGACGCGGTATTCAATCCATTTACGGCGACTATTATGGACGAAAGGGTCAAAAAAAGAATAACAGGTGCCTATCGGAATATTATCGTACCATATTTATTGGAAACCGCTGCACGGAAAGTAAGCTGCGAGACGGTTGAATCACTCTATCAATTATATGTGCAGGTTCAAGAACGAATGTTAGAACTACGAGACGAAGAAAGTACCAAAATGGAGCGAAAACTTCGAAAGGAAAGAAATCCAAAAACGGTACTGGAATTGTTCGGTCTAAAGCCCGTTGGGAAGTAGTATATGAAAGCAATACAAAATTTTTCCACCAGGATTATGCTATTCGTTCTCTTTTTGGGCAGTGGTTCTTTAATCGGGCAAGAAGAGGGGATTCTTCAGCAAGAAACAAAATTCAAAGAGCCGGTTTCAAGGGTATGGTTCAATACCTACGGTGCCATAAGAATATCAAAGCGTTTGTTCTGGGATGCCCAGACCCACTTTAGATTTCAAGAGACCGAGAACACCCCTTTTATAGGTCAAGTGGGGCAAGTGTACAATCGACATGCTTTAGGTTATATTTATTCAAAGAACATCAACTTCAGCCTGGGTGGCGTCTTACGGGTAAATTTTAATACTGATGAATCTTCAGACGACCGAAACGTGGTTCCTGAGTGGCGGATTTGGCATCAATACCAGTTTGCACAGCCTGTTTACAGTGCCATGATTTATCACCGTATTCGTATCGAACATCGATGGACCCAAGGTTTCGAGGAAAACAGTGAGTATATTTTCAGAAACCGTTGGCGCTACATGTTCAGAGCGAAGATTCCCCTAAATAGCCATAAACTCGAAACAGGAACAATTTATGTTTCTCCAGAAGCAGAAGTTATCATGCAGAGCGGAAAGGCCGTTGTCGGTAGCGTCATGGAAGATTTGCGTCTAACGACTACATTGGGGTATATTTTGACCCCACGTTTAAAAATTGCCGGAGGATTGATGTATTCTCAAGGACAAACACTGGATAATGCTGGAATTTTCAAACAAAATTGGACCATGCGTTTTCATGTTTACTTCTCACCTGATATTAGAAAGGTTAAAAATAAACTTCCCGCAATCCATTTTACCGATTAGTCTCGTATATGCATTGAACAGACAAAACCAAAATGAAGATATCTCATAAAATTATCCTGTCATCAGTCGCCGTTGTGGCCGCAGTATGTATTGGATATTTAGGGCTTTCCAATATTCAAAAAGGGGAAAAAATACGCTTGCAGGCAAATAAATTGACCGCACTACAAGAACAGCTCTCCCTTCAAGGCAAGTTATATGAAGCGGATTCATTGTTGGTTCTTGGAAATTATCAAAAAGCATTGAAATCTTACGAGTCAACCGACTTTGGCACAATTGAAGACGGAACGGTTGCCGTAAACCTTCGAAAGGCCATTGCGAAACGTTTTTTAGATGTTGAATACCAATGGAGCCAGAAAGAGAAATTACAAAAAGACCTTCAAGATTCTATAGCAAATACCATTGAAGAGCTACCGGATAACGATCAGGCCAACCAGCTAGACTCTTTAAGTTTTGCGCTTTCCAAGACAAAGGTTCAATTGGCAAAGCTCAAACGGCAACTATACCAAAAGTCTTTTGGCGAGTACCTAACATTTACGAATTCCAAAGGAAGTCAAGTGCATTATGTTGGCAAGGTTAAAGATGGCAAGGCCAATGGCTATGGGGTGGCCATTCTCAATACGGGCAGTCGTTACGTGGGTGAATGGAAAAATAATCAAAGACATGGTCAAGGTGCCTTTTACTGGAAGGATGGGCAATATTATGAGGGTAATTATAGCTTTGGCAGAAGACACGGTCAAGGGACTTATCATTGGCCCAATGGCGAAAAGTATGTTGGCCAGTGGCAAGACGACCAACGATCAGGCAAGGGGGCGTTTTACTCCAAAGACGGAACGCTAATGACCAGTGGTGTTTGGAAAAACGATCAATTGGTTGTTAGTCGCGACAGGCCCAAAAAACAAAAAGGGTCTAAAAGTAAAGATGTAGCGGCCCTTTAAGTACTTGTATAGTAATTTTCATATGATTTTTGGTGACAACCGATACTTCAAATAGTTTGGTCAGGCCGATTAAGACTTATGAGATCCCTTATTTGCTAGCGATTTTTTTGTACTTATCTCCCATATTTAAACTCAAAAAATAACCAAGTGTAACGTATCCGTCAAATTGGATTTACAGACGAGGGAGAGTCATCGAACGTGTCCTTAAAAACGTTCGCATTGACTGTGTTTAAAAAAGCGTGACATCGCTGTAAATTTCATACAACAACCATTCGTTCCTTTTTTCGTAAAGTTTAGACGACCCGATTGTAAGTTTTATTGGGCATAGTATGTCATAATTCCGATAAACAATAAACCGATATGGTATACAGAATTGGTCAAATCATATACTTTATTGTTGGTAGATCAAACGAAATTTGTAGTATTCTCATTTCGGTAGAATTCGATTTTTTTATCGTTTAAGCGGCACATAAGTTTAAAGAAAAGGGGCAAGAATGTATGCCACAGATAAAAAGCGTTACAATGTTTCAATATTTTAAGTGATTTGAAAGGAAAGAATTAGAATAATATGAAATTCAATAAAATACTTACTATCCTAGCATTGGTATTTACAACTGAATTGTTGTCCCAAAACCCCGTGGATTTTAAAAACCCGATACTGCCCGGATTTTACCCTGACCCCTCTATTTGTAGAGTTGGTGAAACATACTATATGATAAATTCCAGTTTTGAATGGTTTCCAGGGTTACCGATTCATCGTAGCAAAGATTTGGTGAATTGGGAAAAAATAGGGCATGGATTACACCGTCCCGATCAAATTGAATATAAAGATGGTCTAGAAAACTCTGGAGGAATATTTGCGCCGACCATACGCTATCATGAGGGGACTTTCTATATCATTACGACTATGGTAGGCCAAAAAGGAAATTTTATCATAACGGCTAAAAATCCTGAAGGTCCGTGGAGTAATCCTCTTTGGATTGCTGATGCACCGGGCATTGACCCCTCACTTTTTTGGGATGATGATGGCAAGTGCTACTATACGGGCGCAGGGGTTTTAGAAGGAATACCACGTGACTGGCCGGGTAAAAACGGAATTTGGATGCAAGAAATTGACCCAGATAAGGGAATTCTTCTTGGTGATAAAAAACAATTGACCCATGGTCATGCGTCAAATGCCCGGTGGGCTGAAGGGCCACATTTATACAAAATTGACGACGAGTATTTGTTGTTGATTGGGGAAGGAGGTACTAGCGAGTACCATGCTGTGACCGTATTCAATAGTAAAGATCTATGGGGACCTTACAGACCAAACCATGCGAATCCAGTAATGACACATCGCCATCTGTATAAAACCTATCCGATAGTACAAACAGGACACGCGGACTTGGTACAAACTCAAAATGGCGATTGGTGGAGCGTTATGTTGGCCAAAAGAAATACTGATGGCTATGTGACTCTGGCTCGGGAAACATTTTTGGCCCAGGTCATGCTGACCAAACAAGAAAGTGGGGTTACTCCTATACTTAATCCAGGTTATGGCTTGCTACTAGAACAACAAAAACGCCCTGATTTGCCTTGGTCCCCAGTTCCATCCATTCCAGAACGTGATGAATTTCAAGATAACGTGTTAGGTTTGGAATGGAACTTTCTAAGAACGCCAAGATACCATTGGTATGAAATAGAAGATGGTAAACTAAAAATAGAATTGAGACCAGAAACAGTAACGGAGTTGGTCAATCCATCATACGTTGCGCAACGTACCCGAGATGTTAGTTATAGCGCAACCACACAGCTATCATTTCATGCAAAGGCAGCTAATGAAAAAGCGGGCTTGGTCATTTATCGTAGGCATGGCAATAATTACCAATTGTTAAAAGAGCCAAATAACATTGTCTTGATCAAAACATTCCAAGAAGGAAATAAGGGAGAATTCGAACCAGAAATCGTCGCCTCGGCACCTTACAATAATAAAGATGTCATTTTTAGCGTAAAGGTGACTAAGCTAGAAGCACAGTTCTTTTATGGCGAAAATGAAGATAATCTGAAACCAATGGGTGATGCACAAGATTACACTTTGGTGTCGGATGAGGTGGCACAGCGATTTAATGGCGTATATGTCGGAATGTATGCTACCGCTAATGGAAAGAAAAGTAAAAATGCAGCGGAGTTTAATTGGTTTGAATACAAAGGGGAGTAGCCTTTTTTAATAGATATTTTATCAAATTCTAAATTATCATCATGAAATTTATAAAGCAACTTATCTTCAGTTTTTTGATGTTTCAATCAATTGCCTATGCCCAACAATTGGCCACTGGTAATTTATGGGAAAACCAACAGGTATTTGCTATCAATAAAATTCCTGCAAGGGCAACCACATATTCCTTTGCGACATTGGAAGAGGCAATAACCGGGGATAGACAAAAATCAAACATGTTACCACTCAATGGCGATTGGCGTTTCAATTTTTCAGAAAAACCACAAGACCGCCCGATGGCCTTCCATGAGCAAAATTTTAACGATAAATCTTGGGAGACCATAGAAGTACCCTCATGTTGGGAAATGAAAGGATACGGTACCCCAATTTATACCAACACGGTATATCCTTTTTCTCCGAATCCACCATACATCGACCGGGACAATCCGGTTGGGTCCTATACCAAAGAATTTGAACTTCCCGAAACTTGGAATGATAAAGAGGTTATCCTACATTTTGGGGGAGTCAGTTCTGCATTCTATTGTTGGTTGAATGGGGAATTCGTGGGGTATAGTCAAGATAGTCGATTGCCTGCAGAATTTAATATCACCAACCAGCTCAAAAAGGGAAAAAACCGTTTGGCCGTTCAGGTATTTCGTTGGAGTGATGGTAGTTATCTCGAAGATCAAGATCATTGGCGTATGAGTGGCATCCATAGAGAAGTGATGCTATTGGCACAGCCCAAAATAGCTATTAACGATTATTTTGTGCGTACCCAATTAGATTCGACCTATACCAATGCGAAACTTCAGATACGACCAGAATTGACCATCGCTAACACTATGGATGCAAAAGCTTACACGGTATCGGCACAATTGTATGATGCCGTCGGTAAGCCAGTTTTGAACCAATCCATAAAAATCAATGCCGATGAGATTGTCAATGAAGTGTATCCACAGCGCGACAATGTCTATTTTGGTCTATTGGAAGCCTCAATATCCAAGGTAACCACATGGAATGCCGAACACCCCTATTTATATACTCTTGTATTGACACTTACAGATTCGTCAAACAATATCGTTGAAGTACGTAGTTCAAAGGTTGGTTTTAGAGATGTCCGTTTTAGTGATTCAGGAAAGCTCTTAATCAATGGCGTACCCATAAAACTGAAAGGGGTAAATCGTCATGACCATAGTGCAACCGGCGGTAAGACCGTTACTAGGGAAGAAATGCAAGAAGATATCTTTCTGCTCAAGCGAAATAATTTCAATGCAATACGTACCTCACATTATCCTAACGACCCTTATGTCTATGATTTGTGCGACAAATATGGAATGTATGTAATGGATGAGGCCAATATTGAATCGCACGGGGTTCGAGGAGCACTGGCAAATGACCCTTCATGGACTACGAGTATGCTAGACCGTATGGTCAGAACTGTAGAACGTGACAAAAACCATCCTTCCATCATATCATGGTCATTTGGCAATGAATCCGGTTGTGGCCCTAATTTCGCAGCGATAGCTGGTTACGTAAAAGACTTTGACCCAACTCGGTTTATCCATTATGAAGGGGCACAGGGTGACCCTAACCACCCAGAATACCTAAGAATAGGCACTGATGGCTATAAAGCGGCCAATGATAGGTACTACGCAAATCCGACAGACCCAACTTATGTTGATGTCATAAGCAGAATGTATCCGAGTCTCGAACAATTTGAAGGCATGGCCAATAGTCCATACATCAAAAGACCAATTATCATGTGTGAATATGCACATGCCATGGGGAATTCTTTAGGGAATTTCAAAGAGTATTGGGATATGATCTATTCTTATGACCATCTTATTGGAGGATATATCTGGGATATGATCGATCAAGGAATCGAACGAACCGCACCCAACGGAAAGCAGTACTTTGCTTATGGTGGTGATTTTGGTGATATCCCCAATAGTGGAAACTTCTGTCTCAACGGTATTTTCAATTCAGATAGAAGTACCCGCGCACAAACGTATGAAAGCAAATATGTATTGCAACCTTTGGTCATGCAAGCATCTGACCTTGAAAAAGGTATTATTACTTTAGAGAATCGATTCAATTTTACAAACCTTTCTGCTTATGACTTCACTTGGGAGGTTGTTGAAAATGGAATTACCATTCAAGAGGGAACTCTAAAAGGTCCGAATATCGCACCTGGCGCTGAAGGAGAATTTAATTTAGGGTACAAAAAAATTAAATTAAAAAAGGGCAAAGATTATTTACTGACTGTCAAAATGTTGGAGACAGCAAAAAGAGAATGGGCAGCTGAAGGATATCTATTAGCCCAAGAACAATTCATAATTCAAGATAGTATTACTGATTTTGAGCCCATCAAAAGCGAAATGGTCGAAGTGGAAGAAAATGAAGAGCGTATTTCCATATCGAGCCATCAGTTTGAAGCTATTTTTGACAAAGAACAGGGGGCCTTATCATCTTTACGTTATAATGGAAAAACGGTTCTACAAGAGGCTTTGCTTCCTAATCTTTGGCGTGTGCCGACTGATAATGATGCTTTGGGGTGGAAAACCCCTGAAAAGTTAAAAGTTTGGGCGGAAGCAGCAAGCAAGTTGCAATTAGAGCGTATCAGTACAGAAAAAAGAGATGATGCCATAGTGGTTCATATCACCCGAAGTGTACCTGATGCGGCCGCTATCGAAGAATACTACCATATTTATGGTAATGGTATTATTGATGTGGATTTCAATATCAAAGTAGCCCCTAAAGCGCCAGAATTGATTCGGATTGGCATGCAGACCGGAATTAGCAAAGCATTCGTTAACACTCGATTCTATGGTAATGGCCCCCATGAAAACTATAGTGACAGAAACCATTCTGCTTTTAAAGGTATTCACGCCATGGAAACCGATGCATTGACGGAATCATATGTCAAACCGCAAGAATGTGGCAATCGAACCGGAGTGGAATGGTTGGCCCTTAAAGGTAATAACGGGGAGCAACTAAAAATAATCGCCAAAGATGAAATTGCTTTTTCCGTTTGGCCGTTCAGCCAAGAAACTTTGGTGTCATCAAACTTTACCTGGCAATTAAAGGATGCAGAATACTACACCTTGAATATTGATTTAACACAAGCTGGTGTAGGCGGTAATGATTCATGGAGCATGAAGGCGCGACCTATTGAAGCTTATCGTTTGTTGGATAAGGAATATTCATACGGATTTCGAATAGCAGTTGAATAGTTGGTGATGTTGAAGAAAAAAGACTCCGTTGACTAAGTGTTCGAGGCTTTTAATTCAAATCAGGCTGCACCAACAATAAATATTCCGGATTTTTAACGAAGATAAGTCCCATTGGTTTTTTACCAGTTATGATTTCTATCTATTGAAGAGCATTTGGACCTTTTTAACCTTAAACTGACAACTATCAACTTATTAAACGTTCGATAATATAGGGGACTATACGCTATGGGCCTATTTTATTGTTATCTCAAAAGTTGAATTTTTTTCTTTTATCCTGTAAGAAAACAGTACTATTTACAATTGGGGCAATAAATCAGACGTTTCGGCTAATTCCATTTGAAAGACAACACCCATATGTTGAATTTGTGGCCAGAATAATCAACAAACCCTTTTGTAATGAAAAATCTCTTCGTTTGTCTCATCGTATTGGTCAGCACTATCTGCTATTCCCAAGAAAGCCTTTCAACGGATACTTGGCAAGAGGACCTTCGTTTCTTTCAGCATACCGTAAATGAAAAATTCCCCTTTTTATTTAAAAAAGTCAGCAAAGCTGATTTTAATGAGACCGTTGAGCAGTTTTATAATGAGATTCCACTGTTGGAACAACATGAAATAGTTGTTGGATTTTCAAGGTTAGTGGCATTGTTCAAATACGGGCATACCCGAATGTCCTTTAGTGATTCGCCGGTTCCATTTCATGCCATACCCATTGAACTCTATCGGTTTAAAGATGGACTTCGTATTAAATCTGTCCATAAGAAATATCGAAATGTTCTTGGTGCAGAAGTATTGGCCGTAGAAGGGGTTAATATTAAAAAAGTGGTGAATGCGGTATACCCAACTGTTCCGGTAGAAAATTCACAGTTTTTTGATGCCTATGGCTTAGACCATATCCCAATTCCTGAAGTATTACACGCTCAGGGTATAATCCCAGAACTAAAGTCAACCCTTACCTTGACCTTAAAGAAGGATGGAAAGCAGTTTGACCGCGTATTCGAGTCTACCGAAAACCTGTGGGCGCCCACACATTATGGGGAGATACGACCAGAAACCGACTGGGTCAATGAGCGAGACACCTTAAATACTCCATTGTATTTAAAGCACTTTGATAAAACATACTACTTTGAATATTTGGCCCACAAAAAAACCGTTTACGTGCGACATAGTCGAATTCGTGATGACGAAAATGAATCCACCAAAGATTTTTATCATCGAGTATTTGATTTTATTGATACAAATGATGTTGAAAAACTTGTTTTGGATGTTCGTTTGAACGGTGGGGGAAATAGCTTCTTGAACAAACCTATTATTACTGGAATCATTGCCAATAAGAAAATCAATCAACCTGGGCGATTTTTTGTAATCACGGGTCGACGTACCTTTTCAGCAGCACAAAGACTCATCAATGAACTCGATAATTATACCAATGTTTTGTTCGTGGGAGAACCCTCAAGTGAGAACATTAATTTCTATGGAGATAATAAAAGAGTGATTCTTCCCCATTCAAAGCTTCCCGTTGATTTGTCCTTTGTATGGTGGCAAGACAAGGCCCAATGGCAGAATGCTGATTTTATCAAACCCCATTATTCTATTGAAATGACTTATGAACACTATGTTTCCAATCAGGATCCTGCTTTGGAGACTATCTTAAGCTTTAATTCCAAGAATTTCACTTTGGAGCCCCTTGGATACTTAAATGAACTATTTCAAACGGAACGGATTGATGAGGCACGAAGTGAAATCAAACGAATGGTGCAAGAACCGGCATTTAGCTTCTTTGATTTTGAAAGGGAACTAAGTAATAAAGGTTTTGTACTACTAGGTAATGATAACGATTTGGCATTGTTTTTTCTGGAACTGACGGCGATTGGTTTTCCCCATAGCGAGAACGCTTGGATAAATTTAGCACGGGCACAACTTGAATTGAAGGATTATGCTGCTGCCAAGTCCTCTTGCGAAAGAGTATTGAACCTTTCTAAAAATGGGGCCTACGCCATTAAGGCCCGAAACATTCTTGACAATGTCAATAAAAAGCAGTAAGAACTCATTGCGCACTAATCTTTGTGAGAAAGGCTTCTTTATAGGTCGCACCAATTGGTAAATATTCCCCTTGAATACAAATTCGATTACGCTCGACAAATTCGATTTCCGGTAACGATACAATGTATGATTTATGTACCCTTAGAAAGCTGCTATCAGGGAGGTTACGTTCAAAATCCTTCATTTTTTGGAGGGTCAATATTTTGCCCGATTTCGTTTGAATCATCACATAATCACTTAATCCTTTAAAATATAAAATTTCGTCATAACGAATTTTTTGAAGTCTATATTCCGTTTTGACAAAGAGATATTCATTCGGTTTTCCTAGAACAGTTGCCGCTGCCTTCCGGTCTTTACCAAGTTTTTCAATAGCTTGTAGAAAACGTTGAAATGTTATGGGCTTTAAGAGATAATCCACTACGTTCAAATCATACCCATCTAAGGCATAATCCGAATAGGCCGTAGTGAAAATAACTTTTATTCTTGGATTGATGATTTTTTTTAATTCAATACCAGAGAGCTCAGGCATTTGAATATCAAGAAATATGACTTCTATAGGTTCATTGCGCAAGATGTTCAGTGCTTCCAACGGATTATTAAAAGTGCCAATGACTTCTAAGTTTTCAATTTTGGAGGTATACGATTCTAAAAGACCAACAGCTAAAGGTTCGTCATCAATAATGATGCATTTCATAATATTGGAATTTTTAATTGGGCGATGAACACCGAGCCATCTACCTTACAAGAGAACGATACTTCGTTTGGGTAAAGTAGCCTTAATCGTTTTTCTAGATTATCAAGTCCTAAACCACCTATTTTGTCCTTTTTCTTTTCTTGAATTTCATTTCGAACCGTGTAGACCAGCTTCCCATTTTGTATTTCAATGCAAATGGTGATAGGCTTGGCTTCTCTATTTAATTTACCGTGTTTGAATGCATTTTCGACAAAGGGCAATAATATAAATTGGGGTACCTGTGCTGTTGTGTTCTGGATATTCAATTGAATGTCAACTTCAGGGGCCACAGCGTGGCGTATCGATTCTAACGCAATAAAATTTCGGATCTGAACAATCTCATCGTTTAAGGGAACCGTCTCCTTTATATTGTAAAGCGAATACCGCAACAGCTGTGACAATCGCTCAATCGCTTCAAGTGCTTTTTTTGAATCGTTATGAACCAAAGCATAAATGTTATTGAGGGTATTGAATAAAAAATGTGGATTCGTCTGCGAACGCAAAAGGTCAAGTTCCATTTGTTGATTTTGCACTACTAATTGATGGGTGCTTTTATCCTTAAAACGAGAATATTGCCAAAAATAAAAGATGATTCCTATGGCGCCATACTGAATGACGTAGTACGAATTATCCAAGTAATAATAAAGTACAGAGACCCCTTCTTTATAATTGCCAAAACCAAAAACCATACGAAATAATACTTCTTCAGTGGTATAGCGCAGGGTGACCAAAATGAAGCCAAATACCAGTACCCAAAAAATACTCACCAAAAAATATTCTTTGCTTTTCCTCCTAAAAAAAACAGTATAGGAAGAGATGGTAATTAGGTAAAGGAATAGACCGGCGGAAAGGGTCAACATTAAAATTCTAGATGTGGTGTGGCTGCCTATTACCTCAAGTAAGGAATCCGATTCGAAAATTCTTCGAATCACATCAATAACAAGATAGTACAATAAAAACCAAAGCGTTAGTCTTTTCCCGTCGAATTGCATAAAAGCGAAACTACTTAAACCTCCCTAACCTCAAAAGACAGTTCTGCAAAATCGATGATTTTGTCTGTAAACGTGCCGGTCTTGAAAAAATTCCTTTTCCCAAGTGGTTTACAGCCATGTTTAAGAGGTATACCGATTACGTGGCATGGTTTCCAAAAAAGTTGCAAAAATTTGAATATATCTTAATAATTATTGATCATGAAACGAATTGTAAATCATTTTTCAGTGTTATTTCTTTTAATCGGAATACCCCATTGCGTTGCGCAACAAGAGATACTTATTGTTGGCGATATGCACCAAGTGCCTGGAATTGCCAAACGAGCCTACAGACCAATGTTACGGAAGATTTTGGACTATGCCCCTGAACTTATCATGGCAGAATATTCAAAAACTGGAGATACCGCGGCGATGGGGGAGTGGAATTCAAAATTTAAAGAAGACCATTTGGCCAAAAAGCAGGTATATGTTTTGAACCAAAAGGAAATCAAAAGATTGGAAGAATTACCAAGCACTCAATTGAACATGGAGCACTTTAAAAAATTACAAGAGTATTATCTTAGTATCGGTGATCAGGCCAACCATAGAATGTATGGGTATTTTGTGCGTCATGGGGCAACGGAAAAATTCAAGCCCTATGGCAATCAAAATCCTGACCTCACCTTTCAATTGATGAGGCAACTTGGCCTTAAAAAAGTGTATGGCGTTGATAGTCATGAAGGATATAAAGGGTATTGGCCAGCATGGCAAAGTGCCCAAAAAGCAGGGAGTAAAGAAGCAAAAAAGTCATATAAACGGGCCACAAGGCGAATTACTTGGAACAATGCCTTTGCCATTCTAACCAAGTCTTTAGGGCGGTATGTCAATAAACCTAAAACCCTAGAGGCCTTTTATCGGTTAAATTCTTTACGTTATAAAGGTTTTAAAGGTATAGATCATCAAACACAACAACAGAAGTGGGATAGAAGAAACAGTAATATGGCCAAAACAATCAGTTCTATTGTAAAAGAACAAAAAATACAACGCGCCGTATTAATTGTTGGTGCAGGTCATGCAAAAGCGGTTCATGACGAATTGCAAGAACATGCTGGAAACCTAAAAATAATCATGTATAACGACTTAAAAGACCACTTAAAACGACCTGAATAAATAGATCATCAGAAGTTTAATGTCAATACACTACATAAGAAAACATATGATAAGTCGCTATTTTTGAAGTATTGAACGTCTGAGTTTAAAATAACCATTATGTATCGAATAGTATTTGATTTGAACTGTGGGTAATATTAAACCAAAACGAATGTATTATGCTTACGGTTAGCGAGCTATATGTGTACCCCATAAAATCAATGGGAGGTATTTCTGTCGAGAGTGCCCAAGCTACGGAAACAGGTTTTCACTATGATCGTTTTTGGATGTTGGTAAATACTACTGGGGATTGCCTTACCCAACGGGATTTTCCTCAAATGGCACTCTTTCAAATACGTTTTGTTGTTAACGGTATTGAAGTGTCTTTCCAAGGCGAAACGATTACGATTCCATTTGAAAGCGCCTCAGTTGATGAAATTCATTGTCAGATATGGGAAGATAACCTTCAAGCACTCAAAGAGTCCAAAGAAATTTCAAACTGGTTCTCAAATAAGTTAGGGGCTAAAGTGTATCTTGTTAGAATGGCACAGCATTCGGTGCGATATGTCAAAAAGCACGCCCCTTCAAAAGTTCACTTCCCTGATAGCGCGCCGTATTTGGTTCTCGGACAACAATCACTCCATCAGCTCAATGATAAATTAGCTGATTCGGTTGCTATGAACCGTTTTCGCCCCAATATTGTATTTACAGGAGAAAAAGCTCATGAGGAAGACCAATGGCAACATGTCAGAATCGGAACGCTAGACCTCGAAAGCACCAAGTTATGTTCACGTTGTACAGTAACCACTATTGACCAAATAACTGCTAGAAGGGGAGAGGAACCCCTACTATCGTTGTCAAAATATCGTCTTAAGGATAAGAAGATACTATTTGGTCATTACTTTAAACCCACTTCTGATGTTAATCATAAAATTATTCTTGGTGACACCATAACTGTTTTAAAAAGTAAATTTTAGAAATCTCAAACCATGATTTACAAGTAGGAATTATACGTTAAAACACTTCCATAATCAAAGTACTCAATTCAATTACGGCTAACTGATAGTCTTACTAATAATACGGACCACCTAACGTACAGCAATCGTTTACCTTTTCTTTGTAGAGAATCCCAAATAAAACTTCAAACTTCGTACTGCATGAGGTAAGTTGCCCTCCTCACCAAATAAATCGCTTTAATTTTTGATGTATGGTGTATTGATTTACGTCTTGTTACCATTGAAATTAATATCCAAAAAACATATCCCGTTGATTGCAGAGGAGACTAAAGGGTATATGGGTCAGGGAGAGTTTAGGCAGCTATTCCAAAATCTTTTGAATATCGATATTCTCTTCAAAAAGAGATATGGCCCTCGCAACCTTCCATGGGGTACGACGGTTTATTTTTACCTCTAAATGGCTGATGGCATGTACCGTATCGTATGTATCCAATTCCGTAACCAATAATGGAATTTCATTTTCAATCAAATAGGGGTCATTCACATGCTCCATACTCGGACTCGTTTTAAACTTGGTATAACTCGTAATAATAACCCCGCTTAAAGGAGAACATTCAAATTTTTCTTTCTCTGATTTGTTTTTAATTTTTTGGATTTTCTTTTTCAGATTATCAATATTCACAATGAGCATGAGATTTCTAAAAAAATTAAGGTCATCAATTGCAGCTAAGGAGCCTGCAATAATATCTTCGACACGATTGTAAAGCTTATGCTCATTAAGTATAACGCGTCCTTCTACGGCATTTTTAATAGTAGCCACAAGCGGATAGCTCAAAACACTGTCATATGGAAGCAATCCTAAAATCGGTATATTTAATGGTGTAAGTATTTGTGTAAGGCACCTTTCAATTTTTTTGGATTTCTCTGGTAAGACTTTGTTGATTATCACTCCTTTGACTGGCACCTCAATTTCTCGAAAAAGCGCAAGATTCATATTGAGTTGATCGAAGGCGCTACCAATTCCACCTTCTACAACTATAATCACTTCACCTCCCAACAACTTTGCTACTTGCGCATTTGATAAATTAACAATACTACCGACCCCGGCATGGCCTGTACCTTCAAAAACAATAATATCATGATGGGACTCCAAATACTTCTGTGCAGTTTGAATTTGAGCTTCAAATGTGAATTGGTCAGGGTTTTCTAGAAACTCACTTGTAACACCTGAAGAAATAATTACCGGACTGTGTAAATGGGGAACTGTTTTGAAATTTAAGATGTTTTCAAATAGTACCACATCTTTATCGACCATTGCATCACCGATAATAATATGATTTTGACCAACAGGTTTGCAGTAACCAACTTTAAATCCGCGTTTTTTAAGGGTAGCTGCTATACCGAGCGTACTTGTTGTCTTACCCTTGTGCTGACCAGTTGCAGCAATAAAAAGTTTTTTTGCCATAGGTCCTAAAGATACAAGCATCATAAAATACTTACAAGCTAATAGACTTTGTTAATCTCTTAGCAATTAAAAAAAGAGCCTAAGACATAAAATTTACGGGTAATGCGATAAATGAAGGGACCGGAAACCACTAATAAGGAAGTGTTACCAATTATTGATACTATTGGTATAATGTTTCGGGTGTTACCTTCTTGAATTGCAATATCCATTTCGGGATACCCTAAGCAATGAGGGGGACAAACTAGAATACAATTTTTAAACACCTAGGGTTTGATGATTAAAATATTAAGAATGAATAACACATGCGGACCAACACGGAATAAGTAGGCTTTGATGTATATCCCATTAAAATAGATAAAGGGCCTCGCGTCTTTGAAATGTATGTCTGTGCTATAGGTAATACTAAGCTTTTTTGATTTTGTTCTGAATATTACATTAGCTTGATTTCAGGAGAAAACGACTGTAATGTGTTATTACTTCATTCTTTTTTAAACGTTATCTTTTTTGTCAGTTTTGGACAATTCCCCCAACTCCTGTTCGGTAAAAATTCTGGATTTAATAACAAAACGCAGTCCCAATGGTATTTCAAGGGAAAAACTGGAACCTCGACCTTTTACAATATCTACGGTTAGTTGAGTGTGTTTCCAATATTCAAATTGGTCTTTTGACATATGGAAATCACAACCATGAATACGCCCAAGAAGCACATCATTATCATCAAGCATCAATTCTCCCTCTGGAAAACACATAGGAGAAGAACCGTCACAACAGCCACCACTTTGATGAAACATGAGCGGGCCATGTGCTTCCCGAAGGGAATCTATAACCCGCTTTGCTTCATCTGATATTAAGACCCTAGCGACCATTCTAAAAGAAGCCTAAGGCATTTTTGTCGTGTGAAATCAACATATTTTTGGTTTGACGGTAATGGTTGAGCATCATTTTATGGGTTTCCCGACCAATACCTGACTTTTTGTATCCACCGAACGGGGCATGCGCGGGATAGAGGTGATAGCAATTGACCCATACGCGACCGGCCTGTACCTGTCTTGAAATTTGGTAAGCCTGATGGGTGTCACGCGTCCAAACCCCTGCACCAAGTCCGTATAGGGTATCGTTGGCAATCTCCAGTGCTTCCGCTTCATCTTTAAAGGTGGTAACACAAGCTACGGGTCCAAAAATCTCTTCTTGGAACACCCTCATCTTATTGTTCCCTTTGAGTAAGGTGGGTTCAATATAATAACCTCCTTCCAATCCTTCATTGTAAGCAGCGGCACCGCCTGTTAAAACTTCACACCCCTCATCTTTACCAATATCGATATAGTTCAATATCTTTTCGTATTGGTCATTGGAGGCCTGTGCGCCCATCATAGTTGTTGGGTCTAAGGGATGCCCTAATTTAATGGCTTGCACACGGGCAATGACACGAGCGATGAATTTATCGTAAATACTTTCCTGTATCAAAATCCGTGATGGACATGTACATACCTCGCCTTGGTTCAGGGCAAACATAGCAGCACCTTCCAGGCATTTGTCAAAAAATTCATCATCGGCATCCATGATACTCTCAAAGAAGATGTTTGGGCTCTTTCCACCAAGCTCCAAAGTGACTGGAATAATATTTTTGGAGGCGTATTGCATGATCAATTGCCCAGTTGTGGTTTCTCCTGTGAAAGCAATTTTATTGATTCTAGAACTTGAGGCCAACGGTTTTCCTGCTTCAATACCAAAACCATTGACTATGTTTAAAACCCCTGCAGGCAATATGCCTTCTATCAGTTCCATTAAAATCATAATGCCAACGGGAGTTTGCTCAGCAGGTTTTAAAACCACACAATTCCCTGCGGCCAATGCTGGGGCAACTTTCCAAGCAGCCATCAAGAGCGGAAAATTCCATGGTATAATTTGACCTACCACACCCAATGGCTCTTTTACGTTCATTGAGATCGTGTTTTGGTCCAATTCACTAACAGTGCCCTCTTCCGCACGAATGACTCCAGCAAAATACCTAAAATGGTCTACGGCCAATGGTAAATCTGCTGCCATCGTCTCTCTTAGTGCCTTTCCATTATCCCACGTTTCAGCCCTGGCCAACACCTCGAGGTTTTTCTCCATGACATCGGCAATTTTGAGCAAAAGGTTACTTCGCTCTGCTGCTGAACTATTGTTCCATTGCGGCGCCGCTTGCCATGCAGCGTCAATGGCCAATTCTATATCTTCTGCCGTAGAACGGGCTACTTTAGTAAAGCTATTTCCATCTACGGGAGAAATGTTTTCAAAATAATCCCCTTTTACAGGAGCGGTCCATTTGCCACCAATATAATTATCATATTGATTCTTGAACTGTGGCTTTACCAAAGCCTTTTTTTCGGTAGTGCTTACATCACTCATACATTAAAGATTTATCGATTGTTGTTGAATTAACTGATTACCAAGTTACTACGCTAGACTCCCAAAATCTTTGAACAATTCTATTATTTGTATGAACAATTCTATTAAATCTTGATGATTTAATAAAAAAAGACTATATTTTATCTATTAAATGAAATATTGTTGCAAATATTTGATAAATCATTAAACATTCTATGCGATTATCTGACGCCTTTTATCAGTCTAGAAAGTTAGTGGATTTGGTAGAAAACCAAACGTCTTATGAGCTGGAGGATTCGGCTATGCACATCTTTGAAACCCATCTTCGCGCCGAACGGGTAGAATTGCAATTCGGTACTCCTGTACTCGCCAGTATGTTTGAGGGAAAGAAAGTAATGCATTTAAGGGACAAACCGTCGTTTGAGTTTTTACCAGGGGAGTCGTTGATATTGCCAGCAAATGAATTAATGAGCATTGATTTTCCAGAAGCTCGCGAAGATAACCCGACGAGATGCCTAGCCATGGAGATTGGCGAAGAGCGGCTGCGCTATGTTATTCAATTAATGAATGAACGCATGACACGTATCGATGGGCAGGAATGGAATTTAATGGACTACAACTTCCATTTCACCAACGATCATGGTATTTATCAAATTTTACAGCGACTGGTATACCTATACACTGAAAATCATCCGTCGAAAGATTTTTTTGTCTCAAATATGGTCCAAGAATTAATTGTCAGGATTCTTCAGACCAACATCAAGAAAACATATCAATCTGAAAATAAAGAATTCATAGGCAGTAAACGCTTGGTGTTTATAGTACAATATATCCGTAAAAATATTCGAAATCCATTATCGATAAAAGAGCTTAGTGAGAAAGCATGTATGAGTGAAAGTCATTTTTACAAAGTGTTCAAACAAGAAATGGGTATTTCACCCACTGATTTTATTAATGAAGAGCGGATTAACTACGCTACGAAATTGATGAATGATGCTTCTTGCAATATTACAGAGGTTTTTTTGGCCTGTGGTTTTACCAATCGTTCTTATTTCAATAGGTTGTTCAAACGATTTAAAGGAATTAGTCCGAGTAAGTACAAAGAGCGTTTTACTTAAGGGATGGTTTTGACTTTGAATCACCCATCACGACAGCCATAATTCCTTTGCTTTTTCTTCAAATAAATACGTTCATTATTCCCTATATTTAGGCAATCTAAGTTATTCAGACTATTAAGTTGGTTCTATTACGGACCGGATCTAAAAGCTTGCCCAAAAGAGAGGAAAATGAAAATATATGCTTGCCTTTTGACTACACTTGTAATGGTAACTTGTTTGTTTGGTCAAGACCGTTTGACGGGGGAGGCCTTCACGACCAGATCTGAAGTGCTATCAACAAATGGCATGGCTGCTACAAGTCAACCTTTGGCGACACAAGTAGCTTTGGATATTTTAAAAAAGGGGGGTAGTGCAGTGGATGCTGCTATTGCGGCCAATGCCATGCTCGGTTTGGTTGAACCCGCCAGTTGCGGTATCGGAGGAGATGTTTTTGCCATCGTTTGGTCGGCCAAGGACCAAAAGTTGTATGGACTCAATGGCAGCGGACGGTCACCCCAATCACTATCATTCGATTATTTTGGGAAAAACGGGATGAAGTACATACCCTTTTATGGACCACTACCGGTTTCCGTACCAGGTTGTGTCGATGGTTGGTTTAGGTTGCATGAAAAGTTTGGTCGTCTTGACATGAAAGATATTTTGGCACCGGCCATTTCTTATGCCAAGGAAGGTTTTCCAGTTTCTGAAGTAATTGCTTATGAAATGGTGAGTACATATGAAGCTGTTAAAGACCAGCCAGGATTTGCCGAAACCTATATGCCTAAAGATGTGCCTCCGGTTAAAGGTGAGGTTTTTCAAAATTTAGATTTGGCCAACACCTATGAGGAAATTGCCAATAAAGGGCGCGATGTCTTCTACAAAGGCTCAATTGCAAAGACTATTGATGCCTACATGAAAAAACATGGCGGTTTCTTATCATATGACGATTTAGCAAACCATAGATCAAACTGGGTTGAACCGGTTTCGGTCAATTATCGAGGATATGACGTTTGGGAACTACCACCTAATGGTCAAGGTACTGCGGCACTTCAAATGCTCAATATTTTAGAAGGCTATGATATAGGTACCATGGGGTTTGGAAGCGATGAGTACCTTCATGTATTGACAGAAGCAAAAAAATTGGCTTACGAAGATCGAGCCAAGTTTTATGCCGATCCAGAGTTCAATAAAATTCCGTTGGAGGAGCTGCTGTCCAAATCATATGCCAAAGAAAGAAGGAGCCTCATCGATTTGAACAAAGCGGCCTCAACATATCCTTCAGGCGATATGGAAATTGAGACGGGCAATACGACCTATTTGACCGTAGCCGATAAAGATGGGAATATGGTTTCGTTTATTCAAAGTATTTATTCTGAATTTGCATCGGGTATGGTCCCCGATGGACTGGGCTTTGTATTGCAAAATCGTGGACAGATGTTCAATGTTCAAGATAGGGATCATGCGAATGCCTTAGAACCAGGCAAACGACCATTCCATACCATTATCCCTGCATTCATTACCAAAGATGGAAAACCCTGGGTGAGTTTTGGGTTAATGGGTGGTGCGGTGCAGCCTCAAGGGCATGCACAAATAGTGATTAACTTGGTAGACTTTGGAATGAATTTACAAGAAGCAGGAGACGCTCCGCGTATGAGACATAGGGGTAGTTCGCAACCTACTGGTTCTAAAATGACCAATGGAGGAACGCTCTACCTTGAAACGGGCATTGCACCTGAAACGTTACGGGAATTACGAAAGAAAGGACACCGTATCGGTTTCGGAGTGGGAATGTTCGGGGGCTATCAGGCCATCGGTGTGGATTGGGAAAACAAGGTGTATTCCGGTGCTTCAGAATCACGAAAAGACGGTCAAGCCGCTGGATACTAAAGCCATTCTATTTATATACTAGTACAAAAGAAAAGAACCCATAACAGATGAAATTAATACATTACTCAAGTCTTTTTATCGTGGTCATATTGACCTTTAGCATTAATTTGTATTCCCAAGATTTTGAAGCTTTACAGTACCGGGCCGTAGGCCCAGAACGTGGTGGTAGGGTCACAACGGTAACGGGTATCGCAATGGAACCTGGCACATTTTACTTAGGGGCCTCAGGAGGTGGGGTATGGAAGACCATCGACTACGGAACTACCTGGAAAAATATCTCAGATGGCTTTTTTGACACTCCTTCCATAGGAGCCATTCAGGTAGCCCAAAATGACCCGAATATCATCTATGTTGGTACAGGTTCCGATGGATTGCGTAGTAATGTCATCAACGGAAAAGGAATGTACAAATCCATTGATGGAGGCAAGACATGGGAGCATATAGGGCTCAAGAATGTGGGGCAGATTGGAGCGGTTGAAATTGACCCAAGCAACAGTAATATCGTTTGGGTAGCGGCAATTGGCAATGCGTTTAAAAGTAACCCCGAACGGGGAATTTATAAAACTGTTGATGGAGGGAAAAACTGGGAAAAAGTCCTATATATTTCAGAAACCGTAGGTTTTGCCGATTTAGAATTGCTTCCAGGCAACCCCAATGTAGTCTATGCGGCCGCTTGGAAGGCGGTACGAAAACCTTGGACCATCATTTCGGGAGGTACTAAAAAAGAAGGTGGTATATACAAATCGGTCAATGGTGGAAAAGACTGGACCAAATTAGAGGAAGGCCTTCCGAAAGATACCATTGGCAAGATTGACTTAGCAGTTTCGTCAGTAGATTCCAGTATACTCTATGCCATTATTGAAGCCCCAGAAGGGGAACAAGGGCTATATAAATCGATAAACCAAGGGAAGTCGTTTGAACATATTTCCGATGATATAAGATTGGTCAATCGTCCTTTTTACTATACCAATGTTGAAGTTGACCCTACTAATCCCAATATTGTGTACTCCAATGCGAACCCCATTATGAAATCCGTAGATAGCGGAAAAACCTGGAAAGAGTTATCCGTTCCCCATGGAGATAATCATGATATCTGGTTGAATCCGAACAATCCTGACCTATTGATACAGGGTAACGACGGTGGGGCCAATGTTAGTTTTAATGGAGGAAAAACCTGGTCGACCCAATTCAATCAACCCACAGCGGAATTGTATCAGGTTGAAGTTGATGACCAGTACCCTTATTGGTTGTACGCGGGTCAACAGGATAATTATTCTACGATAGCCGTGCCCAGTTTTCCGCCTAGCGCGGTTCAAAATCCGAGTAAGGCATGGATCATCAATACCGGGGGCTGTGAAACAGGACCCGCCGTGCCCAAACCAGGCAATCATAATATTGTTTATGCCAATTGCAAAGGACGTTTTGGAGTGTTCAATAAGTTGACCGGTACGGAAAAGGCATACTATGTTGGGGCATCCAATATTTATGGACATAATCCAAAAGATTTAAAATATCGTTTTCAACGAGTGGCCCCTGTTCACGTATCCCCACATAATCCAGATGTCGTCTACCACGGTTCACAGTTTTTGCATAAAACGGATTCTGATGGGTATGAATGGGAGACCATTTCTCCTGATTTGACTGCTTTTGAGGCCGATAAGCAGGTGATTTCCGGAAGTCCCATTACACGTGATATTACTGGTGAGGAGTATTACAGTACATTATACTCCATTAGGGAATCACCCTTGCAGGAAGGATTGATTTGGACCGGGTCAAACGATGGAGTCATCTCCGTGACCAAAGATGGCGGAAAAACATGGGAGAACGTAACACCAAAAAAATTACCAAAAGGAGGCAGGGTAGAGTCCATTGCGGCATCCCAACATGATGTTGCCACGGCTTATATTGCCATTGACAGGCATCTCTTGGGGGATTTCAGGCCCTATTTATACAAAACCAATGATTATGGCGCCAGCTGGACACTTTTGAGCACTGAATCCAATGGAATTCCCAGTGACCATTCCACTCGGGTATTACGCGAGGACCCCGTAAAACCGGGATTGCTTTATGCAGGAACCGAATACGGTATGTTTGTATCCTTTGATGATGGAATGTCATGGAAATCCTTTCAACAAAACCTTCCAAAGACACCGATAACGGATATTAAGGTATTTAGGGGAGATTTGGTTTTAAGCACGATGGGGCGTGGATTTTGGATTTTGGACAATATCACAAGTTTACGACAAGACGGTATCACAAATCGCGGGAATGCTCCGATGCTTTTTGCGCCGGACCACACCTATCGTTATCAATATCCGAAAGTAAGTACCCCAAGTTTTCCCGAGTACCCTAGAACAGCGGTATACATCGATTATTACCTACCAAAGGAAATGGAAACCGGCATTCAATTGGATATTTTGGATGCTACTGGTAAGGTAGTGAGCAGCATTGTTTCTGATAGTACTCTGATTAAAACTTCAGTCGAAGAGGAAGAAAATATGGATTTGAGTACGACCTTTCGTTTGGTGAATTCAAAATTGGAAGATAAAAAAGGGTTGCATCGTTTTGCTTGGGACCTTCGTACCAAAGGGGCATGGCATAAAGACAAAAAACGGAGGTTCAAAGGTGGCCCCATGGCACTTCCAGGAAGGTATACCGTTCAGTTGACATATGGCGAGAACCAATTGAAGAAGGAATTCAATATTCTTATGGATCCTAAGACCCAACAGCAAGGGATGAGCCAAAGTGATTTAACGACACAGCAAAACATGCAGTTGGAAGTGATGACCCTCTTGTCGGAAGCACGAGAATTTGAGGCATCTTTAGAAAAAGAAATCAAGGTTTTAAAGAAACCTGATGAGAAAGCAAACAGTGATGCGTTGGCACATAAAGAATCCATCCTCAGCGCATTACAAAATGCAAAGGGCGCCTATCCACAGCAAATGCTCCTATCACAAATTCGTTATCTACAATTCGCGGTAGGAGGCAGTGCCGACCAATTGCCTGGAAAAGATACCCAAATTCGATTGCAGGAACTGAAAAAGGCGTTACAGCAACTTAAAGCACAGGCACCTTAACTAAAATGTTCGTAAGAGGTATCGCAAGGAATTGAAAAAAATATACTGCTCTTGCCTCAAGAAATTTATGAAGAACACAAAACTCTATATCTCCTATAAAATATAAAGAATGGTGCTTGAGAACTCAGAGCACTACAAGAGAAAATGGAAAAATGGACGGATGCCAATGATGTTAACGGGATTAGTGATTTGTATCAACAGAGAACGAAATTAAATCCATAGTATTTACTCTAAAAGTTGATTAAACACATATATGGCCAACACTACTTTTAATAATAGGAAATTCATTGATTATGCCATCAACCATGTCAATGATGACCATCGTAAAGAAATGATTCAGATTGTAAAGGTCTTTACCGAATTTAAAGATGTAAAAGATGTGACCTTACTGGATTATGATGCTACAGGAATGCAGATGAATATTGCAGTCATTGGAAATGATGTAGCGAGAATTACGGTTGACTTTCCAACGGCATTGAAAACCCCACAAGATTTTAGGCCTGTGCTTGTCGAAATGGTTAAAACGACTAGGGAAGAACTAAAAAAATAACCAAAAGGTTTTCTTCGTCTTCAAAATAAGCGAAATCACTGTTCGCCAAAGATTAAGATACCTCAAAAAAGGACTACGACTTGTCATTCAGCAATTCATCAAGAATCTTCTTGAGATATTTATCTTGTTGGTGTGATTGTAACAGGTGATTGGCAAAAAGTCGTATCGGGATTATTAAAAGGGCCAGTCCAGAACAAATTACCATAGGATTTCCATTGAGCCAATGTCCAATATCCAACATATAATAGAGTATGGATAAAATCCAAATGGCCACTAGGTAATGGGCCACAAGGTCGATTATCGTCTTAAAACTGGGCTTAACGAACTGGATTCGTATCCTCATTCCAAAAACTTTGGTCAATTATCTTTCCCTGCTAAAATACGCAATACAATATTTTCCTAAGTCAAAAATGAACTTCAAAACATGCTTTATATCATTAAATAAAGATGTCATGCCTAGTGCTTTCGAATAGTGATTTTAAATGCATAACATGGCAACATTGAAAAATTCAAAAAGGACTTTACGGGACACAAAAACGAATATTCTTTATGTGGAATAGTTCTTTCAATATTTTTTACTTCGTATCATTATGATATATATGTATTGCAGTATTTTAGCTAATAAAGCCGCATAAAATGGATATTAGAACGCGACTTGTGATTTTATGGCTGCTCACTCTAATTGGTATGGTCTTACATTTCAATTATCATGTTGGGGAGCTATTTTATGGTATAGATATCGAAAGGCCCGACGCGAACGGTGAAGTTCCCATTGGCGTTTTCGTTATTCGCAGTATATATTACCATTTACCGATGATTTGGATGCTATTTATCATGTATGGAACGAGGTCTTGGATACGAATAAGTCTTTTCCTTGTAGCCATAGGCTATTCGTTATCTCATTTTGCCCATGTAATTGGGGAATCTTTAAATCCTGAGAGAAGTCTATCTCAAATTTCATTATTAATATTGGTTTTTTTATTGTCAATGCTATTGGCTTTTGAGCATTACAACTATTGGAAATTAAAAAAGTAGCTCAAATCAGAATCCATTATCCCCAATAGCAACATCTATTCCTAAGTGGGGCGTACCCCCGGAATTATTCCCATATTAGTTCGATTTGTTCTTTTTTATTACCGATTATTGAACTAATTATACCTTCATTTGCCGTTACAATTGATTTATTTTTAAATCATTGATGATTTATCGAGTATAGAACTGAGCCATCAGTCTATAAGCAATAGCAAAGTGATGCACAATTCAAATTCCCTCCTTAATTTTAAATAAAAAATGTTTACAGGTCTATCCAAGCGTTTTCTTAAAAAATCGACTACAACCAAAGAGACAACCGCAAAAGTTAAAATAGAGGAAGCCGAATATATTGTTTTGGTGGGTTCTGAGACAGGCAATACAAAGTTGTTTGCTGAAGGTTTTGTGAATGGGTTAATTTCGGAAGGGTGTAAGGTCGCAATGGATGATTTGGACAATTACAAGCCGTACCCCCATGCAAAGCATCTCATCGTTTTTACTTCCTCTTTTGGAGATGGAGATGCACCCGGAAATGCAACGAACTTTGAAGAGTTATTACAGAGCGTAACGCCCTCGCAAGCGATGAAATTTGCTGTATTGGGATTTGGTTCAACGGTTTATCCGAATTTTTGTCAGTTTGCCATTGATGTAGACAATTGGTTGGAAAAACACAAGAGTTTTACAAGGATAACACCACTTGTGAAAATCAATGAACAATCCAAATCAGAATTCAGAAGTTGGTTATCCCTTTGGAACCAAACCACAAACCTGGAAGTGGAGCTAAAATTGGCAAAAGAAAAGAGAAAAAGACTGAAATATATCCCATTCAAAGTGGTGGAAAATAGTGAATTAAATGTTGACGATACCGCTATAATTCGACTTCGACCACAAAAACGGGTAAAATTCAATTCAGGGGACTTATTAAATGTACTACCCAAAGATTCACAACGACCTCGATTATATTCCATCGCCAAGGTAGATGGTGATGTTTTGTTAAGTGTAAGAAAACATCAATCCGGACTTTGTTCTACTTTATTGTGTGATTTAAAGGAGGGAGAAACTATTGACGCTGCCATCGAGAAAAATACAAAATTTCACTTTCCACACGAAGCATCTGCCGTTTGGATGATTGCCAATGGTACAGGTATAGCGCCTTATTTGGGAATGTTAAAAGAGAATACTGGTGCTATGGTACAATTGACCTGGGGCGGACGAACCCAGCAATCTTTTCAATGTTACGAGCACTATATCAAAGAAGCGTACGATTTTAATCGACTGGAAGATTTTGATGCGGTTTTTTCTAGGGATGATAAAAAGCAGTATGTTCAAGATAGGTTGGCAGATCAAGAAGAAAAAATAGTACAACTATTTGAAGATGGCGGTACTTTTATGATATGTGGGTCGATGGCCATGCAACAGGAGGTACTAAAACTTATGGACCAGGTCACAATGAAACATTTGGACCAACCCTTAAGTTCTTTTCAAGAAAATGGACAATTATTGACGGACTGCTATTGAAAACCATATTCAATTAAGGCTTCCAGTAAATCGTGTTGACTTACGGGGCACACAAAAATCTACCCTTACAAGGTGTCATTGATGTATGTCTAAAATGGTATGGACCCCATTGTCTAAAGCATAAAGCGTTTTAATTTCTTTGGCGGTTAAATTTTTATTAAAAATAGATAGTTCATCCATACCCCCAATATATCCCAATCCTAAATAAATATTCGATTTAGACAAATCCCAAGTGTAAGGAGTATCAATATTCCCACGGGTACCTTTGTGTTCCCCATTTAAGTATAAAGAAGCCTTTCCTTGATTGGTATTGAGATGGGAAAAATTAATGAGAACATGTGTCCATTTGTCTTTGCCAAAAGGCGGATTTTGAACCGCCGTGAGCCGCTCGTTAAAAATAGGGTTCTCATTATCCGGTCCTTCCGGATTTGGATTCCAAACGTCTCTATCACCAATAACCCCCAATCGAAAATCACGGGGATTTTCCTTTGTGAAATCTACCCAGATGGCCGCATCGTTATAGCTGACATCGGTAATTTGAATGGGATCGCAGTAGCCCGGTTCTAAATCGGTTGCAGGGTCTAGACTCAACCAAAATGAAACTGCACCACCCCAGTCTTCGTTGTTATATGCTATATTTTGAGCACTTGGATAATAAATATTACCTGGGCTCCTCTCGGTAAAGACCAATCCACCACCGAACCTTCCTTTTTCTTCTTCTCTTTTAATATCAGGTTTGTGCAATCCTACCTTAGCGGAATCTAAGGCTTTTCTATTAGGTACCGTAAACATACGTTTATCCCCCAATGAAAAATCCGCTTCAACTCCGTTGTCAAATGATGCATAAAAGGTGAGCGCTGCTTTTAAACTGGCTTCGCTAGGGTCGGGGGTTTCAGGCATCGTAGCTTTTTTTTCTTGTTTACAAGCGATGGTGTTAAAAGACAAGACACCTAATAGTATAACCACCTTTCTTAGTATGGAAGCACTGAACATGACATATTAAATTAAAAATAGATGCATAAAGCTACTAATTATAACCTAGCCAGCATACATGCCTTTCGGTCTTGTCAAATGATAATTTGCACTGACGGAATTATCATTTAGACAGCTATTTCAATACAATAGGGCGTATTTCGTCACATCATTTAAAATCAAAAACTATGTTAAAAAAGTACCCAATTATCAAATGGAGCCTAATTTGTCTAGGAACCTTAATGGCAATGTTATTTGGTTTCGGCTGGTGGTTTATGAGCCTGATTCCTGAAAAAGAAGAACGTGAACTTATTAAACAAACCACGGTAAATGATTTGTCTTATCTGAATGAAAATATTCCCGCATGTCGTGGTAAGGTTTTGGCCGTGGTGACCAGTGCCACTGAAATGGGCAATAGTGGTAAGGGAACGGGCTATGAACTCACCGAACTTTCCAGGGCCTATTATGTTTTTCAAGCCAATGGTTTTGAGGTGGACATTGCTAGCCCTAAAGGTGGTGAACCCAAAGTGATTATCGATGATGAAGATATGGGTTCTTATGACTTTGCCTTTTTAAAGGACAGCTTAGCTCAATATAAGTCAAAACATACGCTGCCCGTCGCCCATATCAATCCTTCAGATTACAAAGCAGTTTTTTTCGTTGGCGGTAAAGGGGCCATGTTTGATTTTCCCAACAACAAGGCCATTCAAAACCTTGTTCGTGAACTGTACCAGAGCAATAGGGTCGTAGGGGCAGTATGCCATGGGCCAGCAGCTTTGGTACATGTAACATTGGATAATGGACAACACTTGTTACAGGATAAAATGGTCAGTGGTTTCACCAACGACGAAGAATTGTTTTTAATTCCCGAAGCAGAGGATATCTTTCCCTTTCTGTTACAAAGAGAATTGGAGGCACAAGGGGCAAAATTTAGTGAAGGAGCTACTTATTTGGAACATATTAGCCACGAAAAGAACCTCGTTACCGGGCAAAACCCATGGTCTACCTGGAAAATGGCTGAAACCATGATCGAAGAAATGGGCTATACCCCTAAATATCGCAAATTAACGGCCGAGGAGAATACGGTTACTGTGCTAAAGACCTATGATACCAAAGGGTCAGGTAGCGCTAAGCAGTTGATAGCAAACCTGTACCGTCAACGCAAGCTTGAAGTAGAACGGGTTCTTATCGCCAAGCACGGTATCATTGCCGCCATGCGCGGGGATTTCGGTCGCTTCTTTGGATTGGTTCGATTGACGGCCTACTCCAAAAAAATATCGCATCAAAGTTGATCAAAACAAAGAACCTACAGCTAAGAAAGGGCAGAGCTAATGGTCAATTTTGAAATTGGCTTACATTCGTAAAAAGTATACAACTTGAAGGTATTCGATATTTTATTGGTTGTATTGAGCAGTGCTGGCCTCTTGCATGGATTGCTCTTTGCCTTATACCTCATGCTATTTAAGAAGAAGAAAAGCCTTCCCAACTATCTATTGGGTTGGCTTTTGGTTTTTATGGCCTTTCGTGTCGGGAAATCGGTCTTGTTGAATTTTGGGCAAGACCTAGAACCTGTGTTTATTTTTATTGGTTTGGCCTTGTTGCTTTTGATAGGCCCGTTGTTGCGTTGGTATGTGCTTAGCATGACTCTTCCTGAATTTAAACTCACAAAATCGAATGGGTTGGAGTTAGTGCCTTTTACTTTGATTTTCGGAGCTAGCTTGTTCGTTTCAAGAGAATGGTATGAAGAGAGTGCATGGGTCATCATCATCTTTTCAAGTGGGCTTCTCTTTATTTATTTCCATTTAGCTTTTTATATCGGGTTAGCCTGGAGCCTGTTTCAGAAGGTAAAAAGAGAGCATCCAAAAAGACAACGCACCAAATCCCAAAAAGCGGTATTTCAATGGCTGCACCTTTTGTTGTGGGGTTTTGTGCTGTTATGGATCACTTATGTGTTGAATATTTTAGATGATGCGGTGCCTTATGTCATCGGTCCGCTGTTATATTCTTTGGTAGTGTATTTCCTGAGTTTTAAAGCCTTTCAATTGCGGATTACGGATATGGCGGGCAACGTATTCAGTGTAAATGAACATCAACCCATGTTAGCGGCCTTAGAACAGTTGGTTGTGGATGAAAAATATTTTATGCAATCGGATTTGAGCTTGGCCAAGCTCAGCAAGCTACTGGGCACAAGTACACAACAACTCTCCAAGGTGGTAAACGAGCACGCCAAGCGTAATTTTAATGATTACATCAATGCTTACCGCGTCCAGGCTGCAAAAGAACTGCTAGCACAAAGGGAAAACGATAGGTATACCATTTCGGCCATTGCTTTTGATGTTGGTTTTAATAGTCTTTCCTCTTTTAATTCGGCCTTTAAAAAATTTGAAGGCATCACTCCCTCGGCATTTCGAAGGGCTAGTTTGGGTTAAGGAAAAACTTGACAATACTTCCTCTCAAAGTTTTACGCGACGTTTTCTACACATTCTTAGAAATCATTGACTTTCTTTCTTTTTCTTACCCAACGAAACTTTATAGTCATCTATGGTTCCTCGTATCTTTAGATTGAGAAACTTGGTCTTTCTGTTCGGGTCTACCTCTACAATGTCATCTACCTGTTCTTGGTCAACCACAGAATCCTTTTTAGTGCCAAACAATTTTTGCCAAGTGGCCTGTCGCACCGTTCTCCATGGAATGCTCAGGTAATAATCAATATTTTGATTGCTATCGTGGGTTCCTGATAATTCCATGTGGCCGAGGCTCGATTCAATGGTCATTGTTGGAATATTGATTTTCCCTTTGTCAATGGCCAATCGATTTTGCAACGTGTCAAATCGAATATTTCTAAGGTTTTTATCCCCCATATAATCCGATAAGGCCAACATGGGGTCATAATTCTTCAGTTTTCCGTCCAATACCTTTACATCCATTTCTATGGATGACTGGTCTAAATCAGGTACCAAATCAGGATACACCCGAATTTTACCACTGATCTGCGCGGTGAGCTTACCCTGCAGATTTTCGGATACCAAGTGATCTTGCCCGAAATTTTCAAACTTGAACAACAGTTTCTCCAATGCAACATTGGTCATCATCAAGTTAGGCTGCATGTAAATGTGTTGTGGGTCACTACCGTTAAAATAGCCGTTCAAACGAATGCTTCCGCCTGCGGCTTCCATGGCAAGGGTATCAATATAAAGATAGTGGTCGGGTGTTGTTCTTAGGTCCGCCTTAATGTTTTGAAGGTCTAGTCGATGGTATATAAAGTGCCCGATATCCGCCTTAAATCGCATGTCGGTAAACGGTAGTTCATAAATATTAAAGGCATCGGTATGCGCTATGACATCTTCAGTAGTGGACTTACTGCGTTCTGCAGGCTGCGGTGGACTTAGCTCAAAATCGAACAGCGCATCGTAATCGATGTAATCGGCACGCAAAGCCAGATAGTTATCCCGTTTTTTTATGGTCTGGTCTTCCCCTAAAAAGTAATTGAGGTCCACATTAAAATGGGTAGCACCAATCTCACCATGTAGGTCATTAATAACAATATGGTCGTCTTCATAATGAATGTTTCCCTTAAAGTCGTTAAAACGCTGCGGATGAAGTTCCATCTTGGTATCCAGCTTGTCAAGGGCAATATCAATGGAATACAACGCGGAATCCACGTAATGCATTTTAGAGGTAAAATGAAGGGCCAAATCATCAAAAATTTCATGTCGATACTCTTTAGGCACATAATTTTCCCCTTTGTAAGTGAACAGATCCTCTAAGCGTAGCTTTTTTGAGGTAAGGTTAACATCCAGCTTCACATCCCCATTGCGTTCGGGCTGCATCCAAAAGGGATACTCATAGACCCATCCATTGAAATGAAAATCGCTGTCGTCTACATAGCCAGTGAAATCCACTAGTTGCATATCGGTATCATCTAGCAATACCTTGGCCTGAAAATCATGCAGCTTGTGGGGGTAATGTTTTAGCTCGGCATAGAGGCTATCGATGTAGAATTCCCCTTTAGGTAAATACTTTGATTCCGTAAAAGCTGTTGCAGCAGCTGCAAAAGAGAAGCCAAGACTGAGATTTTCGATTTGTTCATCAAACCCGACTTGGGTTGTGTCCTGTAGCGAAAATCCTGTCAATTGCGCAATATCCAAAGCATCGGAAGTGATATCCAAATGGGCTTCTATGGGAGTGTTGGTATGATGTACAATGGACGGCAAGTCGGAGAGGAAACCACTAATGGAAATATCCGAATTACCCATCACCACATCAAACTGTTCGAGTGTAGCTTTTTTGCCATTCATGATGAGCCTTGCATTGAGGGAGTCAAGCGGAACAAGAAGTTCTTCTGCCTCTACATGCAGGTTCTCGATGTCAAGGGATGCAAAGTACGCTTGGTTCAATTGCTGTAGGGCCTTTTCAGGATGGTCAATATCAACGATATCGTGAAAATTTATTTGAAGTATAACATTCCCGGAAGCGTTCTGAACCTGTTCCAGTTCTAAAAAGTCAGCTATAAAATCGAGATTGAAGTCGGCATTTAGTTTCATATCAATTTCAGGGGCTTCAAAATTCTTCACAAATAGAGAACCTTTAAACTCCCCTTTTTCCAATGAGGCAGTCATATCTGTAAGCGAAAATTCCATGGTACTGGCATCCCGGTTTGAGCCATTGGTAAAGTGCCCCTGAAAGCCCATATTGTCAATCTTTTTGGCACGTGCAGCATTCTCTAAAAAAGCTTTTCCAGCGCCAAACTTGGCATCAATTGATGGTCGGTTCCCTTTATTTGAAGGGCCTTTTAGGGTAGCATTGAAATAGATTTCCCCTGCATTGTTGTATTTCTCCAAAAAAGGAATCACATCAGCGGGCGCAAAGGCAATGAGCATGTCAAAATTGGGTTTGCTGCCCTTAATGGCCAAGTCAAGGTCTACGTCGTTTTTGGTATCAATTGTGCCCTCAAGTTCAAAATCCCCGTTCTCCATAACGACCTTAGAAGGTGCAATATCGAGGATGCCTGTCCCTTCATTGAATACTAAATCAGTGTGGATTTCAAAATGTTTTTGGCGGATGAATGTCGTGTCTCCATCCTTTATGACGTTCAATTCGAATTCCGTATCGATATGCCCGGCAATGATACTGTCTTCAATACGAAAGCCTCCTTTGCCATTATAAATAAACTTTTCTACATCGGTTTGGGTAGCTTCATCCAATGTATGCACATCGAGATTTTTGAGTCGAATCTTTTTTAAATGGATATGGGTAGCCTCCCTACCGTCAGCTGAAACAGTGGCCAGGGAATTTTGAATATTGGTCGTGTTATCCTCATGAATAACGAGATTAAAAACACCGTCTTCTATTAATAAGGATTGTACATCATAGTTTCCACTGACCATATCCCAAAGATTGAAACCGACATAAATATCTTCGACATCCATAATAAGCGGGGCATCATCCGCCTTGGTCTCAAAAATTTTTATATCATATACCTTAATGGAGAGGTACGGAAAATTACCCCATATCGACAACTCGCTATTTCCTACAGTGATACGCCCTTTGTACGCTTCATTGAGCAGGGCAATTTCATCTTTAATGATCTGATTTTGATGGCTTCGAACATACAGTAATAGACCTCCTATCAATACCCCTGGTACTACTATAACTATCGATAAAATTCCTTTCCAACGCTTTTGTAGATTCAAAGCAATTACTTTTCTTATAAAAAGTAACGAACTCAAAAGTCATCATATTGTTTAGTAATACATTTAAGTCGTTGTTGAAGGCTAGTATATGGTAATGTATGTATTTTAGCCTCCCAAAGTATCTGGATGGGATTTTACTTATTACCGTTTTATAATTTTGAACGTTCTATCGAGCGGTGAAATCTTTAGATAATATATTCCGGCCGGGTATCCCGATAACGAAACGTTCAATTGATGACCTTTAATTGTAAAGGGCGCAATTTTAAGCAATCTCCCTTGGGCATCAAAAACGGAAACCTTAATGCTTGTATGTTCGAGGGAATTCAATAAAAGCGTCACCGTTTCCTCCGTAGGATTAGGGTAAGCAACAGGGTTTGAAATCAAGGGGACTTTCATCTTAAAGGTTCCTTCACAGGCTATTTGGCTTGTTACCGAAACGGTATCCCCAGGGGTTACAGCTAAAACAATTTCATCATTTTCATAAGTTCCGACCCATTGTTCGTTTATTTGAACAAGATAGGGAGCTGTGCCCTGACTGACGACTAAATTGAGTGTAGTGGATTCGGCAGATGCAATGGTCGCCCCGACATCGAGTTCATCAATGCTATCAATCAATAAAGAAAAGCAGTTCTCCGATTCGGGATCAGTAGCATCTCTAACACAGATATTGTAATTCCCTGGGCTAAGATTTCTTATAGTGGTTGTTTGTTCAAAGGGATAAACCATACCGCCCATTACAACCTCATAATTCCCTGTCTTGGAAGCGGATACCTTAATACTACCGTCATTGCGGTTGATACAGGTCTCTCCTATAGCAATCACTGAAAAGTTGTTCGGGACGTTTCCCCTAAAAAAATTATTGGCTAGGGCAAAGGCCTCTTTACCAATTTTATCACCAATTAATCTACCGGGTATATCGTCGATTGGGGGGTGTATTCCCCCCCAGATTCTTGACAAACTGGTTTGATCTGAAGCATCCTGGTAAGTGGCCCATTGTAAGGTCAGTAGTTCTGAAGGACCTTCTTCAAATACCAGAAATTCATTTTGTTCAATATCAAAGGTGCCCATACCACCTGGAAAAAAAGCACTTCCGGTCAACTGTGTCAATACCTCGGCCGCAGCCCTTGAAAAGGTGGAATGACCGGACACATAACCTGCAAAAGGCGGGGTCACAAAGGTCGGGCGTTGGTAGGGCCACCAATGGGTCCCCAATATACACCCACCTCCCGCAATGTCCGACTCCGGATTATCGATAA
>ERZ1740067.93-NODE-93-length-69186-cov-18.944309_pt1 | contig 69186 bp, 54 predicted proteins | sample MGYA00581736_ERZ1740067 | MGnify/ENA primary metagenome ERZ1740067 (study PRJEB43018, sample SAMN04849236) | marine metagenome | isolation source: floating plastic debris | place: Pacific Ocean | collected 2008-08-27 | study: EMG produced TPA metagenomics assembly... | reverse complement strand
GGGATTGGCTATGCGAGGGGCTGCATGTCGCTGGAATTTAGGGAATTGGTATAACTTATATTAAGTATAAGCAGAGCTGAACAACAAAACTGTAGACAAATAAAAACTGCTTCGCTAATATTTTGATGTGTGAGGAGCGAACTCAAGAAGAGCGCCGAGACGAAACATGGACAGTCGTCGGCGCTCTTTTTGATCCAACTTTTCCTTGACTCGATTTTTTTGGCCCAGGCTTTTTCTAAGCCGCATTTTTGGGGCTGGATGTTTTTGATTCAGGTGTGGACAGGGTGCGTGTTAACGCACTGAATCAAAGGCCTAGATCCTGCGGTGCATTAGCCAAGCCCTACGACGACCCAAGAAAGACTTAGGGCGTTCTAGGACATCCCAGTTTTTTAGATCCTCATTAGGCGGCGCAGTAAGCTTAGCTTCTGGGAATTGTAGGGGGCATAACGTACGTTTACGTCCAGCCAGAAGGGTCGCTTTAGGACAGTTTTCTGATGGGTAAAGCAGTCGAAGCTGGCTTTTCCGTGGTATTTCCCCATGCCGCTGTTGCCGACGCCGCCGAAGGGCAAGTTAGGGGCCGCCGCCTGAACCACAGCATCATTAATGACGATCGCCCCGGACTGGGTTTCCTGGGTAAACTGCTGGTGGCGATCGCCATCGGCGGAAAACAGGTATACCGCCAATGGGCTGGGCTGCTGGTTAACGTAGCGCAACACGCTGTCGAGATCGTCGTAGGGCACGATGGGCAACACCGGTCCAAAAATTTCCTCCTGCATTAGCGGGGAATTTAATGGCACTTCGTCAATTACCGTGGGGGATAGGTAACGCTGGGTGGGGTCAAACTGTCCACCCACCACAATGCGTCCGCCGGAGGTGATCAGCCGCTGGAGGCGATCGCAGTGGTATTGATTTACGATGCGTCCGTAGTCAGCACTTTGGTGGGGCGCTTCCCCGTAAAATTCGGCGATGGTGCGAGCAATTTGCTGCAATAGCTGGGATTTAATGCTGGAATGCACCCACAGGTGATCCACCGCCAGGCACGTTTGACCCGCGTTGAAATATTTCCCCCACACAACGCGACGGGCAGTCACCTCAATATCGGCGGTTTCGTCCACAATGCACGGATTTTTGCCCCCCAGCTCCAGGGTTACCGGCGTTAAATGTCTCGCCGCCATCCCCATCACCACCTTGGCAATAGTGGGGCCGCCGGTGTAGAAAATATGGTCGAAACGCTCTTCCAGCAGCGCTTGGCTGGTGTTGGCTCCCCCTTCCACCGTCGTCACGTACATGGGGTCAAAGGTGCGCTGGAGCAGCTCGGCGATCGCCCGGGAAGAGTTCGGCGCCACTTCCGACGGCTTAATGATGGCGCAATTCCCCGCCGCGATCGCCCCAATTAGCGGCACCAGGGTTAACTGCACCGGATAATTCCACGCCCCCAAAATCAACACCACCCCCAGCGGCTGGGGCATAATGCGCCCGGACCCCGGCAGCAGCGTCAACGGCAACCCAACTTTTTGCGATCGCATCCACTTGGGGAGGTTTTTAATGGCCATGTCCAGCTCCGTCAGACAAAAGCCCACTTCCGACGACAGCACATCAAAATCAGATTTCCCCAGGTCTAGCCGCAGCGCTTCCCTGAGTCGCGGCTCCTCTTCCACCAACGCCCGACGCAACTCCTGCAGTCGCCGCAGCCGATAATCAAAAGAGCGAGTATAGCCCAACCCAAAAAAGTCTCGCTGGCGCTTCACCAAATCCGCCGGCGACACTGAACCCGAGGAAAATTGCGCTGACGTATTAACCACGTTACCCTCCTAATTACCCTGTGCTATTGTCTCGCGTTTCTCAACGCTAACCCTTGAGGTACGCGCTGGAATATTCCTGCCAGCTCTCGTTAAACTTCCTCAGCTCAACGTACTTCGCCATCATAATCCTGACTCGGTTTCGCCATTATGACCCAGCCTACGATTGAATTTTTTGACGGCGTTTATGAAGCCTTCGACGAGGTTAGTTTGCGGCGAAATACCCGCACCGGGGGAAAAATTGTGGTGATGATTTTTCGCGAATTAAAGTGCATTGAAGCTTTTAAAGCGTTACGGGCACAGTTTTCCAATGCCTTACGTTTAAAGGATGAAGAGGGAGAAATTAGCGTTGAACCATCGGGGGTGAAGTTCTATTTTGGCGGACCCGAAGGTGATGATTTAGATCGGGTGGAATGCTCCGTTGAAATTGATCGCGAAGACCATTTTGAGCGGGTAATGCGTTTTCTCCACCGCTTTGCTGAGGCTAATGGTATGGGATATGACGAGGGGAAATAGACGGTAACGGGGGATATTTTTGAGGCGATATTTTTGAATAGCCTTTTACGCGTATTTTTTATCTGATTTCCATCTAAAAAAATCAGCGATGTTATTGGTGGAAATAAATGATTATTGTGGCGATCGCAACCCTTAGAACGTGACTTTTACAACAACAAAAGTCATTATTTGAAGGGACGGTGAATAGGCAATAGCGCCCAATGAACCGGTTCTTTAGAAGAGCCAGGAATCGCAAGGGATTTGGGCAATTAGAGTTGTGTAAAAACTCTTAATGCAAAAATTAATGAGCCCCCCTGTCATTCTTCTTTGCCCTTTCTTTAAATTCGTTACTATCGTTGAAGTGATGACAGCTGTGGAGAACTCAGCATCGACCGCAACACTGGGCACGGAAGGTAGTAAAGCTAGGGCGATTTATGACACCTAAGCGTTGGGTTAGCAGAGGATGGGTTTTAGCCTTGACGATGGCTGCGGTTCTAGTGGCGCTAGCCATGCCGCCTCAGGCTTTGGCGATCGCCGACAGCACCAACACTCCCAGCGCTGATCAGCCTGTAGCTGATCGGTATGATCGATATATCGAAATTTCCCAGGAAAATAACGACGAAATTTTAGAGGACCTTAAGTCCGCCACCTTTGTCTACTTGGGTGAAATTCACAATCGACCGGGCGATCGCACGGGGCAAATTGAGATCTTGGCGGCACTGCAACAGGAAGCCCTGCGCAACGATCGACCGAAGCTGGCGATTTCTCTGGAAATGTTTCAGCGTCCTTTTCAGCCCCTGCTCGATGCTTACCTCGCTGGGGAAATTGATGAAGAAACCCTGGTGCGCGAAAGCGAATATGAAACTCGGTGGAGCTTCCCCTGGGAATCCTATGCGCCAATATTGCACTTTGCCCGTGCTAATCGCATTCCGGTTTTAGCGGCGAATACCCCGACGGAAATTTTGCATAAGGTGGCGCGACAGGGATTGGAAAGCCTTGATGGTGATGACTTTTTGTATGTGCCGCCGCGCGACGAAATTCGAGTGGACAATGATAGCTATCGCGCCCAGCTTTTAGGTGCCTTTGGGCGCCACGGTGTAACTGCCAGCACCAGCGATACCTTTGAGCGATTTTTTGCCGCCCAGGTGACGTGGGATGAAACCATGGCGGAGGCGATCGCCGATTTTCATCGACAAAACCCTGACCACCGCATTGTGTCCATCAGCGGTCTTGGACATGTGTCCTACGGCTATGGCATTCCCGACCGAGTTAAGCGTCGTATCCCCGCCACGGAATTCCAACATCGCAGCGTCCTCTTTGCCCCCGAAAGTCGCGCCCTGCCCAATGCGATCGCCAACGCCACCGACTATGTGTGGCGCTACGACGACGAGCTAGGGTTCGTCATTAATTAGGCACCAGAATTCTACCCGCCTACACTTGACCACGTCAGCCCAACAGAAAGGCCCCTTACTAAGGGGGTTGGGGGGATCCTCTAAGTCAAAGCTATTGGCCCAAAACTCTGATCAAAGGAAACAGGTCCCCCCCAATCCTCCCCTGTTAAAGGGAGAAACTAGTCCCACAAAATTGAGCAGAGGGGCTGAAGCTGAGACGGGGGCTTTTGAAACTATGACTGAGGTTCAGACTCAGGCTCAATAATCACCAAGTCGCGCTCTAGTAGGCTCCTGAAAAATAGCTCTGTGATGTTGGGCTCGCCCGCATTGCTCGATACGGCAAAGTCTGACTCTAGCTTCTTCAGAATCCGATTCCACGCCGTTATCAATTGGGGGCGATCGCGTCCTTCACGGGCAGCGGCAGCCACCTGATTCATAAAGTCGATCCAGAACCCCTCCTGGGCATGGAAATTTACCCGCTCTAGGGGAGTGGACAATCCAGCCAATTGCTGGCTTAGGGCACTATCCAAGCCCACTCGCTGAATAACGCCAGTTTCCACCTTATAAGACCAATCTTGGGTAATCGGATCTGCACAGGCTACCTCCGCCCGTAAGGTGTAAGTTTGCCCCACCTGCAAACTCACGGGACCTCCGTCAGCGGCGTCAAATAGGTCAATTTCGTAAATGCCGCCGTCTCCCTGATATCGCTCCAACACCACGGCGATCGCCTTGTCGCTTCCCTCTTCAAAAAGGCTGACACGCAGGTTAATTTCCTGAGCTCCCGAATCTAGATACAGATATAACTTCGGGCGATCACTAATGGTTTTACCGTAGCCGTAGGAAGTGGGCGCTTCTTGGGTGCGGAACGTAGGCAACAACAGCCGTGAACAGCTTGATCCGCGAGTTCCTGCTGGCTCCCGTCGCCCCGGTGTCCCAATATCTCTCGGAGGCGAAAAACGCGTTCCCGCCGGCTCCCGTCGCCCCGGAGTGCCAATATCCCGTGATGGCGTAAACTGCTGTTCCTGCTGGGGCAGGGTCTGGGCCACGCCTTGGGCACCAGCAGGAAAACTCACTAGCGACGTTACGCCCGTGGCGCCCAAAAGGGCGATCGCCACCGTGGAAGCTGAAGAACGAAGCGGAGTAAGATGAGCCATTCTTAATAAGAGTAGAGTATTGGTCAGGAAGCGTAAGGGATTGCCTCGAGTCTTTTGCAACACAATTTGCAATATTCAAGGCTGTCGTAAAAGGGGGCCGAAGTCTTGCCCTAAGCCGACACTGAGGAAACTGTGCAATATCCAGACAGTATTTTCTGGCTATCGTTTATACCCTAGCCCTATCTACCTAGCATAAGACGTTCATTCTTCTAAATTGCTCCCCACTCTTTGTAATTCTCCTCCGCGTTTTCCTGGAGTCAGTTTCTTAGGGACACCATCATCTCGATTATTTTTGCTCAGATTTTGTTCAGTTACGGTTCACTAAATTTATTGTTTACCCGTAGTTTGCTTCGCGTTCTTCGCTTTTATTGCCAGGGTCTATGTTGCCAACTGAGCTACTGATCCACCGCTACCAGGGGGAAACGCTAAATCCTCATCGCTTGCCCGTGGATGAATCTACGCGGCGACGATCAGCAATCGCCATTGAAACGGTGCGATCGCACCAGGGAAAAACCCAGGGAGAGCTAAGCAAAGCCTTAACGGAGCTGGAAGGCAGCAGCCCTGACTTTAAAGTGGATCGAGGATTTGGGCATATTCTGCAAAAAAGCTTCTGCACCTTTGAAATCGTTAGCCCCCTGGAGCCCATCGCCCTGCGCCAACGAGTATTTGAAACCGCTGCCCAAGATCGCCCTAGCCCCGGTTCTACCCCCACCACTTTAGAGAAGGTGGCTCGAGAGTTAAGCAAGGAGGGAGACCAGGAAGTACAGCCGGACCAGGTACGCCAGGGACTTTACGCGGACTTGCCGGAAAATCGCATCCTAACCACCTTCGATGCCCCCGACATCGATGCCCTGATTCATCGCTACAACCTATCCCAGGTGCAAGGGGTTTTCTATCGCGCTAGCCATCTGGTTATTCAAGCCTATCGCAACGATCCCGGCGAATATAAACTGCTTTTTCGCTACTTAAAACTGTTCCAATTAATGACCTATATCGAGGGGGATCAAAGCCAGGGTTTTACCATCACTATCGACGGTCCCACCAGTTTATTTAAGCCGAGTACTCGTTATGGGCTGGCGATCGCAAAAACCATTCCCGCCCTACTTCACGTTAGTAAATGGTCTTTGACGGCTACCTTACAAATGAAGGATTTATATGGCGATCGTCGCACCTTAGAACGACAATTTACGCTGGATTCAAACTGTGGATTAGTAACCCATTATGCGCCAGGAAAAGTGTACGACAGCATGGTGGAAGAATCCTTTGTTAAGCGCTGGGAAAAGACCAAAACTGAGTGGAAACTGGAGCGGGAAGTGGACTTAGTGCCCATCCCCGGCAGCGTCGCCATTCCCGATTTCCGACTGGTGCACCCCGATGGACGCAATTTAATCCTGGAAATAATTGGCTATTGGCGACCGGAATATTTGCGTAAAAAGTTTGCCCAAATTCGTAAATCAGGACGCACCGACTGGGTAATTGCCATTTCCCAGCGCCTCAATTTAGAAAAAGCGGGGGTTAACATTAATGAGCTGCCGGGACCGGTGGTTTGGTTTAAAGAAAAGCTGCAACCTAAACAAGTGTTGGCCGTTTTAGATTAGCTCCTTTCAGTGTTTTCAGCATTTATTGATAATGGTTATGGAGACGTCCCGGGCGGTAAAATCCACCGTAAAAAACTACGCTTCAAAACAAGGACAATGGAGTAAAGAAAAGGCGTGGAAAATTCGGTTTGTGGCTTTTGTTCTGGTTGTTTTTGGCTTTGGCTTAATTCTTGAGCCTGCCCTTACGATTCAAGCAATGACCGGCGGACTAATCAATATCACTAGCGATCGCCTGTATGAAACCTGGCGACAGCAGCAGCTTTGGGGAGGCTTTGGGATCAGTGCCGTAGGCATCGCCGCCGTGCTTCTTTGCTGGAGCGATATTCGCCGCCAGTCCCAGGCGCTAGTATTTTTGCCCCCCGTCGCCCACTCTTTTGTTAAGTACGGCGATCTAAGCGCTGACACGGCAATTGATCGGTTGCGCCACGACGGCGATCAGGTATTCCAGGTGGCTCCCGAGCCCAAAACTACGCTGGAAATTGCCGGGGGAATTGCCGGCACCTGCACCTTCCTCACTTTAGTGAAATGGCTTGCTCTATGGCACGCGCACATCCACGCTTGGATCATCTTCTTGGGACCCATTTCCCTGTTTGTGTGGGCATTTGCCTGGCTGGCATGGCGTGTGAACCTAATGCAGGCGTGGGCAAGTTATCACCATCGAGCCAAGCGGGAAGGACCGTTCTTTTGCCAAGTGTGCCAGCATCCCCTCGCGCCCATGCCCAGTGAACAACTGGAGCTATACCTATCGCCGAGGGAACAAAAACTGGCAGAAGTTAAATCCGTACAGTGGCGCGCCCACTATTGCGCTCAGTGTTATCCCGAGCTAGACAACCCTGCTTTTAGTGAACCTTTATTACCAACCGCAGGCGCTGACGCTGGGGCAAAACCTGAAGCCCCTTCCTTGGAGCGCCCGTTTCATTTATTTGCCCTGGACCAAAGCCGCCTCAATTTTGAGGTGTGCCCCAGCTGCGACGAAAAAGCCCTCAAAAGGACGATCAAAATTTTGAAGGAGGCAACGACAGAACGGGAAGGAATGATGGAAACCACGCTTGAGTGCAAAATGTGTGACCACATCGATATGTCCCACCGGGTAATTCCCATGAAGCCGAAAACTGCCGACTGATAAAGCAATTCTTTCGTAAAGCTTCGCTATAACTGTCACCAACCCAAGACCTTTCTTAAAAGAGTTTAAGCTTTTCTCAAAGTTTGATTCCTGCACAATTTGAATTGTCTGAGCTAATCAATTAGGCAGGTTCATCTAATGGGAGAAATCTAGTGGAAAACGTTTTGTAAAGATCTCTGCCATTAGCCACAAAAACGAATTGGATTCTTTAGCCTATAGGTAGATCTACTTGCGTATGACTTTGCCTTAGCTTGGATCGAAATTAGCTTTTCACTGTCTTTGTTCCGCGCCGTATCTTGTTTTCAACAGCCACATCACGAAAGCTACATCACGAGTTGATTCCGTGCTCACCCGGTGCGCTTGGTTTTTTAGAGAGCGTTTTTTAGACAATGTTTTTCGGAAAAAGTCTTTTAGAAAAACATTAAAAGGAACTTAAGTCGTTCTTAAATCGTTCTTCACCAACAGAGTGCCGAAAGAATATCCATAAAACCACTTAATAATTAATTGACTTAGGAGAAAATAATGGTCATTGCTTTCTCAAAAGATTCGAAAAACCTAAATCTTAGTGTGCTCAACGAAAAGGAGCTGGGCAATATTGACGCTTATTGGCGTGCGTGCAACTATCTGGCGGTGGGCATGATTTACCTGCGGGATAATCCCCTGTTGAAAGAGTCCTTGCAGGCGTCCCATATTAAACATCGTTTGTTGGGGCACTGGGGATCATCGCCAGCCCTAAGTTTCACCTATATTCACTGCAATCGGCTGATTAAAAAGTACGACCTGGATATGATTTTTATGGCCGGTCCAGGGCACGGCGCTCCGGGGGTTTTGGGGCCGGTTTATTTGGAAGGCACCTATTCGGAAATCTATCCCGATAAAAGTGAAGATGAGGAGGGAATGCAGCGCTTTTTTAAGCAGTTTTCTTTCCCCGGTTTTATCGGCAGTCACGTAACCCCAGAAACTCCTGGTTCTATTCACGAGGGAGGGGAGCTGGGCTATAGCGTGTCCCATGCCTATGGGGCGGTTCTGGATAATCCTGATTTGATTGTTACCTGTGTGGTGGGGGACGGTGAGGCGGAAACGGGTCCCCTGGCTACGTCGTGGCATTCCAATAAGTTCATCAATCCGGCGCGGGATGGGGCGGTGTTGCCGGTGCTGAATTTGAACGGGTATAAGATTGCTAACCCGACGATTTTGGCACGGATTTCCCAGGAGGAGCTGGAGGCCCTGTTTAGGGGCTATGGGTATACGCCTTATTTTGTGGAAGGCAACGATCCGCTGGAAATGCACCGAAAGATGGCGGCCACCATGGAAGAGTGCGTGGGCAAAATCCGTGAGGTGCAGCGTCAGGCGCGGGAAGGGGGCACGGTGGAGCGTCCCCGTTGGCCGATGATTGTGTTGCGTACGCCGAAAGGATGGACTGGTCCCCAGGAGGTGGACGGTAAGAAGGTGGAGGATTTTTGGCGATCGCACCAGGTGCCCATGGGAGGAATGCACGAAAATTCCGAGCACGTGCGGCTACTGGAAGAATGGATGCGCGGTTATAAGCCGGAGGAATTGTTTGATGAAAACGGAACGCTGGTGCCGGAGCTGAAGGCATTAGCTCCCACAGGAAATCGGCGTATGGGATCCAATCCCCACGCGAATGGCGGGTTGCTGCGGAAGGCGCTGAAAATGCCCGATTTCCGTGAGTTGGCTATCGACGTGGGCGACCAGCGGGGCACGGTGGAGTTTGAAAACACCAAAGCCCTGGGAATTTTTATGCGGGAAATTATGCGGGATAACCCCAATAATTTCCGCCTTATGGGTCCCGATGAAACGGCGTCTAATCGTCTGCAAGATGTGTACGATGTGACGGAAAAAGTGTGGATGGCGGATATTTATCCCGAAGATGCGGGGGGCACCCAAATCTCCCAAACTGGGCGGGTGATGGAAATGTTGAGCGAGCATACCCTCCAGGGGTGGCTAGAAACTTATTTGTTAACTGGACGCCACGGATTATTCCACACTTACGAAGCCTTTGCCCATGTGGTGGGTTCGATGTTTAACCAGCACGCCAAGTGGCTGGATATTTGTAAGAATCATGTGCCTTGGCGACGGTCGGTTTCGTCTTTAAATATTTTGCTGTCGTCGTTAGTTTGGCGGCAGGATCATAACGGTTTTAGTCACCAGGATCCTGGCTACATTGACCTGGTAACGAATAAGAATCCGGATGTGGTGCGGTTGTATTTTCCCCCTGATGCCAACTGTTTGCTATCGGTGGCAGACCACTGTTTCCGCAGCACTGATTACATCAACGTGATTATTTCTGACAAGCAAAATCACTTGCAGTATTTGCCCATTGATGAGGCGATCGCCCATTGCACCAAGGGGGTTGGTATTTGGGATTGGGCCAGTAATGATGAGGCGGATGATTTGGAGGGGCCGGATGTGATTATGGCTTGCTGTGGCGATATTCCCACCATGGAATCGTTGGCGGCAACGGCAATTTTACGGGAGGAAATTCCTAGTTTGAAAGTGCGGTTTGTGAACGTGGTGGACCTATTTAAGCTGGTATCTGAAGGGGAACATCCCCATGGATTATCGGACCGGGATTTTAACTCTTTGTTTACCGCTGATAAGCCCGTAATTTTCAATTTCCACGGCTATCCTTGGTTGATTCACAAGATGATTTATCGCCGTTCTAAGCAGGAGCGGGTCCATGTGCGCGGGTACAAGGAAAAGGGCAATATCAATACGCCGCTGGAGCTGGCAATTTTGAATGAAATTGATCGCTTTAGCTTAGTTATTGATGTGATTGATCGGGTGCCTCAGCTAGGGGCAAAGGCGGGGCATATTAAGGAGCGCATGAAAAATAAAATCATCGAAGCCTTAGCCCACGCTCACGAGCACGGTCGGGATAAGGACAATGATCGAAATTGGACTTGGCCTTTCCCCACTTCTTAGCCAACCCAGCCAGGTTCAGGACTATCGATGTGACAATCGCACCTGGACCTGGCTTTTTCTACTCCTTAATTCTGCGATTTTATGACCCTGAATATTTATCTTTTGCGCCACGGGGAAACTGACCATAGCCAAACGGGGGGCTACTGCGGCTCACTGAATCCGGATCTGACTCCGGAGGGGTTGGCGATGGCTAAGGCTTTTGCTGACCATTACCAGTCCTTGCCCTGGACTGCGATATTTTGTAGCCCCCTACGTCGGGCGATCTCCACCGTCAAACCGGTGAGTGATGCCGTTAAAACCACCCCCATTATTCGGGCGGGACTGGCGGAAATGAACTTTGGGGATTGGGAGGGGCGATCGCCGGAGGACGTGAGAGCCAACGACCGGGACGCCTATGATCGATGGACGGCGGAACCGGCTTGGAATGCTCCGACCGGCGGGGAAACAGCGGTGCAGGTGGCGGACCGGGCTATGACCGTGATCACGGAAATTCAGCAAACTTACGACACCGGCAACGTGCTGGTGGTAGCCCACAAAACCACTATCCGCATTGTTCTGTGCAGCTTGCTGGGCATTGATTTGGGGCGCTACCGCGATCGCCTGGACGCGTTAGTGGCGTCGCTCCACGTGATTACTTTCGGGCGCTACGGTCCGATGTTGCTGCGGTCGGGCGATCGCAACCATTTGCCGCCGGAGTTGCGCGATCGCAAGGGAACTTAGCATGAATATTTTGGTGCTTAATGCGGGATCCAGCAGCCACAAGCTTTGTCTCTACGCCATTGGAGAGGAGCTGCCCAATGATCCGCCGCCGCCCCTGTGGCAAGCACAAATTGACTGGTATCCCGATGATGAGTCGGCAACGTTAACCGTTGAGGCGCAAACGGGTCAGCAAAATAAAACCATTACGGGGCAGTCTCAGGCAGAGGTGCTGCGGGAGGTTTTGGCGTCGCTACACCAGGGACCGACGGCGGTGATTGATGGGCTAGAGGAAATCGCTTTGGTGGGGCATCGGGTGGTGCACGGCGGCGATAGGTACCAATCCAGCGTGGTGGTGGACGAAGAGGTTAAGGGGGCGATCGCTGATTTAAGTGCCCTGGCACCGCTGCATAATCCGGCTAATTTAAACGGCATTGAACTGATGGAATCGCTGTTGGGGGACGTGCCCCAGGTGGCGGTGTTTGACACGGCATTTCACCATACGCTGTCGGATACGGCGGCCACCTACCCCGGTCCCTATCAATGGAAAGCGCAGGGGATTCGGCGGTATGGGTTTCACGGCATTAGCCATCAATTTTGTAGCCACCAAGCGGCGCGGATTTTAGGCAAGGATTTATTGGAATTCCGGCTGGTGGTGTGTCACTTGGGCAACGGCGCATCGTTAACCGCAGTGAAAAACGGGCAAAGTATTGACACCACTATGGGGTTTACACCGTTGGAGGGGGTGATGATGGGCACCCGATGCGGCTCAATCGATCCGGGGATTTTGATGTATTTGCTGGATCAGGGGCATGACCTTGCGGATGTGGATCGTCTGCTGAATAAAGAGTCGGGGTTAAAGGGATTGTCAGGGGTGTCCCATGATTTGCGGGAAGTGCAACAGGCGATCTCCCAGGGTAACTCACAGGCTAAACTCGCCTTCGACGTATATATCCATCGCTTAAAATCCTGCCTCGGTTCCATGATCATGTCCCTGGAGGGGCTGGATGGTTTGGTGTTCACGGCGGGGCTGGGGGAGCATTCGCCGGAATTGCGATCGCGGGTGTGCCAGGGGTTGAAATTCCTCAGCTTAACATTGGACGAGGAGAAAAACCAGCGATCTCCTCGAAATGCTGATATTTCGGCGGACGATTCGGCGGTGCGGGTGTTGGTGATCCATACCCAAGAGGACTGGGCGATCGCCCAAGAAGCCTGGCGCTGTATCCCCGTTGACCATCCTGTGGCCAAAAAAATCCCCATTAACAGTGGTTCATTATGAAACTCCTGGCGGTGGATAATTATGACTAATCATTGACACCACTGATTTGAATAATGAAGAATTAGAAAACTTTTTAGACAGTCACGTAAAATGGATTTACAAAGGTTGTCCCCTGGTTGGCCCATCCGTACTTTCCAAGCCCTGATCCCTGTGATATGCCGAGCTTGGTATCCGGTGCCCAAAGCCTGAGCCTGGCGTCACGGTCTGTCTGGGCACAACCACGAACACCGATAGACGTAAGGAAGATTCTCCATGAGCAGCCGCAACACGACGGAAACCAACAGCAAAAACAACAGCAGCAGCGATCGCGAAGTGCGCATCGAAAAAGCTGAATCCAAAGGAGGGCACAGCAAGCGCCCCAACCTACCCGTACAATCCCGTCGTCGTCCCCTGGCTCCCAATTTTGGTCAGCGCCCCGTTGAGGCAAGCGAGCTGGATTTGGTGGAGAGCGATTTGCCCAGCAACCGCCCTGTAGAGGCAAGCTCCTTGAAGGTTAGCGGCACTGTGTCTTCCTACGGCACCCGCCCCATCGCTGCTAGCGATATGGAAGTGATTAGCACCATCGTTCTATCGGGCAACCGCCCTGTGTCTTCCTCCGATTTGGCGAAGGCTGACACCACCTGGCTGCCCGGCGGTAAGCGTCCGGTTGCGTCTAATGACTTGGGCGAAGAGGCTGCGCTAATGGGCTTTATCGACTAAGGCGCGACGGCGGCATTAAATCGAATTTAAAAGGGGGCTTGAACTGGAAAAGGTTCAGGTCCCTTTTTTGGGGTTATGAGGCGATCGCACCGTTAGCATTTCCCGATTGTGTGATTCAAGTGGAGTCGTTGTTTCGGGCTTGAATAGTGGAGTGAAGGGCGGGCTTTGAAGCCATTGCCCCAATTGTTAGGCTGAGGGTGGCGCTTTGAGGTTTGGCGATGATTCAAGTGACGGTGGATCTGCCGGATGAGTTAGCAGAGCGGTTGGATTCGCGAGATGTGTCTCAGGTGTTGCAGGCGGGGTTGCAGTTTCTTGAGGCGCAGTCCCTTGAGTTTTCGACGATGGTTGAGGTGTTGGAGTTTTTGGCGAAGTTGCCGCAGCCTCAGGAGGTGTTGGCGTTGCGCCCTTCTGAGGAGTTACAGGAGCGGATTCGGGTGTTGTTGGATCGATCCGAGTTGGGGGGACTGACTGGGGAGGACCGGCGGGAGTGGGAGCAGTATGAGTATTTGGAGCATGTGGTGCGGATGGCGAAGGGGCGATCGCTGTGTTTGTTGGGTGGGAAATCCTAATGGCTGATTTTCCTGTGGCGGCGGATGAGTTGGATCGGCAGCTTTAGCAGGCACAGCGGGTGGCAATGCTCAATGAGTTGAGGGAGCCTCGGGGGAAGTGGGTGAACTATGAGCCTGAAGGCAATGAAATTGTGATTGGGTTGCGGGGTGGGGCGGTGTTTTGGTTTCCGGTGGAGATCGCTCAGGGGATTGCGGGGGCGGAGCCGGAGGTGTTGGCGTTGGTGGAGTTGACGTCGGCGGGGGATGGGTTGCGGTGGGACGTGCTGGATGCGGATTTGAGTGTGCCGATGCTTTTGGCGGGGCGCTTTGGATCGCGGGAGTGGATGGAACGGTTAGTGGCAGTTTAGTTGTTTGCGGTGGCTTCGGATTTGGGGCGGGGAGGAACACCACAGAGGGCTCGGTTTTCATCTGTGGCAGGAGAGTTGGGGTTGCTTAGCCATGGGGTTAGCCAATCGCAGGCGCGGGTGAGAAGTTCTTCAAAGGTTTCCACTTTCCACAGCTTCACCGTCTGGTCACCAGAGGCGGAAACAATCGTCTTACCATCCGGGCTGAAGCTCGCACTCGTCACTCCCCCGGAATGTCCGTTTAGGGTTCGTAATTCTTCGCCAGTCCTCGTATCCCATAGCTTCGCCGTCTGGTCATAGGAAGCGGAAACAATCATCTTGCCATCTGGGCTGAAACTCGCACTCGTTACTCCCTCGGAATGTCCATTTAGGGTATGTAGTTCTCTGCCGGTGCTTGCGTCCCAAACTTTTACTGTCTGGTCATAGGAAGCGGAAACAATCATCTTGCCATCTGGGCTGAAACTCGCACTCGTTACTCCCTCGGAATGTCCATTTAGGGTATATAGTTCTCTGCCGGTGCTTGCGTCCCAAACTTTTACTGTCTGATCTCGAGAAGTAGAAATAATTGTTTGGCCATCTGGACTGAAACTCGCGCTCCAAACACTCTCAGAGTGTCCATAGAGAGTATGTAACTCTCCGCCGGTGTTCACGTCCCAAACCTTTACCGTCCCGTCCTCTCTTAAAGGCGAGACAATCGTTTTACTATCCGGGCTGAAGCTCGCATCTAAGAGTCCGTTGAAGGTGCGTAAATTTTCGCCAGTACTCACGTCCCATAACTTTGTCATTTGTTCATAGGCATCGGAAGTAGTAATAATCATTTTGCCATCCGGGCTGAAACTCGCACTTCTAACTCCCTCGGAGTGCCCGTTGAGGGTACGTAACTCTGCGCCCGTACCTGTGTCCCAAATTTTAATCGTTTTATCACCGGAAGCGGAGACGATCATCTTGCCATCCGGGCTGTAATTCGCGCTAAACACACTTTCGGAGTGTCCGTCTAGAGTTCGTGATTCTTCACCCGTACTCACATCCCACAGTTTTAAAGTCTGCTCATCAGCATCGGACGCAGAAACAACTGTCTTGCCATCTGGGCTGAAACTCGCGCTGTAAACACCAGAAGCATGCCCGTTTAGGGTGCGTAATTCTTCACCGGTGCTCGCATCCCACAGCTTCAACGTCTGATCCAAAGAGGCAGAGACGATCATCTTGCCATCCGGGCTGAAGCTCGCATTAAAAATACTAGAGGAATGTCCGTTGAGAGTGCGCAATTCTTCACCGGTTCTTGCATCCCAAAGCTTTAACGTCCGATCATTGGAAGCAGAAACAATCATCTTCCCATCCAGGCTAAAACTCGCATTAAAAATACTGGAGGAATGTCCGTTGAGAGTGCGCAGTTCTTGGCCGGTGCTAGCATCCCATAGCTTTAACGTCTGGTCACCGGAAGCGGAAACGATTGTCTCACCATCCGGGCTGAAGCTCGCGCTAAAAACTTGGAAGGAATGTCCGCTAAAAGTGCGTAATTCTTTGCCGGTATTCGCGTCCCACAGCTTCAGCGTCTGGTCATCGGAAGCGGAAACGATTGTCTCACCATCCGGGCTGAAACTTGCACTCCAAACACCATCAGAATGCCCGTTTAGGGTACGTAATTCTTTGCCAGTATTTGCATCCCACAGCTTTAACGTCTGGTCACCAGACGCGGAAATAATCATCTTTCCGTCCGGACTAAAACTTGCACTCAAGACTGTAGAGGAATGTCCGCTAAAGGTGCGTAATTCTTTGCCAGTGCTAGCATCCCATAGCTTCAACGTCTGGTCGTCAGATGCGGAAACAATCGTCTTACCGTCTGGGCTAAAACTTGCACTCAAGACTGTAGAGGAATGTCCGCTAAAGGTGCGTAATTCAGGTCGAATTTCACTCATGGCGGTTTCTAGAGCGTAGAGCGGGCGTACCGTTGGGAAACCCGAAGTTTCTTCATGTTTGACTAATAACTCCAAGCGTCGACCCGCACCAACAAAAACTGTAAGAGCCTCTAAATGCCTATCTACATCAAGTAGAGACATTCCATCACGCACCTGTTGCTCGATTTCTGTAATGGCTCGGACGCGCTGAAATTCTGCTTGTGCGGCTATTGCTAGTCCCCCAGTCACTCCAGCGGCCACAAAGGCAGCGACAACGGTTCCCAGAGAAGTTCTCTGGAGCTTTGCCATATGTGCTTCTTGGCTAGCGGTCAGTAAGTCATAATCTGCATCGTCTAGCCGTTTGCCTTGAGCCCATATCCGCGCGTCTTTAAGTTCCCTTCTATCTAGCAAATGTGCTGGCTTGCCTGATGCTTTCCAAGCATCAAATTTGTCTCTGTAAGGTCGCAATTTAGCCTGTTCTGATTTTGCCCATTCAGTATCAAATACGGCCCGATAAATCTGGTTATAGACTCGCACTTGTCTCCCATCTCGAACCGCTATACCCGACAGCAACAGCGCCATCTCATCAGCATTCCCCTCCACATCAATGCCCCGCACCGCTCCCGGTTCCGCCACCTCCTCCGTCCACACCTGGCGATAAAGCCCCAACAGCCGCACCGCGCGATCACTCTTTACAATCTTCTCGGCAATATGGCGCAAATGAATCGGCTCGTCATTCGTTTCCCAATTCTCAATAATCTGCCCCCGAATCACCGCCTCCACCGACACCGCTGGGTTAACCGCCGCCGCATCCGCCACTGCCCGACAGACCTTCTGAGTTAAAAACGGCTGCCCCCCGGTCCAATCCAAAATCTCTCGCAACCCCGCCACCGGCTCCGCCAACCCACTCAACCCCGGCGTCAGTTTATTGATCGCCTGCTCAAACCCCAATCCCCCCAACCGAATCGCCCGCCCAATATTAAACGGTGCCTGACTAATATCCCGAATCAGCTCAGCCGGCGAGGCCACCCCCAACAAACAAAAGGTTAATTTGCCATACTCCGGCTTCACCGCCCGCTGGTTATAACAAGCCCGAATAAACGCAAACAAATCATCCGCATTAAACTCCAGCCCCAAAACCGAATCAATCTCATCCAAAAAGATCGCCAGCCCCCCCTCAATCTCCGGCAACACCACCCGCTCCAACACCTGCGCCAACCGCTCCAACGGCGACACCATCTCCAACGACTGCCACAACTCCTCCGCCCCATCCAAATCCAACGCATCCGCCAACTCAAACGCAATATTGGCGTACCACCGCGCCGGTTCGATCGCCGCCTCAAACTTCGACAAATCTAAATAAAAACAACCCACCCCCTCCCGTTCCAACCGAGCGATCGCCTGCACCGCCAAGCTAGACTTTCCCATCTGCCGGGAATTCAAAACGTAGCAAAATTCCCCTGCCCGCAGCGCCTGATAAAGCTCCTCATCCGCCGCCCGTTCCACATAGGTCGGCTCCCCCGCAAACAGGCTTCCCCCCTGGTCCTTAAAAAATCGCGAACTCTCAGTCATAGTCGGTAGCCAACTCGCCCATTCATCTTGGAGCCCAAAACCCAAATTTATTGCTCTATTTTAATCCCGCCTTTTAACCATCTGCCCTAAAGCGATCACGATATAACCGACAGCGCGGTTTCACCCGACGGCGATCGCTCTCCCAATCCACCAACCCCAATCGATATAAACCATAGGCATCCTCCTTGGGAATCTCCACCGGCTCCGATGCTCGAACCACCTGGGCGATCGCATCCTTCAAACCAGACTGATTCAATTGGCGTTCTAAATTTCGTAAATGGCTACTGATGGAACTAGTGGGGCACAGCGCATCGAGATACAGGGCATTTAAATCAAGACTAGGCTCCGACCGCAGCCGATCAAATGCCTGTTGGATTAATGCCGGATGTCCCCCAAAATCCATCATCAATTGAGCGATCGCCCCATCCTCCAACCGCACCCCAAACTGTTGCGCCAACTGTCCCACCTGCTGCGCCGACAAACTCTTCAGCTCCACCTCGCGACCCACATTGAACGGCGAGTAATTTGTATTAGCAAACTCCAACTTAGCCAACGGCTCCGTGGAATAGGTCAGCACCTGCCGCAACTTCCGCCAGGGCTTCGACGTTTTCGCCTTTTCATGGAACGCCCGCACCAGCCGAAACACTTCCTCCGCGATCGCCAACGTCTCCTCCGCAAACAACCGATCCACATTCTCCAAAATCAGCACCAACGCCTTATCCGTCTGCCGCAGCACCGCCTTCTGCAAATACTTTTCGCAGCTCGAATTACTCCCCAACAGCTCAGTATTCCAGTACTCATTCAAGGAAGTTTTGACGTCCACTGCATCGGCGATCGTCTGACAAAACCACCGCCAAAACCGATCCAACTCCGCCAACTGCTGCGCCTGCACCGCCTGAAAATCAATCACCACACAGTCATAATCCTGCGTCCTCGCGAAACGACACAGCCGCACCGCCAACTCCGTCTTCCCCATTTGGTGAGGCGCTTTAATCCGCACCAGCGCCCCATCCTCCATCAACCGCGATCGGCATTCCCGCTCAATGGACTCATGGGACACATAGCGATCGCCTTCCTGTCCCGCTGAACTTGGCGAAGGTTCTGAAGAAGACGGCCCCCCAGAAGAAGCACCAAAATTCTGAATCACCGTCCCAATATTGACCGTCGAACTGTCATTGGAATTAATCCCCCGTTGCGATCGGCGATTATCAATATTCCCCTCGGCATACTGCCCCTGGTTAAGAATCTCCCGATAATCGCCACCCCCCGTCGAAATCGTCCGTCCCCCCGACTGCCCCATCGCCGCCCCAGCTCCCGGAGCACCGCCACCGCCATTCGCCGACTGCGCAAATCCATGCCCCGGATCTTCCGCACAAAACGCCGCGTACAATTCCTCTAAACGCCCCTTCGCCTCCGCCCAATCAATCAGCTTAAACGCCGCCTCCGTCAAATTCCCCGCCCCAGCGATCGCCTCTAAATTCTCCCCAACTTCCTCCGCCACAAACAGGCTCAACGCCCCATAGGAGCGATACACATCCTGCAACGCCTGCCGAAACTGTTTTTTGCGATCGCTGGTCCAGGTCATTCGCTTACCACTTCAAAACCGCTGCATCGACACCCTGTTCTCGCTTGGTCTTAGCATCTCGCTCGAACCAGGCAATGATTTGCTCCTGGGTCAGGTCCGCGATCGCCACCCCTTCGCTCTCTGCAATAAACGTCAGCAGCTTAAACGACGACAACGTTAACCGCGTCAAAAACTTTTCCGGCGACGACAACAATGCCGCATCCACCTTCGCCGACTCCTCCGCAGTTAAAAATTCCGGCAATCCCATTCCACTCATGTCCGCCCCTCACGTTGTTTTATCCCCAATTTTAACGACAACCTTTGGGACTATCTTTATTTGACTATCTTTGGCGTTCTTCGGTTTTGGGGCGATCGCTCCCCCCATCGCCCCCATCACAATCTCCCCCCAACAAAGCGCATCAGTTGGCAACACATTGACACATAGCCCACTCAAGAATTAACCCCCCGCACCCCATCCAGCGAGATATCATATCGGCGAATTTAACCAACCACCCCAACTATGACCTCAGAAAGTCGCTCCCCATTTCCCCCCTTCGACGCCGAAACTGCCGCCCAAAAAGTGCGCGGTGCCGAAGACGGTTGGAATGGTCGGAACCCTGAAAAAGTTGCCCTCGCCTACACCGTTGACAGCGTTTGGCGGAATCGCGCGGAGTTTGTGGAGGGGCGCGAAGAAATCATCAAATTCCTTCAGCGCAAATGGGCCAAGGAGCTAGACTATCGCCTAATAAAAGAACTGTGGGCGTTCGAAGACAACCGCATTGCCGTACGTTTTGCCTACGAGTGGCACGACGATTCGGGGCAATGGTATCGAGCTTATGGCAACGAAAACTGGGAGTTTGCCCCGTCAGGTTTGATGAAGCGCCGCATTGCCAGCATTAACGACTTACCGATCGCCGAATCGGATCGCAAATACCACTGGCCCTTAGGACGCCGCCCCGATGACCACCCCGGCTTATCCGACCTGGGGTTATAACCAAAACTCAGTCGGAAAAATCTAACCGAAAAAAACAGCTCAAAAACCAATCAAAAAAGCCCAACCGGGAAAAACTAGCGCGAACTTTCCACGGGCACCGGACTACTGGCGAGGGAGACCACATATCCACAGCGATGCTCTCCCCCCGCCATCCACTGGGTGCGTTCCACGTTGCACCCTTCCAGGGCGATCGCAAACATTTCCAGCTCGTGCGCACACACCCCAGGAAACGACGACGCCACCGTAGAAATAGCGCAATTATGCTCCGAAATAAAAATCCTCAAATCATCATCATCCGCCTTGGAAATATCCTCCCACTCGGTCATATATCCCTCTTCCCGGCGTAAATCCACTAGCCGCGCCACCCGCTCCTTCAACGGACCGGATCCCAGCGCCTGTCGGTAGGCGATCGCCTTACGCACCCACTGTTCCCGCAAAATCTGGGACACATGATCCTCTCCCAAGGTGCCCGCCAACGTTTCCAGCAACCCCAGGGCAAATTCATCGTAGCCATCGGGAAATCGCGATCGCCCCGCCGCACTCAGCTCGTAAACATGTTGCGGTCGCCCGGAGCCGCTGCGGTCAATTTCATGAATAATCAACCCTTCTTCTTCCAGATCCTTAAGGTGCCGACGAATCGCCTGGGCACTAATACTTAAATCCGCCGCCAAAACCTGAGCCGTTGCTGATCCACACTTCAGCAGGCGCTGCAGAATATCGTCCTTAGTGGAAACTTGTTGCGAAGCCATTCTCTGCGATCTATCGCGACACATCCTTGGTCCAACCCCACTCCAGTTCTATTACCGTCACCGGAACAGAAATGCCAGCAAAACACAGCCAGCACGCCGAAACCGATAAACAAGTGTAAACAGATGGGCAAGTTTAATAGACACATCTTGTGTAAGCTTAACCTGCCCCATGGCACCTTTGACAACAATACTGTTGCTAAAGTAATCTAGTGGCAACTTAAACAACACAACTGTTGTTTAAGTAAAGCGACTAACATCATCCCTGTTTCCTAGCGACGTTTCACGGCATTTGTCTATGAGTGCTTCTGTTAAAACTCTGGTTGATCAGCCCTATAAGTATGGGTTTGTAACCGACATTGAGGCGGACTCTCTGCCCCCTGGGCTGAATGAGGACGTTATTCGAGCGATTTCTGCAAAGAAAAACGAGCCAGCGTTTTTACTGGAGTTTCGGCTTAAGGCTTATCGTCGCTGGCTGACAATGACGGAGCCCACCTGGCCCGATGTGGACTATCCTCCCATCGATTATCAAAAAATCGTTTATTATTCCGCGCCCAAGCAAGAGAAGAAAAAGCAAAGCTTGGATGAAGTGGACCCGACCCTGTTGGAAACCTTCGACAAATTGGGAATTCCCCTGTCGGAGCAAAAGCGCCTGAGCAATGTAGCCGTAGACGCCATTTTCGACAGCGTTTCCATTGCTACCACCTATCGTGAAAAACTGGCGGAGCACGGCGTTATTTTCTGCTCCCTGTCGGAGGCGGTCAAGGACTATCCCGAACTGGTGGAAAAGTATTTGGGGTCGGTGGTTCCTGCGGGCGACAACTATTTTTCTGCGCTGAACTCGGCGGTGTTTAGCGAAGGCTCATTTGTGTACATTCCCAAGGGTGTTAATTGCCCCATGGAGCTGTCCACCTATTTCCGCATTAACAACGGCGACTCGGGACAGTTTGAGCGCACGTTGATTGTGGCGGAAGAGGGGAGCTACGTTAGCTACCTGGAAGGCTGCACTGCGCCTATGTATGACAGCAATCAGCTGCACGCGGCGGTGGTGGAGCTGGTGGCTCTGGACAACGCGGAAATTAAGTATTCCACGGTGCAAAACTGGTTTGCTGGCGACAAAGATGGCAAAGGCGGCATCTACAACTTCGTTACTAAGCGGGGCCTGTGCGCTGGCGTTAATTCCAAGATTTCCTGGACCCAGGTGGAAACCGGTTCGGCAATTACCTGGAAGTATCCCAGCTGCATCCTAAAGGGCGACAACTCCGTGGGTGAGTTTTACTCGGTGGCGCTGACCAATAATCATCAGCAGGCGGATACCGGCACCAAAATGATCCACGTGGGCAAAAATACCCGCAGCACGATTATTTCGAAGGGCATTTCCGCCGGGCAGTCGAAAAACAGCTATCGAGGGTTGGTGAAGATTGCGCCAAAGGCGAAGGGGGCTCGCAATTATTCCCAGTGTGATTCGATGCTGATTGGCGATCGCGCCATGGCGAACACCTACCCCTATATCCAGGTGCAAAATGAAGCCGGTCAGGTGGAGCACGAAGCATCGACGTCAAAAATTGGTGAAGACCAGTTGTTTTACTTGGCTCAGCGGGGAATTTCCGCTGAGGATGCGGTGTCCATGATGGTGTCAGGGTTCTGTAAGGACGTGTTTAACCAATTGCCGATGGAGTTTGCCGCTGAGGCTGATAAGCTATTGAGCCTGAAGCTGGAAGGTTCCGTTGGGTAAAGGCTAGGGATTGGAATTGCGGTGTCGGGCGATCCTTCGGTGGTTGCCCGATGCCGTTTTGGGGATTTGAGTTAGTTCGGCTGAGTTATTTTGAGGGGTTAACGGCGATCCTATGATTGTAGAGAACGCATCGACGATTTTATCGGTTAAGAATCTTCAGGCTGGCATTGACGGCAAGGAGATTTTGAAAAAGTTTGGCATTGAAATTAAAGCCGGTGAAATCCACGCCATTATGGGGCGCAATGGATCCGGTAAAAGTACCCTGTCGAAGGTGTTGGCGGGACATCCCACCTATGAAGTGACCGGCGGTGAGGTGGATTTTCAAGGCAAGGATTTGCTGGAATTGGAGCCCGAGGAGCGATCGCGCGAAGGCATTTTTCTGGCGTTTCAATACCCGGTGGAAATTCCTGGGGTGAGCAACTTGGATTTCCTGCGGGAGTCTACCAATGCGCGGCGAGTGCATCAGGGATTAGAGGAATTGGATCCCTTTGATTTTGATGATTTGGTGCGGGAAAAGCTGGATGTGGTGCAAATGGACCCGGCATTCCTAGAGCGCAGCGTTAACCAGGGATTTTCTGGGGGCGAGAAAAAGCGCAACGAAATTCTGCAAATGGCGCTGTTGGAGCCCACTTTAGCGATTTTGGATGAAACTGATTCCGGTTTGGACATTGACGCCCTGCGCATTGTGGCGGGCGGCGTTAATCAACTGTCCACCGAAAAGAATGCCATGTTGGTCATTACCCACTACCAGCGGCTGTTGGACTATATCGTTCCTGATTTTGTGCACGTAATGCGGGACGGTCGCATCATCAAAACCGGCGGCAAGGAACTGGCGCTGGAGCTGGAAGAGAAGGGTTATGACTGGGTGGATGATCTTGAGCCCACGTTGGTGGAGGCTTAGGGGGCGCATGATGGGAACCACTGATAGTCAAGCCGCAGGTAATAATCCCGGCGGCAATTCCAGCAAGAAAGTTAACTCCCAGCGGGTGGATTATTGGAGCCAGTTGCTGAAGACGGTGACCGCTGATTCCGATGCTGCCACCGGTTGGGTGGGAGAAGTGCGGTCCAAAGCAACGGCGATCGCCCAAGAGCTAGCATTACCGTCCACCCGCGATGAGGACTGGCGATTTACCGATTTGTCGCCGCTGCTAGATATTGAATTTTCTGTGGCTGGGGCGATCGCAACCCCCGGCATTACGGCGGCGGATGTGGCCATTGAAGAAGCCCCCGGCAGCCGCATCGTGTTTATTAACGGTCGCCATTCACCGGAGTTGTCCGACCTAAGTGCGCTGGGCGAGCTGGCGGATAAGGTTACCGTTAGCGCCTGGTCCGCTGGTCACGACAGCGTGCTGAACGCCACCGTGGAAAGCAATTTGGGCAAAATCCAAACCAGCGCTGAGGCGTTTACTGCTTTAAATACCTCGGCGGTGAACGAGGTGGCGGTGATTTCCGTGGGGCGCAATGCGGATATTGAGCTGCCCATTCACGTGGTGTTTTTAAGTGCGGGGACCGGGGCGATCGCTCAGCCTCGCTGTTTGGTGAAAGTGGGCACTAATAGCCGCTGCACCGTGGTGGAAGAGCACCGCGCTTTGGAACATACCGACGATTCTGATGCGCCCTACTGGGTGAACGGGGTAACGGAAATTTCCCTGGCGGACAACGCAGAAATTAACCATGCTCGGGTGCAGCGAGATACGCTGACGGCATTTCATATTGGCAATACGGCGGTGAGCCAAGCCCGAGATAGTCGCTACACCTTAACTTCCCTAGATGCGGGGGCGCGGGTCTCTCGCCATAACTTGGCGGTTTCCCAAAAGGGACCGGGCACCCACACGGCATTTAACGGATTGAATGTGGCTACGGAGCGCCAAACCAGCGACACCCACACCTTCCTAAACCTGCAACATCCCCATGGCACCGCCGACCACTTGCACAAGTGCGTCGCCAACGATCGCGGGCATACGGTGTTTAACGGTCGGGTTTTTGTGGGACAACAGGCGCAGCAAACGGACGCAGCCCAGTTAAATCGCAACTTGCTGCTGTCATCGAAGGCGCGGGTAGACACCAAACCCCAGCTAGAAATTATTGCTGACGATGTGAAATGTACCCACGGCGCCACCGTTAGCCAGTTAGAAGACAACGAAATTTTCTACCTGCGCAGCCGAGGGCTCGATGAAATGGCGGCGCGGCGACTATTGCTCGATGGATTTGTGGGGGAAATTTTAGAGCGTTTGCCTGTGCAATCCCTCCGCAGTCCTTTGGCTACCGCGATCGCTGCCCAAATCCGCGCCAATAGCTAAAGCCCACTCCCCCCGTTTACGTTTACTTAGTCTCCAACAACTGCAAAGCCATGGTTGCAACCGCTTCCAAAACCCTTGCATCCCAGGTGCGCCAAGATTTTCCGATACTTCACCAAGAAGTTAACGGACATCCTCTGGTGTACCTGGACAATGCCGCCACTTCCCAAAAGCCCACCGCCGTCATCAACGCACTGCGGGACTATTACGAAGGGGACAACGCCAACGTCCATCGCGGTGCCCACACCCTCAGCAACCGCGCTACCGATGCCTACGAAGCCACGCGGGATAAGTTGGCGGCGTTTATCAATGCCTCCTCGCGCCAGGAAATTGTCTATACCCGCAATGCTAGCGAGGCGATTAATTTGGTGGCATATAGTTGGGGCATGAGCGCTCTGACGGCCGGCGATGAAATTATTCTGTCGGTGATGGAACACCACAGCAATTTGATTCCCTGGCAGTTTGTTGCTCAGCGGACGGGGGCAGTTCTAAAGTTTGTGGAACCGACAGAGACTGGGGAATTTAACCTGAAGCAGTTTGAATCGCTGCTGAGCGATCGCACCAAGCTGGTTTCTATTGTCCACGTGTCCAATACCTTGGGCTGCGAAACCCCCGTCGACAAAGTGATTCCCCTAGCCCACAAAGTTGGTGCAAAGGTATTGCTGGACGCCTGCCAAAGCATTCCCCATATGCCCATCGATGTACAGGCGCTGGATTGCGACTGGCTGGTGGCATCGGGACATAAAATGTGCGGTCCCACGGGCATCGGTTTTCTTTACGGCAAGCTGGATTTACTAGAGTCCATGCCGCCGTTTCTAGGGGGCGGCGAAATGATCGCCGATGTGTCCCTAGAGCACTCCACCTACGCGGAATTGCCCCATAAATTTGAAGCGGGAACGCCGGCCATTGGGGAGGCGATCGCCCTAGGAGCCGCCGTGGATTACTTAAGCAACCTGGGAATGGACAACATCCACGCCTACGAAGCCGAACTAACCCGCCATTTATTTGACGGGCTAAGCCAAATCGACGGCATCACCCTTTACGGTCCCCAGCCAAGCGCCGACGGAACCGGTCGTGCCGCATTGGCAGCCTTCACTACGGAAGCCGTTCATGCCCACGACCTAGCTACCCTAATTGACCAATCGGGCATTGCCATCCGATCCGGTCACCACTGCACCCAGCCCCTGCACAAGCACCTCAAGGTCAGCGCCACCGCCCGCGCCAGCCTGTCCTTTTACAACACCCACGACGAAATCGACCAGTTCCTAACGGCATTACAAGACACCCTGGAATTTTTCGCTAGCGTAATGGACGACTGATTCCTTACACTAAGTTGAAAATACGCTGACTTAGCAGCGATTCCTGGTCACTATCAAGCCGTTATTTAACCGTTACCTAAACCTTTCTCAACTATGGTGAGTCCCCAACTGGTCAAAGACACCATTGCCTCAAAACTGCCCGATGCCCATGTGGAGGTGCAGGATTTAACCGGCGGCGGCGACCACTATCAAGCTCTGGTTGTTTCTTCCGCTTTTGAAGGAAAAAGCCTTGTGAAGCAACATCAGTTAGTCTACGGTGCGCTGCAAGATGAGCTCGATAGCAATGCTATTCATGCCCTTGCCCTAAAGACCTACACCCCTGCAGCTTGGCAAGCATCGCAATCCTAAACCACTCCAAATAGCGAGCAGGAAACTGACTGTAGAATATCCTTGCTAGCAGCGTTTCTCCGCATTTATTTCGTCCTTATTTCTAAGTTTATTGAGCTTACTGGTAGACAAGTTATGGCACTAGATCCAGCCGTTAAAGAACGCATTGACAAGTTGGTTGCTGACAACAAGGTTTTCGTGTTTATGAAGGGCACCAAGTTAATGCCCCAGTGCGGTTTTTCCAACAATGTGGTGCAAATCTTAAACAGCTTTGGCGTACCATTTGAAACCTTCGATGTACTGTCAGACCCAGAGATTCGCCAAGGCATTAAAGAATATTCCAACTGGCCCACCATTCCCCAGGTGTACATGAATGGGGAATTTGTGGGGGGCTCCGACATCATGATTGAGCTTTACCAAAGTGATCAGCTAAAGGAGATGTTGACGGTTGCCCTCGCGTCCTAAGCTGCCGCATTTAAAACAACGTAAGCATCTTTTCGTAGGGTGCGTGAAACGCATTACAAAGGTTTCAGCCTTTTGTTCGGTGTACTTTCACGTGCCCCATATTTTGTTCAGCGTTTAGGATGGATCTAGACGCACTGATAGCCTTGCTTTTTGGAGTCGCCCGTGATCTATTCCTCGTCCCTGGCACTACCGATCGCCCTCTTTGGACTTCCCTTGGATACGCTGTTTTCCACCCAGGGGATTATGGTGTTGCTTTTGATGGCCTACGGTGGTGCCATGTGGATGTTTCTCACCAGTGCGCCGAAGGTTTATACGGTGATGGTGTCGGACTTGGAGGTGGCGCGACAGTTTTACGAGGGCGACCTGAATTTTGCGGCGGCGGATGTGCCCCTTCAGTACTATTACAACTATGAGCAAACCCTGGGCACCTCTGGGTTTGACCCGCTGTACCTATCGCCCACCACTTACAATCCCCCCACACGGGCCATGTCGCCGACGGATCGCCCGGAGGGGCTTTGGTATCAGCTTAAAAAAAACGTGCAGGTTCACGTGATTTCCGGTGCCACTTTTGGTTACAAAAACAGTCAACGCCACGTGTGCTTTGATCGCGATTGTTTGGAACAGATTTTGCTGCGGGTGCAAATGCGGGGACTGAAGAATAAAATTCGCAGCGATCGCCCGTTAAATTTCCTGGTGAAAGATTGGCAAGGACGCACCATCGAAATGGCAGAAATCGACGACGACTAGAAAAACTTCCAGGGGTGGACACTTAAAATACCTGCAATGGGTGGAAAAGCACTTGAGGGTAGACCGCTACAGTATTTGCGGAAGATATGATCCTTACTTTGCCGCCCCCCTCAAATGCGATTAACTTTTGCAGCCTTTGCACTCATCACCCTTGGACTTGTGGGCTGTGGTGCTGAACCCCCTCAGCAACCAAAATCTGAAGCGGAAACAGAGGCCGTGTCAGCAAGTTCTTCCAGTGCTCCCGCCGGTGAGGAATCCGTTAAGGGTAATTCCCAAACAACCATACAAGTCGAATTCTTGGGACTTCCTAATGACCAGGTTCAGCTTCAAGGAACCATCATCGGTTCAGACAAGGCAGAGTTTACGCTGGATGTTGAAGGGGTGACGGCGGGAAATGAGTTTGAGCAAACGTTGACGGTGGCGATCGCCGAAGATGGATCGTTTAGTTCTGAGCCCCTTGGATCCCCAAATGGATTGGAAAGCGGCGTTTATAGAGCTAGTCTTCGGATCGAATCTACTTCAACCTCCCTGGACTACAGCAGTTCAGGAAGTGCAAATGTACCTTTGGTCGGCCCTAAGGATCTGATTCAAACTGGGGAAGGTGATGACGTTTCCGTTTTTTTGGAAATAAACTTTGGGGTGGAAGGAGAGTCAGCAGAAACGGTGCAGGCATGGCAAGAAACACAACTGCGATCGTATCTGACTTGGCATGCGGACTTAGTTAGGCTACATTCAGTGATCGCAAAAGGCACCACTAGTAATCTAAAAGAGTGGCAGATGATAAGCGAGCAGCATCAGAAAGAACTTCGATCCTACGGAGAGAAGGCTGAAGCGCTTGAATCTGCGATGGAACGACGAGTTATTGGTGGTGCTCTGGAAGCCCTTAATTCAATGTTTGTGGAGCTGGAGTCTATTAGGGAGAAGGAGCCGCAAAACTCGACGTCTCAATTATCTTCAGGGGACTCGTTGACGCCCGAATACAACATTGCGAACCAGAAATTCAAAAATGGGCTCAACGAACTTCATCGCGACATGATTCAGCCCATCCAAACACAGAGGGGTCTATAGTGCCTTTCCTTGGGGCGGTTGTTTTGGGATTTGCCATTTGATCCATCGGGCTACACAGACGATCGCCACCAGACACACCACCACCCCAGTGCGAGCCCAATTCAGTCTCGACAGGTCAATCTGACCAAGATAGCTGGAGCCGCTGAAGACGGTGTGGCCGGCGGCGAGAATAAAGGCAGGGACGCTGAGGAGATGGAGCGATCGCCAAGCTTTGCCGAGATTTTTCTGCGCCCAATCAAAGCTGGTAAGGGCGGCAGGGGTTAAGAGGATTAGGGCGATCGCCCCCCCCCAAATGCCCCACTGGTTGGATGGTGGTAGGAACAAAATCGCCTGCCACTGCCACTCAAAGGAATGCTCAAACATATGGGCACAGTGGGCTAACGCCAACACATAGGCCGCCACCCCGATGCCCCGGCGATATTTCAGCGGTGCGCTCCAGAGGTTCGCGATAGGGCGGGCCATTAGGGACAGCATCAGGCAAATTAAAGCACAGTGTCCGGTGTGGTCCACCATTTGCCCCGTGCGCAATAGGGTCAAACCGCCCACCACCATGGAGATCCAGCCGCCCAATTGGAAAAGCTGGCTGCGGCGATCGCTCCCCAATTGCCCCACGGTGGTGCCCACGCCGATCATTACCGGCAACGTGCCCAAGCCGAAGGATAGCAGCGTAATCGCCCCCGCTAACGGACTGCCGGCGGCGATCGCCTTAAGCTGGGCGGCATATAAAAAACCACAGGGAATGCTGCCCCAGAGCAACCCAATTAGCGCCGGTTGAAACCAGGTGGCGTTACGACCGAAGCGGTCAAACCAATCGTTAATTCGCTGATGTCCCTTGACGCCGCTGAGGGGATGGAGCACGGGGATTTTCGGCAGCCACTGGGGCTTAATTTGCACCAGCCCAAACCAAATGAGGGACACTCCGGTCAAAATACTGAGCCCCTGGCGCACTGGGCTGCCCACCCCAAACCATTGTCCCCCGGCGGCTACGGCAGATCCCAGCCCGCCGATAATCGCACCCACCAGGCTATAACTGACCAAACGCCCCAGATTAAGCAGTCCGTGAAATTGCAGTTGCGATCGCCAGGTGTCGGTTTGAGTTTTATCGTTCCCTTGCGACCCTGAATGGGACTCGCCCGCCCGTTTAGCCCCAGAGCTAGACAAAGAAAAGGCGATCGTCAGCGGCCCACACATACCGACGCAGTGGCCAAAACTGCCCACAAATCCCAGGGCAACCATTAGCCCCAAATCCAATGGGGACACAGGTAGAACAGAGATGAACGGCGACCCCAACACTAGCGATTCCCCAACCGAAGTAATCAATCGGACACAAGTAAATAGTAAACAAGTAAATAGTAGACAAGCGCACCAGCAAAATGGCTCGACCTATTGGTACAACGGTCAGCCGGTGCTTGGTGACACTATCACCTTATCCATTAGCGACCCCGGTTTAATTTACGGAGCTACCTTATTTACGACGCTGCGGGTCCACAACACTTTGGATCATCCCGCCACCCAGTGGGCTGCCCATTGCGATCGCCTGCGCAACGCCACCCGCCAGCTTGGATTCACCGCGCCCAACTGGAGTCGCATCCGTGCCGGTGCTGAATATATTCAGGGGAATTATCCCGTTGTGCGCATTGTGGTGTTTCCCGATGGCACCGAGTGGATCACCGGGCGATCGCTCCCCGCCGACTTACACCACAGGCAAACGCGAGGGATCACCGTTTGGGTTGCGCCGCCCTATTATCAGCGAAGTTTGCCGGAACATAAGTCGAGCAATTATCTGGCTCCCTGGCTGGCCGCTCGCGAAGGGCGGAATCGCCACGGGGAAGAAACGATTTTGACCAGCGATAACGGGCACTGGTTGGAAACGGCTACCGGAAATTTATGGGGCTACGGTGATGGGCAATGGTGGATTCCGCCGCTGTTAAATCATTGTCAAACGGGTCAACGCCTTCCCGGCACCGGTCAGCAATTTCTTACTCAAATTCTTGAAGATAAGGGTCAAACCGTGGCCTCTCGCCCCTGGACGCCCCACTGGGTGAAGACCTTGGAGGCGATCGCCTACAGCAACAGCGGCGTCGGTTTAATCCCCATCCGTAAGGTTTTGGACCCTGAGGGCGAGGTGTTTTGGCAAAACCCTGAACCGGGAGCTGCAGACCACCTGCTCAAACTTTGGCAACAGGCGATCGCCCTCGACATTCATACTGAAGGGGGTTGCCACAGCACGTAAATCCAATTTTTATGGGAACAGCCCAAAGAGACAACGCCAATAGTCAGTTCCACGTTAGTTTCAATTTTGAGAATTAATGGCAAAGGTCGACCACAGGCTGGAGCCTCTGGATTAAGGAAATCGAGTTATGAAAAAGTTTTTAGCGCTAGCACTTATAAGTATTGCTGTGGCCGTCAGTGTGGGTGTGCCGATCGCCGCTAACAGCCACCCACCCGCCCCAACGGCGGAACCCACATCAGCAGTGCTTTCAGTATCCGATGTGAACTGGGAGCAGCTTAATCCCGCCCGAGGTGACCAAAGCCCCCAAGCCGGTACGCTTTGGGGCGATCGCACCGGTCCGGGCCCCGCCGGCTTTCTCCTCAAACCCGTAGATGGATTCAGATCTCCTCCCCATATCCACAACACCGCCTACCGTGGAGTGGTTATCGACGGCACCATTCACAATGACGATCCAGATGCAGAGGACATGTATATGCCGGTGGGGTCCTTTTGGACACAGCCCGCAGGGGAAGTGCACATCACCGCTGCCCAGGGCAATGGTGCCCTTGCCTACATTGAAGTTGAAGACAACTTTGGGGTTTTTCCCGCCGAAGAAGCCTTTGATGATGGGGACCGACCCGTCAATGTGGATGCGGCAAATATTGTTTGGCTAGACGCTTCCAATACGGATTGGATCGAGCCGTCCAGCCCATCAAATCAGTCCAGCGCACCAAACCACACCAACGATGCCGAAGTCGCCTTCCTCTGGGGAATTCCGCAGGATGGCAAGCTAAATGGCACCCTCGTCAAGTTGCCCGCTGAGTTTTCTGGAACGATACGCAGTGAAGGTTCAGCTCTCCGCGCCGTGGTTATTAAGGGGCAACCCCAGCATAGGATGCCCGGCGAGACCAGCTTCCAAACCTTGGGACCAGGCAGTTATTTCAGCTCGACGGGGGAATCGGTACACCAAGTCTCATCCAATTCAGAGGAAGAGAGCATCATTTACGTACGCTCAAAAGGTCAATTTACGATTTTTCCAACCTAGGCGTGCTCCCCACTAGGTAAGCGTTCAGCCGCCTCCGCAGCCATGCTTCGAAAATTGGAGAGTTGGGCGATTCCATTGCCATTACCCTTTTCGCTAATATGAAGAATCAAGAGATCCGTGAAACGTGTGCATTCTGAGATTAGCTAAGGGCAATTGTTAGAATCCGCAAAAATACTTACCGGTTTTTGGTGTAGTGGTCGCCCTAATTGACCTAATTTCGGGGCTGTCGCTAAGCCATAATTGAGTTAACATTAGTTAACACGGAATTAATACGACCATTCTGACAAAACAGCTTTAGTAAGACTTCAGTTTTTGACACTAGTCTTTGACACCAGTCTTGGATGTGCTTTAAGTCAGTTTTAGGAGGAACGCCCCAGTGAATAAGCGTTGGAGAAACGCCGGTTTATATGCCCTTTTGGCCATCGTGGCGATCGCCCTGGCTACGGCATTTTTCGACCGGCAGCCGGAAGCCCGCGAAACCTGGCGCTATAGCCAGTTTGTGGAAAATATCGAAGCTAACAAGGTGGATCGGGTAAGCCTGAGCGCTGACCGCACCAAAGCGTTGGCGACGGTTCAGGACGGCACCAAAGTCCTAGTGAATCTGCCTAATGATCCCGAAATCATCGACATTCTCAGCGAGAACAACGTCGATATCGTGGTGCAGCCCCAAACCGATGAGAATTTCTGGGTACGGGCTTTGAGCAGCCTGTTCTTGCCCATCTTGCTGCTAGTGGGTTTGTTCTTCCTGCTACGTCGCGCCCAAGGCGGTGGCGGCAACCCGGCAATGACCTTTGGTAAGTCCAAGGCACGGGTGCAAATGGAGCCCCAAACTCAGGTGACCTTCGGCGATGTGGCGGGTATTGAGCAAGCCAAGCTGGAGCTGACTGAGGTTGTTGACTTCCTAAAAAATGCAGACCGCTTTACGGCGATCGGTGCCAAGATTCCCAAGGGAGTTTTGCTAGTAGGTCCTCCGGGAACCGGTAAAACCCTGTTGGCTCGTGCCGTTGCTGGTGAAGCTGGTGTACCCTTCTTCAGCATTTCCGGTTCTGAGTTTGTGGAAATGTTTGTGGGCGTGGGTGCATCCCGTGTCCGTGACCTGTTTGAGCAGGCGAAGCAGAATGCTCCTTGCATCATCTTTATTGATGAGATTGACGCCGTAGGTCGCCAACGCGGTGCCGGTCTTGGTGGCGGTAACGATGAGCGTGAGCAGACTCTGAACCAGCTGCTGACTGAAATGGATGGTTTCGAAGGTAACACCGGAATCATCGTTGTGGCTGCCACCAACCGTCCCGATGTGCTTGACGCAGCACTAATGCGCCCCGGTCGTTTCGACCGTCAGGTGGTAGTTGACCGCCCTGATTATGCTGGTCGTACGGAAATTCTTAATGTTCATGCCCGCGGTAAGACCCTGGCTGATGACGTTGACCTAGACCGTATTGCCCGTCGTACTCCTGGCTTCACCGGTGCTGACTTGTCCAACCTGTTGAACGAAGCAGCAATTTTGGCGGCTCGTCGCAGTTTGACTGAAGTGTCCATGGACGAAATCAATGACGCTATTGACCGCGTCATGGCTGGTCCTGAGAAGAAGGACCGGGTGATGAGTCATAAGCGCAAAGAGCTTGTGGCTTACCACGAAGCAGGTCACGCTTTGGTGGGTGCCCTGATGCCCGATTACGATCCTGTGCAGAAAATCAGTATCATTCCTCGCGGTCGCGCTGGTGGTTTGACTTGGTTCACCCCCAGTGAAGAGCGCATGGAGTCGGGCTTGTACTCTCGTTCTTACCTGCAGAACCAAATGGCAGTTGCCCTAGGTGGTCGAATTGCTGAAGAAATCATCTTCGGTGAAGAAGAAGTTACCACCGGCGCTTCTAACGACTTGCAGCAAGTTACCCGCGTTGCCCGCCAGATGGTTACCCGCTTTGGCATGAGCGATCGCCTGGGTCCCGTTGCCCTAGGTCGTCAACAGGGTAATACCTTTATGGGGCGCGATATTGCTGCCGACCGGGATTTCTCTGAGGAAACCGCAGCGGCCATTGACGCTGAGGTGCGTACCCTAGTGGATCAAGCCTACGAGCGTGCCAAGAGTGTGCTGGTGGAAAACAAGGGTATTTTGGACGAGCTGTCCGAGCTATTGATTGAGCAGGAAACTGTGGACTCCAAGGAGCTTCAGGATATGCTCAACGCTAGCGAAGTGAAGATGGCGGCGATCGCATAGCCGTTGACTCTCTAGCTAGATGGCTTGAGCCTGTCACAAATCAATAGGTCAGCAAAGGTCAGAGTGGTGATGCCGCTCTGACCTTTCTGCTCTTTATGTGTGGGATCATAGCTGTAGAGCATTTTCATATTTCCTATTGCCCCAAGCAGGTTGCCTCCTATGGCTGACGATTGTTCTAACCCCTCTGACTCCGATTCCCCTGATGCTTTGCCGGAGGGGGAGGACCAAAAGGCAGGGGACGCCCATAAGAATGCTGCAGAACTTCCCCAAGAACAATGGGAGGGGGAAATTCAGCGGGTGCAGGGAATTCAGGGGGAACTGCGGCGGCTCAGTACGGTGCGGTTTGTGGATTTGGAGCACCTCGCCTCAATATTTCAGTGGTTCGACGAGATGCGTCAAATTCGCGGCTGCGGGCGGTTGGAAGGGGTATCCCAAGTGGGGAAAACAGTGGCGGCGCGGGTGTATGCCATGCGCTATCGCCGCAAGCCGGGAGACGAGGGACCCCAGACGGTGACCTATGTGCGGCTGCCGCCGGGGGCTGGTTTAGGGGAATGGTACGGGCGGCTGGTGGAGTCCCTGGGAGGCGAGCCCCTGTGGGGAGCCCTTAGTCAGCAGCGGCGACAGGGACTGGCCCTTTGCCGAGAGCGATCGCTACGCCTGGCCATTATCGACAATGCCGATCAGCAGTCCCCAAAATTGCTCCAGGAAGTGCGCTATTTGTCAGAGCGACTGTGGATGGGGGCTGTGCTGATTGGCGGGCAAAATCTGAGCGATCGCCTGGACCGAGACCGAGATTTAGCTACAGCATTTCAGCCCCTATATTGGATGCCCAAGCTAAACGAAGACGGGCTTAAGCAGGCCATTGAAAAGTGGGAAGTGGAGGTGCTGCAATTGCCAGAGCGATCGCACCTGGAGGAGGAGGGGGCGTTTGAAATGGTGCGGGAAATTACCCAAGGGTGCGTGGGGCGGCTGGATGTGATTTTGCGGCGATCGGCAATGCGGGCATTAAAGGCAGGAAAGCACGCCATTGATCGGGATGTGCTGGATGAGGTGATTCAGGATTATCGCTAGGGTTGCTGCTAATGGTTACCGCGAAATAGTTGCCGCTGCAATAATTACCGCTGGGATTCCGGTGGAGCGCTGCCTCCAGCAGCACCGCTGGGGTCTATGAAGGGCGATCGCACAAAACCAATAAACTGTTGATCATTAAAATCACCACCAATAAACAATAAATCTTGCTCCTCCTCTTCCCCCGGCACCAGCATTACGTTAAGTGACTCTGCCCGTCCAAAAGGATCGCCATTCTGCTCTTCGAAAAAGATCATGTGAGAATTTCCCTGAAGCTCGATTAGTACGAAGGGGTAAATATCTCCTTCAACTGCCATTTTTCCTGCCATATAAATGGTGCGATCCACAAGGATTTCGTCCCTGTAACTTTGGGGAAGTTGGTCAACAATGCTGTTGTCGGAGGTGAATTTAATGATAGGACGCGTTCTAGTGGGTAAATTTCTACCCAAAAAGCTACTGACGAAAAGGCTAATTTCCCAGCGCCCTTCTAACCGACTAGAAACAATATTTTCGGGCTCTGTTGTCACTTCCAATGCGTAGGCAGAAAAGGGTACTGCAATAGGACAAAGTAGCAGAGCGACACTGGCAAAAAGCCGACCGAGAATGGGTTTCATAGGTTGTTGCTTTTGATAGTAAAGGCGTGAATCAGCTATTAATTTCAGTGCCGAATTATATGCACTGTTGCGATAGGAAGCCGCGGCCCTTTAGGACAGTTCAAAGTCTGGTTTAGGGATCGCGGCGCGAGAATCAATACGCTGAGCTTCACGAAGTCCCGTTAGAAATGCACCGTGAACGGTGGAATGATGCTCAAGGCTAGTCGCTTCCCCTGCGAACAACAGCCGCCCATTCACTGGCTCCGCTAGAGCTTCAATATCAGCATCGCTGGATCCAATGGCCCGATAGCTGTAGGAACCGAGGGTGTAAGGATCGTGTCGCCAACTGGTTGCGTAGGTGGCGATGGGGTTGGGAATATTCTCCCCCAGAGCACGGTGCAGGGATTCTAGACACTTGGCAATAATGGTTTCCTGTAAGTTTTTTTCAGGGCGATCGCCTTGGATTGTCTCAGCAAAAGCCCCTGAATAAAGGGCCACTAAGGTAGGTTTCCCTGAGGCATCGGTCATATCCACAAAAATAGGGAAGGCGCGATCGCCCCCTAAACCTTCAAAATTGGCCACAGAATTAGTGAAATCTGTCTGCCAAAAGCGGTTGTTGTAAACCAAAATCACCTTCTCAAGGGAGCCAAATCCCAATCGCTCAATTGCCGATTGCTTGGCGGCAGGAAGTGAGGGTTCAAAGCTGATTTTGTTTCCCTTTAAAACCCCCAAAGGGACCGTAACAATAACATGACTTCCCTCGAAAATTAGGTTGTTTTCAGCCGTAACTTCAACGCTCGATTTTGAAGATTTAATGCGCTTCACCGAAGCATTTAATACAACATCGAGCCCTTTCCATAAGAGCCTGATCAACCCTTGATATCCCTCTAAAAAAATATGATCACCACCGTCAAATCCAGCCTTGATTTCTGCGATGGATCCTGCCAAAGACAATTGGTCCACAGGGGCTGAAGTGGCGCTCCATAGGACTTCCGCAATAAAACGAGCGCGACGTTCCGTGGATATCTCTGGCTGACGACTTGATAGGAACTGGTCGATCGCCTCACTGATTGCGGCTTGTGAACCCACCGTCTTTTCAATCTTTTCCAAGTCTTGGGCAAAGTCCATAACCAAGGACCATGCCTGAAATAATTCGCGATCGCTAATGGCTTTACCGTTATCAATTAAAAGATCCGGCTGAACCTGATTTTTTCGATAGTTTAATCCGTTCGCGATCGCATATTTCACCATCGGATTTCCGCGATCGCCATGGATCCACGCTGCTCCCAAATCCACCGTGGCAGGACCAACGCGGTGTGGAAAAATTCGCCCTCCAATGCGATCGCGAGCTTCCAAAATTTTTACTCGATGCCCAGCATTTATCAGCGATCGCGCCGCCACCAGCCCCGCTACGCCAGCGCCAATCACAATAATGTCTCGCCCATCTGCTTCTGCAATCTTCGGTTGAAAATTAGCATCAGAATCAGATCGTAATGGTTGCTGACAACTGGAAAGGGTAGTCGCCAAACTAAGCAGTCCCACGAACTGACGACGAGTCAGGTCTTTTTGAAACATTATTAATTCACGGACCGTTGTTGCATTAAGACGTCTATCGAATCAAAACTTAAACACCCAAGCACTGATTTCGACCCCGACTTCTTTGTACATAACATGTCATTATTAAGACAGTTCAGGCTTAAGTTTTGTCGACAATATGGTCCCTGAATTATTAACGTTAAAAAACTTTTTAAGCTATAGAGAAGCTTCCCTTAGTTTCCAAGGTCTTCACACAGCGTGTATTTGTGGATCAAATGGGGCGGGTAAGTCGTCATTGCTTGAGGCTATTTCTTGGGTGATTTGGGGGAAATGTCGTGGTGGCGCTGACGATGTAATTCGCACGGGAGAAAAGGAAGCTCAGGTGGATTTCACCTTTCGCTATGGGCAAGAAGTTTATCGCGTTATTCGCACTCGACGGCTGCGACAAGCCAGTACGCTGGAATTTCAGGTGGCGTCTATTGATGAAGAGCTGGGGAGTCGCCACTTTAAAAGCATTACGGAAAAGTCGATCAAAATAACCCAGGCTGCCATTATTGAGCGGCTGCGATTGGATTACGATACCTTTGCCAACTCGGCTTATTTACGCCAGGGAAAAGCCGATGAGTTTATGTTGAAAACGGCGGGGCAACGTAAGGATATTTTGGCGGATTTACTTAAACTTTCCCAGTACGAACAACTGGCGGATCAGGCGAAGGAGAAGGCGAAAGAATTTAAGTTTGAGGCGGGGCAGCTAGAAGGGGTTTTGGAGCGGGCAGATATTAAGTTAAGTCAGCGAGAGGCGGTGGCTCAACAGTTAGAAAGTTTGGAAAAAAATATTGCTAGCGCTCAGGAACAGGACCGGCACATTGAGGCGCAGTTGAAACAGCGGCGTGAGGAACAGCAGCGGCGACAGTCCTGGCTGCAGCAGCAAACCTGGCAGCAACAGCAGCGCCAGTCGGTGCAGCAGGATTGGAGTCGCATTGGGCGAGATTTACAAAGCATTGCGGAACGGCAGGCGGCGGCGGCGCAGGTGTTGGTCCAGGGGGAGCGCATTGAGGCGGGGGTGGACGAGTTTCGCGGTTTGCAGCGGCGGGATGAAGAGTTGTCGGCCCAGTTTAAGCAGCATAGTGAGTGGGTGGAGCAGCGGCGGGGATTGCAGGGGGAGCGCGATCGCCAGGCAAGCCAGCTTTCGGGACAGCGACAGTCCTTGACGGCGCGATTGGGAGATTTGGAGCGGCAGGAGGGGGAGTGCCAGAAAATTTTGGCGAAAACGGCGGATATTGAGGCGAGTTTGGCAAAGCTCCACGGGGCTCGCGATGCCCTGCGGGAAATTGAAAAATTGCAGGGGCAAGCGTCGCCGTTGATCAAGCGGTCCAGTGATTTGGCGGTGGAGCTGGGGCGGGTGCGGGCTCGGTGGCTGGCGCGACAGGAGGATTTGTTAGGGCAGCAACAGCGGGCGATCGCGGCCCGGGAAACTCAGTTGCCGGAGCAGGCGATTACGCTGCAACTGTTGGGGGAGCGCATTGAGCAGTTAGAAAAGCAACAGGTTTATCAACAGCGGGTGCGGGAAAAGGGCATCGAGCGCAAGACGTTTATTGATCGGCTGGAGGCGAATCGAGACGAGCTATCCCAACGCCTTATCAAGCTACAGGAACGGCATCAGTTACTGTCAAAGCATCGCCCAGTCTCAGCCAGCGTAAGTGGTCATGGAAATATTTCAGAAGCTGTTAGGAGCAGCAGTGATGAATTGGCAGTGAAAGATGATTTTGGGACCTGTCCTTTGTGCGATCGCCCATTAGATGAAGCGCACTGGCAAACGGTTCTAGAAAAGCAACAGCAGGATGAAACGGATCTGCGGGAACAGCTTTGGGTTATCGAGGAACAGCTAACGGTTTCAGATCGAGAGCGGGAGGTGTTACGGGGGGAATATAAGCGGTTAAGTCAGGAGCTGGCGCCGCTGGGGTCGCTGCTGGAGGAACGGGGGAAATTACAGGAGCAGTGTCAGGGGTTGGAAGCGCTGGCAGCAGCGGAGGAAACCCTGGCGCAGGAGCTGCGGGCCATTGAACACGCAACGGGTTGGCTGGATAGTGAGGACGGGGACGCACCGGAGATGTTGCCCCAGGGGGGAGAGGGGGCGATCGCCTTGGTGACGGAGAGGCGGGAGGTGGAGAAAACCCTGGCGGGGCTGAAATTTGATGAGCGGAATTTGGCGTTGGCGCGGGGAGAGGTGGAGCGTTGGCGCCATGGGGAGGTTCGATTTTACGAGCTGGAGCAGGCACGCCGTAAACAGGTACATATTGAGCAGCAGCGTCCCCAGCTTAATCAAAAAATAGAGGATCTAGATCGACAGTTAGCCTGGTTAAATTATCCCCAGCCCAATGAGGAAGGGGAGCGATCGCTGACGGGACAAATTGAAGAAATTACGACAAGAATTAACGCACTCAACTACCAGGTAGAAGTGCACAATCAACTGCGGAAAGAGCTGCGGGAAAAGCAACAGTGGCTAACCCAGTTTGAAAATCTTAAGCGCTGCCGCGAGGAAAAGCCCAAGCTTGATCAGCAATATCAACAGTTAGAAACCCATCAAAAGGAACGACAGGAAGAAATTCAAAAGCTCGGTCAACAATCGCAGGAATTGCAGGTGCAACTTGATCAGCTTCCTGACCCCACCGGGGCGATCGCCCAGTTAGAAGCCCAATCCCAGTTCCTGCGCCAAACCCTTAATCAATACCTGGCGGACCTGGGGCGATCGCAACAGCAGGCTGCGGAACTGGACGAGTTGGAAAAGCAATCCCAAAGCGATCGCCACACCCTCAGCAAGCATCACAAGCAGCAGCGCATTTACGAAGAGCTATCCAAGGCGTTCGGGAAAAACGGCTTACAGGCGCTCACCATCGAAACAGTTTTGCCCCAGTTAGAGGCAGAAACCAACCGGATTTTGTCGCGCCTCAGTGCTAACCAACTGCACGTGCAATTTATTACCCAAAAGGCGAAGAAAAACCAGTCGAAGCCTCGCGGCAGCCGCAAGGGTAAAAAGGGCGATCGCGCCTTGGATTACGTGGCCATGACCGACACCCTGGAGATTCTAATTGCCGACGCTCGGGGCACCCGTCCCTATGAAACCTATTCCGGCGGCGAGGCATTTCGCATTAACTTTTCCATCCGTCTAGCCCTCTCGCGGTTGCTCACCCAGCGGTCCGGTACGGCACTTCAGCTTCTTATTGTGGATGAAGGATTTGGCACCCAGGACGAGGCCGGTCGCGATCGCCTGGTAGCGGCGATTAACGCGATCGCCAGTGAATTTTCCTGCATCCTCACCGTCACCCATATTCCCCAGCTCAAAGAGGCGTTTCAAAATCGCATTGAGGTTACCAAAACAGCAACGGGATCAACGCTGCAAGTGATTGCCTGATTGCGCGTCAATTCTGACGAAGACCGTCTTATCTGCGGGTTCCTGGTGATTGCTATCCTCTTCAATTGCCACCTCGGGGATCACAAATGGACGGGAATAGACTATTCTCAGTCCATTGCCTCGCCTCACACACACCAAACGGGGCATAAATGCATCGGTTCTTACGGTTTGGGCTCCACTAATCCGGTAAACAGAAGTCGCTGCATCGTTGTTTTAATCGGCCCTTAACGTGCCGTCCCAGTTCGCTATGGCTAAGTTTTCTGACCCGCGATCGCCCAAGGTTTTCCGTTGGCGTCGCACGGCTACCCGATTCGGTGCAGCCCTAGCCGTCACCCTTCAAGGTTGGCTGCCCCTGTCTCCGGCGATCGCCGCCTCTCGCCCATCCCTTGAAACATCACCCCCTGAAATATCGCCAGAATTAGCAGAAAGCAGTCCCACGGATCCGATGTTGCTGGCGCAAACGGGTCGGGTTTGTGCCAATGATTTGGACACGTGGATTAACCGGGTGGTTAATGCCCCTACCTTTCGAAAGGGGCGCTGGGGAATTAAGGTGCAGGCTCTTCAGGACGGCACCGTTTTTTATGAGCGCAACAGCAACAACTTTTTTATTCCGGCGTCGAATATGAAGCTGTTTGTGACCGCCGCTGCCCTGCAACGGTACGGTCCCGACGCTCGCCCTTATCAGTCTCGGGTGGCTGATTGGGTGAAGTATATTAACGAGCGCAGCAATAATAAATCCGCCGATGCCCTGTTCCGCACCATGGGGTATTCGTCGGGGGTTAAGCGGGCACTAAAGGATTTGCGCGTTAATCCCAACGGTTTTCGCATGCGAGATGGGTCCGGTTTATCCCGGGGCAACTCCGTGCAGCCAGGGACGGTAATTCAGCTGCTGGCGGCAATGAACCGAGCCCAGGGCAGTGATGCGTTTCGGCGATCGCTCCCCATCGCGGGACGGTCTGGCACCCTACGCCGTCGCTTTAAAGGCACCCCCGTTGCCGGTCGCGTTCTTGCAAAAACCGGAACCCTGCGAGGGGTTCGCGCACTGTCCGGCTATTTAGAGCATCCCCTCTACGGCACGTTGCTATTTAGCATTTTGGTTAATCAGCCTGGGCAGTCCGGCAGTCGCATGCTGGGGGCGATCGACTCTATCGTGGGCACGGTGATGAGTATGCGCCCGTGCGAAGATGGCGTTCCCCTGGGGGTACCGGAGGCTCGGCGATCGCCCATGCGCCTGGGTCCCACAGGGTTACCCAGAACGGACACCTGGCCGTCGCTGCTACAAAATCGCGGCACAAGCCAAAGTCGTCGCTAGGAAAGGCGCAAAACGGGAAAAATCCCCTTAACGTCAGTTCGACGGCAAAGAATTAGCTTAAATACGCTTCCCCCTTTATCAAGGGGGACTGAGGGGGGAGCCTTTCCCTATCCTTTGTTACTAAAACTTCCCGCTACCAGGTCAAGCACCTGAGAATTCCCCCAATTCCCCTTGGTAAGGATGACTTTTCGTTGAACTGACGTTCTTAGATTCATTTTTATCTCTGAAGTTCCTCTCCCTCAGAGAGAGAGAGGTTTGGGGTGAGGGCGAGGTTTTGTGCCGGCAGTCTTTTATGTGGGCGATCTTTTGCGTAGGCTTTGTGAGGTTTGCCAGGATTGAGTGTAGATAAAGATGGCGGAAAATAACGATGCGTTGCGCCTATAACGTGACGTGACGAACGGTGTTGAGCCTTAGGAATTGGTTGGTGATCGCCCCCAGCGTTGGGCTAGCGCACTACAGTAAAAGAAGAGCTTTTTGAACGCCTGCTCAACCCGTCTGCTTTAAGCGTGTCTCTTCCCATGACTATTTCCAAGCCCGATTCTAAGCCTGATGCTGAGTTGGAGCGATCGCCAGATTCACAGGATTTTTCCCCCGCCGAACTACCTTCCTTCGGGGAGTCGTTAGGACCTTCTCGGGACGATGAGCGGGAGTTGGGATTAAAGCCGCCGCCGTTTTGGAAACGTCCGATTGTTTGGGGAGTTTTGGCTAGTGTCGTTTTGGTGGGCGCTGGTGTTTTGGCGGTGTCGAGGCGCACTGCACCGCGATCGCCCGAAGAGAATTTAGACGCGCTGACGGTGGTGGTGGACCAGACGGATATTACGGCGCAAATTAGTGCCACTGGAACGGTGCGCCCGGTGCGGACAGTAAACTTAAGCCCGAAAACGTCGGGGCGGTTGGTGCAGCTGTATGTGGAGCAAGGGGATTCCGTGGCGGCGGGGCAGGTGATTGCCCAGATGGATGATTCGGAGGTGCGATCGCGGTTAGGGCAAGCCCAGGCGGCGGTGGATCGGGCGCGGGCAGAATTATTGCGGCTGGAGGCGGGCAGTCGTCCGGAGGATATTGCGGAGGCGCGGGCGCGGGTCAATCGTGCCCAGGCGGATGTGGCTAGTTCCCAGGCGCGGTTGGATTTGGCAAAAACTCGCCTACAGCGGAACCAGACGTTGACGGAGCAAGGGGTGATTGAGCGGGATTCGTTGGATGGGGCGGTGCAGGAGGCGCGGGCCGCGGAGGCGGATTTGACGCGATCGCAGGCGGGCTTGGCAGAGGCGCGGCGCGGTTTGGAGCGGTTGCAAAATGGATTTCGGGTGGAGGAGATTGCCCAGGCGCGGGCGGCGGTGAAGGAAGCCCAAGCCAATGCGGCGCTGGTTCAAACCCAGCTTAATGACACCCAAATTCGCGCCCCTTTTTCCGGGTTTATTTCCCAGAAATATGCGGAGCCGGGGGCTTTTGTGACCCCCACCACTTCAGCGTCAACGGGAACGGGGGCTACCTCGACTTCCATCGCGGCTTTAGCTCAGGGATTGGAGATTTTGGCCCAGGTGCCGGAGGTGGATATTGGGTTGATTCGCCAGGGGCAGACGGTAAAAGTGCGTGCCGATTCTTATCCAGATCGCACCTTTGATGCCCAGGTGAAGCGGATTGCGCCGGAGGCAATTTTGGAGCGGGATGTGACCTATTTTGAAGTGCGCTTGTCGCTGGTTACCGGGCGGGATGTGTTGCGCTCTGGGATGAATGTGGAGCTGGTGTTTTTGGGGGATTCTTTGAAAAATGCGCTGGTGGTACCGACGGTGGCAGTGGTAACCATTAAGGGCAAAACGGGGGTGTTGGTGCCCAATGAGGAGCAAGAGCCGGTGTTCCGTCCGGTTACGTTGGGACCGGTGGTGGAACAGCAGATTCAAATTTTAGATGGGCTGGAATCGGGCGATCGCGTCTTTACCAATTTGCCTCGGGGGAAAAAGCTGGAAAATATCCAACAGGAGGAGCGCCCCTCTGAAACCCCATAAGCTGTCTAACTCTCGTCCCGTTTCGGCGGATTATCGATCGCCCAAGGACCCACCACCGATTCCCCGCGCTTTTCCTTGGCTGCCAGTTCCAAGTTCAATTCCAAAAGCTGTTCCAGGCGATCGCCCTTGGGATCAAATCCATAGGCATCGAGCACCAATTTATCCAGCTTTTTGTGGAGTTTATAGAGTTGGCTGGCGGGTTCGTCGAAGTAGGCGTTATACAGCTTTGTGATTCCCCACTGTTTTTGTTCCATTTGTTCACTGCGGTATTCGTGGAGGGCGATCGCTGTTTCTCGAATCTTCTCAACAGTCTTCAGCAGTGGCGTCTGTGGAAATGGAAACGTTTCAAAGCAGGTCTTGGGCGTGTAGCGAGTTCGATCTTCCAAAGTTGAACTTTGGGCTTTAACCCAAGTTCGGTGAGTTTCTGAAGTGATGAGCCCCAAGATGTAGAAATCGTCTGAGGCAATGACAACATTTAGGTCTCCCGGTAGCCACTTGCTTTTAAAAGGAATAAAAACTTCCCACTTAGAGACCCTCGGAACTGCGAAGAAGTATCGCAGGGTTTTGGTCGTTGCTCTCATGCCTGGTCGCTTTTCTCCATACTGCCACCAGTACTTTCTAGTAGCAGCCCTACGATTCTTATCGCGGACTGGCTTTACATACTCCAGAACGTGTTTGAAAGGAGCTTCGTAAGTCATCGCATCTTCAATAGACAGATCATTGAAATCAACAACCCATCTATCTGGGACTCCATTTGGGATTGATGCTAAGTTTCTGCCCATTGAGAAAAGCTTCACAACCTCTAAATTTTTAGGATCCTGTTTACCCCACTTCTCCATTGTTTCTAGATCGATGAAGAATCCTTTTCCTGTTAGCTGAATGCCAATAAAGCTATACCCTGAATTGCTTTGTATGAGCTGTGCGTCTGTGACACTGGTTGAAGCGCTGAGAGAAGAGTTGATACTATCGACAAGTCGGTGATCTAAGTAATTGGCTGAACTTTCCTTGTTGCTCCAATTTATGATGCTGACATGCACGTTTGCCTCACCCGACCAAGGCTGTGTTGATATGGCTTCATGAATGCTCCCATCGTTGCTAATGATGAAGTCAAGTGATTGTTTCCGACTTAACCCCTGGCTGATAGAGTTTGTCCCTACTAAGCCAGCACGTCCACTCTTCCCTAGTCTTTCGTGTGATAGTCGAAACCAGTAGGTGCAAAAATCAACTGCGTCTTTTACCTGGGGAAATTGTCTCACCATCCGATCAACGTACTCGTCACCAAGTTGCAAGCGTACATTTCGTCCTCCTAGAAATGGTGGATTGCCGATGATCGCATCAGCTTTGGGCCACTCTGTGAACAGAGCATCGTCACAAACAATATTTTCATCCAGCGAATCTAACGGCAACGCAGGCTCAATCAACTCCAACCGGTCGATCGCCACCTTCCTGGCAATCATCAACGTCACCCGCGCCAACTCCACTGCAAACGGATTAATATCAATCCCAAAAAACTGTAGCGGCGTCACAAACCCCATCTGAATTTGATCTCTGGATGACCTTCGTTTGCCACGAATTTTCTCCAATAACTCCTGCTCAATTCGCTTTAATTCCTGATACGCCAAATACAAAAAATTCCCCGATCCACACGCCGGATCTAACACCCGATAATCCCGCAACTCCCCTTGCAGCGCCTCCAAATCCTTAATCGTGGACGCCTGCTCAATGCGCTCCTCCCAAAACCGCGAAATTGTCGGACGCACAATCTTCATAATGTCCGCCTCCGATGTGTAATGAATCCCCCGCGCGTGCCGTTCCTCCTGGTCGATCGCCGACTCAAAAATGCTGCCAAAAATCGCCGGGCGCACCATACTCCAATCCTCCAGCGCCACCACCTCCAAAATCTTCAGCTCCTCCTTCGTCAGCTCCAGCCCATCCACCGTAGAAAACAACCCACCATTGAAATAATCCACCCCCGCAAACCGCCCCGCCGCCGTAATCCCCGGCGCGTTCATCTCCCCAAAAAGCCCCCGCGAAATCACATCGTAAGAACTTTCGCCACCGACACAATCCTGCACACACCGCACAAACAAACTGTCCGGCAACAACCCCCGATCCTCCGCAAACATCGCCAAAACGCACTGCAACACAAACCGCTGCGCCATCAAATCCGCCTCAGCCCGCGACAGCTTTTGTTGCTTTTGCAGGCGATCGCGCAACACCGGATAAAGCTCCTTCCCCAACCGCCGAGCCGCCTTCTCCGTCACCTCCACCTGATTATTGCCAAACACCGATCGCCGTTCCCGAGGCAACATAAACCCAAACGCACTGGCACGATCCGGCAACTCCTCCAGCGTCACCCGCTCCAACGGCGTATCAATTTGAATATCAAAGTCGTAAACCCAAAACTCATCAAAGTTGCACAGCAGCACATAGCGCGGGCGATCAGGAACTGCCCGCTGCCAATACTCAAACGCCTGGGAATAATGCTTCGATAAATCCACCCCGCGCTTTTTCATCTCAATCAACACGCGCGGCTTCCAAACCAAATCCGCAAACCCCGTTTTCCCCTTCTTGCTCCCCTTCTTGATCCGCTTCTCGTAAACCGCCCCCGCCTCGATCGCCCCCTTGTGTCCAAATGCCCGAAAGAACCGATCCAAAAAAATCTGCGCCTCCCCCTTCTCATCCCCCGTGAGATGCCCCTGGCAAAACTTGCAAAATTCTGCGAGTCCCTGAGCAGAAGACGAATCAGTCATCACAAAAACTTATCCAACACATAAGTATGATCCTAGCACCCAAATTCCCGTTCCAAAGGTTGAACCAAAGGGCAAGACTGCATCCCTTGTAGATTGTCGAGGTTATTCCAGGAGAACGGCGCTTGGTGTTCTGCTGCCAGATATAAGTAGCGCTTAGCACGGGTTAACGCCACATAAAGTAGCCGATAATTTTCTGCCAGTTTCAATTGATTTGCCTCCCGCCAAGCCTCTTCCAACGCTGGCAAAACCTGCACCTCGGGGTTTTGGATATAGGTGCGCAACTGGGCGCGGATACATTCAGCTAGGTCGATTTCACCGAGGAAATTCGCAGGCAGCGGCGGATTTGGCTTGCCAGGGATATTGTTCGCCTGCAAAAACGGAATAAACACCGCGTCCCAATCCAGCCCCTTCGCCTTGTGCATGGTAATAATTGTGAGCTGCCCCGATCGCATATAGGCAGATTCGGCGGTCCCTTCCGCATCCACCGGCGTAAAGGTTTCGTTGGCAACCAGGGGCGACAGGTGCTGCAAAATTGTCCCCAGGCGTCCATCCCCTGCTCCCCGCTGGCGCAATTCGTCAATTAGTTTTTCCGCGGTGGCCAGCTCGGTGGGGTCATAGCCCAGGGTAAAGCACACAAAGGAAATCAGATTGTAGGGGGTTAGCGCCAGCCGGGCACGCAACAGGGCTGTGCAAATTTTTTGGGCTTGGCGGCGGCGATCGCTATGGCGCGGCTCCAACGGACTGGGATACAAAAATCCCTCGGGACGGCTGGCAAGGCGATCCAAATCCTGGCTTTCGATTAATTTGCGATCGCCCAGCACCTTAAGCGCCGCCTTGAGATTATCGGGGGAATGGGGACGTTCAATAAACCGCAGCAGCCGCAGCAGTTCGCCGGGCACGTGAGACTGGCGATCGCTGCGACCCACCTCGTAAACCGGGAGGCGATCGCCATAACGATCCTCAAAAGTTTCCGCCAAAAATCGCCCCTGATCATTAGTACGCACCAAAACCGCAGCGCTGTAGCTGGGATATTTCTTGAACAATCGCAACGCACGCCGGGCAATATTTTCCGCCGTGTCGTGGATGGTGTCGGGGCGATCGATTTCCAAACCGGGACCGAGGGGATCGGGGTTGGCATCGGGCTGCGGATCGTCCGATGCAACGGGATAAATGGTTTGGGGTAGAAATGGCAGGGCGATCGCCGGTTTAGGCTCGTCGTTGTAATACGCAGGATTGTCCTCGGCAAATTTCTGATTAATCCAGTTCAACGCAAAATTTGCCGCCTTGATGAGCACCTCGCTGCTGCGCCCCGACTGGTTCATCTCTGCTAAAGAATCGCGATCGCCGCAACGTTGGCAAAAGCGTCGAAAGAAAATCGGATCCGCAGGCGTAAACGTAGAATTAATCGCCTGGTTAGGGTCGCCCACCCGAATCAAATTCAAATCATCACCAGCAAAAGCCCCCCTTATTAAGGGGGGGTGGGGGGATCCCAAAGAATCGCCCCCTTTTCCAGAATCTTTGGTTAGCGCTTGAGTCTCTGAGGATCCCCCCTCGGTCCCCCCTTGGTAAGGTGGGAGGGTGGCGAGAATTGAGATTAGTCGATTTTGCAGCGGTGATGAATCCTGCGCCTCATCTTCGAACACGCCAAAAATCTGCGACTGCCATCGCGATCGCAACTGCGGATCTTCCAACACCCGCAGCGCTCCCAAAATCGCGTCGTCGTAATCCATCAAATTTCGCGATCGCAATAGCCGTTCGTATTCTTCATAAAGTCCAGCGGCGATCGCCAACCCGTCATAGGCAACAACAAAATCATCAACGCGCCCGGAATCCACCTTTAGCTGGGACAACTTGTATAGATCGTCCGGCAATAATCCTGAACTTTTCGCCTCGTGAATCGCCGTCAGCGCCATATTGGGCAACACTGCCGTGCGCAAAACCGACCATCGCCGCAGCCGCTCCGCCTCCTCCCCGTCAAAGCCATTGCCCTCGATCAACTGCTGAAACGCCATCGGATTGCGCTCAATCCACCGATCCACCGAATCGCGAATTAACCGATGATCCAGCGACGGCACCACCAACGATGCCTGGGGATCTAGCCCCGCCAAATCCCGCGATCGCCCCACAATTTGAAATGCCAAACCATGCAGCGTCGACACCATAAACCCCTGCACCGGCACGTTCAACTCCACCAGCGCCGCCCGAATTTTTTGCTTTAAATTTGCCGCTGCTGATCGTGTAAAGGTCACCACCACCAGCTTTTTGGCGGAATGTAATTGGAATTTGGCGATCGCCAACGCCGCCGCCCGCGCCATCCCCGTGGACTTCCCCGCCCCCGGCACCGCCGACACCGCCAAAGGCCCGCCCGTCCAATCCGCCATCGCCCGCTGTCCTGGGCGCAACGTAGCCCGCAGCGATCTCCACGCCTCAGTGTCCCAGGCAACCTTCTGATTTTCTGCCACTTTACTTGCCGCCCTGTCTGCCACCGCTTCACCCACCGTTACCCTTTCAGTCTGGCACTTTGTAAACCACAGTTCGTCAAGATGGCAGTCTGCCAATGGGATTCATACAATTGGAATACGGCGGCATCGTTATGGTCCCGCCAGGTAATTGCCGGTGAATGGGAGAGCAAATAGTGACGATTGACTCTGGAAAGGGCTCTGGAAAAATGGCTTGGAATCAGATGACACGGTGGATTAAGCGGGCGGCGCAGGTGGAAGCAGGACTGTTGGCGGGGCTGGCGATCGCTGGGCTATCCTTACCGGTGATCGCGGCTCCGTCTGATATGTACAAGCCCCAACCCCTTCCGGCGTCCAACAGCATTAGCGGCGAAATTACCGTTAACGACATTCCTACCGGCTCCGGCGGCTTTGCCCGGGACTATCGTATTTCTGCAAAGACGGGCGATCGCCTAGAAATTGAGCTAACGTCCGACGAATTCGACACCGTAGTGCTACTAATTGCCAACGACGGCACCACCCTGCTGGAAAACGATGATCGCGGCGACGGCAGCACCCATTCCCGCATTTTCACCAGTATTGAACAGGAGGGGGAATACACCATTCGCGTCCAGGCCTTTGGCAACTCCACCGGCGGCAAATTTGATCTGAAAGTCACCCGCCTTCGCGCTTTATAAGTCGATTCTTTCCTTCCCCATTTATGGCGAGAAAAAAGGCTGAAAGCGTTACTTGCCAACGCCTTCTCCAACGAAATAACTGAAGTCCGTAAGTGCATTACGGGCTTCTTTTCGACAGAAAGAATTAAATCACTCAGATAAAAACCAGAAGCACCCAAGGTTAAAAAATGCACCTCTAGATTTGTACTTTACTGATGGCAATTAACCCCTGCGTATAACTAGTACAGGAGTCCATCGCGGAAATATTACATGAAACCAGCAACAACAGATATGAAAGCACAACCCGTAGATGCTTCAACTGTGTCCTTAAGTCCTATAGTTACTGCCTTAACTGTAGATAACGGTTTCATTAATAGCGCTGGGGAAGCCTATGATAAGAATGGCACTTTTATCGACTTTCCGAGGGAATTAGGCAGTAAAAAGCGGAAAAATATTGATACCGGAAATGTCCAAAGGCGAGTCAAAAATAAAGAAGTTGTTTGTGTTGTTCATGAGTGCAGAAACTACTCTTACTTTCACTGGCTTCTTGAGACCTTACCGAAATTTGTTTTCCTAAGTAATCATCGCGATAAATTTGATCTTGGGAAAGCCTACTACCACTGCGGCCTGTGGGGAACGCCCTATCAAAGACAGGCGTTAAGGACATTGGGCTTTAATCGTTGGAATTTAATCGATGCCCGGCGTGTGCAGCTTGTCAGTGCCAAGAAAGTGACGGTGCTTAAGCTGGAGGAGAAACGGCGGGAACCCACAAAAGAACTGTGTCAAATGCTTAAAAATGCCTTTGTAAAGGCATCAGCCACCAGTCCTTCCCGAAGGATTTATCTAACCCGAAGAAACGTCAAATCTGGGCGACAAATTACGAATGAACCTGAGCTAGAGAACATCTTAGAAAACTCTGGGTTTGAGATTATTGATCCAGGGCAATTATCCTTCTCTCGCCAGGTCAAACTATTCAACGAATCTAACGTTATCGTCAGTCCCCACGGCGCAGCGCTAGCAAATATTGTGTTCTGCAATTCAGGCACAAAAATTATCGAGCTGTTTAACCATCAAAATATTTCCCTAGGCAGCCAATCCTACCCAAATATCTCTAAAGTTTGCGATTTTAACCTCACCCGACTGCCTGCCCAAAGTACCTCCGCAGACACTGACGATTATGTGGAGCGGTGCGATTTTACCGTTGATCTAGATGCTTTCCGTTCAGTATTAAACGAGGCGCTGTCTTGAAATTCACTGCCTTAAGCGCCTGATTGGAGACGGGAGCTTTGGTGCCAGGCGATTAGGGCGCTGTAAAGATGGTAGGCGGAATCGATAGAGTTTTCATGACGGCGCGACAGCAGTAAGTGGGACTTAATATCCAACAGTAAGTCGTCGCGATCACTGACGCTGGCGGCAAAGGTTTCAAACTGGTCGCGGGCGGGGATGTTAGGTAACTGCTGATCAAAAAAGCTAGTGACGGCGTTCCACTGGGTGCGGCGGGTGGGGCGTACCTGCTGGTGATTTTTTTCCTCCAGAAACGCCACCGGTACAAAATCCACCCCCTGATCAAATTCGTAGTGACTGTCTACCAATCGCAAAATGGTGTGGCGACTGCCCAAATGCACATCCATGATCTGGGCATAGTCCTGCATCTGTTCCCGGCGCATCAGCTTGCCGCGAGCATCCAGATCCACCACCGATGCAAATAGGGGTAAATCTCCGGTGGCGCGACTGGTCACTTCGTCCCAACTAAACTCAATGCGCCCCAACTGTCCCGATTCATTTTCACAAACCACAATTAGTTGAGGCTCCACCGCTTCCAGGTAGCGCACCTGAAAAACTTTGGTTTTCTGGATGGCGGGAATGGGCGCCACAAAGCAAGATAGCCCCGCCGCAGTTAGCTCCTGTGCATAAATTTGCAGTTCCGCCAGCGGTCCCAATCGATACACCCGCCACTCCCGCGACGGGATCTGTAGCCGAGCACTATAGGCATCTAAATCAAAAACCCGCGCCAACGCTTGAGCCGCCGCCTTGCGATCGCCCCCCTCCGGCAAAGGCTCCAGCACAAACATGGCGTTATTGCGCTGACTGCCCTGCCCCTTCGCTTGTTTTCTCGCTTCGTCAAGGGCGTCTTTACGGCGATCGCGATCCACCTTCTCCAAACGCTCCAGCCCCTGGCGCGCTAAGTTCAAAACTTTGGGATTTGGGGAAGACGTGTTTTGCAGCAGCTTTCGGTAAATGGGCTCAGCGATCGCCCGTTTCCCCGACAGTTCATGGAGCCGCGCCGCATAAACCTGCACCCAGGGATCATTGCCGTGGGATTGCAACAAAGGATTTAACAGGCGAGCGGCGGTGCGATATTCCTTCCGCTTAAACGCCGCAATCATCTGATCCAACCCTGGAGGACGTGCCATAGTTTTCGCTTACCCAGCCACAGAAGTACGCTTCCTCTGTTGTAGCAGCCCACAACGGGGCAGCGACATTGATATTAGGCCTTTGACATGACACTTGCGTGCTGCTGATACTGATCCATCGATTCCTTATACCGTTCTCTTTTTGCCTTTTCCTCAGGGAGAAAGGGCTGGGGGCTAAGGGCATTTGGCGATTTCCAACTTATGCAAAAGGTGGATTGTCGGGCTACAGTTTCACGGACTTTAGGGATTCGCGCGGGTCGTAGCTACGGGCTTCGCGCACTTTTTCGTAAGCTTCCCGCTCCGACTGGGAGATGGTTTTGGGCGACACAATTTGCAGGCGCACCACCTGATCACTGCGCTGACCGCCGGTTTTCACCCAGCCTTTACCCCGCAGCCGCAAGCACTGACCTGACTTCACCCCGGCGGGCACATTCACCGTCACCATTCCATCCGGGGTCGGCACATCGATTTTGGCGCCCAACACCGCCTCATCGGGGGCGATCGCCACCTCACACACCAAATTGTCCCCATCAAATTCAAAAAAGTCGTGGGGGCTTAGGCTCACCTTTAAATACAAATCTCCCCGCTGCCCAGAGTAACCATCAAACTGCCCCTTACCTCGCAGGCGGATTTTGCTGCCGGGCTTTGCTCCCGGCGGAATGCGTACGGTGATGGTAGAACCGCCCACGCTCAGGCGCTTTTGGGTACCATTAAAAGCTTCGCTGAAATTTAAAGTTAACGTAGCCTCGCGATCGCCACTGGACTTGGCATTACCCGCCGCACCGTTCCCAAAACTCCCATCAAACCCGGAAAAACCATTAAAGCCGCTCCCCCCGGCACCAGGGGGCGTGCGGTAGTTGTAACTGGTGCGAGGACCGGCACCGCTGGCACCGCCGGGTCCCCCAAATCGCCCTAACAGCTCGTTAATAAAGTCATCAAAGCTGTTGTAGCGCCCAAACTCAAAGTCATCAAAGCCACTACCCCCACCAGCGCGACCGCCCCAGGGAGCTCCCCCCACCCGATCTGCCTGTTGCCAATATTGTCCAAACTGGTCGTACTTTTTACGCTTGCTGCTGTCCGACAGCACCTCGTAGGCTTCATTAATTTCCTTAAACCGAGCCTCAGCAGCGCGATCGCCCGGATTCATATCGGGGTGGTATTTGCGAGCAAGGCGTCGGTAATTTTTCTTGATTTCATCAGCGCTGGCGGATTTCGACAGCCCGAGAATGGCGTAATAGTCCTTAAAGTCTGTGGCAGCCATTCCTATGAAACCTCTCTAAATGGTGAAGTGCCCTTGAAATGTTCCTAACTATCCACGGATGGGGATAGGGGTAAACGCTGTTTGGGTGAAGTTTGAAATATTGACCACAGGATAATAGGCCGTCTGGGGCGATCGCGAGGGGAAAAGTCCGAACCAACCCGATCATAATTCTTATAAGTTCTTCCCTTATGACCTCGATAGGGGGTTAATTCAGGATTTTTTAGGGATTTTTGCACAAGTATCTTTCTTCAGGGGTCTTCAACACCACTTTTTGGGGGCAAACACTGGGGGCAAACAATTATCTCAGGGCATCTCTTAAAGGCACTTACCACCCTTACCCCCCTTTTTCACCGAGGAGCTGTGGCTGTGGCATAAGAGCCGCCAGTGATTTTTAATTTGTGCAAGGAATTTTGGGCAGGAAATCCGTAGATTTTTGCCCAGCGTGTTTCTCTAAGCTTATTTTTTGGTTCAATTTCAAAAGGGTCTGCTATTATGCAGTTCGTAACGCAAAATTTGGCGTACCGCTGGAGAAGTGGCTGAGTGGTCGAAAGCGGTAGATTGCTAATCTATTGAGTGCTAATTAGGGCGCTCCGAGGGTTCGAATCCCTCCTTCTCCGTTGTTTATTAATTACTTTTGTTGATTATTTTTAGGTGCAGCCTTTTCGGGCTGTTCTGACTTCTGCGGACTCAATACTTCTGGGGTGCGGCGACACATAATGATATGCCCCGGTGCCCTTACCATGGTGCAAGTGGAATCGCGAGAGATTGAACGGCGATTCGCCATAACGCAGTTGTGTGGAGCAGACTATGAAAATTCGTAATACTGGACGGGCTTTGGCGGCGATCGCCTTAGCTGCAGGCGCGTTGGTGGGCTGTGAAGATCCGGCAGGTACCGGTGGCGCATCAGGAGGAGCCGACGGTTTAAAGTTGGGAGCCCTGTTGCCGGCCACGGGGGATCTATCGTCCATTGGACAGCCTATGTTAGAAGTGCTGCCCCTGCTTGTGGACCAGGTGAACGCTTGCGGTGGCGTTAATGGCAGTCCGGTGACGTTAATTACGGCGGACGACCAAACGGACCCCACCGCTGGCGCAGAAGGTATGACCAAGCTAACGGAAGTGGACGGTGTGGCCGGCGTGGTGGGCTCCTTTGCCAGCAGCGTTTCCATGGCCGGTGCCGATGTGGCTGCCCGCAACGAGGTGATGATGATTTCCCCCGGTAGCACCAGCCCCCTATTTACGGAACGGGCGGCTAATGGCGATTTCAAAGGATTTTGGGCACGCACCGCCCCCCCGGATACCTATCAGGCAGAGGCATTGGCCCAGTTGGCGAGCGATCGCGGTTTCAAGACCGTTGCCACCGTGGCTATTAATAACGACTATGGCATTGAATTTGAACAGCGCTTTATTGAGGCGTTTGAAAAGCTAGGAGGCACCGTTGTTAATGCCGATAATCCCACCCGCTACGACCCCAAAGCGGCCACCTTTACCACTGAAGCCAGCGCTGCCTTTGGTGAAAAGCCCGACGCCGTTGCAGCCATCCTCTATGTGGAAACTGGCGCGCTGTTGCTAAAGGCAGCCTACGAGCAGGGCTTGACCGAGGGCGTGCAAGTGATGCTAACGGACGGCGTCAAAACGGAAGAGTTTCCTACCCAGGTGGGTAAGGACGTGGACGGTAAGCCGATTATTGCTGGGGCGATCGGAACGGTTCCGGGAGCTGACGGTGTCGGTTTGGCAGCGTTGGAAAGGCTGATTGATGAAAAGCTGGGCAAAGCTCCCTCTGCTTTTGTGCCCCAAACCTGGGATGCCATGTCTCTACTCATGTTGGCGGCTCAGGCTGCTCAGGAAAATACCGGTGCCGGTATTCAGTCGAAGCTGCTGGACGTGGCTAATGGTCCCGGGGAAGAGGTTAATGATATTTGCGAAGGGCTTAAGCTGCTTCAAGAAGGGAAGGATATTAATTTCCAAGGGGCCAGCGGCAACGTGGATATCGATGAAAACGGAGATGTGGTGGGGAACTATGACGTATGGACCGTTCAGGATACGGGCGAAATCGACGTTACCGATAAGGTGGAGCTTCAAGGGGAATAGGGGCTGTCATCAATCAAATCTCAATTCCATCCCAAGGTCTTAACCTGCAAGGTATGCAGCCCCCAGCGTTCTTTCAAGCTGGGGGGCACTTCGATTAAGGGGAAGTGGGTAGAATTCCCACCAATCCTGCCCGATTAAAGGGGGGATCCGGATCCAAACTTCGTTTTTGCCACCCAATTCGTTTCTCTAGAGTTTGCGAAGAAGGGCATTGGGGAAGACTCTGAGATGTATTTGCAATTTAGGGTTGCACTTTCAAGGTACGGTGCCTATACTTATAAAACGCAACGCGGGGTAGAGCAGTCTGGTAGCTCGTCGGGCTCATAACCCGAAGGTCAGTGGTTCAAATCCGCTCCCCGCCACCAAATGAATAACAGAAGAGAGTCAGTTCACACAGAGCTGGCTCTTTTCTTTTGGGAACTGTAGGTGTCAATGCGCCTTGCGGTTGTTGATCTTGCTATCGCGTTTGTTGTTGCTATTAATGTTTTGTTCTTAATTCCTTAGTTATTTCCGCCTATATTATCCAAAGGGACTGACAGGCTTGTGACGTAAGGGTGGTAGGAGTTGCCCCTTGGCTAAGGTGACAGCGGAGAATTCGGGGAAAAGTAATGGGGAGCGATCGCCTCGCCATGGTTTGCTGTTGGTCAATCCCAAGTCTCGACGGGGGGCAGCGGCGCTGGGACCGGCGATCGCAAACTTAGAAGCCCAAGGACTTGAAGTTACCTTTCGCTCCAGCCGTAACCCTGAGGATTTACCGAATATTATCGAGCGCCACCGGGACCAGGTGGATTGCGTCATCGTAGGTGGCGGCGATGGGACATTAAATGCAGCACTGCCGGGACTCCTCAGCACCCAGCTACCGTTGGGAATTTTACCCTTGGGCACCGCCAATGACCTAGCTCGAACCTTAGGCATTCCCAATGATTTAAACGCTGCCTGTGATTTGATTTCCCAGGGACACCAGCATCGAATTGATGTGGGGCTGGCCAATAACCATCCTTTTTTTAACGTGGCAAGCCTGGGGCTCAGCGTGGACATTACCCAGCGTCTGACCCGCGCAGCGAAGAAACAGTGGGGGGTGCTGGCATATTTATGGTCGGCGATGCAAACGGTGCTCCACTCCCAACCGTTTCGAGCCACCATTGAAACGGAGGATGGAAAATTTCGGGTGCGCACCATCCAAATTGCGGTGGGCAATGGGCGATTCTATGGAGGTGGTATGGCGATCGCCTGGGATGCCACCATCGACGACGAGCGCCTGGATTTATACAGCCTAGAAACTCGCCACTGGTGGGACGTAGTGAACCTATTGCCGGCCCTGTATCGTGGTCAGCTTAATGAAGTTAACCAAGCCAGAACCTTAGAAGCAAGGTCCTTCCGGATTACCACCTCCCGCCCCCATTCAGTCAATACGGATGGGGAAATTAGCACCACCACGCCGGTTTTATTTGAGTTGCAGCCCCAGGCGATCACCGTTTTCACCCCGCTCCCGAAAGATGCCATTGGATTGGAGCCACCGCCCAAATCGATTTTGAAATAGTCGTTAGCTGGGGTTCAAATACTGGTGCTCAAATATTGGTGCTCAAATATCCGCCCCTAAGTAATGGCATTATCAGTTTTACCGAAAGCCAGCCGCAGCGCCGAGAGAATTAGCACCATCAAAAACATCGCCAGGCCGATGGTGCAGGCGTAGCTCATTTCTAAATTATTAAACGCCTGGTCATACAGGTAATACACCAGGGTTTTGGAGCTATTGCGCGGTCCCCCCTGGGTCATCACATACACTTCCTCGAACACCTTGGTGGCGGAAATCGCCGAAATGGTGGCCACCAAAAATAAATACGGACGCATAAATGGCAGGGTAATATCCCAGTGGCGCATCCAGCCGTCGGATCCGTCCAGCGCCGCCGCCTCATAAATATCGCCGGGAATAGACTGCAATCCCGCTAAATACACCACCATGTAATAGCCCAGCCCTTTCCACACCGTCACCGTCATCACGCTAAATAACGCCAAACCAGGACTGGTCAGCCAGGGAATTGCCTCTCCGCCCAGCCCCGTGATCCACTGGTTCAGCAGCCCGTCTTCCGCATAAACCCAGTTCCAGGCAATACCCGCCACCACCATAGAGACAATAACCGGCATGTAGTAGGCGGCGCGAAACCAGGACACACCCGCTAGTTTGCGGTTAACCAGAATGGCAATTCCCAAGGGTACAAAGGTCAAAATTGGCACCACGACAATAAGGTACAACACCGTTTGCCAGAGCACTTGCCAAAATACTGGGTCCTGCAATAGCCGCTCAAAGTTTGCCGTGCCCACCCAATCTGGCGGCTGGGTCAGGTCGTATTCATAGCGGGTGAAGCTAAGGTAAAACGCCTGGATTGCCGGGTAAAACACCGTCGCCGTCAGCACCAGTAACGCCGGCAGCAAAAATAAATACGGTGTCGCTTTAAGGAAAAAGGGACTCTCAAAAAAGCTACCTGGCAGGTTGCTTGAGGACCCTTCTTGTTTTTGTTGTTTTGGGGAGGTCGCGGTCACAAAAAACAGCCACAAAAAACGACAGGAACAGTACCTCCAAGGATACCGTTCTCTGCCGTTGGCGATGCTGCTGGCGATGTTGCTGGCGCAAGATGCTTATTCAGCCCTTTTTCCGCAGCATCTTTCCCCTTACTGATGTGTGCAGTTGGTTGTGTGTCGTTGGTGTGGTTTATTCCAGTACCCTATTTCACTCCTCTATTCCACGGGCGCTTCCGTCACCGGCTCTCCCACTGCATCGTTTAAGGCTTTCTTGGCAATTTTGGTGATGTACACCGTTACCGCCACCGTTGCCACTAGACCAATGCTATATAAAGCCCACTCTGCAGGCGATCGCTCCCGTCTAGCAAATACCGCCGCCAGCTCTCCGAAGGTGGATCCGATATAAACGTACATCACCGTTCCCGGCAACATTCCAATGGATGCCAGCACGTAGTCTTTTAAGGAAACGTCCGTTAAGCCGTAGAGATAATTAAGGACGTTAAACGGGAATACCGGAGACAGGCGAGTTAGCAAGACAATTTTTAAACCTTCCTTACCGACAGCGGTGTCGATCGCCGCAAAATTGTCGTTGCCTTCAATAAATTTGCCTTTAACCCAGTCCTGGGCAATATAGCGTCCCACTAAAAACGCCGCCGTCGCTCCGATGGTTGCTCCGATGAATACCACCACGGAGCCAAGAATCGGTCCAAATAAAAAGCCGGCGCCCAATGTTAGGGCCGACCCTGGAATAAAGGCGACGGTGGCCACGATGTAAACCAACATAAAGGCGATGGGTCCCACAGGTCCCAATCCTTCCACCCATTTCAATGCCCCTTCTAAGGCTCCAGCAATGCCGCCAGCTTCCGCAGCCGCCTCCTGGGCCCATGCCGCACCGCTGGGCCAAAGTATCGCTAGGGATAAACCGGCGATCGCCCACAGCGCCACTCGCCCCGCTGTCCGCCTTTGGAATACACCACGACCTATCATCGCAACGCTCACTTTTCAAAAGAACTGGGGGATGGACTGACTGGGAAAATTGCTACAGAAATCCATCGCCCGCAACTCTAGGTATAGCAGACGGATTTTCCGCTTCCCGTGGAGGGAAACCGCTCTTAACGGAATGGATCAAGTGGCGTAGCGAAACTCCCTAAGACGCCAAATATTCTCGAATCGAGCCTTTACGCTTGCGTAGCTTGGTTAATGCCTCGCGCTCAATTTGCCGCACCCGCTCTCGGCTAATGCTAAGGCGATCGCCAATTTTCGCTAGGGTCATAGTTTGCCCATTTTCCAAACCAAACCGTAGCGCCAATACTTCCTGCTGTTGGGGCGTTAGGTCGGCAATCATCCCATGGAGGTCACTTTTCAGGGAAGATTGGGTGGCAAAATCCTCCGGCGTAATGCCGTCATCTTCCAATAGCTCTCCCAGCTCCGTGTCCTGGTTATCACCGATGCGCAGGTCTAAAGACAGGGGCTGACGCGATCGCTCTAAATATTCACGAATTTGCTTCGGCGTTAGCCCCAGTTCGTCGCTAATCTCCTGCACACTGGGAGCCCGTCCCAGCTTTTGGGATAGGGTGCGCTGGGCTTTTTTTATTTTATTTAGCTTTTCCGTAATATGGATGGGTAGGCGAATAGTACGCCCTTTCTCGGCGATCGCCCGGGTAATAGCCTGACGGATCCACCAGTAAGCATAGGTGGAGAAACGATAACCTTTGGACGGGTCAAACTTTTCCACCCCCCGCTGCATACCGATGGTGCCTTCCTGAATCAGATCCAACAGATCCACATTGCGCTTAATGTATTTTTTTGCCACAGAAACAACCAGGCGCAGATTTGCCTCCACCATGCGACGCTTCGCCTTTCGCGCCCGTTCCAACTCACGCTTCAACTCCGGTTCTGAAAGCTCTGCCTTCTCCGCCCACGTCACTAAATCAGGCCTTTCCCCCGAATTTCCTTCTAACTCGTCCCGCAAGGCATACAGCTCGTTACCGCGCTGCACCCGTTTGCCCAACACAATTTCTTCCTCGTGAGTTAGCAGGTCTACGCGTCCAATCTCTTTGAGATAAGTGCGTACCAGGTCCGTTGATGCTCGATCCGTTTTCATCCTGCCTTACCTCCGATTTATGCGCTCTTATAAATCTGACCCCAATTGGGAGTGGGTATTATGAGAATCTATTTACTTATCTTAACTTTCAATGGAGCATTCGCCCTTCTAATTCAGACAAATTCTGAACTTTTTTTGAATTCAATATCGAGTTTTCTTGAATTTCTTCATATTTAACCTATGAAGATTTCGACTTCCCAATTGCATCGCCAGTAACAAAAGCGGGGATCGGAAAGAGCTCAGCGATCAACCGGGACAACCATAAAGACATCAATAAAAAGTCAGACCAATTGCTCATGGAGAACTTTCGGTCTGACTTTTTTTATGTATTTAGTTTTGCTAATTCCTAGCGGTAAAAGGTGAGTTGCTAATAACAACTTACGTTTGTCTTCAGCTAGTCATGCCCTTCAGCCATTTGTAGGAATTTCGGTAACTCTCAAGGGCTTTTCTCGGCCCTGGGGAAGAGATTCTAGTAGTCGAAGTCGCCGCCCATGCCGCCGGCAGCAGCAGCATCCTTAGGCTCGGGCTTGTCGACGACGATGCACTCGGTGGTTAGAACCATGGCGGCGATCGATGCAGCGTTTTGCAAAGCAGAACGGGTCACCTTAGCGGGATCCACTACACCAACAGCCAACATATCGGCGTACTCACCGCTGGCGGCGTTATAGCCAACGTTGAAGTCCTTTGCCATTACGTACTCAGCCACCACAGCGCCGTTCTGTCCAGCGTTCTCAGCGATGCGCTTCAGGGGAGACGTCAAGGCGCGGGCCACGATTTGAGCGCCGGTTAGCTCTTCGTCCACCAAGTTGGCGTTAGACCATTCGGTCAAACCGGGAGACAGGTGAGCCAAAGTGGTACCGCCACCGGGAACGATGCCCTCTTCAACAGCAGCCTTAGTGGCGTTGATGGCATCTTCCAGGCGTAGCTTGCGGTCCTTCATCTCGGTTTCGGTGGCAGCACCAACCTTGATGACTGCAACACCGCCGGCTAGCTTAGCCAAACGCTCTTGAAGCTTTTCCTTGTCGTAGGAAGACTCGGTTTCGTCCATCTGGCGACGGATTTGCTCGCAGCGTGCTTTCACGTCTGCCTCGTTACCGTCAGCAACGATGGTGGTGTTGTCCTTGGTGATGGTGACCCGGCGAGCTTGACCCATCATGTCCAGGGTGGCAGCATCTAGCTTCAGACCAGCGTCTTCGGTGATTAGCTGACCACCGGTTAGGACGGCGATGTCCTCTAGCATTGCCTTGCGGCGATCGCCAAAGCCAGGAGCTTTAACAGCAGCCACATTCAGCACACCGCGTAGACGGTTCACAACCAAAGTTGCCAATGCTTCCTTCTCGATATCCTCAGCGATGATCAACAGAGGCTTACCGGCGCGAGCCGCTTGCTCCAGCACAGGTACCAAGTCCTGTACTAAGCCGATCTTCTTGTCGGTTAGCAGGATGTAGGGGCTGTCTAGAACCGCTTCCATCCGCTCGGTGTCGGTGGCGAAGTAGGGAGAGATATAGCCCTTATCGAAGCGCATACCCTCGGTGACCTCCAGCTCGGTGGTCATGGATTTGCCTTCTTCCAAGGAAATAACGCCTTCCTTGCCCACTTTACTCATGGCGTTGGCAATCATGTCGCCCACTTCTTCGTCGTTACCGGCGGAGATGGATGCAACTTGGGAAATTGCTTTGGAGTCGCTTTCAGGAACTTCAGCAGCCTTGGCTTTGATTTGGTCGACCAAGTAAGCAGTCGCCTTCTCGATACCGCGCTTTAGGGCGATGGAGTTAGCACCGGCTGCGACGTTGCGCATGCCTTCCTTGACGATCGCATGGGCCAAAACCGTTGCAGTGGTGGTACCGTCACCGGCTGCGTCGTTGGTCTTGGAAGCTGCCTGACGAATCAAGGAAACGCCAGTGTTCTCCACGTGGTCTTCCAGCTCAATTTCTTTGGCGATGGTGACACCGTCATTGATGATTTGAGGGGCGCCGAACTTCTTCTCCAGTACAACGTTGCGACCCTTGGGACCTAGGGTTACTGCAACGGCTTCAGCCAAAATGTCCATGCCGGTCTCAAGGGCGCGGCGGGCATTTTCGTTATAGATAATCTTCTTTGCCATGGTTAATCGATGAATTTGCGAGGATTGTGTTCGATAATTTCTTGCAGGCGGTTCTGCAGGTGATACCTATTCAGGACTTGTATCGATGCCCTGAAGAAGGTCCTAGCCAACGATCGCCAAAATATCTTTCTCAGACAACAGAACGTAGTCCTCGTTGCCTAGCTTGATGTCGGTGCCAGCGTACTTGGAGTACAGAACCTGGTCGCCCACTTTCACTTCCAATCCCTGATAGCTGTCGCCTTCGCCACGCTTACCGGGGCCCACTGCGGAAACTTCGCCAACTTGGGGCTTTTCTTTAGCGGTGTCGGGCAACAGGATGCCGCCAGCGGTCTTTTCTTCAGAAGCGCTGACCTTTACAAAAACGCGATCGCCCAAGGGCTTAACGGTAGAAACGCTTAAAGATACGGCTGCCATTTATGAACCTTCTCCAAACTACAAAAACTGCGATTAACGGCTGACGGCAACAGGTTTAAGCGTCCTGTAACCGACAAAACCTGTGATTTAGATGATTTGAGAAGGCGTCAACACGGGGGTTTAGCACTCTCAATATCCGAGTGCTAATTTACTGGAGTTGAAATATTGGTGACAATCGCGTGAGCTGTACGGGTTACCGAACGGGCGGTGAACCAACGTTGTCAAGGGGGTTTCGGCAGATTTCTGTAAGTGGCCGGCGCAACAAGTTAGTTACGGATGGAAACCTAAGTTATGGATGGAAACCTAAATTATGGGTGGAAGAAGAACGATAGGGCGAGAACCACGTAGGCTGCAAGAAGCAACAATCCCTCCAGCCAGTTGGACTCGCCGTCGGAGCTGATGGAGTTGGCAATTAGGACCGACACAGCGATCGCCACAATTTCAAAGGGCTGAAAGTTTAAGTCCATAGGTTGCCCAAATGCCCAGCCCGCTAGCACCAAAACTGGCGCAACAAATAAAGCAATTTGCAAGCTGGAACCCACCGCCACAGACACGGACAAGTCCATTTTGTTTTTCATGGCTACGGTTACGGCGGTGGCATGTTCGGCGGCGTTGCCAATCACCGGCAGCAAAATAACCCCGGTAAATAGCTCGCTAAAGCCCAGTTGTTCTGTGGCTGTTTCTAAGGACGTAACTAAAAACTCTGACTCAAAGGCGACGGCAATTGTGGCTGCCAACAATACGCCAACCCACAGCCAAATGCTGCCTCCGTGTTCCTCTTCTTCTTCAATTTCTCCAGCGGCGATCGCCCCGTCTCCTTCTTTGTTGGCGATCGCTGCATCAAATAAATAAGTGTGGGTCTTCATGGAAAACAACAGGGTCATGGCGTACACCCCAATAAGCACCACCGCCACCGCTGTAGACAGCTCGCGGGATAGTTCGATGCCAATACCCGTGGACGTAAAGTTCATCGCCGTAGGCAACAGCAATGCAATGACCGCCAAGTTCATCGACGACGCATTAACCCTTGCCACCACCGGCTGGAACGTTTGGGACTTGTAGCGCAGCCCTCCCAGAAACATCGACAATCCCATTACCAGCAGCAAGTTGCCGATGATCGACCCTGCCAAGCTGGATTTAACAACGCCCAATAGCCCTTCCTTCAGGGCAATTAACGCCACAATCAACTCGGTGGCATTACCAAAGGTGGCATTTAACAGTCCCCCCAACGACGGACCAACTTTTGCCGCGATTTCTTCCGTCGCCGTTCCCATCCATGCAGCTAGGGGCACGATCGCCGCCGCCGCCGTTAGAAAAACCACTAACGAATCCCAATGCAACGTTTCGGCCGCAACGGAGATGGGGATGAAAACTAGCAGGAGCAGAAAAATTATGTCTTTAGCTTTCATGGGGTTGCCAAGCAGTTTTGTGCGGGTTGGGGCATTGAGATGCTTTATTGTGCCCTATTCCCAGTGACTACACGGGGCAAAATTCCTCGGCTAGAATATAAGAAATCAGTAACAGATATCATTGACTACTGATTCAGGTATGAGCCAAGTACACATCGAGAACGAAAAAACGACTTTGACAACCTATAAAACTGGCAAACCAAGGCTAGTCCTAAATCCTTGAAAAGTGAAGAATCAAACATAGCTAACTCTCTATCGACACTTAGTAGCTCGATGAAGAAGCTTGCTTCTACGGCGGTTTCTTCAATCCCCGAATTGCTGACTATTCTGCTGACAACATCGCTCGCTGTCATTGCTGTGCTGTCATTCTCCACAACATTGATGACAGCCTCCCTTATCGTTATTGTCCTTGTAATATCCCTGCTCGTGTACAACAAGAAGGAAAGCTTTGGTGAGGCTTCTTTTCCCCTTGTTGGTGGATTGCTGACAATACTGAGAGTTGACTGGACTATGAGCTTGTATTGGACATTTATGATTACGTGGGTTGCGTTCGCAATCTTTGCGTTCACCATCAGCGCGATTAAAATTCACACCAAAGTAGATGATTTATTGACAAGTGCAACCATAGCAATGGGACCGAAAACTGCCGCAGATGAAGAGTTGCGTAAGATGCTCAACAGACTTGTTTCACCAAGTGATTCAGGGCAGTTAAAGCCGACTCAGAGAGCTGAAATAATAGAGCGCCTTGCATACATGAAGCTATCCCCGTCTTTTTTCAAGTCCGCACTTGATGCAGTAGAGACACTTCATGTGATTACGAAGGTTGACCATGAAGCAATATCTACATTTGTGATGGACTTTATAAGCTTTTGTTCCATTACAAGCGAGAATCAAATTCCAGAATTGCTAGATAGGCTTTACTTGGCAATTCACAGTGTTCCTACTCCTCCAGCAAATTTCTTTAAGGATTTTCAATCGACCAGAAAGCTTCTTTTAACCAAGGAAATTTCGCCTGACGAATTCCTTGATAATCCCACTCTATTTCTTGAATCGTACTAACTCTGAGCAAACGACAATTGTTTAACTCAACATAAAAGTCAATCTTATTTACACCTGTCTCAAGTATTTTTGAAAAGCCTATTTTGAAGGCAGTAGGTAGTATAAGAGCATTGTGATGATTGACTAAGCAAGAGCGCAACAGAGATATGGCTGGACGAATGTTGTTGTCTCATAACTACAATTTGCTGGATGCTGCGGTGCCGCCGTTGGAGCGATCGCAGTTTGCCCAGGTTTTCGTGGACGGGTTTGCGGCGCGGGATGGAATTTCAGCGATGGCAATTGATCATCCCCACTGGTGTGTGGAGGTGAAGTTTGACGGCGACGATGCGGTGGCGGTGGGTCAGGCTTGTGCTGAGGTGCTGCTGGCGGTGCGGCGATCGCAGCGGGATGACGACACTTTGCCCTACGACACCTTGGTATTGGGCGGCATTAAGACTACGCCAGCCACCAGTGTTTCTCCCACTGCATTACAGACGGGAGACTGGGGTGTTGATATTGCGGAAACCGGTGAGGCAGCCTCTTTTCTGAACGCTATTAATTGGATGGCATTGACCGCCATGAAACCTGAAGAGCAGGTCTTTCAAATTGAGGCGATTCGCGGTGAGCTAAAGTAACGTCTCGCAGCGCCTTTTTAAACAGTTTGAGGCTTAAACGGCTTGAGGCGCTGGTGTGGGCAACCAGCTCTGGATCTGGGCGGCGGTAAATTCAGCTTGCTCGAGATGGGGCACATGTCCGCACTGGGGAACCCAGATTAGGGTGTTGTTGGGAAGAGTTTTAGCAAATTTCTGGGCGTTGGCGGTACCGAGGATGCGATCGCGATCGCCCCACAATACCAAAGCTGGCTGCTGAATTTTTCCAATGGCATCCCGCTGAATCGTATAGCCCCCTTGTTGGGTAAAAGAAATTAGCGCCTCACTCCATCGGGGCATGGTGACGTGGAGCGCACCGCATCGGTAGGCTTCCGGCGTTGCCCACTTTTGGGGGGCGAAATAAGCACGTTGACCAATGCCGTCGCGCACTTTGGGGTTGGACAGGAAGTTGGTGGCGAATTTGCCGATGGGATTAATCAAAAAACGACTAGCCAGGGGCTTGCCCACAAATCCGGCGCTGTCTAGCAACACCAATTTTTCCACTGCGTCGGGGTAGGTCACGGCAAAATCCTGGGCAACGGCTCCGCCCATGGATGCGCCGATTAAAAATAGCGATCGCCCCCCGATGACGTCCTGCCAAAACTGATGTAGGTGTGCCTTGATGATTGCCGCACTAAAGGTGAGATTTTCCGGACGCTCCGTAAATCCGAAGGTCAGTAAATCCACTGCCCACACTTCCCGACGCTCCGCCAGCAGAGGCAACAGTCGCCGGTACTCCATTAGGGAGCTGTCGAATCCGTGAATTAGCAGAATGGGGGGCTGATCCGTTGGCGTGCCTTGCTGGATGTAGCTGGTGGCGATCGCCCGTCCCCCCGACCCCAGGGGGACAGTTACCGTGACCCGCTGAATTTTCTGAGCGAAATCGATGGATTCGGCGTCGGTTAGGTCTTGGGCGGCAGCGGGCAAAAAGTCGGGAAACATGGAGAAAGACCTACGACTACGTGGTTCAGTGTACCGGTCCTACGCCGTTCAAGACCTTGTCCCCGAGCCGGTTGAACTGTCGCCCGCGCCGACCCCTCCCACCGTTCGTGCCACCCCTTTCTCCTCATGCGCTGTCCAGCTGCTGCTTCAGCTTCTGGCAGTCTACGGCGCACTCTTTTAGAACGTGCATGGCCAAACCGCCACCCGCCTCACCTCCTATCTCACTTTCCCGCAAAAGACCAAGTAGCAGGTGTTGGGGAGTCATCCGAGCTTGACCTTGCTGCTTTGCCTGTTCAGTGGCTAGCTCCACGACACGGTGGGCGCGGGGTGTAAAGGAAATTTTTGAGGGGATTTTTGTGTCAGAGGGGGTTCTGGGTAATTGAACGGTGTACTTAGCTAACAGTTTTCGCTTGAGATTTTTCAGATAAGAGGGGATTTTTTGATCCGCAACGTTGTGTTTAGCTAACAACTTTTGTATGAGATCTTGGGCAATAACGAAATCTACCCCCTGGTTATTCAGGGCTTGTGCCACTGAAGATGTTTCGACAGCTAGCAGCCCTAAAAGTAGCCCTTCTGTACCGAAGAAGTCGAGGTGTAGATCCTCCATACATTTCTGACCTTGAATCAACACTTCGCGGCTTTCCGGAGTGAAGGGATCCAACGAAAAATCCACCATGTCTTCTCGCACGGACAGTATCGCCATTGCCTTGAGGATGTAGTCGAATGTGGGGGCATCTAAGGCACCCAAGGTGGCGGCTTCAGCGCCTTCTTTCTGATACACCTGCATCAGTGCTTCATAGAGTTGCAGGTCACCATCCACTAGAGATAGCAGGGCATGACGAAACTGCGATGCCATGTGCCGCACCTCTGGATCGTTGAAGTCACGACCTTGGACCATGTGCGATCGCGCTTGATCTAACAGCCATTGGGTCTGCCCATCATTGTTCCCCTTATTCAATCGAGCTTCGAGTAAATCGTTTTGTTCTTGGGTCAAATATTGTTGAGTCATGGTGAGGTTCTCCATTATTTGCAAGAGATCGTCCACGGAAGCGACTCGGGAGGTTTGGAATTGTTGGGCGAGGGTGCTGAGCTTGGTAAAAAGCGACTGCGATACCGTCATCTGCTCTTGAAGTCGCGCCAAATGCAGGTCGATCACATTCGGTAGGGAGAAATCAGGATTCTCCAAACATTCGCGAATTTCCTTAAGTGAAAAATCCAACTGTCGTAACGACAAAATTTGTTGGAGCCTTGCGATGTCTGCTTCGCTATACAGTCGATACTCTGCTTCAGTGCGGTGCGAGGGTACTAGCAAGCCAATCTCGTCGTAGTACCTCAAAGTTCGAATAGATAATCCAGTCTGTTTTGCTAACTCCCCCACTTGTAAAAGTTTTGGCATAGGTTGCCCCGACTCCAATGTCCCGAAAATTTCGCTTGATGACTGAATGCTAAAGGGTGACGCAACGTGAGACTCAAGGGGCAGATTATAGAGCGCTGACAATTTACTTTCGTTGGGATAGACACGTAACATCCCACCACTAACATCCCACCACTCAATCCATCTACGCCTCAAGATATACGGTCCTGGTCTAACAACGCCCATGCACACTGACCTACTGACGGTTGATGTTCAAAACCTGAAGTTTCAGAACCGAAGGTATCGGTAGCGGCGTTGAGACGGTTGAATGGCTTTGTATGGACACTGTCAAACAAATATTGCGTAGCCCATCCACCCAATTGAAAAGGGGATTACACTGGAGGATTTTCTCTTCAATAAATAGTTGGCATCATGGTCAATAGCGTTCAAATTAAAACGCAGCTCACGCGAAAACATCCAAGCTTGCCGATATACGTAGTCGTCATATCGGATGGGGGTTTCCCACATTTTGTTCTGGACGCCACTGTTGTTCTATCTTCTTCTGGCGGCACTCAAAGATTCCGATTTTCGCCTTATGAGCCCCTACGGAATCTGGATGTCGCTATTCTGTTTAACCATCGCGATATCAGTCGTGTTTGACGTTCGGGGCGGATCGCATTCTTCACTCGTAGTGGTTAGAAAGAAGCACGGATTGGGATTCTCCGGTTACTTGATGGGAAAGACTCACAAGGCTGACGGGGTGACAAGAAGGCTAAAAGGCTTCCTGTATCTTCCTCTTAGCCCT
>ERZ1740067.92-NODE-92-length-69563-cov-6.244404_pt1 | contig 69563 bp, 63 predicted proteins | sample MGYA00581736_ERZ1740067 | MGnify/ENA primary metagenome ERZ1740067 (study PRJEB43018, sample SAMN04849236) | marine metagenome | isolation source: floating plastic debris | place: Pacific Ocean | collected 2008-08-27 | study: EMG produced TPA metagenomics assembly... | reverse complement strand
TTACTGTCGTCCTGTCGTGTGCTCTCCCGCTCTCTTTGGGGGGGGGAGGAACGCCGACCTCACCGCCGCCCCCACCACCTTGATCTTGGGCAATTTACCATGGGGGGAGGCATCCTAACCCCTTCGTAACCCGCACCCAGCGACAATAATGCCGCGCCAGCACCGATAATCATTGAATGCCGGCGCAGCATCGCTACATTTCATTCGAATTTTGGCATTCTGCCAGGCTTACTAGGGAGACTTATGAATGGCCGAGACTGATCGTCTCTATCGCCAGGATGGCACAACGATACCAGGCGTCGCCTATGACGAAGGGCTGCGCAAATACATGCTGGGCGTCTACAATTATATGGCGCTGGGTGTCGCCGCGACCGCCGTCGTGGCCATGCTGTTCCTGACCAACCAAGCGTTGATGAGCTTGTTCCTCGGGCCTGTTCGGTTCCTGCCCTTTATCGGCATTTTGGCTATGGGCTGGTTCGGCCCCCAAATGATCTTCAGTTCAAAAAGCGCCAGCACGGCGCATCTTGCCTATTGGGGCTATGTCGCCCTTTGGGGCATGTTGATTGGCCCCGTTGTTGCGGCATTTATCGGCTACGGCATGGCCATTGAAGTCGCCAAAGCGTTCTTCATCTCAGCCTCAATTTTCGGCTCCATGAGCCTTTACGGCTACACCACCAAGAAGGATCTGTCCGGCTGGTCGCGGTTCTTGATGATGGCGGGTATCGGCCTGTTGGTCGCAATCGTGATCAACGTTGTGCTCAGCTTCTTTATGGATGTGTCTTTGATGAGCTTCCTCATCTCCGGCGCGATCGTCTTATTCATCTCGGCCCTGACGGCCTACGAGACCCAAATGATCAAAGGCCTTTACGCTGAGGGCCAAGCCGCGATGAATGAGCGGGCTTCTATCTTTGGCGCCTTCGCGCTTTACGGCAGCTTTGCCAGCCTGTTCATCAACATCCTGAGCATGTTGGGCCTGGCGCGCGAATAGCTGGTTAGCTTAACAACACGAATCAAAAAGGGCGCCTTTCGAGGCGCCCTTTTCTTTGGTCTGTTACTTCAAGCGCTTAAGACGCAGGGCAAGCCGCGAGGGCCGCCGTCACATTTTCAGGGGCAGTCTCAAGGCTTTCCATCGCTTCGAAGGCCGCAGCCAACTCAGCGTCCGCATCGACTTTTTTCGCCAAGCAGTAGCAATCCGCATTCACGCTGCCTTGCTCAGCTTGATACGCTTTGCAGCCCTCTTTGAATTCTTTGCCTTTTTCGCTGAGCTCACCAGCAAAAGCCACAGAGGTGCCAAATGCCAGAACTGCGCTGGCGACGATTGTCAGTTTCATTTGATTATCCTGCCTACTGAAAGGCTGCCCCAATGACAGCCCGCGACGGAGAAGATCGTTAACCATGTGGCGAAAACATGGCAACCAAGGAGTGCATTTTCCCACCGACCCTGCACCGCAGAGGGGAAACCACCCTAGTAAATTGATTTAAAAGGCTTATCAGCAGTAGAAAGCCTAGTTTTGCACACCGATCCCATATCGAAAATCAAAAAATCAGGCGCCCGTCAGGAACCCAAACTGCCCTTCGTCGATGGGCTGGCGCCCCCAAGACGGGGATCGACCGCCACCGCTTGCTTGAGCGCCCGGGCCAGCGCCTTAAAGCAACTCTCCACAATATGGTGGTTGTTGGTGCCGTAGAGATTTTCCACGTGCAGGCAAATTCCTGCATTGGTGGCAAAGGCGTGGAACCATTCCTTGAACAGCTCGGTATCCATCTCCCCCACCTTGTCGCGGGAGAAATCCACCTTCCAGATGAGATAGGGCCGCTTTGAGATATCCACCGCCGCCCGGGAAAGGGTCTCATCCATCGGGATATAGGCGTGACCAAACCGGGTAATGCCGCTCGCATCACCGATGGCGTCCAAGAAGGCGAGCCCCATGACAATGCCCACATCTTCCGTGGTGTGGTGGCCATCAATGTGCAGATCGCCCTTCGCCCGGACGGTAAGATCCATAAAGGAGTGTTTCGCAAACCCCTCCAGCATGTGGTCGAGGAACCCAATACCGGTATCGACATCCGACTGGCCCGTGCCGTCCAAGGTCAGGGTCACCGAAATGTCGGTCTCTTTGGTGGTGCGGGTCCGCGAGGCGGACCGAATAGGTGTCGTGCTAGCCATGGGCGAAGCCTCATTTATGGATTGGCCTAGCGCTTCGCGACTTAAGGCCGATGGGCGTGAATTGACGTCGTCCACTCGCGCCTACCCGATTGTTTAGCCAACACAAAGTCATGGCAGGGTTAGGAGCGGGTTAAGACGGCGTATCGAGAGCCGACAACTCCTTCGCCAATTGCGCAATGGCGGGCTCTAACCCCTCGGCCATCTCGTCCACGGCCTGGGTGATCGCCTTTCTTTTGAGGTCTTCGCCTCGCCCTCGCTGCCTGGCCGAGGTGGAAAGGCTCGCGCGATCAACGGTCTCAGATGCGGTAAGATAGGGGTAGCCATTGCGCACATCGATGAGCAGCCCCTCCGCATGGCCCACCGCCTCCACCTTTCGCCCAGGCAGGAGGAAGGCGCCAAGGAGGGTGAGGTCCTCGACGGACAAGGGGGTTTGCTTGGTGTCCGAGGTGCCAAACACCTCATAGACGAAAACCGCATCCATATGCTGCCGTGCGGCCCCCAAACGAATGGTCCGCACCACCCGCTTTGCCGGCGTAAGGTCACGGGGCGTCTGACGCGGTGTCGCAAGTTCCGCCACGAGAAGATTGACCGGCGCAAAGGTGCCGTATTCCCCGTCACTTTTTTCTGCCAGGCGGGCCCACGCCGCCATTTCCGCATCAGGAATAGGGGTTAGCTGCCCATTCTCAATGCGCGCCAAGCCAATTTTTGCGGGCAACCGCAGCAATGGCTCCACCGAGGCGGCCTCCATTACCTCCTCAGACGTGGCGCCCATGGCAACGCTTGGTTTGGCTGCAGCTAAATAGTCTCTACCCGAACTGGTTTGCACACCCGTTTCGCAGGCCATCAGCAAAAAGGCCGCCGCTGCAACAAGTCCAACTGTTTTGAGGATCATCTCGCTCTCCCTTTATTGGTTTTTTATCCCAAAGGAAGAGAATGACCAAAAAGGGGCAGACTTGTGCCCGCACGCTCAATCGCCCATGAATTTTATGAGAGTTTTGGAGGCGTCGCATGCACCCTTTCGGTCGATGTTTTATGGTCTGCGTCCTTTTGCTGAGCGCCGGGTGCGCCGACACCCCAGATGAAGATTTCAGTCAAAGCTGTCACACAATGGCGAAACGGACCGAATATCTCCTGAAGGAGGAGCGCCGGCCCTTCTGTGCGTGCCTTGCGGAGGAGACCATGACCTTAAGCGACACCGAGAAAGACGCCATGGGCCTGATCATGCGCGCCTATCGCCCGGACGGAAATTTGCGGGCCGCAGCGGAAGGCGCGTTAGATGAGGGAACGGTGAGCGTCACCTCCCTCAAAATGTATTTTGAGGGGCTGACCCACTGTGCGGCCGCCCATATCGGATAACGCCATCCCCATGAAGAAGTGTGCCTTGCCACCTGGGGCCGCGCACCATAACTGATGGGGCTTGTTTGAGAGGCTCGAAAGGACGCCCATGACCACCATTCTCGCCGTGCGCCGCAAAGGACAGTTTGCCTTAGGAGGCGATGGGCAGGTGACGATGGGCCAAACCATCTCCAAAGGCGATGCCCGAAAGGTGCGCACCCTGGCGGGGGGTGAGGTCGTCACCGGCTTTGCCGGCGGGACAGCGGACGCCTTCACCCTCCTCGACCGGCTAGAGGGGAAGCTTGAGCAATATCGCGGGCAGTTGACCCGCGCTTGCGTAGAACTTGCCAAAGATTGGCGGACGGACCGATATTTGCGGCGCCTGGAAGCCCTGATGATCGTCGCGGATAAAGAGACCACCCTCATGCTATCGGGCCTTGGTGATGTTATAGAACCCGAACGCATCGACGATGATGGCGGCGTCATCGCCATCGGCTCCGGCGGCTCTTTTGCCCATGCGGCGGCTAAGGCGCTGTACCTACACACCGAGCTATCGGCCGCGGATATTGTCAAAAACGCGATGGGAATCGCTGCAGAAATTGATGTCTACACCAATGAAGCGCTGACGATGGAGACGCTAGGGTGAGCTGCACCGCGCCCTCTTCCCTTCTCTCTGACCGGTTACCCCGGTGTGATAGCTGCGATCACGCGCGGGATCGGATTGCCCAAGTGCTGGAAGAGCGTGGCCTCGCGTATGATGTCTATGTAGGGTGTAAGGATAAAAAAAGCCCGATGGAGGTGCATGTCACCGTCCCCACCCAATCGGGCGTTTTAAGCGAAACCAAAATCATCTTCCAAAATGAAGACGAACTCTGGTTTCAGCTGCACGGATTTAAGTTCCAAAAATATCCATCCCATACGATCGCCGGGGAAAATTTCTTCCAAGGGTTGGCCGACTATTTCGCCGGGGAAGCCCGCATTGTGGAACGGGTGGGCAAAGCCTCAGGCGTGCCCCGCACCGCCCGGTGGGAAGTGAAAGCGAAGAGAGGGTGGCTACCCATTTCTGTGGATATCCTTTCCTGGCGCGCCCTGTCGCTCACTCCTTTTATTGAATATATGTACACGCATCAAGTTGAACGAGACCCTATCGCATGAAAACCCATACCCCCAGTGAAATTGTTGCTGAACTGGATCGTTATATTGTTGGCCAAAATGACGCGAAACGTGCCGTGGCGATTGCCCTGCGCAATCGTTGGCGCCGCCAACAGCTAGACGACGACCTCAAACAAGAAGTCACCCCAAAGAACATCTTAATGATTGGCCCAACGGGGGTGGGGAAAACCGAAATTTCTCGCCGCCTTGCCAAACTGGTGGGGGCGCCCTTCCTCAAGGTAGAAGCCACGAAGTTCACCGAAGTGGGATATGTGGGCCGCGATGTTGATTCCATCATTCGGGATCTCACCGAAGTGGCTATGCAACTCGTCCGTGAGCGTCGGCGCGAAGAGGTAAAAGCCCGCGCCCATGAGGCGGCAGAGAACCGGGTCCTCGAAGCTCTGGTGGGCGACACCGCCTCCGACGCCACCCGCGAAAGCTTCCGCGCCCGACTGCGCGAGGGCACCCTTGACGATGCCGAGATTGAAATCGACCTTGTCGATGCGGGGAAAGGCGGCATGCCCACCTTTGACATTCCCGGCATGCCTGGCGCCCAAATGGGCATGATCAATTTGAGCGACATGATGGGAAAAGCCTTCGGCGCGCCCACCAAGACCAAAAAGATGTTGGTGAAAGATGTCTATGATCCTCTCATTGCGGAGGAAAGTGACAAGCTGCTGGACGATGATCAACTCTCGGCGGAAGCGCTGTCGGCCGTTGAAAATGACGGCATCGTCTTCCTTGACGAAATTGACAAGGTGGCGCGGTCCTCTGAACGGTCGGGGGCGGACGTTTCCCGCGAAGGGGTGCAGCGGGACCTGTTGCCATTAATTGAAGGCTCCGTTGTGTCCACCAAATATGGGCCAGTGAAGACAGACCATATTCTCTTCGTGGCCTCGGGCGCCTTCCATGTGGCAAAACCGGCCGACCTTTTACCGGAGCTTCAGGGCCGCCTGCCGATCCGGGTGGAGCTAGGCGCCCTCACCGAGGAAGATTTCGTCCGTATCTTGACCGATACCGAAGCCAGCCTGCCTAAACAATATACTGCCCTCATGGCAACGGAGGGGCTAAACCTCACCTTCACTGAGGACGGTATCAACCGCCTGGCCGAGAAGGCGGCGGAGGTGAATTCCCTCGTTGAGAATATTGGCGCCCGGCGGCTCTCGACAATCTTAGAACGGGTGCTCGAAGAAGTGTCCTTCGATGCCGCCGACCGGAAGGACGAAAAGGTCACCGTCGACGCGGCCTTTGTGGATGAGCGGCTTAAAGACGTGACGTCCAACGCGGACCTGTCAAAGTATATTTTGTAGCGCAAAGCCCTTCGTGCCCCACCCCGCAACGCGTCGGTGGGGCCATTTCCCCCAGAAGGTGTAATTCAGCACGATGGACACCGCGGACACGCCGCGGTGAGCCCAAACCCCGCCAAACCCGCGCTACCCCTCTGAATCCAAAAGGCGTTTTCTTCCTTTTCACTCGCCCCTGGCTTTCGCGTGACAGCGTGGTAAAGTTAACGCGTTTTAGGGGATGTGGTGGTGGCCATGGCAAACCAATTTGTCGCTTATCAAGATGAACGGCACGGGCTCGGCGCCTGGGTGGCGGAGCAAATCGCGGCCAGCTTGTTCCGTTATGGCATGTGGGTCGACAGCGACGGCCAGCCGGTGCTGGACGATGAGGGCAAGCCCGCAACGGGCCGCCCGGTGCCCGATCCCACCACTCGTGTCGCCTCTTCCTACGGGATGAGCCTGAACACCGCCCGCAGCTATGACGGCGATGTCGGGGTGGTGGAGGCCCCAAAGCAGAAAGCTGATGAGGCACTGAACTACGCCTATCGCACCTGGGTTTCCCCGCGATCCACCGCCGATGCCACTTTTTCAAGCGTGATCGCGCAGCAGGCGCAGGTGGGCGTGGTGCCGCTGTTTGATAATGATTTCAGCTTGAACCGTGACACGCTGTCGGCTCTCATCGACTTCCCGCAAACCAAAGTGCTGCGGGAATATGTGGCTGAGAGCAATTATGTGCTGGCCGCCCCCACTGATCTCATTCACGAGATTGAACAGTCGGGATTCACCGATAGCTTTGCCCCAGGCGGCGCGGGCACCAGCTTTGCCTGGAACCGGGACAAGCAACAACGCTATCTGCGGAAAGTCACCACCGTTTACGCCTCCGCCGAGGCCATGCGCCATTGCGGCCCCGCAATTGAGGGCTTACGCGCCCGCGGGGTGGATGTGCAGCAAATCCCCGACGGGGTAGACACCTATCGCGAGGGGTTACGCCTTGCGACCGGGCTGGCGGACCCTAATCGTATGGTGGAAACCCGCTTCTCCGGCGGCACCCATGAGCGGGTGAGCAAAAGTCGCGGCGGCAACCACACCAAACCGCTGATTGCGGTCCTTCTCTCCGGCGATAAGGCGATGGAGGGGGACGGCTATCACTATGATAAGGATTATGTGGTGCTAGAGGCTGAAATGGCCGGCGCTGAACGGATTAAGACCAGCTTCCTCGCCATGACGAAGGGTCGGCCGTGCATCTTCCCATCAAAGTCTCCCATCGGCTTCCTCCGCCATCACGCGAATGCCGATTATGAAATGCGTTCCCTAAGGGCGGTCTTTGAGGGACCCAAAAAAGGTGAGCACCAGCCCGGCGAGACCGCCGACAGGCCCGCCTATGTCCGCTGCCTCTATAAATTCAACACGGTGGGGAACGGCGCAGGCGACTTCACAAGGATCTTGTCCATCCTGAAAAGACAAGGGTTCTCCTTCCAAACGACCACCCTTGATAACCGTGATGGCCATCCCATGGTGGTCGCGGTGGATGTTCCGGCCAATCGCTATGGCGCCATGCGGCCCGTGATTAAAGAATTCGTCCGTATGCAGGGGGCAAAACGCATTGCGGCCTTCCCAGCTTTACGGCCTATGGTCCCCGAAGCCATGACCGGCTCGCCGGATCGAACGGGGCAAGTGGTTGCCGCCCTTGGCGCAATCATCGTCGCCCTTGGCGGCTACATTCTTTGGAAGCTTTAGGGTGCGGTGACTATTTAACCTTTATGGTCGTTCGAGACCAAAATCGCTTCAGACAAGGAGCAAACCGCAAGGAAGGGTTATTCCCTTTCGAGGATTTGCGACGAAGACTGAGGTGATTTTGGCCGAACCCCTTTGGGGCGCCGCGAAAAACCGCCATCTTGTCGTCCCTCGAGCTTGAATATGCCCGCATGTCCTGCGCCCTCGCTCCTAAAGCTGACGGTTTTTCGACTGGCGCGAACACAATGGTTAAATGGTCACCGCACCCTAGCGCGCCAGCGATCGCATTGGATCAGAAAAAGCTGGCTCACGCGCGAAAAACAAAGACTCTATAGTATCGGCCTGAGGCAGTCAGAACACCCGATGCTATCGTAGGTGTCCCTTAAAATCCTCACCTTTTTGATCATAGTTTCGCCACGCTCGAACGGCATTCTATAACTTCAACGGTGAGCGATCAAAAGGCGCGCGGTCCATGGTGACAAAACTCGCGGTAAGTACAGCTTTCTGCCTCAGTGCCCTCTCAATGACGGGGTGTAAGGAGGAAGATGGCTCGGCGACGTCAGGTGGCGATGGCCAACTCCAACGCCTTGACGCGCGATCATCGGCGACAACGGCCCCCTCACCTCGGCCACAATCAACCACCGGGACAACGGACAATGATCGCCTCGTCGGCACCGGCTTAGATGATACAATCAATGCCGGCGGGGGTGACGATGAGGTCTATGGCGGCGCCGGTGCGGACTCTCTCACGGGCGGCGATGGTGACGACTTAATCGTTGGCGATGGGGCCATCCCCGCTGCGCCACAAGGGACGGCCGACGGGGATGGCCCCTTCATCGTTCTCGACGATTTTGGCTATCGCCCCGACATGAAAAAAGTGGCGATCATTCGCAATCCTGTCACCGGCTTTGATGCATCGGATGAGCTAGTGCCGGAGCCGGAATATCATGTGGTCAGAAGTACGGACGCGGAAGTCGTCTTTACGGGGACGCCAACGGCCTGGAACAATGGCGCCACCGATGACACAAGCGGCGATACAGTATGGTGGTTCGACTTCTCCGCCGTCACCGCACCGGGAACCTATACGGTGCGGGATGCCGCCTTTATTGTGGTGTCCCCGGAATTCCGCATTGCCGACGACGTCTACAAAGAAGCGTTAAAAGACGCCGTTCGCACCTTCTACTATCAGCGGGCCGGCTTCGCAAAGACGGCTCCCTATGTGCCAGCGGGTTATGCCGACAGCGCCAGCCATGTGGGCCCCGGCCAAGATACCGAGGCGCGTCAGTATAATCTCCCCGACGATGCGTCTAGCGAGCGGGATCTGCATGGCGGATGGTACGACGCAGGCGATTATAATAAGTACACGAACTGGCATGCGGCTTATGTTGTAAGCCTCTTGAATAGTTATATTGAAAACCCCGCGGTTTGGACAGACGATTTTAACATCCCCGAGTCCGGGAACGGGGTCCCTGACCTTCTCGATGAGATTAAGTTTGGGCTCGACTGGCTTGTCCGGATGCAGAATGCTGACGGCTCTGTCCTTTCCATTGTTGGTCTCGCCGACGGCAGCCCGCCTTCTGCCGCCACAGGCCCCAGCTATTATGGCCTCGCCAATACGTCAGCCACCCTTTCCACCGCGGCCGCCATGGCCCTTGGCAGTAAGGTGTTCGGCGACCTTACCGTCGCCGGTTACAGCGGTTTTGCTGATGATCTGAGCGATAGAGCTGAAGCCGCGGGGGCTTGGGCCGACGCGAACCCGGCGGTTCTCTTTTACAATAATGATTTTGCGTCGGGCACCCAAGGCCTGGGTGCCGGGCAGCAGGAAATGAGCGAAACCGCTCGCACAGAGAAGAAGCTCTCCGCCGCGATCTATCTTGCCGATGCAACCGGCAAATCCGTATACCATGATTATGTCACGGCGAACTACACCGCCTCGAAGCTGGTGGGTAGCTACTATATTAACGGCTTCGAAGGGGACTCCCAACGGGATTTATTGCACTACACCCAAGTTGTAGGGGCGAACCCCACGGTGGTTGACACCATCCGTAGCCGGTATGAAGGCGCGATGAACTTCACCTATTTCTGGCCCGCGGTCGACAATGCGACGGACGCCTATCGGGCCTTCTCCCACGCGATTGTGTGGGGCAGTAATGCCATCAAATCCCAAGAAGGCAGCCTGTTCTGGCAACAACACCAATATGCGATTGGCACCCGGACAGGGCAGGAAGCAAAGGATGCGGCCGCGGCCTATCTGCATTATCTTCACGGTGCCAACCCGTTGGGCTTAGCGTACCTGTCGAATATGGCCGATGCAGGGGCAGAACGATCCGTAGACACCTTTTACCATTCATGGTTCCGGGACGGCAGCGCAGATTTTGACAGCGTTGCCACCTCCACCTATGGGCCCGCCCCCGGCTATCTCGTGGGTGGACCAAACCCCGGCTATTCGTGGGAAGATTGCTGCCCCTATAGCTGCGGGTCGCCAGAGAATAATGCGAAGTGCAAGGGGACCGAGCAGCCTGCGCCTCCCTATGGCCAGCCCGCGCAAAAGGCGTACGCCCAGTTCAACGATTCTTGGCCGCTTAATTCCTGGGAGGTGACGGAGAACTCAAACGGATACCAGGTGGCCTATATCCGTCTTCTGTCGAAGTTTGTGGATTAAACGCGCCCTGGCAAGACGAAGCCATAGATTGAAATGAAGTGGCAAATGCTGCCAGCCAACACGAAGATATGAAAAATCGTGTGGGTATAGCGCCGGGACTTCCACGCATAAAAAGCGGCCCCCACGGTGAAGCAAAGCCCCCCCGCCAACAGCCATAAGAACCCCGGCAGCGGCAGGCCCACCAGCAATTGGTGGATGACGAACACCCCAACCCATCCCATGCCCACATAGGAGGCAAGGGAGATCCAATCGAACCGCCGCATCTGCGAGAAATAGTGCGCCACGAACTTCATCACGACACCCAATGTGGCCATCCCCCAAACGGCGATAAGGATCACCTTGCCGCTTAGCTCGGGCAATGTGATCACGGCGAAGGGCGTGTAGGACCCAGCGATTTTCAAATAGATCGCAGCGTGGTCCAACACCTCCAAAAAGGGTTGGAAGGCCGACTTGAACGCCGCGTGATAGACGGTGGACGCCAGGTACAATAGGACCGCGGACCCACCATAAATGCTGACCGCTGTAATCTCCGACACCCCGCCAAAAAAGGACGCTTTGAGGACCAAAAACACCAGCGCAACCACCGCCAACACAATGCCAATCCCATGGGTGAGGGCGTGCAGCACCTCCTCCAGGGCCGAGTGGTTATCGGGAATGGGGTTCACGGGTAATAGCTTCATAATAAGCAATCTAGCGCATCAGGTGCCAATGGCCGCCATAAAAGGGGAGTCGTTAGGCCCGATTCCCATCAAGCTTTGTAACAAGAGATTGCAATCGCGCCGCCCTCAGGCGCTCCCCCACCCTGGGGTTAGCGGTTGCTTCCCGCGAGCACCTGCCCCACAAGCGCCTTTATCCGTTTGCATGAGCCAAACGATGAAAAAGCCAACCGCAATTCGGCTGTTGGTGATCCAGAAAAGACATATCCATGTTCACAATCACAAGAAAATCTATCGAATGGGCCGGCAAGACGCTGACCCTTGAGACGGGCCGCATCGCGCGCCAGGCCGACGGCGCCGTCCTGGCCACCTATGGGGAGACCACCGTGCTCGCCACCGTTGTTGGCCAAAGAGAGGCCAAACCGGGCCAAGACTTCTTCCCCCTCACGGTGAATTACCAAGAAAAAGCCTACGCCGCCGGTCGCATTCCAGGCGGCTTTTTCAAACGGGAGGGCCGTCCCAGCGAAAAAGAGACGCTGACCTCGCGCCTGATTGACCGGCCGATCCGGCCTTTATTTGCCCCTGGCTTTAAGAACGAAGTTCAAGTGGTCTGTACGGTGATGAGCCATGATCTGGAGAATGATCCAGACGTTGTTGCCATGATCGGTGCGTCCGCGGCCCTTACCATTTCCGGCATTCCCTTCATGGGGCCGATTGGCGCTGCGCGGATTGCCTATAAAGATGGCAGCTACATCGTGAACCCCACCGGGGCAGAGCTGGAAGACAGCGCCCTCGACCTCGTCATGGCGGGCACCCAAGACGCTGTGATGATGGTGGAGTCCCAAGCCTCAGAATTGTCAGAAGACGTCATGTTGGGCGCCGTTGTTGCCGGACACGCGGCTGCGAAAGAAGCCATCGGCCTTATCATCGATTTCGCCGAAGATTGCGCCAAAGAGCCATGGGATTATACGCCTCCGGATTACTCAGATGAGTTGCCCCGGGTACGGGCCCTTTGCGAAGACGGCCTGCGCGATGCCTACAAAGAAACCGTGAAGCAAGTCCGGGTCGAAAAGATCAACGCTGCAAAACAGGTGGCCAAAGACGCCCTCCTCGGTGAAGAGGCCCAGAACGCCATGGACCCAACGGTCCTCGGGTCACTTCTCAAAGAGATCGAATCCGACATTGTCCGGAACGGGATCTTAGACACAGGCCAACGGATTGACGGCCGCGATACGAAGACAGTTCGCCAAATTGAGTCAGAAGTGGGCGTCCTGCCCCGCAGTCACGGCTCTTCCCTCTTCACCCGAGGGGAAACCCAGGCGATCGTTGTGGCGACCCTCGGCACCTCGGACGATGAGCAGTTTATCGATGCCCTTGAAGGGACGTACAAAGAGAACTTCCTTCTGCATTATAACTTCCCGCCCTACTCCGTCGGTGAGACCGGTCGCATGGGCTCCCCAGGGCGCCGGGAAATCGGCCACGGGAAGCTGGCCTGGCGCGCGGTGAAAGCCGTCCTGCCAAAGCAGGAAGAGTTCCCTTACGTCCTGCGTCTCGTTTCCGAGATTACGGAGTCCAACGGCTCCTCCTCAATGGCCACCGTATGCGGATCCTCCCTCGCCCTGATGGATGCGGGTGTGCCGATCAAAAACGCTGTGGCGGGCATCGCCATGGGCCTTATCCTAGAGGGTGAGCGCTTTGCGGTTCTGTCGGATATTCTTGGTGATGAAGATCACTTAGGCGACATGGACTTTAAAGTGGCGGGGACCGCCGATGGGGTAACCTCCCTCCAAATGGACATTAAGGTGGCCGGCATCACCGAGGAAATCATGCGCACCGCTTTGGCCCAAGCCAAAGATGGCCGGATGCACATCCTCGGCGAGATGAACAAAGCCCTCGGCGAAAGCCGCGGCGAAGTGGGCGAGTTCGCCCCGCGCATTGAGACCATGAAGATCCCCGTGGAGAAAATCCGTGATGTGATCGGATCGGGCGGCAAGGTCATTCGCGAAATCGTCGAAAAAACCGGCGCAAAAGTGAATGTGGAGGACGACGGCACGATCAAAATTGCCTCTTCCGAAGCCGCCTCCATTGAGGCTGCTGTCACCTGGATCCGCAGCCTGACGGACGAACCCGAAGTGGGTGAAGTCTATAAAGGCAAAGTGGTGAAAACCGTGGACTTTGGCGCCTTCGTCAACTTCTTCGGCGCCCGCGATGGCCTTGTGCATATCAGTCAGCTGAACGATGGCCGCCCTGAGAAGACCACTGATGTCGTCAAAGAAGGCGACGAAGTCTTCGTCAAGCTCTTGGGCTTTGATGATCGCGGCAAGGTTCGCCTGTCCATGAAGGTCGTTGACCAAGAAACGGGCAAAGAAATCCCGAAAGAGAAAAAGGACGACTAGACTCGTTCTTCGAAGACAAATGAGAAAGCCCCGCTCAATGAGCGGGGCTTTTTTGTAACCGCACTTCACAATGTTCTCTGAAACACACGGACCAGATCAAAAGAACGGATATCATCTCAAAGCACCTACATCCTTTCCCCCATAGACCCCACGCCATTCGGCGAGGGCCCACTACCCCCCAAAAAGGGGAAAAAAAAATCAGAAGCAACAAAGCTACAATCCTCACCCACAAAGCGGGGGAGGTGCCCGAAGGGCGGAGGGGGTGGTTTGCAGGTTCAGCGAGGAACAGACCACTCAGCACACACTCACGCACCCGCAAGCCAAAAGGGACATCAGGGATGATGACGAAGCTGCTGAGCCTGCCCTAAAACGGTAAAATCCGCTGCTCCCGGGAATAGGCCAAATATCCAATATTCGCCCCCAGGCGGGCACCAACCCCAGCGCGCATGGGAACAAGAGTAATCCCCTCCGCCCGCTGATAGTTCACGCCAACACCGCCAACGAGATAGGCTGTACCCTCCACCCCGGGAAAGCGGCGATAAATATCCTCTGCTCGCGGCAGATCATAAACAAGGGTGAAGGTCTTTGACGCGTTCGCCCCAAGATCCCAACCCACCGACGGGCCTTGCCAGTACACACCAACATTTTGCCCGGGCAGCATCATTGTACCGCGACCATACCGAAGGCCAGGACCGATGGCGCCGGACGCCTCCTCGCCGCGAATATAGCCGACAGGCTCGCCTAAATCGCTGAACACACGTTCCACAATTGAGCCTGCGGTCTCAGCCGAAACACCGAGCCAATCGGCGACCTCATCAGCAACGGTGCTTTGACTGAAATCGGTAGTGGGCGCCGGTGCAGCGGCCGGTTTTGCAGGCTCCCCCCGCGGAGTGATGCAAGCCGCGAGACTAACAGCGGCCAGTGCAGCCAGGGAGCGCGCGAACATAGAACGGAAACCCATAGGACCCTCCTCACAATAGTGGCATCACAAAAATATGCTGTTCGCCCACTATTACCAGTGAATTCACGGCAACAAGAAGGCAAAGGAGCAATGCCCAAAACCGAAAGCTGCCCATCGGACAGGGTGGCGCCGCCCCATGATTGCACGGCCTACGTTAAGAGCGCGAGATCATTGGCTCTGGTCTCGGGACTGGTGGGCGCGGTACGCCTCGACCGGTAGTCCGCCAACGCCCCAATTTTCCATGTCGACTTCGTCGATAACAACGAAAGTGGTAGCCGGTGATTTGTCCAAAACATCCACCAGAAGGTCCGTCGCTCCCTTAATAAGATCGCGCTTTTGGCTCTCCGAAACCCCTTCTTTCGTCACCTGAATGTTGATGTACGGCATTTTATACCTCCCTTTGAGGTGTGATGATTTGAAAAACTTTCGAGAGAATGCGCCACTCGCCATCCGCTCGGATAAACGTTAGAAAGTCGACAAAGTCGCGTTCCCCGATGGAGCAGCGCACCCGCGCACTTGCTGTGTTGCGTCCGGCCACTTCAATACGATCAATGATGTCTTTTCGCACCTCGTTTCTCGAGGCTGGCGAGACGCGTTTCTCGACAACCGCGAAATAGTCTTTCATGTTACGGATTAAAGGTTCCGCCTCGTCCGCAGTGGCGTAAACAGCCTGGGGGTGAAATACCCGCCTTAGCCTCTCGGCATCGGCGTGGTACAGGCCATCGAAATATTCTCCGATGACCTGTTCAATCTGAGTGTAAGCGGACATTATGCCGCTTCCGCCTTGATGAGCCCTTCGCGCACCATTGCCTTTTGCGTGGCGGGACGCACCAATATCCGCTCATAAAAGGCTTTTACATTGGGCCAATCATCAAGCGGCAAGCGAATGACACCTGCCCAATTGAGAATAACAAATGCATAAGCGTCAGCCGGTGTGTAGGTTGCGCCCAGCATAAATTTGCGACCATCAGCGATTATCCCCTCAAGGTGAGAAAGCTGTATGCGAAGCTTCTCAAGGGCGATAGCGTGTTCTTCAGTGGTGGGCTTTGTCTTGGCAAAGAAAGGGCTGAACGCTTTGTGCAACTCTGATGACAAGAAGCTCAAAACCTCTTGAAGGCGTGCACGCACAAATGTGGTGATGTCGATTTGGTCGCTATACCGCTCATCAAAAATATATTGCAGAATGGCGCCATTCTCAGTGAGCGTCTCACCGTTTGGGATGGTAAGAGCGGGCACATAACCGCGGGGGTTAATCTCGCGATAGGGTGCGCCGGATGCGGTGACGCCTTTCTTCGTGTCGACACTTTCTAACTCGAATGTCTCACCCAACTCGTTGAGGACAATATGGGTCGCCATCGAGCATGCGCCGGGTTTGTAATATAATTTCATGGTCTCATCTCCTTTGTCGTGACTTTCGCAGCTGAATGCCGCACAGAAGGGATAACCATTGATAATTAGGTTTCCAATAGTAACTAAGAACTATTGGGTAACCTCAGAGAAACCAGGTAACGGCCGCAACACCGACACAGGTCACTGAAAAGGGGCACTGAAAATATGGCGCTAAAAATGAGGAAGAACAAAAGCCCAAAGCCGCCCGAACCCTGCATGTTGACCGAATGCATGGCCATCATTGCAGGCGCTTGGGCACCGAATGTCATCTGGGAATTGCGCGCCGGCCCCCGGCGGTTCAGCGAACTCCGTGCCGATATTCCGCCGATCTCCGCCAAGGTGCTGTCAGCGCGCCTATCCGAATTGGAAGAGCGCGGTGTCCTTTACCGGCACGTTCGGCCCACATCGCCGCCGTCAGTGGAGTATGAGCTCACCGAGCTTGGCGCTGAGTTGATCCCCGCGCTCGAGGGTATTGTTGCTGTCGGTCACAAGCTGAAGCAATTGAGAGCCTCATCCCCCCGCATAACGGAAAAGGGGTTTAGTACCCCACCTGACTATAGCTATCCTGGGTAATGAATGTCCGCGGCGCCGGGTCAATGACCTTGATGCCGGATGGGCGGATCTCAAGGACCGCGAGGCCCCGCTCCACCATCCCATCAGCGCGAAGACGGAACAATCCATCCGCCCCCAAATAGCCGTTCGGATTGGCAATTGTTTCGACCGAGAAGCGGGTCTCCGGCGGCAACTGCGACAAGCGGGCCGTGAGGAGCGCTGCATCATAAGCCAGAGACGCCAGCCGTGGCGGCTTTTCCCCATAGGCCGTTTGATAGCGGCGCTTGAACCCTTCCGCCAATGACGGATCGGGCGCTGCAAACCAGCCGCCATTCAGCGCCGGCTCACGCGTCAAAAGCGGATTGTTCCACGCGGACAGGCCAAGCAGTTTCACCTCGCGCACATTCACATTGTAATAGGGGAAAAGCGGCGCGAGGGCTCGTAACAGGCGCCCTTGCTCCGGTAGTAGCACCGCCTGGTACCCACCGCTCATCATCATTGACCCTGACGGCCGCGATGTGGCGTTCGGCACCCGGAAGGGATCCTGTCCGTTGACAACGGAATTAGCGGACATTGCCGCACCCGCCCCGGCCAACAGGTTGGCGTCCATGGTCTGGGGTCGGGGGGTCACCATCTGGGGCACAAATTCATCGGCTGCATATTGCGCCATGCGCCGGGCGGGATCGATCATGGCGTCAGCGGAACGCTCATACCGCTCGGTATGGATGATCTCCCCCCCACGGGTGAAGACTTCCGTCGAGAAGGCATTAGCCACCCGGTCACCAAACTCCGAGAACGGCGCCATTAAACCAAACCGGGCATAGCCCTTGGAAAGCGCATAATCCGTGACCCGAGAAATTTCGGCCTCTGGCGGAAAGCTCAAGAGATAAACCCCCTGACCCGCCACCCGGCTGTCGGAGGAGAACGCAATCACCGGCACATTTAGGGGACGGGCAATCGCCGCAACGGTTTCAACGCTTTCCGAAAAGAGGGGACCAAGGATCACCTCGGCACCTTCGCGGATGGCTTCTTCCGCCATCAGGGCCGCGCCCTCGGCCGTGCCCTGCGTATCTTTAGGGATAAGGAGGTACTTGGAATTGTCGCTTTCGAAAGCGACCATTTGGGCCGCCTTCAGCATGGAGGCGGCGACCGTCTCAATATTCTCAGAACTGTTGGTGAACGGCAGAAGGATGGCAATCCGTACCACGTCGGTCCGCCGCTGCTGCGGGACGGTCACGAACTCTTCTTCGTTAATCTCCGGCAGCGGACGGTTTTCACCCGGCAGTCCCCCTGCCGACGGCGCACGCGAGGGCCCCGTGGTTGAACAGGCGGCCAAGCCCATTACCAGTGCCGCCACCATGCCCAAGGCTCGCATTCGTCTTTGTCCCGTTTCGCCGATCATATCCGGTCCGCCATTCGATGTAGATCCCACCTAAAACGCCCCCACCATAGGGGAGCCCGACCGGGCCCACAACGATAGGATGCGCCAGAAAGGAGCCAAATTGCGGCAGTCTTTCTAAATTGCTGGAAAAGAAAACAGCTGAGGTCAGGCAATTGACGCGGAGCCACCGCGCCCGGCAGAGAGATCCGATGACCACCCCTTCCCCCTTGGCGTCCCCAATGGCCCCGGGCCTGTACGTGGCGGCGACGCCCATTGGTAACCTGCAGGACGTGAGCGACCGGCTGCGCACCGCCTTTAGCCAAGCAGACCTTATTCTTTGCGAGGATACGCGGGTGACCGGGAAGCTTGTCACCGCCCTGGGGCTGCCCTCTAGGCCCCTGCGCCGCTATGACGATCATCGCGGCGAGGCGGCACGCCCCCAAATTCTGGAGGCGTTAGAGCGGGGCGAGGCGGTGGTGCTGGTCTCCGATGCAGGCACGCCCCTGATTGCCGATCCGGGGTATAAGCTGGTGGCCGAAGCGCGCGCCGCGGGACATAAAGTCTTCAGCATTCCGGGGCCTTGTGCGGCAATTGCGGCCCTTTCGATAGCGGGCCTTCCGAGCGACCGGTTCAGCTTTCAAGGATTTCTACCGCCCAAACGGGGCGCCCGCTCCAACCGGCTTGAAGCGCTAAAGGGGCGGGATGAAACCCTCATCTTTTATGAAACGGGGCCAAGACTGGCCGCCAGCTTGGCGGACATTGCGAGCGTCCTTGGGGATCCGGTGGTCGTGGTCGGGCGAGAATTGACCAAACTCTATGAAGAAGTGGTCGACGGCCCCGCTAGCGCCCTCGCCGCCCAATACCAAGATGCGCCGCCAAAGGGTGAGTTGGTCCTGTTGATTGGACCCCAAGAGGTAACCCCTCCGAGCCTTGAAGAGGCCGATCCCCTGATGAAGGCTGCTCTTCAAACCCTCAGCCTTAAGGACGCCGCCGCCAAGGTGGCCACCGACACAGGCCTCAAAAAAAGAGAGCTTTACCAACGATGGCTCGACCGCGATCGCTAAACCGTCGGCAAGCCGCCGAACGGGCGGGGCGCCGGGCCGAAGGGTTGGCGGCCCTCCTCCTGACCTTCAAGGGCTATCGCATTTTGGCCTGGCGGTTTCGGTGTGAGGCGGGGGAAATTGATCTGATTACCCAGCGGGGCGGGACGATTGCTTTTGTTGAGGTGAAATCTCGGCCGACCCATGATGAGGGGCTTTGGGCCGTCACCTCGGTGGGAGAGGCCCGAATCGCCGCCGCGGCGGGGCTATGGCAAGCGCGGTTCGGGCGAGGCTTTCGGGGGACCTATCGATATGATGTCGTCACCGTTGCCCGAGGCTGGCCCAAACATCATCCCGATGCCTGGCGTCCAGAGCCTGGACGTAAAGACGGCGTTAACCTTGACATTTTCTAAAGGGGTTATGGGTGCGCGAGACGTTTCCCATGCCCGTATTTGGCGATAAAAGCCGTAGTAGCGATGAATGCCGGGAGCCGCATCATGATGGACCACGCCCAATCTCGTAACCCGTTAGCCGCAATGCTGTTGGCTGCGTTGACTGCCCTGACGCTAAACGCCTGCGTTAGTAACCGCACCTTTGGCGAGGGGGTCGACGACTCAGCGGCGGACATCAGCCTTGGCGCCCGGCTCCTCGCTGACCGATCCCATGATTTTAGCGATGTGGACGTTACCGTTTTTGAAGGCCGCGTTCTTGTCACCGGCACGGTGCGCACCGAGGCTGCACGCCTGGCCCTCACCGATAAGGCCAGCCGGCTGAACCTTGTGTCTGAGGTCTTGAACGAAGTGGTGGTCGGCGGTCGCACCTCTGTCGGACAGGGGACCAAAGACGCCCTCGTCGACCGGCGCCTAGGCGCCGCCATCGTCGCGGACAATGGTATCTATAGCGGTAACTACAAGTTTTCGATCAGTGGGGGGACAGTCTACCTTCTCGGCGTGGCCCAAGGGCCCGATGAGCTGTCCCGTGTGACCGGCCATGCCCAGTCGATTGACGGCGTCAGCAATGTCGTCAGCCATGTGATTTTTGTGGGCGATCCCCGCCGGCGGTAAAGACGACGCTAAAGGCGGCGATAGTGTCAGCGGTAAAATTCAACCCTGACACTGCAAAATGTTCTTGAATTGTTCCGATTATTCTGTCACTCCTATGGGCATGCCATGGGAGGTGAGAGAGGATGGTCGCCGAGGTCACGACATTTGCATTTGAGGGGGTGGAGGCCAGGCCGGTCTCTGTTCAATGCCAGATTTCTGGCGGCAACCCCAAATTCTTCATTGTCGGTCTACCTGATAAATCCGTGTCTGAAGCACGGGAACGGATATGGTCGGCGTTTGCGGCCATTGGCCTCGGCGTGCCTCCCAAACGCATCACGGTGAACCTGGCTCCCGCCGATGTGCGCAAGGAGGGAAGTCATTTTGACCTGCCCATCGCCCTGGCGCTCATGGCGGAGATGGGCGCCATTCCGCGGGATGCCGTCGATCGGTTCGCTGTGATCGGAGAGTTAGGCCTTGATGGCAGCTTGGCCGCCACCACTGGCGCCCTGCCCGCAGCCGTGGCGGCACATGGTCAAGATATGGGTCTTATCTGCCCGGTGGGCGCGGGGGCGGAAGCGGCCTGGGCCGGGGACGGAGTGCAAGTGCTGGCGCCCAAAACCCTTATTCAGTTGGCCAATCATTTTAAAGGCACCCAAGTCTTATCAGCGCCAAAGCCCGGCGCCCTTCTTGACGGGCCGCCCCCGGCGGACCTTGCCGACGTTAAGGGGCAGGAGACCGCGAAACGCGCCCTCGAAATCGCCGCAGCGGGGGGACATAACCTCTTAATGGTCGGCCCACCAGGGTCGGGCAAGTCCATGATGGCGGCGCGACTGCCAGGCCTTTTGCCGCCCCTCACGGCACAAGAGATGTTAGAGATCTCTATGATCCAATCCGTTGCCGGATTGATTGAGGGCGGGGCGCTTTGTCGGGCAAGGCCTTTTCGTGCGCCGCATCATTCAGCCTCTATGGCGGCCATGGTGGGCGGCGGGGCGCGGGCCAAACCGGGGGAGGTATCCCTTGCCCACCATGGGGTTTTGTTCCTTGATGAACTGCCGGAATTCTCCGCCTCCGTCCTTGATAGTTTGCGGCAACCTTTGGAAACCGGGGACGTGATGATCGCCCGCGCCAATGCCCATGTGCGGTACCCGGCTAATTTTCAGCTGGTGGCGGCCATGAACCCGTGTCGCTGCGGCTATGGGAAGGCGAGCGGTCGGGCCTGTGGGCGCGGCCCCCATTGCGAGGTCAATTACCAAGGGCGAGTATCTGGCCCCTTCATGGACAGGATGGATTTGTGCATCGAAACCCCGCCGGTCTCTGCCCTTGATTTGGCGGGCCCGGCGACAGGGGAGACAAGTGCCGTCGTCGCCGCACGGGTGGCCGCCGCTAGAGATGTTCAGCAGAGCCGTAGCAAGAAACTGGCGCTTAATGCCTCCCTACCGGATGCTGAATTGCAAGAGATCGCCGCCCCCGATGCGGAAGGGGCCGCCCTTCTCACCCGGGCGTGCGAGAGTTTGGGTCTATCCGCCCGGGCGTACACCCGCATTTTACGCGTCGCGAGGACCCTTGCCGATCTTGATGGTGGGGGCGGCGTGGCCCGGCGTCACGTGGCAGAGGCGATCAGCTTCCGGCGGCGGGAAGATCAACCAACTGTCCAGACCTCCTCGCCAGGACTGATCTCCGGCTCCCATAATCTCGGCGGACGTGGCTAAACGATAGGCAGCCCTCCCAAACACACCATCTCATAGGGTTAACACCCGTTAGTCTTTGGTAAGACCTATTACCTTTTGTTCAACCTTTCAGGCGCAATCTGGGCGGATGCTTGAGTGGGCAAAGACGGGTGGGTGCTCGTACTGACCCTCTTATTGCCACCTTATGCGGGAGCAGATATGGCGCCTTCCTTGGCGGTACTCGACCGGATTGCCCATTACGCCGTCGTCACTGACAGCGCGGGCGCGGTGCGCTATGTCAATGGCGCAGCGGCCGGTGCCATTCCGGTAGACGAAACAGATTCCTTTTCGCCTATCAGTCTTCCCCAAGGGATGCGCATTGTAAAATGCCCAGTGGGGGCCACTGGAAAGTTCACCACCACGGTGGAGAAAAAAGGTGCCGCACGTCTCATCGAGTGGACGGTTTCCCCCCTCCCGGATGATGTTCTTCTGTATACGGGTCAAGATGTGACTCGGGACCGGAAGAACTGGGCGGTCCTAAAAGAAATGGCGCGCAGTGCCGCGGACACGGCTGACTCTAAGTCGCGGTTCCTTGCCACCATGAGCCACGAGATGCGCACGCCCCTTAATGGCATTTTGGGAATGACCGGCCTGATGCTGGATACCGGCCTTGATCCCAACCAACGGGCCTATACCGAGGCGGTTCGGGAGTCCGGGATGGCCCTCCTAGGGCTGATCAATGATATTCTCGACTATTCCAAGATTGATGCCGGCCACCTAGAGCTGGAAGACCAACCCTTCGACCCCATAACCCTCATCCAAGCGGTGGTGGAACTCCTTTCTCCGCGGGCCGCTCAAAAGGGGCTCGAGATCGCAAGTTATATTGAACCCAACGTGCCCCGCCGCCTTGTGGGGGACGAAGCGCGCCTGCGCCAAGTGCTCCTTAATCTCGTGGGCAATGGCGTGAAATTCACCGAAGAGGGCGGGGTCAGCGTTGAATGGCGCGTGGCCAGCCAACCCGGCAACGGGATTGTGAATATCACTTGTCTCGTGCGCGATACCGGTATTGGCATCTCAAGCGCTGATGCCAGCAAAATCTTCCAAGAATTTCAGCAGGCAGATGATACACGGGCGCGCCAACATGAGGGCACTGGCCTGGGCCTTGCCATTGGGCAGCGCATTGTTGAGGCCATGGGCGGCGAAATCCACTTAGAGAGTGAGATTGGTAGAGGCAGTACGTTCGGCTTTACCCTGCCTTTCCGCGTCGCGGATGCGGCTCCCGCTCGCCCCCCTTGTGCGATTGACACCCCCGTGGTGGTCGCCACCGATCACGCCTTTTTACGCCGCATGCTGTCCTTACAGCTTGAGGCCGCTGGCGTGAGCACGATTCTATTCGCCTCAACCCCGCAGGAGGCCCTCGACCATCTGGCCAAGACGCCCATGGCCCCGCTTCTGTGTGATTTGCCCTTTGCCGCTAGCGATGGCGCAAAGCTGGCCAAGGCCTCTCCGCGCGCGCTGGTCCTTCTATCGCCAGTGGCGCGCGGCCGACTAGAGGCGTTCCGCCGGGCAGGGTTTGCCGGGTACCTCATTAAACCCATTCGGCAATCGAGCCTTGAAGAACGCCTCACCGATACACCCGAGGCAGCGCCGGCCCGTTCCCGCGTTGAGCGGTTGGACAGCGCAGCGACAAGCGCCCCGGCGCGGCAAACCCCAAAGCGGCGCGTGCTTCTTGCCGAGGACAACCAGATCAACGCCGTTCTCGCGACCGCGATCCTCAAACGCGCCGGCCACCATGTGGATCAGGCCGGCAATGGAGCCGAAGCCATCGAAACCTTTGCCCTCGCCCCGTACGACATTGTCCTGATGGACATGCGCATGCCGGTGATGGACGGACTTGAGGCCACTCAAAAACTTCGGGCCACCGGGGGCGCCCACACCCCCATCATCGCCCTCACGGCCAATGCGTCGGGCGCCGACAGGAAACAGTGCTTGGCCGCTGGGATGGATGACTTTTTGTCAAAGCCGTTTGATCCGGATGATCTTCTCGACATGATCGACCGGTGGACCCGCGAAGATGGCGACGCCGATGCCCAATCAAGCGTTGGGACAGAACCTGCCTAAAGGGCCGCTACCAGTTCACGGACAATATAATCGATGAGAAGGCGCCCTTGGGGGGAGGGCTGAAGACAACCCACCCTGTCCAGCAAAAGTCCCTGCATTGTCAGTTTTTCCCGAGCCCGCGTGATCTCGTCTTGCGCCCACAAAGGCAATTGATCGAGAGAAAGGCCCTCCACTGGCCTTAAACCGCCGGCCAACCGCTCAGTCACCACCGCGTGAGCATCAAGACGTTCAGTTGAGAAGCGCGTATCTGGTTTTCCATCTGTATACGCCTTCACAGAAGGTGAAGCCTCGGTTGCCCAGCGCTCCGTATCGGATGTGATGCGCCCATGGGCGCCAGGGCCAATCGCCACCCAGTCAGCCCCCTTCCAATAAAGACTATTGTGAACAGCCCTCTGCCCCATCGCCGCATAATTCGACACTTCATAGGCCGGAACGCCCGCAGCCGCCATTATCTCACCGGCGGCTATATAGAGGTCCGCCGCCGCCGCCTCATCCAGCGGAGACCACTCCCGCCGGTCAACCGCTTTAGCAAACGCGGTCCCCGGTTCCACCGTTAACTGATAAAGCGATAGGTGGCGAGATCCCATCGCCACCGCATCCCGCAACCGCGACGCCCATTCCTCCAATGTCTCCCCAGGCAAGGCATAGATGAGATCAAACGTGACTTGATCATAGCATTTAAGAGCCGTCTCGACTGCCCCTCTTGCTGATGCGCCGTCATGATTTCGCCCTAGGAAACGCAATTGATCATCATCGAAAGATTGTATGCCTAAGGATAACCGGTTGATGCCCGCCGCCCTGAAGCGTTGAAACCGCGCAACCTCTGCGTCGGTGGGGTTTGCCTCTAAAGTCACCTCGATATCGTCCGCTAACCCAAAATGATACTCAGCCGCCTCCAACAAGCGCTCAACAAGCGCGGGGTTCATCAAAGAAGGGGTCCCGCCGCCAAAATAGATACTGACAAGGGGGCGTCGCCCCACCCTCTCCGCCCAATAGGCGATATCGGCGAGGAGCGCCTGCTCCCACGCAGCCTCGTTAACTGCTTTATTTTTCGCCACGGTAAAGTCGCAGTAAGGACAAATCCGATCACAAAAGGGCCAATGGATATAAAGCCCCGTCGGCGGTGGTTCGGTCGCCCTCATGGCGCCCCGTCCGGCCATATCTTTCGAACCAAGGCATCAAAAGCGCGCATTCGGTGGGAGAAGCGCGCCTTTTCCTCCGGGGTCATCTCGCCGAACGTCCGCCCCTCCCCCTCGGGCACGAAAACCGGATCATAGCCAAACCCGCCGCTCCCGCGGGGCGGGAAGGTCAGCCGACCGGTAACCCGCCCCTCGGCCGTGATCTCCTGCCCTTGGGGCGTAACGACAGCAAGGACACACACGAAAGCGGCCTCTGCCCCCTCAGGCGATATCCCCTTCCCTTCTAATTCTGTCTTGATACGGTCAAATGCAACGGCGAAGTCCTTCCCCGGCCCCGCCCATCGCGCTGAATAAATGCCGGGCGCACCGTCGAGCCCTGTCACGGCTAGACCTGAATCATCCGCTAGAGCCGCCATACTCGCCCCGAGCGCAGCGGCGCGAGCCTTCAGCAAAGCATTGTCCGTAAACGTTGCGCCCGTTTCCTCAGGTTCGGGCAACCCCAGAGCCGCCGCCGATGTAAACCCAACCGAATAGGGGGCGAAGGCTTGGGCAAACTCTTTCAGCTTGCCCTGATTGTGGCTGGCGAGAACCAGCTTTTCGCCCCTACTTATCATGATCGGTTCCCCTTCCTCTGGGTCTGTTTACGGTCTCGGTCGATATGGCCCGGTTTAGGGATCGCTGGCCAGACGTCACGGCTTTGTATAAAAGGTCGGATGGGTCGCCGTAATAGGGGGGCGGCTGGGGCCCTAAAACGGCCATGAGAGGGAAAGAAGGCGTTTTGATCGCACATGCAACCCACATAATGGGGGCTCCACACTTACTATGGGCAAACGCTCACAAAGGCCAAGCCTGCAACGGTGAAGGCCAAAGGATCGGGGCAAAGACCCGGCCATGACGATCTATGTAAAGCTTGACCGAATGCTGCAGCGCCGGGGCATGTCTTTGACGGAACTATCAGAGACTGTGGGGATCACGATCGCCAACCTGTCGATCCTCAAAACCGGCAAGGCGAAAGCCGTCCGCTTTTCCACCCTGGAAGCGATTTGCAAGGCGCTCGACTGCCAGCCGGGGGACATCCTTGAATATGTGGACGATAAGCCGCCACGATAACTCTTAGTCGTCAGGACAGTCGCCCGGGTTTTGGGGTCTCCTAAGAAGCACCCGCTTAACAGTCGTGCCCTTTTCCTGTATGCGCGCCCCTCTTTGCCTGACATGAGGTTCGCACAGACCCGGTGCCCACAACGCTTATCAATACCCATTCGCCCACCAATGGGGGCGGTGACGAGAAGGTCAATTTGATTGGCCTTGGTCGCGCTGAGCTACAGGCGCGGCTGGCAGCGGACCTTGGCCTTGACCCGAAGCCCGCCAAGATGCGCACCAATCAGTTGTGGCAATGGATTTATGGCCATGGCGTTCGCGATTTCGACGCGATGACCAATATCGCCAAGACAATGCGAGCGGCACTCGCCGAACGCTACACGATCGCGCGGCCCGAATTGGTGGAACGGCAAGTCTCAACAGATGGTACACGGAAATATTTGATTCGCTTTGCACCCGGCATTGAAGCTGAAACCGTCTTTATCCCCGGCGTCGGCCGCGCGGGCGCCCTTTGCGTTTCGAGCCAGGTCGGCTGCACTCTGAATTGCACTTTTTGCCATACGGGCACCCAACGCTTAGTCCGTAATTTAACGGCGACTGAGATTGTGGCCCAGCTTATGGTGGCCAAGGACGATATTGGCGAATGGCCATCGAGCAAAGAGGACCGTCAGCTATCAAATATTGTCTTTATGGGCATGGGAGAACCCCTCTATAATCTTGATCATGTGACGAGCGCTATCGATATTATTTCGGACAATGAGGGCATCTCCCTCTCCCGCCGCCGGATCACCGTATCCACATCTGGAATTGTCAACCAGATGCAGGCCCTTGGCGAGCGAACCGACGCAATGCTCGCGATTAGTTTGCATGCAACGAATGATGAGCTGCGCGATGAGCTGGTGCCTATCAACAAAAAATGGCCGTTAAAAGACCTGCTTGACGCATGCAGGGCCTATCCGGGGACAAGCAACGCCAAGCGGATTACCTTCGAATATGTGATGCTCGATGGTGTCAATGATAGCGATGCCGAAGCGCGCGAATTGGTGCGTTTACTGAAAGGCATCCCCGCCAAGATCAATCTTATCCCCTTTAACCCCTGGCCGGGCAGCCCCTATGAATGCTCTTCATGGGAACGTATTGAACGGTTTGCGGACATTGTGAACGCGGCGGGCTATGCCAGTCCTATCCGCACCCCGCGAGGGCGCGACATCGCCGCGGCCTGCGGGCAGCTCAAATCTCAAAGCGTTAAAGAACGAGCGTCATCGGCGAGGAAGCGGATGACGGCTGAAGCGTCTGTCTAAGCGTTCGCTCCTGGTGCCCCTCCCCACCGCTGCTCGAGCCGCGGCCGGGCGGGCCCATGGATGTTGGCTTTTGCCAAATCACCGTCGGCCCATTTCATCACGCGGGGGTCCATCACCCGAAACCAAAGAGGCGGAATAGCCGCTAGCGCAATACAGCCGGGATATCCGGACGGCAGGCGCGGCACATCGTCAAAACTCCGCAACACCTGGTAGGGCCGCATTGGATTAGCATGGTGGTCTGAATGCCGTTGCAGCTGGACCTGCATAATATTGGAGAAGGTATGGTCCGTATTCCAACTATGGCGCGGAGCACATAGCTCATACCGGCCATTGGGCATTTTTTGCCGCAGAAGGCCATAATGCTCGATATAATTGACACTGGTAAGGCCCCAATAAGCCAACGCCCCATGAAGGATGAACCAAGGCAGCACTTGAGGGCCAAGCCATGCGATGAGCCCTCCTGCGAACACAAGCGTTATCGCATTGGATTGCAAAATCTCATTATGCCGAGAGAAGAGTTTGTGACCGCGCTTTTTCAGGCGCTCCCCTTCAATGCGCCAGGCCCCCAGGAACGCGCCGGGTAATTCCCGGGTCGCAAAGGCATAGACACTCTCCCCCATACGGGCGGAGGCACAATCCTCCGGTGTCGACACATTTTTGTGGTGCCCCAGATTATGCTCAACCATAAAATGTCCGTACCCGACCGCACCAAGGGACAGCTTGGCGAAAAAGCGATCCAGCTTGTTGGTCTTGTGCCCCAATTCATGGGCAAGGGTGATGAGCGTCCCATTATGGAGGCCTAAAATCGCAATGGTGATCACCCCCGCCCAAACGGGAAGATTTTGGCTCATAACAAACCACATACCGCCAATAACGGACGCGTAGCCCAGTAAGACAAGGATATGGATCATCCGCATATAAAACGGGTCCGCCGTCATCACCTCTGCAATGGGTTCAGGCGGGTTGTCCCGATCCTCCCCCACAAAATAATCAATCACGGGCACAATCACGAAAATATGGAGGGGCAGCAAAAACACCGTCCAAAGGGCACCGCCAGTGGCGAAGAAGATGGCGGCAGCGACATAGGGCACGCCGAACGTCCAGGCGCCCCCGACCAGCCAAAGCCAACGTTTGGCATCATTATATTGGAAAGAGGTGCCATCCTGCGCAGTGGTTGCAAATCGCATAGCGTGTCCTGAGCCCTTCTATTTTTCCTTCTTCCCGCCTCTCATTCCCCTTATACACTAAAGGTTTAAGGGCCCAAAACACCTAGATGCAGCGGTGCCCGGGACGAAAAGGCGCGCTTTTCGCGCGTTCGTTGTTTGTTAACCCTTGGCGCGGGCGCTTCGCCACGGTATCGTTAAGAGATAGTCACGCTGCGGGGGATCGCACCCATGGGACGTACGGAAAGCGCATTTGCTGGAATTTTGCTTCTCGCCATTATCGCGGCGGTGACCGTCGTGGTCATGCGGTCGGGCACCAGGGCCCCTGTGGTGGCCGATGTGCCAGAGCAAACGGCCATTTTAGGAACCGGGCTCGTGTCCTTCACCGGTAATGCCGATAAGGACCTTTGCACTTGCTATGAGCAGGCTTTTGCCTATGGCAAAAAGGCTGGCAACATTGAGAGTGTTGAATATCGCGGCGGCTTTGCAGCCTGCTCCAACATGCTTGGGGCCGATGGCGGGAACGCCTGGACCTGGGGGTGGGCGAACGGCCAACAGGCGCCTGGTAAGCCAAGTACCTGCCGCGGCTATTACGCGTCACTGCGGTCCATCCAGCGCTAAGCTCTAAGACGATAGTTCTGGTTTGAGAGGCCTTGTCATCAGGGCCTCCATCACATCGTCCACCGGCGCTTTTCCCTCAAGCAGGGTCACCACAGCATTCGCGACAGGGACATCCACCCCTTTTTCCGCGGCCAGCGCGGTGAGAATCGGGGCGGTTGCCGCCCCCTCCGCCACCGAATGCCGCTCCGCCAAGACCGTGGCCGCCCGGCGACCTTTCCCAATTTCATAGCCCAAGGACATGTTTCGCGACTGCCGCGATGAACAGGTGAGGATAATGTCCCCAAGGCCGGACAGACCGTTCAGCGTCTCCGGCCGCGCGCCCAACGCCCCGGCAAAGCGCATACATTCAGCAAAACCCCGCGCCATCAGGGCCGCCTTCGCGCTATTGCCCAGATCACGTCCCTCGACCACACCGCAAGCGATGGCGAGGACATTTTTGTAGGCGCCACCGAGTTCAACCCCGCGCACATCGGCAGAATAATAGGGGCGAAAACCACTCGTCGCGAGGGTCGTTCCCCACCGGGCGCCCCGCTCCTCATCTGCATCTGCCAGGGTGACAGCGGTTGGCAGGCCCCGCGCCACATCCGCCGCGAAGCTTGGCCCCGAAAGGACAGCGCCGCCCGCACGGGGCCACACCTCGGAGAGGACGTCATGCATGAGGAGGCCCGTCGACTGTTCAATCCCCTTCGAACAAAGCGCCACTGGCAAGGGCCGATCCCCCGCGGCCGCGGCAAAGGCCCCCAGCTGGGCCCGCATATGCTGCGCCGGAATCACACAAAGGGCGGCATCGACCTCCGCGATGGTGCCGGCATCCGAGGTCGCCGCCAGGCCGTCGGGAAGGGGCACATCAGGCAAGTAGGCGGGATTTTCCCGCCGCTCATTCATCTCATCGGCCAGGGCCGGAGACCGCGCCCAAAGGGTGACCCGCCGCCCCGCCCGGGCAAGATGGACCGCCAGGGCTGTGCCCCAGGCGCCAGCGCCAAGGACCATCACATGGCCAAAGGGATCCGCATTAACGCCATCACCCATCATACTTTCCGTCCCTTTCGCCCAGCCCCAAGGGTGGTCGCGTTTGTGGTGTCATCCAGGGGCCAACGCGCCCGGGGCGCCAAGCCCATGGCCTCCTCCGGCGTGGGGCCAACCCCCGCCCGAACCATGGCGGCCCCGGCATAGGCGATCATCGCCGCATTATCGGTGCAATAGCGCAAAGGCGGCACGGTGAGGCCCCAGCCATGGTGCGCGGCGATGCCCTCAAGCCCCGCACGCAACGTCATATTGGCCGCCACCCCGCCCGCAGCAACGAGATGTCGGGCGCCCGCCCCCTCTTCAGCCAGCTGTGTCATCGCCCGCTCCGTTCGCGTCAGAAGGTGCCCCACCGCCGCACCTTGGAAGCTGGCGGCCACATCGGCGGCACTGGCGTCGCCCTTTTCCACCCGCTGGCGCACCGCGGTTTTGAGGCCTGAGAAAGAAAAATCACACCCAGCGCGCCCCAGAAGCGGTCGCGGCAGCTCGACCCCAACCGCATCTCCGTCTTTGGCAAGGGCCTCGATCGCCGGGCCACCGGCCCCCTCTAACCCGAGGAGTTTCGCGGTTTTGTCAAAAGCCTCGCCGGCCGCATCATCAATGGTGGTGCCAAGGCGTCTAAATTGGGTGACACTCTCAACCAGCAATAGCTGGGTATGCCCGCCGGACACGAGAAGAAGCAGGTAAGGAAAGGGCACATCCTGTTCGAGGAACACCGACAGCGCATGGCCCGCCAAATGGTTCACCGGCACCAAGGGCACGCCCAGCCCTAGGGAAAGCCCTTTTGCGAAGGTGAGCCCCGACATCACCCCGCCAATCAAGCCCGGACCCGCTGTCGCCGCAATTAGATCCACCTCACCCGGTGATAATTTCGCCTCCGAAAAGGCCTTTTCTACGACGCTATCAAGGCGGCTCGCATGGGCCCGGGCGGCGATTTCGGGCACAACGCCGCCATAGGGGGCATGGGCTGCATCTTGGCCCACCACGACGGAGGACAAGACCTGAGGCGCGGCGCCCTCTTCCCACCGGAGGAGGGCCGCAGCAGTGTCGTCGCAACTGCTTTCAAGGCCAAGAATGAGGGTTGGGTTCACCATGGCCGTCCCGACTAGCCAATGGCGCGGGAAAGGTCGATGCCTTCCCTTCCGCGTCATTCCGGACTAGGCGCCCGGGCATGGTTCAGGCCCCGACCCCAGACGCCCCGTTGCGCATCGCCTCCCGCCAGTCCCCCTTGGCCGTCGCCCAGGCAAAGCTGGTCCAAGACCTGCTCGCGGACGCTCTTGGCATATTGAACGCCGAGAAAGACGCCTGCCTCCCTATTCTTACCTATGTCACCACCGGTGATAAGGTGATGAGCCCCAGCCTCGCCGATGAAGGGGGCAAAGGCCTTTTTACCAAAGAGGTCGAAGACGCCCTCCTCTCCGGTGCGGCGGACATTGCCGTCCACTCCATGAAGGATATGCCAGCATCCCTCCCCGATGGCCTCACTATCGTCAGTGTGCCCCCAAGGGCCGCGCCGAATGATGCGTTTGTCACCATGGACGGCACCCCCCTCGCCCAATTGCCCAAAGGCGCCGTGGTGGGCAGCAGCTCCACCCGTCGCCGGGCGCAGCTGGCGCGCTTACGACCAGATTTACGCCTTGCCCCTATGCGGGGAAATGTTGGCACACGCCTTAAAAAACTAGCCGCGGGGGAGGCAGACGGCACCTTCCTTGCCGAGGCGGGGCTTAGGCGCCTTGAGAACACTGATGTGAGGCGGGAAGTCTTAGGCATCTCCACCATGCTGCCCGCCATCGGCCAGGGAACCTTGTGCATTGAGGCCCGTACAGATGATATGATCGCGAGGGCAGCCTGCGCCCTTATCAATTGCCAAGAAACCGCTCTCAGAAATACCGCAGAACGCGCGCTTCTGGAGGATCTCGACGGGAATTGCCGTACCCCTATGGCGGGGCATGCCACCCTGTCGGGCCAAACCCTCTCCTTACAAGGAGAAATATTGACCCCGGACGGCCAAAAGGCGGTGACAACCCAAAAGACAGTCACCCTCAACGGCGATGGGCCCGCCCAAACGGCAGCCGCCAACACCCTGGGGCGCGACGTCGCAGACGCCTTGCGGCGGTCAGCGGGTCCCGACCTTGCCCACATGCTCGCCAGTGAGGGCGGGTGTTGACCCCCTTCCCCCAACCGTTGCTGGTCACCCGCCCCTCACCCGACGGGGAGGCCACCTGTGAAGCGTTTGAGAAGGTGGGTATTGAGGTGGTGCACACCCCGCTCATGACCATAGCCTTCGCACAGGCGCCGAAATCCCTTCCCATCAAGAATATTGGTGCCCTGGCTTTTACCTCCGCCAGTGGGGTGCGCGCTTGGTGCACCATCCGCGATAGCCAAACGAGCTTGGTTCCCATCGACATTCCCGCCTTTTATGTCGGCCCCGCCTCCGCTGCCGTAGGGGAAGCGGCAGACCTCAAGACAGCGGGCATTGCGGCGGGCGACGTCGATAGCTTAGCCGCCCTCATCAAGGACCATGGGCTCGGGCCCATCCTTCACATTCAAGGGGTCCATGCAGCGGGGGATTTAGGGGGCCAGCTTACAAAAGCGGGGATTTCCGCCACCGCCCTCCCCCTTTACGAAGCGGTTGCGGCGGACGCATTACCGCCACGAGCGGCGGACGCGCTTAAGGGCGGTCCGTGCACGGCGGCGCTTTTCTCCCCCCGGACCGCCCGTCTGTTCGCCGGGTTGGTGGAAGATGCGGGGCTGACGCCGATGCTCGGGCAAAGCGTGGCCGCGTGCTTGTCAGAAAATGTGGCCAACATGGCCAGAACATTGCCATTTCATGAAATTGTCGTTGCCGCCGAGCCGCAGCTTGCGAGCTTCGTTGACATGATTAAGGCCCGGTGCCCATAAGCGGTGCATCATCCACCGGGCAAAGGGATGGGGGCGCCCGACGATAGCCGCCTGCACCCGACCGTCCGATGCGTCCACATCCTGCCTTTGAGGTCGTCTCAAAGGAATGACTGTCGAGAGAGAGTGTTATGGCCGACAACAAAACGCCCCCTGAATCAGAAAACCCCAATCCCGAGCAGCAGGATCCCGAAAAGACTGAGGCCATCGACGCAGAAATCGTTGAGGACACCGAAGAGACATCAGACGCTTCGGCCCGTGATGAAACATCAGAGGCAGTGGTCGAAGACACCGCCACCGAAGCATCTACCAACGCGACATCAGACGCCTCCCCAGAGGCTGCCAATGATGATGAAAAAGGCGGCGGCCTCACTGGCGCCTTTAGCATGATCATCGGTGCCCTGGTGGTCGTAGGGGGCCTGATCTTTTTCTTGAACCGTCCAACTGATGAAACGACCACCACCACCGCATCGGTAGAGGATAGCGCGACCCCCGCCTTGTTCGAGGCGGCGGAGACCTCCCCGGTTGCGCAACCCATTGAACAGGACCCCTTAGGCCGTACAGAGACGGCTGAGGATGACGGACCTTCTACCACTGTTGAGGAAAACACCGCAGAGGCATCAGCTGAAATTGAAGCCGTCGCGGTCGTAGAGGAACAAACAGAACCCACCGCGGGGTCAGAGACGGCCGACACCGTCACAGCCGAAGGGACGTCGGACGATGCTGTAGCCACAGCGACAGATGACGCGACACCGGATGAACCGAAAGCGGACGAAAGCGGTAGCGAAGCGGCCAATGTGATTGCCGCCGCCCTTGCACCACCCGCTGAAGAAGACGAGACACCCGCCGCAGACGTTAGCACGACGGCGGACGCCACCGAAGCCGAAGTGGACGCCCTCGCGCGCGAGGCGGACAGCGTTCTGGCGGCCGCTGAAGCCTCCGTGGATGCCGCGACCGACCCAATAGAAGAGCCAGCTTCGGAAGTGGTTGAAGCCGCGGAAGAGACCGCTAAAGACACGATTGAAGAAACGATTGAAGAGCCCGTCACTGGCCCCACGGCAGAAGAGATGGGTGATGCGGACACCACCGTTGAAAGCGCAGCAATGATGGCCACTGACAGTGTCGCCGACACCGCGGCAGACGTGGTTGAGGATGCCGCCGAGATGGCAGTCGATGCGACGAACGACGCAATGGGCGCCGTTACAGACACTGCGGCTGAAGCGCCAGCGGAAGAAATGTCTACGGAGGAGGACACCTCGGGCCCAGTCGAAACCGCCGAAGCCGTCGCGGTGGCAGAGGTTACGGAAGACACGGGCCCCGTTGCGGCACCGGAAGAAATTATCGCCGCCCAGCTTGACGATCTTAAAAGCGACGTGAAGGCCACCGTCCTCGCCGAAACCGAGGAAAAGCTTAACGAGACCGAGCAAAAGATCAGCCAAAGGATCGAAGAGACCGGTCGCGAGGTGAAAGCCATCCGGGATGAGCTCACCGAACAGCAACGCCAATCCAAGGAAGAGCTAAGCGCTCAGTTGGCGGACCTGAAGACGACGGTTGAGAATATTCAATCGAGCGACATCTCCGAGGCGCGGCAAGGTACGCTGCTGCTTGCCCTATCTGACCTCAGCAATGGGATCGAATCGGGCGAACCCTTTATCCGGCAACTGGAAACGATTGAGCGGATCGCCCCCAACGCCATGGCGCTGGCGCAACTGCGCCGTTATGCTGATGACGGCCTGCCCACCACCCCGGAGCTTCGCATGGACTATCAAAGTGCCGCCCGGGCCGCCCTTTCAAGTACCAAGCGTGAGAACGCTGAAGGGCCCATGGGCCGCCTGATGGCAAACCTGTCCGGTCTTTTCATTGTGCGGAAGGTTGGAGACGTGCCGGGTGATAGTCCATCGGCCATCATCGCCCGGGCGGAAAGCCGTCTTGAAAATGATGATCTCGCCGCGGCTGTCCGCGAGCTGAAAGCCCTGGACGGCAGCGCCCGAACGGCGTTTGATAGCTGGATTAAGAATGCCGAAGCAAAGGTAGACGCCCTTACCCGGGTTGATCGGTTTGAAGAGGTCATCAATTCCCAAGCGGGATAGCGATAACCCCCTGTCAAACCGCCAGTAGGCCTAAGGGCTTCCGGCACCTTGGCCCGTTGTGAGCCGCACGGGGCGTATGGCCAAAAAGGACGCATCATGATCCGGATCTTTTTCTTCCTTGTGTTCCTTGGGGCCATTGTCGCGGTGGCGCTCGGCATCTCCATGGTCGCGGATCTAGATGGGTTCATGACCATGCGCCTGGACGACACGGTGATTGATGCGCCGTCTGGTGCCGTCCTTATCGTTCTCAGCATTATCTTCATTTTATTGATCGTGCTGACCCTGATTGTATCAGGCTTAGCGCGATTACCCTCTGTCATTCGTCGTAACCAAGCCGAAGGGCGGCGTGCCAAGGGCATGACGGCCCTGACCCGCGGGCTCGAGGCGGTCGCGGCGGGAGATGCTGCAGACGCCCAACGCCACGCCCGGGTCGCGCTTAAGCAACTCGACGAACCCGGCATCACCCGTCTTTTGACGGCCCAAGCCGCCCAACTGGCCGGTGATGAAGAAACCGCCGAGGCGAGTTTCGCGGCAATGCTAGAAGCACCGGAAACGGAATTTCTTGGCCTACGCGGGCTTTATGGTCAGGCCATGACCTCAGGTGACCGGAAGGAGGCGCGGGGCTATGCCGAGCGGGCCTTCCGCCTTCGCCCAGGCGCGGAGTGGGCCTATCAATCCGTCTACGCACTCAATATTGATAGGGGGGCCTGGGGCGACGCACGGGACGCGCTGCTTCTTGCGCAACAGAATAATCTTGAAGCCGGGGAAGCCGCCCGCCGCAAAGAGGCCGCCCTCCTCACCGCCCAGGCCTATGGCGCCTTTCATGGCGGCGACACAGGCACTGCCCTCAAAGATGCAGAGCTCGCACTCAAAAAAGCACCGGGTTTTGCGCCCGCCGCCGTCTTGGCCGCCCAGATTGAGGGGGCAGCAGGCCGGCGGTCAAAAGCGGGGCGTTTACTTGACGATGCCTGGGGGGTTGCCCCTCACCCCGCCATCGCCAAAACCATGGGCGATCTTTATGCAGAGGAAAAAGTGGAACGCCGCGCCGCCCGGTTAAAACGCCTGGCCGAACGGGCACCGGACACCGACGATAGCCGTCTTTTGATTGCCGAGCAGGACATTGCCCTTGGCCAGTATGAAGAAGCGCGCTTGGCCCTAGAGCCTCTCCTCACCCGCGCGCCGCGGGCCAGCACCTTTAAGGCCATGGCCGCCGCGATGGCCGGCCTTTATGGCCAGGACGCTGCGCAAGTGTGGTTGGATCGTGCCGCCGCGGCCCCCCTCGACCCCGTGCCTGGGGCCGACGGGGTCTTTAACTTTACCACCGACGGCTGGCAGCGACTAATCCGTGAGTTTGGTGACCATGGTCGGATGGCGCCGCCGCCCCTTGAGGAAGTCCGTACCCATCTCAGCGTTGATGAGATCAAACTCCTCACCGCACCGCCCCCTGCGCCCGCGCCCGAAGAAGACACGGATGCAAAGAGCGGCGAGGAGGATGCTACTGAAGCGACCGATGCTGACGATAGCGCGACGCTTGCCGCAAATGACCAAGTGCCAGAAGCCAGCGGCGATGACGAGGATACCGCCGACAAAAAAGCGGACGCAGACGCCGATGATGGTCGTTCAAACGATGACACATCGACCGAGAAAGCGGCCAGCTAAATTCTGATTTGTCGCGTACAAATAGAACCGCTTGCTACTATAGCGAAATGCGATCTGCGCCGCCCGGGTACAGCTATTTCACAATATCGGGCGATGTGAGCGTCGCGGTTTTGCCCGCTTCCACCTCGCGCATAAGGCGAAGCACGTTCCCGCTCCAGATCTTCTCAACATCTTTCTCACTATACCCCGCATCAATGAGGCCTTGGGTAATTTTGGGCACGAACGTCACATCAGACATGCCGTCCACGCCGCCGCCCCCGTCCCAGTCAGCGCCAATGCCAACATGGTCCACCCCCACGAGATCAAGGGTGTAGAACAAGTGCTCCATATATTTCTCGAAACTGGAACGCGGTGCAGGGAATTCCTTGTCGAGCGCCCGACGGGCGACACGGTACGCTTCAATCTGTTCGTCCGTCATCGCATCCCGGTCTGTTCCATATTCCGCAGTAAGAGCCTCCAGCGCAGCCGCCCTCTCCGGCGACGGCTGAAGCGCTTCAAGGTAGCCCCCAAACGCATTCACATGCACCACACCGCCACTGTCAGCGAGTTGGACGAGCAGCTCATCAGGGACATTTCGGGCATGCTCATAAACCCCGTCAGGACCGCTATGGGAAAGGATGACAGGCGTGGAGGACACAGTCATCATATCGCGAAGGGCATCGTCCGACGCGTGAGACGCGTCGACCATCATCCCCAACCGATTGGCTTCGCGAACCAAATCCTTCCCCAGCTCACTCAAACCGCCATGCAGAGGGTCGTCGGTTGAACTATCAGCAAACTGATTGCTTTCAAAATGCACAAGGCCCAACATGCGTAAGCCGCCAACGTAAAACGTCTCTAGGAGCGTGATATCCTCTCCTAGGGGATAGGCATTTTCCATACTTTGAAAAACGACGATCTTACCATCGGCATGAATGCGCTCAGCATCATCCGCGACAAAAGCAAGCTCGACCGCATCGGCATATTTTGCCGCCACCTCGCGAATAGACATTTGTCTGAGGAGGGCGGATGTGCGTGCCTCAATGTAGGCAGCGTCGTTTAACGGGCCTGGGGCGGTATAAATCACCCAGAAGCCGCCATCGAGCCCCCCATTTCTTAAGCGAGGTAGGTCGACACTGGTCCCATCGACATCAAAAGATCCGTTCTGTGAGAAATCATAATCGCCATTGTGGAACATGGCCGGCGTATCAAGGTGAGCGTCCAACGTTAAAAGTGAATCGTGCAAGGCCAAGGTCGGCAGCGCCGCCGCCGTGCGGGCGATCTCTGACGGTTGGCTGTCCGTACTCTCACTTTCCATTTCGGAGGATGGCTGCGCGCATGCGGCAAGCCACAGGATAGGCAAGCTAGCGATAGTGTATCGGATCATTGTTTCACTCCATATCTCAAACGAGGAGGCCGCGGCCCGCTTATAGTTCCGCAATACCGAGGCGCAGCGCATTCTTCGTTCACATCCAAAACCAATTGAACACCAAATGGGTATCATTTCCCATCGACATTCCTAAAGGCCCTGCCGTTAGAGCCCCAGACTCCTATAACTTGTCGCAATATCGAGGAGCGAGCAATAATAAGCCGCCGTGCGCATATCCCCAAGATCGGGCTTTGTCAGGAGGGCCTCCCGCATCCGGGCGTAAGCTGACCGCATCGTATCGTCGAGGCCAGAACGCACAAGATCTAATTCATCCGCCCCCTGCCCAAATTTCGCCTTGAACTCAGGCGCCAGAGGCTTGCCGGTCAACCGCTCCAGCTCTTTGAAGAGGGCGAGATTACGCTTTTCTTCTTCCCGCCGCTGCATCCGACCAAACCGGATGTGCGTGAGGTTCTTTACCCACTCAAAGTAAGAGACAGTCACACCGCCAGCATTGGCATACATGTCAGGGATGATGACAACGCCCTTGTCGCGAAGGATAGCATCAGCGTTCGCCGTCACCGGACCGTTCGCGGCCTCCACAATAACCGGCGCCTTGATCGCAGCGGCATTGCCGCCATTGATAGCCCCTTCGATAGCGGCGGGGATGAGGACATCGCACTCTTGCTCCAACACGGCTGGGCCATCCTCTACATAGGTGCCCTTGCCATAACCGCTAAGGCCCCCGTGCTGGGTGATATGGAATTTGAGGTCATCAATATCGATGCCAGTCTCATCAATGATGGCGCCATCCCGCTCAATCACCGCCGTGATGAGGGCCCCATCCTCCTCAGACAGGAATTTCGCAGCATGATAGCCCACATTCCCAAGGCCCTGGACGACGATCCGCTTACCCTCAATCCCTCCATCAAGACCCGCCTTCACAACATCTTCAGGGTGGGTGAAAAAGGCTTGCACAGCATACTGCACACCGCGTCCCGTCGCCTCCACCCGGCCAGCGATCCCGCCAATATGGCGCGGCTTGCCGGTGACACACGCATTGGCATTGATATCAGTTGGGTGAAGACGACGATAGGCATCAGCGATCCACGCCATCTCCCGCTCGCCCGTGCCCATATCGGGCGCCGGCACATTTTGCGATGGATGGATGAGATCGCGTTTGGCAAATTCGTAGGTGAAGCGGCGGGTAATGCGTTCCAGTTCCTCTTCGTCCCACTCATTAGGGTCGATGGCGAGCCCCCCTTTTGAACCGCCAAAGGGAACCTGTACCAAGGAACATTTGTAGGTCATAAGCGCCGCCAGCGCCTCTACCTCATCTTGGTTCACCGATAGAGCATATCGGATCCCCCCCTTCACCGGCTCCATATGCTCCGAGTGCACCGCGCGATAGCCTGTGAAGGTATGCAGCGAACCACGCAATTTTACGCCAAAACGAACCTTGTATACGGAGTTACACACCTTGATTTTGTGCTTGATACCATCAGGTTCGTCCAAATGGGCCGCGGCCCGGTCGAACATCACATCGACACTGTCGCGAAATGATAACTCCCGTTGGTGATTCTGCTGGGCCATGGTTTCCTCGCCTTGATGCGCGCACCATCGGCGCGCGGTTTTCTATGGGCGGCAGGATATACCTGAACGCTTACGAACGCTCTCTTTTTTTAGCCGATCTGGCCGGTCTATTTTAAGCCATTCGCACACGGTACTTGGTGAAACGCCGAGCGGAGTGCCGACGCGGAAAGCATCGCCGCTTTAAGCCGTTGTTTTGGCGCCCTCCCGGGCGCCTCTCAAGCGCGGCTTGGAAACCCCTTAATGCCGGAAGTGGCGCATGCCGGTGAAGACCATGGCAAGACCGCGCTCATTGGCGGCCTCAATGACTTCCCCGTCCCGCATAGAACCGCCAGGTTGGATCACCGCGGTTGCCCCCGCCTCTGCCGCCGAAATCAGCCCATCTGCAAAAGGGAAGAACGCATCGGACGCGACGACAGACCCTTTGACAAGCGGCTCCTTCCCGCCCGCGGCGATCGCCGCATCCTCAGATTTGCGCACCGCAATACGGGTGGAATCAAGGCGGCTCATTTGCCCAGCCCCGATCCCCACCGTCGCGCGATCCTTAGCATAGACAATAGCATTGGATTTGACGTGCTTTGCCACGGTGAAAGCAAAGAGAAGATCGTCCAATTCTTCAGCGGTCGGCGCGCGGTCCGTCACAACATTGAGATCATCCCGGGCGACCTTCCCCGCATCCCGCGACTGGTACAAGAAGCCGCCCGCCACCGGGCGAACCACCATGCCGGGCGTTGTCGGAGAAGGCAGCCCGCCGGTAACCAGAAGACGTAAGTTCTTCTTCTTCTCAAAAACCGCAATGGCTTCTTCATCCGCCTCCGGTGCAATAACGATTTCGGTAAAGACTTTCACGATCTGGGTCGCCGTTGCCGCATCGAGACGACCATTGAGGGCCACAATACCGCCAAAGGCAGAGACAGGATCGCATTTCAGCGCTGCCTCATAGGCCGCCGTAAAGCTCGCCCCGGTTGCCACGCCGCAGGGATTGGCGTGCTTGATAATGGCGACCGCCGGGCCCGCATCAAATTCAGAAACCAGCTCCACCGCGGCGTCGGCATCATTGATATTATTGTAGGAAAGCTCTTTCCCTTGGAGTTGTTTAGCGGTCGCTACCCCCTTTCGGGTGTCCGCGGAGGCGTAAAAACCAGCGTCCTGGTGCGGGTTTTCGCCATATCGCAATGACTGGCTCAAGGCACCGGCGACAACCGCGCGCCTTGGCAACTCATCTGCCTGCCCCGCAAACCAGCCTGCAATGGCAGCATCATAAGAAGCAGTACGGCCATAGGCGATGCCCGCAAGGCGAGAGCGTTCTGCAAAGCTGGTACCGCCCTGGGGCAACGCATCAAGGATAAGCCCATAATCCTCCGTATCGGTGACAATGGCCACATGCGCATGGTTTTTAGCGGCCGCCCGGATCATCGCGGGCCCGCCAATATCAATCTTCTCCACCATTTCGGCATAGGGCGCGCCCGCCGCCAGAGCCTCTTCAAACGGGTACAGATTAACGACTAGAAGATCGATAGGCGGGATATTGTGCGCTGCCATGGCGTCTAGATGACCAGACTTTGAGCGGTCCGCGAGGAGACCCCCATGGATGGCTGGGTGAAGTGTCTTAACCCGGCCATCCATGACTTCAGGAAAACCAGTGACCGACGCCACATCAACAACAGGGACGCCCGCCTCCCGCAGGGTCTTAGCGGTCCCCCCCGTCGACAAAATCTCCACCCCAGCGGCCGCCAGCGCCTCAGCAAAGGGCACGAGCCCCGTCTTATCAGACACAGATAGAAGGGCACGGGTGATCGGTGTACGATCCGTCTTAGAGGAGGAAGTCATTGGGGGGGAGGAAGTCATGGGGCGTTATCATCCAAACCCGCCGGAAGAGAGCGCGAGGGCGCTTAAGCGACGGTCAACAGCTTACGATGGGCTGGGCTTATCGGCGCCCGCCCCCGCAACTGCAAGTCTTTTTGAGAAGATGACGCTACTCAGCCTGCTTCCAAGCCGGCTGGTCCACGCCCGAATGGCTGTTGCCGCCAGGGTGGGGCCGAAACTCTGGCACAAGATGGTGGACCGCATCCTCAAGGGCGGCAACGTCAAAGCCCTTGGCATGACGGATCACATCCTCAAGCCGCGGCTCAAGCAAGGGTAGGTCAATCATGCTGGGCGACGCCAGCAAAATGCCATCCGTATCGGTTTTGAGAAGCTTCTCAAGGGAGTGGAACACTTCCTCAAACAGCTTTTCCCCCGGGCGGAGGCCCGTATAGACAATGGGAATATCGTCATGGGGACGTAGGCCCGCCGCCTCAATCATCCGCTCCGCCAAGGTGACAATTTTCACCGGTTCGCCCATATCGAGGACGAAGATACGGCCATCATGGCTCATCACCTTTCGGGAATCATCGCTCAGTGAGCCCGCCTGAAGAACAAGCTGCACCGCCTCCCGCGTTGTCATGAAATAGCGCTGAACGTCTGGGTGAGTGACCGTGACTGGCCCGCCTTGCGCAATTTGGCGCTGGAACAGGGGGGCCACCGACCCCGTTGACCCTAAAACATTCCCGAACCGAACGGTGACGAACCGCGTATCGTTTTGCACAATATCAAGTGCCTGGGCATAGAGTTCCGCAATCCGCTTGGTGGCCCCCATAAAGTTTGTGGGATTGACCGCCTTATCGGTTGAAATGAACACCACCGCCTCAGCGCCATAGTCCACAGCCGCATCGAAAACGGTTTTTGCGCCAAGGACATTCGTCAGCGCCGCAGGACATGGGTTCTTTTCAACAATTGGCACATGCTTATAGGCTGCCGCATGCAGAACAATTTGGGGAGATAATTCCTCAAATAGGGACAGCAGATGCTCAGACCGACAAACATCCACCAATCGCGTTTCAATCGCCATATTTGGCGACGCCCGGCGCAATTCGAGGTCCACCTCATAGAGATTGAACTCTGAATTATCGACAAGGATCAGTGTTTCAGGGTTAAACCCCGCCACCTGACGGGCCAATTCTGACCCGATGGTACCGCCGGCACCGGTGATAAGAACCGTTTTGCCTTCAATAAAGCGAGCAGCCTGTTTGAGATCCGTCTGACGCGGTTCACGGTCGAGAATTTCTGTGCTGTCCAGCTCCAACGATGTCAAATCGCTGGGCGCCAATCGGGCCGTGACGCGATCCGTCCGCCTGGACCGAAAGAATGGGAGTCGACCGTCAAATAAACGCACGAGGTTTGAGCTCTCCAACTTGAGAAATTACACTAGCATTACAGAGATGTATGGCAACAAGACGATTGCCATAAAGCGACACAACACCGCCATTTTGCGCGCCGTTCACCCATCTTGGGTGATTGACCACTCCAGTATGCCATCGGGGGAACGAATTACGATCTGGCGGCTCGGCTCTACCTGTCCATCAATCCCCGCAAAAACGCTTTCAACGTCTTGTGAGTGTGCCGTTTCGGTCTCAATCGCAAGCCGCCATGGCGGCGCCTGCTCCCCCAGCGCTTTCAGCAGGAAAACCCCTGGTGCTTCGCGCGCAATTGTCGTTTCTGGGGCGAGATGAAAGCGGTACGTCTCCTCTCCCGCATTGCCATCCGTTTGATCCGTGCCCGCAACCGCCCGTCCATCTGACGACAGGCTTATCTGCCGACTATGCCAGCGGGAGCCGTCCCGCCGCCCCACCTGCAGCCCTTGACCCGGGGAGCCCTCTGTCCACTCGGCCACGGGTGCACCGCTGATGTCCGCGTCGAGAGTGCTGGCCGCGGCTGGTCCTTTGAGGGCCTCCCGCCACGTGGCAAGCTTTGGGATGAGAGCGGCACTCAAAGAAGATGGTGCGCCGCAATTCACAATAATCGGACGTCCATTGGCATAGAGGGTCATCGCGCCAGCCGCGCCCCCTTTGTCACGACCATCCACCCAAAGGGTCGTTTCCTCTGCCTCCAGACGATAAACACCCACAGCCTCCAGCAGCAGGCCCGATGCGTGTCGTCGGGGCGGATCAAGGGTCGCCAAAAGGGTGGGGTCCCCCGCCTGCCCGAGGGGTAAAGGCACAATGCGGCCGGTCCCTTCAATCCATCCGCCTACGAAAAGGTGGACGACCTTTTGCGCCTCCGCCAAGCTTTGGGGCGGGGTAAGGGCGCGGGCACGATAGGCATCGCGAAGGGTTGCCATTTCCGCAGCAAAGCGAAGGGCCCGTTCAGGATTACTCCAGGAAGGCGGCACCTGCCCCGCGGCTATTGCTTCAAGACCCCGATTGAGGGCCGAGCTTTCCGGCGGCCCCGTCGTTCGGTCATCCGGGAAACAAAGGGCGATGAGAGCGCGCGCCATCGCGACCCGCAAGGCTGTTTCATCCGCACCCGCACGCTGCTCAACCCGGCGCAGATGACGCCCCTGGCGGGCGAGACTGTCAAACACCGCCTCCCGCCATGGCGCGTCTCGACCCACCACCATCATTCTAAGATGGGACAAAAGATGGTGAACCCGCTCTGCGACCACCGGCGGTGCCCAAGGTTTAGGGCGATAGCGGCCTGATCGCTCAAGCCACAGCGCCATCATGCCCTGCGCCAAGCGCTCCCCCGCCTCTGCACGCGCCAAAGCCGGCAGCCAAGTAAAACTGTCAAATAATCCGTAGGGGGTAAGGCCATCAGCCAGAGTAGACGGAGACTGTGCAAGAGTGGACACCGCCTCGATCATCGCATCGGGCGGGTGCCTTAGGGGCGTCGGTGTATGCAAAAAGCGACTGGGGATAGGACCCCGAAGCTGAACATCATGATAAAATCGTTGTCGCCCGGTTTGCGCCTGGGGCATCGCCTTACCTTCGTCAGCTGCCAGCCGATTTAAGGGCAGCAATATTGTCCGCATAAGCGGATGGGCCACCTTTAAACACTGCCGTCCCTGCGACAAGGGCCGTCGCCCCCGCATTGACGCACTGTTGTGCCGTTTGCGGATTAACCCCGCCATCCACTTCTAAATGGATGTCGCGACCGGTGGCGTCAATCAACCGCCGGACCGCCTCCATCTTTGGCAGTTGGCTTTCCAAAAAACTCTGGCCCCCGAACCCAGGGTTCACCGTCATCACCAGCACAAGCCCCACCAGATCCAAGACCGGCTCAATGGCCGCCACAGGGGTTCCTGGGTTTAACACCACCCCCGGCGTGACCCCAAAGCCCGCAATGGTCTGCAGGGTGCGGTGCAGGTGAGGCCCCGCCTCAGGATGAACGGATAGAATGTTGGCGCCGGCATCTGCAAACGCCTTAAGATAAGGGTCCACCGGCGAAATCATCAGATGGACGTCAAAAGGCTTTGCCGAATGGGGTCGCAATGCCTTCACCACCCCCGGTCCAATCGTAAGATTAGGGACAAAATGGCCGTCCATCACATCCACATGGATGAAGTCGGCCCCTGCCGCGTCGATAGCCGCAACCTCAGCGCCCAAGGTCGCAAAGTCCGCCGAAAGGATGGAGGGGGAGATAATCGGTGCCATATGGGCGACTTAGGACCGCTTGCCTGCCCCTGGCAATCCACTTCCGCGCCTCAAAGGGCTTAGGTCCTCCTCAATTGGAATCAGGGAGACGCTTTAAGGCTTTGTTCTTTCACATTTCTGGACGGCCAACCGTACACACTTGGCCTGGACATGCTTTAGGATGACAAAGCCCCCTCGCTGGGGAAGCAAGGGGGCTTTGAAGTGCAATTCTGATCGACGTTGACGTCGGGCCAGGAGGGTAAAGTGTTAGAGTAGCGTTTGGTGACCGTGAGATAAGAGATAATGGACCAGTAGGGCCAAATTAGGGCAAACTCGCGTCGCAATTTCGGAAAGTTATAGTAAATTCACCATGGTTACCAACGACTTAACCATGTTCCTACACAAACAAAGCGGCGTCTTCGGTCGCCACATCCTGTTTGCGACCGGTGAGCCGCGACCAGCCCAGCATCCCGGCGACCGCCGCGCCCGCGCCCACAAGCAGGCCTGCCTTCCATTGAATATCTAGAAGCGCCACCGTCGCGACCAGGCAAACCGTGACAAGCGATGCGCCGAGCAAGTACTGCCCGGGCTTTTTCACCGTTTTCGCGACCGCCACAGCGGCCGTTTTGGCAGCTCTCGCCGGCGCTTTTGCCACGGCAATAGCGGCCTTTGCCGCGGCCTGCCCGCTCCGGGCTAAGCTATTCAACAGCCCATTAAATCCGATAAGACCCGCCAGTCCCGACAGAACAGCCCCCAATGCCAAGCTCAGCGCCCATTTTTTGTGGGCGGGCGCCAAAAGGTGGGGATCGGCCGCCTCGGGGCTCTCATCGGCCTCCGCAACGGCGGCGGCCCCTGTGCCGTCCACCACGACAATATGATTGTCGTCCAGGGCAGGCGCCGCCCGCTGGGCCGTATAAACGCCAATGCCCGCCGAGGTGAGGGCCGCAAAGCCCACACCCATCATGATATGACGCCGTATGCTCATCCGCTGTCCTTTATCCTGACGCCTATATATGGGGTGCGGCAAAGTCAGCCACAAGACTTGCGCAGGGGGGGCTGTTCGCGGCAAGCCCACAGATCGAGCTTTTTAGCGTGCCCTAAAGGATACCCCATGACTGGACTTGAACGCCGCCCCCTTGGTCGCACCGACATCACCGTCCCGAGCCTCTGCCTGGGCACCATGATGTATGGGGATCAAATGGACGAGGCGGGCGCCTTTCACCAAATGGATCGATGCTACGAATTCGGTATCGACTTCTTCGACACGGCCGAACTCTATACCATTCCGCCGAAAGCTGAGACCCAAGGGGACAGTGAACGGATCGTTGGCAACTGGATGAAAGAACGCAGCGTCCGGGACAAGGTCATCATCGCCACGAAAGTCGCCGGCCGATCGCCCATGTCCTGGATACGCAATGGCGAGAACACGCGGGTTTCGCCGACCCAAATTCGCAAGGCAGTTGAAGGGTCCCTAGAGCGTCTTCAGACGGACTATATTGATCTCTACCAGATCCATTGGCCCGACCGTCGGCTGAGCGTCTTTGGCGGTGAGATTGACGGCTTCAAAGTCTTTGACAATAGCGACGCAGTCCCCATCGAAGAACAATTGTCGACCCTCGCCGACTTTGTGAAAGAGGGGAAGATCCGTCATTTAGGCCTCTCTAACGAGACCCCCTGGGGCACCCTCGAATTCCTCAAGGCCGCTGATAAACTCAGCCTACCCCGGGTGGTAACGGTGCAGAATGCCTACAATTTGACCAACCGCGTCGCCGAATATGGCTTAGCGGAAGTCGCCATGGAAGAGGGGGTGGGCCTTCTGCCCTATTCGCCCATCGGCCAAGGCGCGCTGACGGGGAAATATTTAGGCGGGGCAAAGCCCGCAGGCTCCCGCGGGGAGATGTTTGGACGCCTCGGCCGCTACCAAACCCCAGGGGCAGAAGACGTGATCAAACAATATGTGGACCTCGCCGCTGAGGTGGGAACTGACCCTGCCATCCTGGCGATGCAATTTGTCACCACCCGCCCCTGGGTCACCAGCAACATTTTTGGCGCCTCGAACGACGATCAGCTGGATAAGATCTTCGCCTCTGTCGATTTTAAGTGGACTGACGAAATCATGGCCAAGGTAAATGCTATTCACGCGGCCTGTCCGAACCCCTGTCCGTAGGGTGTAGGGCTCAACTACTCTACCCCACCATTCTGAGGCAGGGTCACACCCGCTTCCGTCAGCTTACCCCGTAAGACGAGGGCGTCGACCATCAAGGGGTCGAGCGACAGGGCTCGCGCCACATCTTTCGCCGCAGCGTCCATCTCATCTTGCTCAAAATGGGCCCGGGCTCTCAAAGCGTAGGCGTCTGCTGAAAGGTCCGCATGCCGCGCTAATGCCGTTAAGGCGAGGACGACCCCCGCCCACTCCTCGCCCGTCGCATAGATTGTGGCCGCCGCCATATGCACATCGGGCGCATCAGGGACAATGTCATAGGTTTGCCGCAAAGCGTCGAAGGCTTGGACGCGCGCGCGGCCCTCCATAAAGGCCTCCGCCGCCTGAAGCGATAGCCGCGCTGCGGCCCCGGGATCCGCCTCGGCTTTTGCTAAATCGACCAACATGGCGCCAGCACTCAAAGGAGACCCAAGGGCGAGCGCCGCAATCGCTGCGCAGTGCTTGGCCGCCTTCCCGCCGCCCTCAGCGCTCCAGCTTTCTGCATAATGGCGGCCCGCGCCGGGGTCCGCCTCCACCGCCGCAACGCAGCCTTCATAGGTACGAGGAGCAGGAGGGTCAGAAGGGTCAGCAGCGATGAGCGCGCCAAGCAAAAACCATAAGGACATCATCCTATAGCAAATAGCACGATGGCGGCCGCGCTGCACCTAAAACAAGGGGAAGGTGGGGAAAGCCCAGTCGCTACTCCGCCGCGGTCATCCGGTGGTTATCGGCGTCAAGATCCTCCTGCGCGAGAAGGTAGGTGGGATCAGTCCAATCTTCACCATCGGCGTCCGGTTCATAGTCAAGACCCTGCACCGGCCCACCCACAGGTAAGTGGCAGGTGACAAGCGTCCCCTCCCCTTCGCGGGACCATAGCTGCACCAAACCCCCATGGAGTTCGACAAAGCTATTCACCAGCGCAAGGCCAAGACCGGCACCAGCGCCAGGACCCGCACTTTCAAACCGGCCAAAGACGTTTGCTTGATCCGTAGGCGACACACCGCGGCCCGTATCCTGAACCCAGATGCGGACGGCATCCCCGTCCTTCCGGGCACCGAGGACCACTTGACCGCCCGTTTCGGTAAAGGTGAACGCATTGGCGAGGAGGTTGAACAGCACCTGCTTTAACCGCCGCTCATCGGCCTTAATGGCGCCGATATCTTTGGGGCAATCCACCCGCAGCTGCACCTGACTATCTTCAGCCTTGAGAGCCGCAAAGGTCGCCGCCGATTCGAGCAAGTCGCGGACATCCACATCCACCATGTCTAGGCCCAAGCGGCCCGCATCAATGGCGGCGAGATCAATAATGTCGTTGATGAGATCGAGAAGATGGTTAGACGCCGTCAGCACCGTGGCCGCATAATCCTTCTGCCGATCATTCAGCTCACCCACCATTTCCCCTTCAATCATCTCGGTGAAGCCGATAATGGTGTTGAGAGGGTTCCTTAGCTGGTAGGAAATATGATCCACAAAGCGGGATTTGATCCGGTCGGCATCCTCCAAAATCTTGTTCCGGGCCGCCAGGTCCTTCTCCCGCTCGCGGCTGTCCGTGACATCAAGGAAGGTCACCAGCGTCGCCCCATCGGGCAAAGGCGACGTCGCTGATAGAAGCGTCCGGCCATCCTTCAACACCAATTCGTCACCCACAAAAGGCGCGCGATCCTCAGGAGACAGAGAAACCACATGGTTCTTTAGCTCTTGCAGTGCATCGGCCCCATCGGGAGCGAGGTCCACAAATGCCTCTTGCAGAATATCGAAATGCGGCAGATGGGTGAGATCCTCACGGGACAAGGACCAGGTGGCTTCGAACGAGCGGTTAAAGAGCTGCAAGCGACCATCAGCCCCAAACACGGCCACCGCTTCGGCCAGATTGTTCAAGGTCGCCCGCTGCACCCCGATCTGGGTTTGGTACCGCCCCTGAAGCTCAAGGGTTTCGGTGATATCTTCGAACAAGACCGCAACGCCGCCTAGGGAGTGGCGCTGCTGCCGTACCCGGAGGGTTTTCCCGCCCGGTAGGTTCCACGTCTCGTCGGGTGTGGCCCCCTCCGCCGCGGAAGCGCTCTCACCATATTCCTCAGTGTATAGCCGTAGCTGATGTTGTTTCCAGTTCCCAAAATCGTCCTGGGCCGGCAACCTGCCCAAATGGCGCAGCCGATCAAGCACCTCCGCATGGGAGGGACGGACTCTCAGTTCTGCGTCATCAAGCGCCCAAAGGTCGAGGAACGCTTGGTTGTAGTACTCAAGAGACTGAGCGCTATCGAATACCGCCACAGCGGCCGATAGCTGATCAAGGGTGCGGCGGTGGCTCTCCCGCTGGCGCTTCAGATCATCCTGCGCGCGTTCCTGGCGGGTGACGTCAATGGCCATGCCGCCAAAGCCCGCCTCGCCGGCGCCATGCATCGGCACCTCAATGACTCGCAGCACCCGCCGCTGGCCCTTCACATTCACTTTGATGATGCCGTCCACCGCCCGGCGACCGGTGCGCTGAATTTCTGCCCGCGCCTTCTCGGCAAGATCGCGGAAGGCGGGATCGATTTCCAATTGATCGTCCACCACCTCTTGCAAGCTGATCGCTTCGACCATTTCAACGTAGGACTTGTTGACCCATTCAAGCTTCAGATCGGGCCCCCGACGCCACGCGGCAAGCGGCGCCCGGTCAAGCTGGTTTAGCGCCCCATGCAGGTCCGCGGCCTTATCCCGCGCTTGACCCACCACGCCCGCCTCCTCAGCAAGGCGGACCGCCGGATCGGTGAGCCACAGGGTCACTTGATCCCCCGCCACACGTCCATCCACCTCAATGGACCGACCTTCGTCGGTCACCACGGAGCCTGAGAACGCGACGCCATGACCGCGCAGATCTCGCACTTTTTCCCGCAAAGTGGGCGCGCGACCGTCAACGCCTTCATCCTCGACCGGTAAATTGCCAAGGGCGCCAAGCAAACTGTCGCCTGGGTTCAAAAAGGCCGCAGGGTCATCGGATGCAAATGTCAAAAGAGAGGCGAGCGCAGCGGTCCCGCCCAGCACTTTGGGACTGCCCCACCCCTGGTCAATATCTTCAAACGTATCGTCCCAAACGAGGACCAAGCCGGGGTGCGACGCCAAAATAGACTCAGAGCGCTGATATTGCGCCTCCATCTCCGCCAGGCGCTGGGACCAATCAACGGTGGCAGACCGACCCGCTAGCGAGACCCGCAACGCCCACACCCCTGCGGCGAGGGCGAAAAGGACAGCACCGCTGGTGACAGCCCATGTGGGATCAAGCGCCGACAAAAAGCCCCCAGCCGCCACGGTTGCCGCTTCTTCTGTGACCTGGCCCGTGGCCTGCGCTGCCGCTGTGCCAATGAAGGGCAGCAGGCCGCAAGCGACTCCGGCGGCGCGCGGCGCCGTGGAGAGCCGGAGATATTTGCGTAGTGCCTTCATGCCATTCCCGTTCGCGAGGGGGCCATGCTGAGCCAATATGGCACGAAGCCGCCCTCCGGTAGGAGATGGGTCAACCGTTATTAAACGGTTAACAAACCCTTCATCATCCTTACCGAATCATCGCAACCCTGACTAAAGCGTTGATTTTCTCTTGATAGCAAGCGTGAGTGGCCAGTTTCGTTATCCACATGACGGTTATCCGCGCTCACTCTTACCAAATAGCATTTTTAACCCTCCGGTCCCCCATCTCGCGGGATAGCGACCTTTCCTCCGTTAAGGCAAAGAGATTTGCGGAGAGGTTCGGTATGCCATCATTTTCCCATGCTCAGCGGGATCGCCAATTCCCTGCATCTTATCGCTTTGGCCTGATGATAGGACTAGCGCTGCTGATGGCAGCCTGCGAACAGCAGTCGAGAGGGCCAAGGGTTGATGTGACCCCCCTTCTCGAAGCGGAAGGGGTTGTGTTTGAAACCGCAACGCTTCTGGTTCGCCGCCAATCGGACGGTGCGGAGTGGTACAGCAATGAAGGCCGGCTGGAACAGCGTTACAGTCCCGCTTCGACAGCAAAAATCCCCCATACCTACATCGCTCTTGAAAGCGGGGTCGCCACGCCGGAAACGCAATATGCATGGGACGGGAAAGAGCGCGCCATCTCGAGCTGGAACCAGGCTCAAACCCTCTCCACCGCCTATGAGCGCTCAGCGGTATGGGTTTATCAAGCCATTGCCCAGACCCTGGGGCACACAACAATGGCCGAATGGATCGACCTAACCGACTTTGGCAATCAGAATATCGGCACGCCCGAGGACCTCACCACCTACTGGCTGAGGGGACCCTTGGCTGTGTCCGCGAATGAGCAGGTTCGTTTCCTGGTCACGGTCGCCCAAGAAGAACTGCCCTTTTCACCAGGCACCTACCGGGCCGCCCGAGATATTATGACAGAAGCCCAAGGGGAGGGCTGGACCCTATACGCCAAGACGGGACTGGCTAGCCGAAATGGCCGTAGCAGCATTGGCTGGTATGTGGGTTGGGTGGATACGGTCGATGACAGAGGCAAGACCGACACCTACTATTTCGCTTTGAACATCGATATTCTGTCACCAGAAGATATTGGCAAGCGTCAATCGGCTGTCCAAACGGTGTTACGACAGATCGGTGTGTTGAGCTGATTATAGCATCGCGCCGTAAAGTGTATGCGGTTTTCGGCAAAAAGCGATACGAAAAACAAAGACTCGATTGCACCGGCCTCATTTAATCAGAACACCCGATGCTCTACGCCTCCACCCAAACAGGCGTTGATTTAAACGACGGCGTTTTACTCCGCGGATCAACAGCCGTACCGGTCAGAACATTGGCCTCAGGATAGTACGCCAAGACAGATCCAGGCGGCACGTCGAAAGCGGTAACCACCACCCCCTCCATGACGCCATGGGATGAACGAATAGTGGCCATACCGCCCTGCTGAAGGCCTAGGGCCGCGATATCATCTTTGTTCATCAATACCGACCAACGGCTGCTGGTCCCGCGATAGCTATCCTTCTCCTCATAGATGATCGAGTTGAACTGCCCTTCACTTCGCAGGGTGCTGAGCCGAAAGGGCGCCTCATCGGCATCCTTTGCGGGTTCGCATGTTCTGAAATGAGCCTTTCCCGTTGGCGTGCTGAACACAGGTTCATGCAATATCCGCTGCCGAATATGAAACTCTTTCTTAGCAACATCGATATCTGCCAAATCCTCCATACCCGGAACAGTAGCCGCAATGGCCTGTCGCAGGGTGCGGTGCCGTTTGAACGCAGCAAAATCAACGGTAGCCGGGCCCATCACTCGCTCCCCAAGATCAGCGAGGATGACCGTCTCAGGACGGACATTTGGGAGGCGCTGAATACCGCCATCACTAAAGCGGACATAATTGAACATCGATTCTTGGGTGGTGGGCTCCCACTCTTCGTCCCGGGCAGTCACGGGAAGGATGAGAACATCATTACCCTCCACCCCATAGACATGACTTTGGTTGAGGGTTGTGGTCAGGCTGAGGCGAAACCCAATGCGTCCTAAGGCCGCCTCCGCCCATTGAGAATCTGGATTAGCCGCATAAAGATTACCGCCCATAAGGACCGCTGCGTCCATACGCCCCTCGGACGCCGCCTGCATCGACGCCATCGTATCAAGACCGAGAGATCGCGGCAGGGAGATGCCCAACCGTTGCTCGAGCCTTTCCATCACATCATTGGCCAGAACCGGCTTGACCCCAATCGTTCCAATGCCCTGCACATTGGAATGCCCCCGCAGGGGCAAAAGGCCCGCACCGGGACGCCCTACCATGCCGCGCATCAGCGCGAGGTTTGAGATATATTCAATATTCTCAACCCCATGGATGTGATGGGTCATCCCCATCCCCCATGCGAAAACCGCCGATCGCGCCTCAGCATAAACACTTGCTGCCGCCTCAATATCGTCCCGAGCGACGCCGCAGCGGTCCACAATATCAGGCCAGCTGAGCACTTCGATATCGGCAATGAAGGCATCATACCCTGCCGTATACTGTGCAATAAAAGATAGATCCGTCGCGCGAAGGGCCAATAGGGCTTTGGCGATCCCTTTAAACAGGGTGATATCCTCCCCAATCCGGGGTTGCAGATAAAGAGAGGCGATCTCCGATCCCCCTACCAGGAGAGATTTGGGGCTTTTGGGGACGGCGAATTTGACAAGGCCCGGCTCCTTCGCGGGGTTGATCACCACCACCTGGCCGCCCCGCTCGCGGCACGCCTTCAGCTTATGGATAAAGCGGGGATGGTTGGAGGATGGATTCGCCCCAATAACAAAAATCAGATCCGCTAAGCCTAGATCAGCCAACTCGACCGTCGCTGTCCCTTTGCCAATTGTTTCGTTGAGGGCCACGCTGGTGGCCTGATGGCAATAATAGGAGCAATTGGTGACATTGTTGGTCCCGTACACCCGCGCCAAAAGCTGGAACAAAAAGCCGGCCTCATTGGAGGATCGACCGGAGGAGTAAAAGAACGTGCGATCAGGGTCGGTGGCCCGCAAACGGTCCGCAGCGATGGTAAGGGCCTCTTCCCACTCAACCTCCCTATACCGATCACTGTCGGCTGTCTTTAAGAGAGGGGTCCCCAGACGCCCTAAATGCTCAAGCTCTTTTGGGGTGAGCTCGCGCAATTCCGAGATTGGATGGGCAAACACTTCAGATGGGATAGCGGGCTGAATGTCGGTGGATTGAGCCTGCACACTTTTGTTACAAACCGATGGAAACTCGCCCAACTCATTGGTCATGCCTCCCTCTTGTCCGCCCATGCCGAGCGCACATGCCTTACACGCATTTTTAGCACCAAGAGCTTTGGCCGCCTTGGTCACGCCAATGCGATTGACCGTCTGGAGGGTGTAAAGAACTTTCTTTACACCGCCGCCAATAGGAGGTTGCTCTGACATCTGCGTTCCTCAACAGGTTGCATGGCTATACGGACTTTGACACGGGCCCACCAGCGCATTTCGAGTTCTCTGCCATATGGGCCAATAGGTCAAACCCCGCCCATCGGCTCTATCTCGCCCGCAGCGAGAGCCTTTTCGGCTGCAAGCAGCCCATCAGGAGAGTTGATATTGAGAAGCGAACCCGCAGGGAAGATCACCGGCCGCGCGCCGCATTGCCTTGCCAGCGCGTGAAGCGCAGCGGCCTTACCGGACGGCGCCATCGGCCAGAGCTTTTGCAACGGCCCTTGTTCCCAATAGGCGACGGTGGGATGCCACCGCTCCCCATCAGAAGCAATGGTGGACCCTCCGGGCTGGCGCAATCGGGGGGCAAGATCCGGGGGCAAGAAGGGCGTGTCCACCGGCACGGTGATGAAACCACCCGCTGATGGCTCTTTCTCAAAAAGCCATTGGGAGACCGAGTAAAGTCCCGCTGCGGGCCCCGGCGGAGCGCCAGGTGCATCAGGAACGCATCGAAGGCCCGTCCCCCGATCTTGATCCCCCGCGATCAGCAGCGTGCCCGCTTGAGGGCGCAGCCCCGCCACAACCCAATCGATCATTCGCCTGCCCGCAAGGGGTTTGAGAGCCTTATCCTCCCCGCCCATCCGGACCGACTGTCCACCGGCCAAAATCACGATAATAGGGTCTGATAGGGTCACGGGCTCAGCGGGTGGGCCAATACATCGTACAATGCACGAATGGATTGAGCCTCTCCCCCCTTTGGCCGGCCAGGGCGGCCTTTCGGCGTCCACGCATAAATATCTAAATGCGTATAGGGAATGGTTTTCGGCACGAACCGGGTTAGAAATAAAGCGGCGGTGATCGACCCACCAAAACTGTTAGGAGAAGCGTGGTTCACATCCGCAATGTCTGACGACAGATAGTCTTCATACCGCCGCCACAGGGGCATGGGCCATACAGGGTCAGCCAACCGGTCCCCAGCCGCCCGCACCTCATGGGCGAAGGCCTCATCGGTGGAATAAATGGGCGGCATATCAGGGCCGAGAGCGACCCGCGCCGCGCCCGTTAGGGTGGCCAGCGAAATCATCCGCGCGGGGGGTTCCTCCGCCCCATAAGCCAAAGCATCGGCGAGGATCAGCCGCCCCTCAGCATCGGTATTGGAGATCTCGACGGTCTGACCGTTGCGCGCCCGGAACACATCGCCAGGTCGGAAGGCATTGCCCGCAATCGCATTTTCAACGGCCGGGATGAGGAGCCGTAGGCGGATATTCAGCTCGCCAGCCATCATCATCTGGGCCAGGCCAAGGGCGTTCGCCGCTCCCCCCATATCCTTTTTCATCAGCGCCATGCTGCCGCCCGGCTTGATGTTCAGCCCCCCTGAATCAAAGCAAACGCCTTTACCCACAATCGTTATGGGGACCCCGTCCGCAGGGCCCCAGCGCAAGTCGATCAGCCGCGGCGGGATTGCCGCCGCCCGGCCCACCGCATGGATAAGCGGAAAACCCGTCTCGAGCGCTTCCCCCTCAATGATGTCGACCGTGGCCCCATGATCGCCTGCAACCGCCAGGGCCATCGATGCGATATCGTCAGGGCCCATTTCCTCCGCTGGTGTGTTGATCATATCGCGCGCGAGGCCAACCGCTGCCGCCTCTCGGGTAAGACGCGATAGATCAATGGCGCCGTCCACCATGAGCGTGGGGGGCGCCGCGCGCTCCTTGTACCGGCCGAACTGATAGGCGCCGAGGGCCCAGCCAAGGGCGCTCAAATAACCCTCTTCCCCTTCTGGCGGCTCTGCCAGCTGATAGAGGCCTTCGGGTAGCCGGGCGCTCGCCGCCCCCAAGGCGAAGGGGTCATCACCGGCGCCAACGCCCACAAGAACCCCATCGGTAAACGGCACCACCTGCCCCACGCCGCCCCTAAACCGTCCCAGTTCAGCAATTTTGACCGCCTGAGGCACTTTCTCTGCCACCGCCTGCATCCCGCCCTCGGCAGAAATAAGCCATATTTTCAATGCTTTAGCTTGAAGATCGGGATTGGGGGCACAGAAGGTCGGCAGCATCTCAGCCATGGGCAGCAGTCCTTTCACATTCGAACCTGAATTTAAGACTTTTTTCGCCAGATTCGACGAAGTTTGATCCATGCGGCGCTGCGCCGCCAGGAAATTCAAGGGTTATCCCATGGCCAGTCATTTGTCCGCCCGTTTCGTCGCCGTGAGCCTAATGGCGCTCGCCACCGCTGGGTGCGCCTCTATGGGCGTGCAAAAGCAGGTGGAGGTAATCGGCCACACCGAGACGGAGGGGATGGATCCCATCGCCTCCGCCGCTTATTGGGGCACCCGCTATGATCGCACGCCCACGGACCCCAAGGTGGCTGTATCCTTCTCCAAAGCCCTAAGGGCGGTCGACAATAATGAAGAGGCGCTGCGGGTGATCCAGCACGCGTCGGTCCGCATCGGCGATGACGCAGACGTTCTGTTGGAGGTGGGCAAGGCCCTCATCGCCAATGACCGCGCCCATGAAGCGGTGCGGCCCATCGAACGGTCAATCGCCATGGGCAATGTGGATGATTGGTCAGCGCACTCCGCCTTAGGGGTCGCCTACGACAAAATCGGTAAGCATGGTCGCGCGCGGCGGCACTATGATACGGCCCTCACCCTGGCCCCGAACAAAGCCCAGATCCTCAACAATAAAGGCCTGTCCTACGCCCTAGCGGGAGACGCCCGGATGGCCGAGCGCACCTTGCGGATCGCCACGACGGCGCCGGACGGCAGCTCGCGGATGCGGCAAAACCTCGCCCTGGTGCTCGCCCTTAATGGACGGACGACGGAAGCTGAGAGATTGGCGAGGTCAGATTTACCCCCATCCGTGGCCGATCAAAACGTCTCCTACTATCAGAATTTAGTCCGTGGACCGGCTTATTGGCAGGATTTGGACTCTGCGAATGTCGACCTGCCGGACTTCGGCGATGATCCTAACAGCATCAGCCTTGCGCCGCAGGCGACCCCTGTCCCGGATCCTGCCGATGCACCGAAAGGGCGCCGGGTGCCGGTCGCCCCAACCCCCGGCCCCATCAAAGGAACCCCAGCGCCAAGCGCGACGGTTCAGGCATCTGTAAGACCAACTGTCCCAAACGCTGCCCCGGCGGCTGGGGCGCCCATGGCTCTTGCTTATCGTCAGGATGAGGCGGAATAGGGTGCTACACCCCTATATCATATCGCCCGACGCGCGCAAGGATTTCCTCAAAGCCCGGTATGTTCCGTTCCCAACGGCTTGTTCATTAGACCTTTGGGACAGCGACAGGCTCTATAGTATCAGGTGTTCTGATTGAATGAGCCGATGCTTATAGAGTCTTTGTTTTCGCGCGCGAGCCAACTTTGTCCGATTCAATCGGGTGGTCCCGCAACGGTCTAACCCCCAGCGTCCACCTCGGCGGTTTGCTGGGTTTGGTCCTCCTTCGTCCCCATGGCGGTAATCGCGCCGGGCGCGAGGATCACGACGAATAGGACCGGTAGGAAGAACAAAATCATTGGTACAGTGAGTTTTGGCGGCAGGGCGGCTGCCTTTTTCTCCGCCTCTTGCATCCTCAGCTCACGGTTTTCAGCGGCCATCACCCGCAAGGATTGCCCCAAGGGCGTCCCGTAGGTCTCAGATTGGATGAGCGCCGTCACCACAGCCTTAATGCCTTCAACCCCGGTCCGTTCACCGAGATTTGCATATGCCATCTTCCGATCCTGGAGGTAGGAGAGTTCCGCAGTGGTCAACCCATATTCCTCACCCAGTTCTGGGCAGTTGCTCGCCACCTCTTCGGTGACTTTTTGCATCGCCGCCTCAATCGACATCCCGGACTCAACACAGATCAAGAGAAGGTCCAGAGAGTCAGGGAACGCCAATTGAATCTTCTGCTGGCGCTTTTGAATGGCGTTCGTCACGTAGACGTTGGGGAGATAATACCCAATAAACAATGCCCCAATGGTGGCCATTAGGCGCATAAAGCTGCCAAGGTCACCAACCTCCAAAACATAAACATAAAAGGCCGCGACCAGCATCGCACCCACGGGCGTGACAACCCGAGCCAACATAAAGGTGAACACAGGTCGTTCACCGCGCATCCCCGCCATCACCAGTTTCTTCCGGGCGCCCTCAGCATCGAACAGCTCAAAAAGTTTGAATTGCTCAACGATCTGCCGGCCTAGCCCCTGAGCAGCCGCGTTTCTGAGGCTCGGCCCTTTGGCTTCTTGATGAAGTTCAGCGCGGGATTGCTGGCGAAGATTTTCTTTATAATCCGCAACCCGCTTCGCCCGCTCCCGCATAGGATCAGTTTGTAAGAGAGGCCCAATCAAAGTGAGGGCAGTGGCCGCCGTCGCGACAGCGGCGAGAATCGCGATTTGGGTTTGCCGGTCAGTGACGGCTTCAATAATATCCATCACTACACCTTAATATTGATCATGCCCTTCATGACGAAGACACCGATCATCATCCATAACCCCCCACCAATCAGCATGAATTGCCCATTCGGGGTTGTGTACAAAGGCACCAAATAATCTGGGGCCGACAATTGCACGAGGCCCGTCACAAAGAAGGGCATCGTCGCAAGAATAGCGGCGGACGCTTTAGCCTCCATCGAGAGGGCAGCGATTTTGCCGAGCATCATCTTTCGACTACGGAGCACGTTACTAAGGTTACCAAGGGCATCCGCTAGGTTACCCCCGGTCTGCTTTTGAATAATGAGCACAATCGAAAAGAAGTTCACCTCATTAATCGGCATACGGTTATACATCCGCTCTAACGATTGCTCGAGAGAGAAACCAAGTCTGATCCCCTCGGTCAGAAGGTGGAATTCTTCTTTCACCGGGCTCTGCGCGTCCCGGGCAATAATTTTAAGGCACTCATTTACCGGCAAGCCAGATTTCACCCCGCGCACGATAACGTCGATCGCATTGGAGAATTCTTCAGCGAACTTCTTCTGCCGCTTTTTACGAGCGCTGTTCAAATACCACCGGGGCATGCCAAGGCCCCCAACGATCCCCATGGCGCCAACGACCCAAGGCTCTTGACCGGTGAGAAAGCCGACACCCACCATCACCAAGGCGACAATGGCGGAGAGCATGTAAAAATCTCTCTCCGTAAACTCAAAACCCGCCTGGGCGATCAGCTCAGGTAGGGTCACCTTCTTTTTTACCGAAAGCTCTTTGCGCTGTTCTTCAAGTTTTTTAAGGCTGTCCGCCACCTGCTTCCGGCGGTCCTTTGCAGGATCAGCAGCTTGACCGCCTGCCTTTTTTGTCGAGCCAGATGCTCCCAAAGAGGCGGCCCGTTTCGACGCCTTTTCATTTTCGGACGGGCCCAGAAGGGCAAACGCCACCCCGCCGAGGCTTAAAGCCCCCACGATGATGATGATGAGCGTTTGTTGATCCATTGTTGTGCCCTTACGTTTCCTTTATTCTGCGGCGTCGAGCGCCTCAGCCAATTCCGTATGGCGACCATAATAGCGCGCACGATCCCAAAATGCTGGACGGGCGATCCCGGTGGACTTGTGCCGTCCCGCAATCTTGCCGTCAGCGTCTTCGCCTTCAATGTCGTAGACAAAGAGATCCTGGGTGATGATCGTATCCCCTTCGGTACCAAGTACCTCTGTAATATGCGTGATCCGACGGGAACCATCCCGTAGCCGGGCGGCCTGGATCACAATATCAACAGACCCGACAATCATTTCACGGATTGTTTTGGATGGAAGGCCGAGCCCCCCCATCGTGATCATGGATTCAAGACGCTGTAACGCTTCCCGCGGGCTGTTTGCGTGGAGCGTCCCCATTGATCCATCATGGCCGGTATTCATCGCCTGGAGGAGGTCAAAGGCCTCAGGCCCCCGCACCTCACCCACAATGATCCGCTCAGGGCGCATCCGCAGACAGTTCTTGACGAGGTCCCGCATTGTAACCTCGCCCTGCCCCTCAAGGTTGGGCGGCCTTGTTTCCAGACGCACCACGTGGGGCTGCTGGAGCTGGAGTTCCGCCGCATCCTCGCAGGTGATGACCCGCTCATCCTCTTCAATGAAAGAGGTCATACAGTTTAGCAGCGTCGTCTTACCTGAACCCGTCCCGCCAGAGATCAGCGTATTGATCCGACATCCCCCAATAATGCCCAGAACGTCCGCCCCAACTTGGGAGATCGAGTCAAACTCCACCAAATTATTGATGGTGAGCTTGTCTTTTTTAAACTTCCGGATGGTGAGGGCCGCCCCATCGATAGACAGCGGCGGCGCAATCACGTTCACCCGCGAGCCATCAGGCAAGCGCGCGTCACAAATCGGGCTGGCTTCATCAACGCGCCGACCCACCTGGCTCACAATCCGTTGGCAGATGTTCATCAACTGAACATTGTCGCGGAATCGGACCTTGGTCAGTTCAATCTTACCGCCCACCTCGATAAAGACGCGGCTCGACCCATTGACCATGATGTCAGCAATATCGTCTCGGGCCAGCAACGGTTCGAGAGGACCATATCCGAGGACGTCATTGCAAATATCTTGGAGCAAGGATTCCTGCTCCGAGATCGACATTTGCAGGCCCTTGATCGAGATGATCTCGTTGACAATGTCACGGATCTCTTCAGCGGCCGCCTCCATATCGAGTTGCGACAGCTGAGACAGATCAATGGTATCAATAAGAGCGTTGAAGATCGTCGTCTTCGTTTCGAAGTAACGCTCCGATTGCACATCGTCCGCCGCACCGGCTTTCGGCGCCGCAGGGGCGGCTTGCGGCTTTTCACCGCTGGGCTTTGGTGGCTTCGCAACCTTGGGCGGCACTTCTTTGGCCGAAGGCTTAGGCTCAGCGGCCGCCGGCTTTGGTGCCGCTACCGCCTTCTTTGCAGCAGGGCGGGGTGTGGGCGGGGTTGCGGTGTCTGCGGGGCGTTTTCCAAACATGGTTCACGCCTTACCCTTACTTACCAAACAGGGACTTAAGGTTGAAGCCATTTCCTCTCACCCCTTCATTTTCACGCCCGGTCAGAATACGGGCTAATTTCCGCATTTCTTGGGTGGGTTTCGCTTTTGGTGATACTTCGATCAGCGCCTGTGCATTCGTCGCTGCTGTCCCGAAAAGAACCGGATCCCAAACAACTGATGCCTGGGGCGCAAGGCCTAAAGCCTCCTCAAATTGTTCCGCTGGCACTTCTGGGCGTTTTGGCACATTGGTCTGATTAAGGACCAAAATTGGCGGTGCATCATTAGCGCGTTGCGCTTTGATGGTTTCAACAATGTTTTTTGCGTTCCGGAAAGAGGAAAGATCCGGCGTCGCCGTCAAGACAATTTCGTCTGCTGTCTGAAGGAGGAGCCGCGACCACCCACTCCAAAGGTGCGGCATATCCACGGTGATGCAAGGTGCCGTATTACGCAGCATGTCGACCACCGTCTCAAAGCTTTCGGCGGGCATGTCATAATCCCGCTCCAAGACGTTGGGCGCAGCAAACAGGCTGAGGCGGTCGGTGCATTTTTGCAAAAGCCGGTCGAGAAGCACGTCGTCTAATCGTTCCGGTGCCAAAAGGGCCTCTGTTAGACCTTGGCTTGGGTCCTGTTCGAAGTCGAGGCTGGCTGTCCCAAAGGCAAGATCAAGGTCAAGCAAGACCGTATCGGTTCTCAACTCTTCTGCGATTGCCCAGGCCACATTGTGGCAGATGGTCGACGACCCTGAGCCGCCGCGCGCACCAACAAACACGAACGATTTCCCGATCGGAGGGGCCGACGGATCGGCGTATAGCTCCCCGATGGCTTTGATAAGATGCAACGGCGACTTTGGCATCACCACGTAGTCGCTAATCCCCCGGTCCATCAGCTCACGGTAGAGACGAATATCATTGATCTCACCAACGATGATCACCCGCGTGCTGGGGTCACAAACCTGTGCCAGACCGTCAAGGCCCGCCAAAAGCTCTGACGGTTCTCGCCCCGCTTCAATCACCAACAAGTTCGGTGTCGCTTCGTGGGCGAACACTTCGGCGGCATAGAAAGCATCCCCAGACTGAATAGTCACATGAGCTTTGCTCAGCCGGCGGTCGGCCGATGCCTGCTCCACCAGATTAGTCATTTTTTCTGAAGTACAGAACACATGGACGTTGATCCGCGGGACCGGCCGAATAGAAAGGGCGACTTCTTCTTCGGACAGCCCGTCTGCCTCTAACGCGACCTCTTCTTGAGGCGCTGGAGCAACCTCTTCAGCCGCGACCGGGGCATTATAATCATAGTCCGCTAAATCATCATGTTCCGGGGCCGCAACGAATGGCGGATCGTCTGGGCTTTGCTCGGGATCACCTAGATCGTCCTCGTCCACTTCCCCCGCACCCTCAGCACCAGGATCAGCCACCACGAGGGCCCCTTCAGCATCGGCGTCCATATGCTGTTTGGCATTCTCTTCGACGGGCTCTTCCGCTGCTGTGCCCCCCTCCCCCACTAGGTCGAGTTCTTCAGCCTCAAGGGCCCGCAACTCTTCCTCAAGAGCGGGGTCCTCTTCCAATAGCCGTTGCAGGGCCTCGTCATCCAAATTGTCGAGGTCCAAATCAAAATCGAGATCGTCTGCGCCGTCGCTTGACTGATTTGCCGTATGACCGCTCATGATCATCTCCTCATCTCTCGGAACCGTGACTTTTTCACGACGTCACGTCCGATATGCCCCTTTATTGCTGTAGCGTGCTTTCACCAGGCAGCGCGCCACGCTCAATTGCCGTCACCAGCCCCAAACCATTGGACGGCGCTGGGGTAGGCACCGTCGTTAAGTCACGGGGGTCGGCGACCATCGCCGCAAAGTTTTGCTGATCCGCACACCCAAAGTTTGGGGGTGATAAATTCTTGTACTGATTGACGATCCCCCCTTTGAACACACCACACACAGGTCCTGACGCCACATACTGTGTAAAGGACACTAGGACCGGCGCAGGGCGCTCTGCTGTTCGGTAGGTCGCCCCTTGCATATCGGTGTAGGCAAGCCCCAGAGCGTTCAGCGCGGTACGCACCTGCGCGGCAGTTTGCTGCCCCTCTAAGTCATTGCCGGTTCCCGATGGCGCCGTCACCGTCAAAGGTCCGTGGCCCCGGGTGCGATAGACCCGCATAAACTCATCAAGCTCTGCCAAGGCCTCGCGCGAAAGAGCGCTCACCGTGGGGTCCACTGTCACGGTCATGGAAAATGTTTGCTGATCCACCGTGATGGGATGGCGCTCTGCAACCGTTAGCGCTTCATTATCGCCATTATAAAGTAAAGCGCACCCGCTAAGGGCGATGCTCGTGATCAGAAGGCTGATAAGTCTTAATCCGTTCATCTGCTCACTCCCTAATCCAAGATAAAGCCCAGCGGCCCTTGCAGCTGCGCCTCCCCCGTCCCGCTACCGCGCACCCCGTAGGCGGATTCAAGCTTGCCGAGCAGCACCGACTGGAGCGCTGTAGGGCTGACATGCCCCTTGATGGGGGCTGTCAAATTGGCGAGCTGCGTCGGCTCCACCAGATAAGGCGTCGCTATAATCACAAGCTCCGTCTGCTCACTTTGGAACTCTTGGCTTCGGAACAGGCTCCCCAGTACCGGGGTCTCTTTGATCCCTGGCACACCATCGACAAAGTCATTGATATTTTCCTGGAGAAGGCCAGCAATGGCGATGGACCCGCCCGAGGGGAGTTCAACCGTTGTTTCAGCATTTCGGGTTGTCACGCCGGGAACCACAAATCCTTCCACGTTGATGGGATTTCCCTCATCGTCTACTGTTGTTGTGGCACCCACCGCCAAACCGCCGGTGGCGGATAGTTCCGACACCTCCGTCCGCAACCGCATCCGAATGCGGCCTTTCGCAAAAACGGTGGGTAGGAAATCGAGCCCAACCCCAAACTCTTTAAAGGAAATCGATAAGACCCCTTCACTCGTCCCCTGGGGAACGGGGAACTCGCCACCAGCAAGGAAGCTCGCGCTTTCCCCAGAGATGGCTGTGAGGTTCGGTTCTGCCAGCGTTTTCACGAGGCCATTTTGTTCGAACACGTCAAACGCAAAGTCTAGATTATCGATCCCGCCGAGCCCCGGCGTCGTCACAGTGCCATTGAGCCCGCCAAGGGCAGAGCCGGAGATGGCGAATGAGTTTGCAATCGCAAACTCAACCGCGCTTGAATCCACCTGGGCAACCCCATTGAGGTCAATCCCCAATTGCCGAATAAGCCGCCGTTGCATCTCGACAATCCGGACCCGTAGCATCACCTGCGCAGGCTCTCGAATGGAAATCATGTTGACGACATTAGCCGCACCAGCGAAGCGGCCAGCGACATCCACCGCACGCTGTGCCTCCATCGGCGAATCTGCACTCCCGTGCAAAATCACATTGCCGTTGAGGCTTTCAACTTCGATGCGAGCATCGGGCAGCAATTTTTTGACCACCGAACGGATTGCGTCAGCGTCTTGTTCCACGCGGATCTCAAGATTGAGGATCTGATTATTCCGCGCGTCAAAGAAAAAGGCATTTGCTTGGCCCGGCTCCCGACCCATCATATAGATGCGGCGGGGGGAGCGGATCACCGGCTCCACCACATTGGGTGCCGACACAAGGACATCCACCGCCGGACGCGGCAATTCGATAATGGCTGCTTTTCCAAGCGGCAAAATGATTTCCCGAGACGTCACCGCCTCGCCACCTACATCGACACGGACATCTTGCGCAGCCAAGCTAAAGCCCGAGAGCGCCAAAACGCCCGTGAGGGCAATGAGGCATGACTGCAGCAGGCCGAGTGGGGCTTTGGTTTTGTTGGTCATGACGCCACCTCTCCTATCCCTGTCCGTACCGTATAATGACGACTTGATCAGGAGTTGTTTGATCCACCGTCTGCGGCCGATCCCCTTCGAAAACACTCCGGAGGATAAGTGTCAGCCCAAAACGAGATTGTGCCTCCAAAAAGGCCGGGACTTGCTCGGGCGGCAATTCCATCGTCACGGTCTTACCAACAATAGCGCTTGTATCATCACCAGGGTTCGCAACCTGATCGACCGCCAGAACCCGAACATTTGAAAAGACCATCCACGACGTAGAGCCGTCCACATCATCATCGGGGTTGTTCCCGGTAGCGAAAATGTCGACCCGGTCTCCCGGCAGCACAAAACCGCCGGAGGTTTGTGTCGCACTAACCCCCATCGAAACGGCGCGCATGCCTTCGGTCATAATAGCCGCCAGCATTCCTCGCTCGCCATGGCGCACCGTATTGGCGCCCATGATGGGCTCGCTTGCCCGAATGAGGCGACGCGCCCGGGTTTGGGGAAGCCGTTCGAGGAACTCTTCATCGCCTTCGGTCACGTAGAATTCAGGGACATCCCGCTCCGGATACCGGATCCAGGAGGTCAACTCCTGGGATAGGATGGCCCCTTGCGGAATATCTTCGGTGGCAATCAGGACCTGCACCATTGGCGGCCCCTCACTCCTGGGAACGGCTTGGACCACGGGGACAGGGGCTTGCCCGGTATTAGCAACCAGGAAAAAAGCAGCCCCACCCGCCCCTATTGCGATCAATAGGATAAGCAATCGAGATTTGCTCATTAATCGCCCTCACATAGCAGCGCAAAAATTGGTTCTCATGCGGTTGTGAGCCCTAACCTTCAAGACAACGTTAATACGCTTGCAGATGAAAGCAGGTAAGGTATTTTTAATGTTCGTTAACGGATTATAAATTGAGAAATTAAAAAGCAAAAAAGGCAGTATGGGGCCAGGTAATAAAGCCTGCAATGGCAATTGCCACACCGTAGGGAATCGCGTCCCGCCGTTCGTGTAAGTTTGTCAGCCAGGGATAGTAGGCTTCCACCATCAATAAAGGCATGTTGCGAAATCGGAGCAAGAGAAACGCAAAGACTGCGCCGACAAGAGCCATCTTGACTAGGAAAGGAAAAACCAACGGGGCCCCTACCCATAGTGTCGCAGCGGCGAGAAGTTTGACATCACCGGCGCCCAGCAATCTGCCAGCATAAAGCCCAAACCCCAATACAAAGACCGCAATGGCCGCAATCATGGACTGGATCATTACGTCCAAGCCCAAGCCCATTTGCACCGCCGCGAGAGGCCACGCGACGACCAACACCGCCACCAAGCGATTAGGAATTTTGAATTCGCGAACATCATTGACCGCAGCAGCGATCAAAATCGCAGGGAATAATAGGGACGTAATGGCAATCATGACTTCATTCGCCTTCGCAACCTTCGCTGTCCTTAGCCACTAAGTCTTGCAAAGCCGTTTCCTGGACATTTCGAGGTGCCTACGATCTCAACAGAGGGCCCAAACAAAAGAAAGAGGCGTTGCCGAACCACGCAGGGCAACGCCTCTTCCATAAACCCAAGGTGTGAGGGTCCGATGGACCCTCTCACTGGGAAGCTCTTCTATTAGCCGCTGGTGCCGGTACCGGTGCCAGTACCCGTGCCAGTTCCGGTACCCGTCGTAGAGTCGTCGATGGCGCCTTCCAGCTCGTCTTCAATTGTGCCGAATGCGCTGGTGAGTTCGTCACCCAGAGCTGTCACAGCGGTAATGATGGCAACAGCGATAAGCGCTGCAATGAGGCCGTACTCAATGGCGGTGGCCCCGTCTTCGTCCTTAAGGAAACGATTGAACAAATTGGTCATAGATTACTCCTACTTCCTGACACTCATCTGGCCTTGCACTCTCCAGATGGGGTGACCCTAACAACGGGAAGTAAAAAAAATGCCCAATGAAAACAGGTGATTAGTAAATGAAAGATTCACTTTGTTTTTAGACTTTCGGCCAGCCGTCAACAGGCATCAATAGGCGAGCGCCCTTAGGCCTTCCATATTGAGAACCGTCAGCCCCGGGAAATCTCGTCTGGCGATCCCGTCAGCGATAAGACCCGCCACCGCTGCTGCCGCGACGCGGTCGGACGTGCCCGTCGCTTCACCAAGAGCGGCGTGTCGCGGCATCTCTGGCACCCAAAAGCCCTCCTCCGCTCGCTCAACAAGCGAAAGAATATGTCGGTAGACGCGGCGTTCCGGCCCCACGGTTTCTTCGCTGGACGCTTCGCGTTCCATGAGACCTTGCGCGCAATAACGCAGCAATAGGGTCGCCATTTTTAACCGGCGGCGCGTCAAGGACATGAGGCCCTCGGCATCAATATAAAGGAGAGAAAGATCCGTACTGGCCACGAGGGACAAGCCCTCCTGCCCGCCCGTTTGCCCCGCCAGGAGCGGCGCAAGCCCAATAAGACGACCCGGCCCCACATCTTCCATATCGATGTCACCGGAAGACACAGCGGCTTTGGTCAGCCGCGCCGTCCCTTCTAATAGGCCGTATAAAACACTGCCATCATAATCGCCGCGGCGAATAATTGTGTCGCCCTCGTGATAGAAGGCCACCTCCACGAAAGGTAAAAGGGGCGTTAAGACAGTTTCGTCCGCCTGCCGAAAGCACTCAATTTGGCCCAATGCGGCCCGCAGGGCATCATCGCCACCTGCTTGGATTTCGGCTTCCCCCATTGGCCCCACCACCTCTTTACGCGTCGAAGACATCAAGCATCCCCATCTGGTTCAACTTTTCGAAGACTAAAACATAAAGGCTTTGCACTTCGGTAAAGGGAAGCTGCGGATTGGCTTAAAACCTTATTGATGTTTTCGTGATGAGTAACGCGGGTGGTGAAAGAGGGTGTAGACCCATGATCTGTCAATCTTCCCGTTCTTGCATCAGCAAGTTTGTTATGAGCGCCGTTGGCGCGCTGTTCGCTTTGATCGCCCCTGCAGTAGCGGGTGAAATGTGGTTGAGCACCAATGCGCCAAAACTGATGACCTTCGACAAACCGATTGGAAGTCTTCTCATCAGTGATCCCGCGGTCGCCGATGTCACCGTCCAGTCAAATACGGAAATTCTCTTTTTTGGGAAAATGCCCGGTGTCACCAACATTTATGTTTTTGACGAGGCAGGGGTCAAAACCCAGACCTTATCCGTACGGGTCAAAACCAACCGACGCGATATGCTGACCCTCCAGTCGGGCGGCACTCAATATAGCTTTTCATGCACGGATGTTTGTGAACAAGTGCCAGCCATTGGCGACGGCAGCAATGAAAGCCGCGCAGAGCTGGGCACAGTGGCGACCCAAGCCCTCACCCGCTTCACCCGCGCCAGCCAATCAGGCAATCCCTCAACCGCTTCAACGACCCGTGCCGGTAATCCGGACGAAGAAGTTGACGATACTGAAGAGTATAATGAGGACGCTGGCGACCAAACCACCGAGGGGTGAGGTGGATAAGAAAACGGGAAGGGACCCGTTTTCCCACCGAACAATACCACTACCCCCACCCTCCACTGACGGCAAGGTTAGGAGAGGTCCAGCGCCTGGCGCCGTGAAAGCTTATTTATCAGCGCCGCCAGGATTAAAATTATAGATCCGTGGACGCTCCGGCGGACGCAACCGCTCTCGGCACCATTCGTCAATGGACCACGCCATGGCCTGATCCGGTAGGGCATCTGGATTAAGGGTGATATCGGCAATCAACCGGTCAAGCGCCCCTGAGCGTTGGGCAACACGGAGACTACAGTCGCTGACCGCGGGATGTTCCTCAATCAGCGTTTCAATCGCAGCGGGATAGACATTCACCGCACCAATTTGCACCGCCCCGTCCCGTCGCCCCCCTAGGTCGAAAGACCGCTCATCATGCCACTCTAAATCGTCCATCGCCATCATCGGCGCCTGGCGGCCATCGGTACGCTCACGGATAAGGGCTCCCTTATCCACCGTCCAGTGATCAAATAGGACGAACGGGTCGGGTGGGCTATCACGCCAGCCCACCACCCCTGTCTCCGTCGAGCCATAAAGCTCACGCATGGCGCCAAGGCCCCGCTGGCGCAATCGACCTGCCAAATCGACCCCAAACCGTTCGCCAAAAGAGAGACCCATCACATTATTGGCCATGCCAGGCAGCGTGTCCGCAAGGTAGCGCCAAAGGGTGGGGGTTGCGATCACCAGATCCCCAAAGGAGAGCATGTCGCTTAATTCGTCAGGGCTCAGCGATCGACCGTCTATAACCTCAATCTCTTGCAGGTTGGGGGCAAGAACGGAGGCGACAAGCCCCATAAGGCTATGGGCGCTTACAAGAGAGACGGCCCGCCGTCGCCCCTGCATGAGGCTCGCCACCGCCGCAGCATCCTGCCAGACATCATCCGCATTATGTTTTGTATCCGCATCGGCCCCTTGGGTTGCGGAGTGAAAGCGAAAATGCAGAAGCTCCTTAGCGATAGGGCCCGTTAGCCGCTCGGCCCAGTCGCCAAACGTATCGCTCGGCTTTGCGATGAGGGCTGTCTCCTCCTTCCCGAAGAAATGAGCCACCCGAGCAGCGCAGGCGGTCTGTTGCTCCGCCGAAGCTTCTACCCCGCTGCGGCCAAGCTTTGTTTCAGCCCCCCAACGGGACAAGGTGAAAGTCTCCGTATACCGTCCAAATCGGCGCGCAAGCTCGTCTGCCGTCAACGCGGCGACAATGCCAACCAGTTGTTCCGTCCTAAACGTAAAACTCATGAGGCGCCCACCTGCTCCCGTTCGGCGTTGCGGTAAAGCGCACTTAACACGCCATCATCCTTGTCCACAGGCGCACTG